>Ga0307278_10000114_pt1 | contig 39003 bp, 39 predicted proteins | sample ER_DNA_117_FD_194482 | JGI IMG/M metagenome (GOLD analysis project Ga0307278, IMG submission 194482) | Bulk soil microbial communities from the East River watershed near Crested Butte, Colorado, United States - ER_DNA_117 | ecosystem: Environmental > Terrestrial > Soil > Floodplain | place... | reverse complement strand
GCCTTCGTCGACGATGTTCCCTGGTCGATAGCCAGGACGTTCATCAAGGCAAACCTAACGTCAGGGACTTGTATTCGCATGACAGCGGGCCGGCAATCGAGGAGAAATCACCCCTATGGCAATTTCGCTGATGTCCTCGGAGCGCGCTATCGTGAGAGCGGGTCGATCGACGGCCCCGTTCATGCGGCGCCTGAAGGTCATTCGATTCCAGAGCTCGAGACTTGGCCGCCCGTGGAGACACGAAAGACAATCCTCATCTGCGACGACGAGCCTGCGCTCCGCGAGCTCGTGCGCGCGTCGCTCTCCGACGGCTACCGCTTCGCTGAGGCGAGCGACGGCCTGCTCGCGATCGAGCTGGCACGCGAGGTCGAGCCCGACATCGTCATCCTCGACCTCATGCTGCCTCGGCTCGGCGGTTTGGAGGTTCTCGCTCAGCTGCAGACGGACGAACAGCTTCGCGACGTGCCCGTGCTCGTGATCACGGCCTGGAACGAGACCAAGGAGGACGTCCTTGCGGCAGGCGCCACCGAATTCGTGTCGAAGCCCTTCGACCCCGACGAGCTCAGGACCTCGATCGAGAAGCTGTTGGAACGATGATGCCGTCGCGCTTCTCTTCCGTCTCCCTGCAGAACAGGCTGGTGGCCGGGAGCGCCCTACTTGCCGTGCTCGTCGGCGGCGTCTTCATCGCGCTCATTCTCGCTCTGTCCGCCCTCCGAGAAGCCACGAAGCAGGAGGCGCGCTCGAAGGAGGTAACGGCCTCCGCGCTCGGTCTCGAGAAACTGGTGCTGGACGTCGAGACAGGCGTTCGCGGATACGTCCTTACTGGGCAGACAAGGTTCCGCGAGCCGTTTGACGATGCAAAGAAACAGCTGCCGAATCGTCTCCGGAATTTCGAAGTGCTGGCTTCGCGTGAGCCGCGGCAACGGAAGCGGGCGATGGCCCTGACAGAGGAGATCCGCCGCTACATCTCGGATTACGCCAATCTTGTCGTGCAGTTGCCGAGCCTGAGAGCGGCCCAGCTGGCCTCCGACATCGAGGGCAAGAACCGGACCGATGACATCCGCTTGAAGTTCAAGCGCTTCCTCGACGCCGAGGACGTGCTCGCCGGAAGCCGTGAGCGCTCGGCCGACGCCAAGTCGGAGCACGCCATCGAGCTCGGCGTGGCTGGGCTTGCCGGTACCGCTGCCTTCATCCTCCTCTTCGGCCTCTATCTAGCCCGTTCGATCGCCCAGCCTGTTCGTGAGGCCGCCGAAGGTGCCAGCCGCCTCGCCGGCGGAGATCTCGCTCTTCGTCTCCGGCAGGGAGGCCCCGGCGAGGTAGGCGAGCTGACAAGGAGCTTCAACCAGATGGCGGGGGGTCTCGAGAGCGCCCGGATCGAGCTGGAGGAACAGAACGCGCAACTGCGAGAGAGCGAGCGCCTGAAGTCCGACCTCGTCAACACCGTCTCTCACGAGCTGCGGACGCCCCTCTCAGGGGTGCTCGGGTTCACGAAGCTCCTCCTGACGCGAGACTTCGACTCCGAGACGCGCCGGCACTACCTCGGCATCGTCGATGCGCAGGCGCGCAGGCTGTCGGAGCTCATCGACGACTTCCTCGACGTCCGCCGCATCGAGGAGGGCCGCTTCGAGCGCGCCCAGGAGCTCGTCGACGTGGGAACCCTGCTGCGTGAGGAGGCCCAGCTCTACAGCGCACAGAGCCGCAAGCACCAGCTGGCCTTGGAGTTGCCAAGAGTCCCCCTGCCGGTGCTCGGCAACCCCGATAGGCTCCGGCAGGTGATTGGCAACCTGCTCTCGAACGCCATCAAGTATTCGCCGCAGGGCGGCATCGTCGAGCTAGCGGCCGAGGCAGACGGCGACGCGGTTCGCGTGGAGGTACGCGACGAGGGAATCGGTATTCCCGCGCACCAGCAACAGCAGATCTTCACGAAGTTCTTCCGCGGAGACGCCGCGGCGAGCGGGATCACCGGAACCGGGCTCGGGCTTGCGGTGTCACGCGACATCGTCGAGGCGCATGGCGGCCGAATCGGCTTCACGAGCGCGGAGGGCGAGGGAACGACCTTCTTCGTCGAGCTGCCAGGAGTGAACGGCGCCGACCGCCTGGGACAAGGAAATGGCGTGGAACGGTCGTAAAGGGGAGCTGAGATGAGAAAGCTGCTGTTGGTCGTTGCCGCCCTGCTCGGGTTTGCGTTGCTCACGGGGTCGGTCACGCGAAGCTCCCAGGCCCTCAGCGGACCGGGAACGATCCGGATCACGAGCCGCGACATCCAGATCAGCCTCGCCAACCAGGGCGCTGCCGGTCGGGGCGCCGGAGACACCCTCCTGATTCGCCAGCTGCTCTTCAACAAGGGCATACGCAAAAGGGCGATCGGCCACGCCGACATGGTTTGTACCTACACCGGCTACAGGTCCCGTCAGTGCAGCGGCACGTATTTCCTTCCGAGAGGATCAATTGTCGTCTCCGGCTCGCTCCGCTTTCGCGAGTTCTACGAGCTTGCGGTCGTCGGCGGCACGAATCTCTACGACAACGTCCGCGGCTCCATGACCGCGACGATGTACACGCGCACGCCCCATCGGGAGATCCTCATCTTCCGCCTCGTCGTCTAGCGGCCGAGCTTCGAAACAGCGAGAATCACCGGCATGGCGTCGGTGAAGGATCCGACGGGCGTTGAGGCTCACGCCCTCGCCGAGCTGGCCGATTTCGACGGCAAGCGCATACTCGAGATCGGCTGCGGCGACGGGCGCATGACTCTGCTCTACGCGGAGCAGGCGCGCGAAGTGCTCGGCGTCGACGTCGAAGAGGAGTCGATCCGAGAAGCCCGAGCCGCATTACCCGACCGGCTCGCGGACCGCGTCGAGTTCCGGGTCGCGGATGCCCAGTACTTGGACGTCCCGCGCCAGAGATTCGACATCGCGTTCCTCAGCTGGTCGTTGTGATGACTCCCCGTTGAGGGCGTCGTGCACGCTCTGCGGAAGATTCACGAGGCGGTTGTCCCCAAGGGAATCCTCCTCGACATGCACCCGATTCCGCCCTCGACGCGAGCCGAAGTGGGCGGGCGGAGCTTGGGCGAGTTCGACGACTCGGAGTTCATGGACACCGTGGCTCGGACCGAGGCGGCGCTCAACGAGACCGTGACCGAAGGCCTGTTCGCTTTGGAGACGGAGGTCGAGTTCGACTGGCTAGAGCGCTTCGACTCGGGCAAAAGCTGATCGAAGACGTGGAAAGCTGGGGAGACGTCGGGATCCCCAGGGATCTCGACGCTCGGATTCGGAGCGCCCAGCCTCCGATCGACCTCTGGGAGCGAGTCGTCTTGCGCCGTTTCCGCGCGGCTTAGACGGACACGTCCGAGCCGACGAGCCGCCAGACATGTCTGGTGCCTGGCACCGGACATGTCATTGCCAGACACGGCGGCCACTGCGGATCCGTGTTGCGCACTGGTCTTTCGCGGAACTGACGCGTCCTCAGGAGTCGTGTCCGGTGCCAGACACTGGACACGACTCTTTTGTGCCGGTTAGCCGCTCTCAGGATGCCGGGCTGAGCCCGGCTCCGTCCGATCCGACCAGTCGACCCGCTCTGCGCTTAGCCGAAACCTAGGATGAACTTCGCGTCGTCCGACATCAGCTCAGGCGTCCACGGCGGCTCCCAGGTGAGCTCGACCTCGACATCCTCCACACCTGGCACGGCAGCGGCCGCGTCGTGGATTCCCTCCTGGATCATCGGCCCGGCCGGACAGCCCATCGAGGTCAGGCTGTGGACGACCTTCACCTTGCCGCCCTCGACCTGCACCTCGTAGACGAGCCCGAGGTCGACGACGTCCATCCCCAGCTCGGGGTCTTCGACCCCCTTCAAAGCCTCAGTGACCTCTTCCTTGATCGCCATACCTCGAGTCTAGCTTTCACTACTCCGTCTCACGGAGAGCACTGCGATCAGCCGCCGGAGCCGGGCTTAGCCCGGCGGGAGGCCCACAACGGAGAGGAGGCCGGTCGAACCACCCGCCAGCGAGCGGCGGCTCCCGAAACCGTCGCAGCGCGCAAACGCTCGCAAGGAGGGGGCTAACGGGGGAACCAGGGGTTCCCCCGTTACAACAACCGGACTTCCTCCCGGCGCTCACGAGCGAAGAAGTGGATGCCGTCCACGAAACGCACCCAGTTGCAACGGGTGCACATGACGAGCGAATGCGTGCGCGCACTGTCGGCGAGGTAGCGGACGCCGCGCAGGAGGTCGCCGTTCGAAACCCCCGTGGCGGCGACGATGACCTCGTTTGGCGCCAGATCGTCGATCGTGAAGATCTGCTCGATGTCGTCGATGCCCTGCTCCTTTGCCCGCTCGATCTCGCCGCGCCGGGTCGGCCAGAGCTGGGCTTGCAACTCGCCTCCCACACAGCGGAGAGCTGCCGCGGTCAGGACCGCCTGCCTCGTGCCGCCGATCCCGATCGCGAGGTGATCGTTCGTCCCCCGGATCGCGGCCGAGATCGAAGCCGTGACGTCGCCGTCCTGGATGAGCTTGATCCGGGCGCCGGCGGCGCGGATCTCCTCGATCAGGTCATGGTGGCGAGGCCGGTCGAGGACGATCGTGGTCACGTCCGCCACTCGCCGGCCGAACGCTGCCGCGATCGCCTCGATGTTCTCACCCACCGGCCGCTTCAGGTCGATCTCTCCCCGAGCACGCGGGCCAACCGCCATCTTCCGCATGTACATGTCCGGCAGGGTCTGGAACGTACGGGGATCACCCGCGGCGATCATGGCCATGGCGCCGCTGCCTCCACGCGCCACGATGCTCGCGCCTTCGAGTGGGTCGAGCGCGAGATCGACCGGCTCGCCGCCTGCGCCGATCTGCGCGCCGGCCGCGAGCTGCTCGGCCTCTTCGGACGCGCCGATCACGATGTTGCCGTCGATCGGCAACTGTTCGAGGGCTTCCTGCATCCCGACGCAGGCCGCTTCCTGTGCCCCGGCCTGATCAGCTCGGCCGAGCCAGCGTGCACTCGCGAGGGCCGCACGCTCGGTCACGCGCGCGTAGCTCTCGCAGAGACAGGGCCGGGCGGGGCCCATCTCGGTAGCGCGCTCTTCTCCGACGAGCTGCGCCATCAGACTTTCTGGAAGCGGTCGGCCGCTGTCAGGACGAGCTCCATCACGGCGGAGGTCGCTCCCTCGCGGTCGTGCATGTCGATCACAGGCACTCCTTCTTTCTCCGCCCGCTCGACGATGTAATCCTGGAGGTAGCGAATGTCCGAGAGGTGCTCGAGGTACCTGTCCAGGGGTCGCACGCCGTCGGAGGCGAGATCGCGGATCCAGAAGTGGCCCGCATGCGCCTCCTCGCTCTCGATCGCCAGCACGCAATGGACGGTGAGCGCGTTCTCGATCTCGGCCGGCAGCATCCCGGGCACGAGATGGACGCCCTCGAGGACCGTCGACCAGCCCTCGGCGAGCGAGCGCTCGATGGCGGCGTTGACGCCGACGAGCACGTTCCGCGTCTGATCGAGGAACCCGTGCAGGAGCGGGTCGACCTGCTCCTCTTCGGCGCTGCGCAGCGCGCTTCCGGCTTCGAAGCTGGAGTAATGAATCGAGGGCATGAACTCGGGGCTGAAGAACGCCCGCAGGGTCTGGCGGACGAAGTCGGTGGACGTGACCCGCGTGATGCCCAGGCGGTAGGCGACCTCCGTGGCCACCGTCGACTTCCCGGTCCCGGTCGCGCCGCCGATGAGCACGATGATCGGCAGGTCGAGCTCCTCGAGGTCGCGGTAGCGGCGTAGCCGCCCAGCCGCCTTCTCGCCCTCCCCGTCTCCGAGGACCTCGATCGCGAGGTCCTGCACGCGATCGAGCTCGATGCTGTCCTTCTTGCCGTCCAGCAGATCCCTCTCGACACGGCGCGCCAGCTCGTAGGCCCGAACCGCGGACACCCCGACGCGCATGAGCGCCCGCGCCATGAGCCCCTTCGAATACGGCTCGTCGCCGCCCAGGGGCAGCGGATCGGTGCGCCGCCGTTCCGTCATCCGGCCACCGGCTGCGCGGCAGCCGCCTCGGCCAGGGCCAACAGTTCCGCGTCCAGGTCGGGCTCGCCAGGAAGCGGCCTCAATTCGTTGTCGGCGAACACACACTCGACCTCGCGAGCGGCTGCCGCCTCCGCGACGACGTCGATCGCCGCCGCTTTGATCTCGACGAGGTACACGTCGGCTTCGATCTGCTTCAACTCCTCGCGCAGAGCGGCACGATCGGCCAGGCTCCGCGACACGTGGACGACATCCGCGTCGAGATGATCGACCGGGGCCGGCCCGGCCGTGAACACGGCGACGCGCCGGCCCGCGAGCGGCGAGAGCGGCCGTAGCCGCAACTCGATCCCGACCACGGGCACGTCCTTCAGCTCGCGGATCGGCGCCGGGTCCCCGCCGCCCAGGAGCACGACGAGGTCCGACACGAGCACGCGATATGCGTTCAGGTACGCGGTCGCGTCCTGGCCCGGCCCGACGACGAGGATCCGTCCGTTGACCCAGACCGGAGGGACCGCCGCACCGCTGCCGTCGAAAATGGCGATGTCCGGCCGCATCTCCTCGACGAGCTCGGCTCCGCGCGGGACGTTCGACGTGAAGACCTGACCGGCGAGCCCGCCGCCTGCCCGCCGGCATCCGATCGTCGGCACACCGGCAAGCGCCGCCGTCTCCAGGTAGTCGGAAGCCGCATGACCGCCCGCGCGGGAGATGTCCAGGAGACGCTCGAGGCTCGGCGGGCCTTCGACGACCTCAGGCTCTGGAGGGCCACCCCGGCCCATCGAGACGACGACGACCCGGCAGCGCTTCGCGAGCAGGCGCGCGAGATGCCCCGTCACGGCTGTCTTCCCCACGCGCTTTCCGGTTCCGATGACCGCCAGGGACGGAACCCTCGAGAAGGGCAGGTAGCGGGGCGGCTCGAACCGAAAGTCCGCGCCGATGTAGCGAAGCCCTCGAGCAAGCGCCTGGCTTGCCCACAACATCCGCGCACGCGGGCCGAGAACCGGCTCGTCCGAGAGATCGACCACAGCCTCGGCGCCGGTGTCGTCGAGCGAATCGAGGAGCGGAACGCCGTACTCCTCCCCCCCACGAAGCTTCTCGGTACCGCCGATCAGGAGTGCGCCGACGAACTGGAAGGGGAGCTCGGCGAGCGCGTCACGCACCACGTCCACGTGGTGCTCCCCGTCGATGAGGGCGATCGCCTTCACGAATGCGTGGTCACCTCCTGCTCGATGCGCGCCGTGTACTTCTCGAAGGCGAGAGTCTCGGTCGAGAACTGGATGATCTTCTCCTGTCCGTGGAACGGGTACTTGCGCCAGACGTCCACGTGCGCGCCGGTGATCTCGACGACGTTGTAACAGGGGCGCGTATTGCCTCGCAGCCGCAGAGAGGAGACTGTCCCGGTGTTGACGACAAAGAGATCCTCGAGCCGCCAAGCGTACGGCACGTGCTTGTGGCCCGAGAGCACGAGGTCGACACCGGCGCGCTGCAGGCACTCGATCGCGTCCCCGGCGTCGTGGACGACATTTCGCTCGCGCCCGGTTCCGGGGACCGGCAGCAGGTGGTGGTGCAGCACGAAGATCCGCAGGTCGGCGGGCCGGGAGAACTGCTGCTCGATCCAGCGGTACTGGCTGCGGCCGATCTGGCCGTGGTCGAGGTCGGGCTCGGTCGAGTCGACGGCAACCACGCTCACTCCGTCCACGTGCAGCACGGAGTTGCGGTCGCCGAAGAGCTGCTCGAAATGCACGTACCCGACGTTGCGCGAATCGTGGTTGCCCGGGACGACGACCAGCGATTCGCACTGCAGCCGGTCGAGGTAGGACTTCGCCTGGGCGAACTCCTGCTTGAAACCGAATGTCGTCAGGTCGCCGGTGCAGATGACGATGTCCGGGCCGAGATCGTTGATCTCGCCGATCGCGCGCTCCATCAGGCTCGGCATGAAATGCGGGCCACCGCAATGGATGTCCGAGATGTGCGCGATCTGGAAGACGCGATCAGCCGCGGGCATGCTCGAAGTGTACGTCCGAAGCACAGAGATCGGGCCTATCCGAGGCCGTTGCTATCCTGATTCCAGATGGCCTCAGAAGTGCCTGATTTCCAGGCATATTGCGGGCGGGGGGAGCCGCGCTTCGCAAACGACGTGGAACTCGAGTGCGCAAAGCTGCTCGACTACTACCGCGTGCCCTGGCAGTACGAGCCGACGACCTTCGTGCTCGAGCAGGCCGCCGACGGAACGGTCATCGAGGCGTTCAAGCCCGATTTCTACCTTCCGGAGCAGGATCTCTACCTCGAGCTGACGGTGATGAAGCAGTCGCTCGTGACGAGGAAGAACCGCAAGCTGCGGAAGCTGCGCGAGCTGTACCCCGACATCCGGATCAAGCTCTTCTACAAGCGCGACATCCAGCGCCTGGCCGAGCGATACAGACTCGATCTCGCATCGTAAACTCCAATGGCATCGGGGAGCTCTACCTCTCCGCGGCTGAGATCCGCGCACGTGTCGGCGAGCTCGGGGCTGCGATCGCCCGTGACTACGAAGGTCGCGAGCCGCTTCTTGTCGCCACACTGAAGACAAGCGTCTTCTTCCTGACCGATCTCTCGCGGGCGATCCCGATCCCGCACGCGTTGGACTTCATTGCGCTAGCCGGCTACGACGGCCGGGGAGGCGGAGCCTCAGGTGTCCGGCTGCTCAAGGACCTGGATACGTCGATCGAGGGCCGCGACGTCTTGCTCGTCGAGGACGTGGTCGACACGGGCCTGACGCTCAACTATGTCTGCAAGACGCTGTCCCTACGCGCACCGGCGTCGCTGAACGCCGTCACCTTCCTCGACCGCCCCTACCGGCGTCTCGTCGACGATCTTCCCGTGCGTTACGTGGGCTTCACGGTCCCCGACGAGTTCTTCGTCGGTTACGGCTTCGACCTCGACGAGCGCTACCGGCACCTACCGGATCTACGCCTGCTGAGGCGCTAGCAACCTTCCGAGAGCCGCTGCGAACCCGCCACCGGAGCCGGGCTCTGCCCGGCGGGAGGCTACCAACCGAGAGGGGAACGTTCGAACATCGAACCAAGCGCCGGCTCCTGAAACGTCCGGGGTGCGCGACCGCCTGAAAGGAGGGGCCCACGGGGGAACCAGGGGTTCCCCCGTGCCCAAACCAGGGTCCCCCCGCGCTACTACAGATACCCGAGCGGATCGACCGGGGTGCCGTTGATGCGGACCTCGAAGTGCAGATGCGGACCGAAGCAGTGGCCCGTGCAGCCCACGTAGCCGATCACCTGGCCCTGCGTGACACTCCCGCCGCCGACCGCAATGCTCGACTGGTGCGCGTAGCCGGTCGAGATGCCGCCGCCGTGGTCGATGATCACGAAGTTCCCGTAGCCGCCCATCCAGCCGGCGAAGATGACCGTCCCACTTGCGGAGGCATGGATGGGAGTTCCATACCCCGCGCCGATGTCGATGCCTGCGTGCAAACGGCCCCAGCGCATCCCGAACGGGCTCACGACGGGCCCGCTCACCGGCCAGATCAGCCCGCTCGAGGAGGGCGACGAGTCGTAGCTCGACGAACCGGACGCCTGGATCTGCGCGGTCACCTGCGCGTAGGACGCCTCGAGTCCGGCGGCCTCGTGCAGGTATTCACGCTTGCTCTGCTCGACCGAGGCGAGCTGCTCCCGCTTATCGGCCTTCGACGAGGAGAGGCCCTTCTTGCTGATCAGAAGGCGCTCGCGAACGTCACGCACCTGCTTTGTGCGCACGGCGATCGTGCGCGTCACGCTGGCCACCTTGGCGCGCGTCGCCTTCGTCTTCTCGCGGGCGGCGTGCATGCGAACCTTCGCGCCGTCGACCTGGCCGGTGATGCGGTTGTCCTGTGCGCCGAGGTCTTGCACGTAATCGACCTGGTCGAGAAAATCGCTGAGGTTGCCCGACGAGAGCAGCACGTCGAGCGTCGTCGGGTCGTCGGACTCATAGAGGTCGATCAAACGGCGATTGAGCCGCCCGACGGAGATCGCGTACTCCCGCTTGAGGAAGTTCAGCTGCTCGGTCTGAAACACGAAGAGCCTCGTGATTCGCTCGAGCTTCTCTTGCTGGAGGGCAAGATCGCGCTCGAGCGTCTCGAGCCGGGCCGAGACATCGCCGACCTGGCCTTCGAGCTCACGGATCCGCGCTTCGATCGATCCGATCTCCGATGAGAGCTGAGCTTCCTGCGCCTGCGCGGCCGCGATCTTTGCGCGCAGATCCGAGAGTCGGTCGGCACGTGCATCCCCCCCGATGGACGCCGACACGGCGGCCATGAGCGCGAGACTGAGGATCAGGACGACCCGTTGGGGCATCAGGGGGATGGTTCGGGACAGGGACCAGCGTCCCTGCCCGGCCGGAAAGTTGCTGCAGTTTACCGAGTTTTGGTGACGAACCCGGTTCAGACGGGTCGACCCGTCATTTCCGACGGACGCACGGGCAGAGCCCGCGCGTCCTGAAGACGGCACGGTAAGCGGTGCCTCTGTTGCGGACGAAGCCTACTGCGGCCCCGGCTCCGGGATATTCGGCTGCTGCGGCCGATCGCCCTCGTCCGGCGGCGGAAACGGCTCCGGAACCTGCACCGGCTGCGGCGGCTCGCCCTCGCCGGGCGGCGGAAACGGCTCGGGCACGCGCGCCGGCTCGGGCGACTCGTCGGGCTCAGGCGCCTCTTCGTCGCGCGGCAGGATTTGGGTCGGCTGAACCTGGAGCTGCGCCCGCCCGATTCGCTCGTTGGCTTCCAGCACTACCTTGGTCATCTGCTCCTCCTTGGCTTTGATCTCGTCGTCGAGCTCCTGAATCTGCTTCTTCAGCTCTCTCGTCGCCGTTCTGTTTCCCTCGTAAACCGCCTCCCCCAGCTCCCGGAGTCGGTCGCTGCGAACGGCGGCGAGACCGGAGAGCTCGCGGCGCAGTCCGGCGCGCTCGATTCTCGCACTTCCCTGGGCCGCGACCGTCTCGACCGCGGCGCCCGCGCGGGCCCGCACCGTGTCCAGGGCGGCGAGAGAAGCCTTCGCGACGCCGGATGTCTCTGCAGGCAGGCGACGCGTCTGCGAGACGAAGGTCGCCAGCACAAGAGCCGCCAGGACGAACAGGATGAGCCCCCAGGCGAAGTGCCCGATCGCCAGCAGCAGGACGGCGAGCGTGATCGCGCCCACTCCGATCCCGAAGAGAATCGTGGACGGAGGCACGCCGAAAAGCCGCCGCTCGGCAACGAACGGATCGACGGGCACCGGCCCGGTCTCGTTCGCCGGCAGCTCTTGAACGGCCGTCTCTCCGCTCGGGACTGCCACGCTCGCCCCGCACTGGGGACAGAAGCGGCTCTCCGCCGGGACCTTGCTGCCACACCTGTCGCACTCAGCCTGAGGCACGAACGCGCTCCTCATTCGACTCGGCCCGGGGCTCGAGCGCGTGAAGGGCCTCAGCGACTCGCCGGCGGAGGGGCCCGACGAGCTCGCGATAGTCGTCATCCGAGATCTTCCCCGTCCGGTGGTCGAACTCGAGCTCCTTGAGCGCCCCGAGCGCGCGGTCGCGCTCCTCGGCGAGCTCGAGCGCGCGCCGCTCGAGCGTCCCCGGCTCATCGAGGCGGTCCTCCCTCGGCGCCGGCTCGCGCAGGAACGGCAACGCGACGTAGAGCACGGAGGCGACGGCGAGGAGCCCGCCGACCACGAGCGCGACGGTCGTCATGCGCGGACAAGCGGGCGCAACTCGCGGTAGCGCGCAGCGAGCCGGCGCTGCTCTGCGGCGCTCGGCCAGAGCGTTACGAGCGCGCCGGCCAGGAAGATGAAACCCGAGATCCAGATCAAGTTGACGAGCGGCTTCACGAGCGCCTTCAGATCCACGCTGCGGTCGTGGATCCCGTCGGCGATCAGGAAGAGATCGCCGCCGGTGAGCCAATCGCGGCGGATCGAGACCTCGTTCGAGACCTGGTCCTCGGCGAAGTACTTGTTCTTCCCCGGCCGGTAGCGCCCGAGATAGTCGCCTCCCCGATAAACGTCAACGTTCGCCCGGATCGCGAGGTGGTTCGGCCTGCGGCGCGACTCGTAGCCGCGGAAGACGAGGCGGTTTCCGGCTACGGTCATCGACTGACCCGGCTCGAGGCGCGCCTCCCGGACCGTCTGGTAGGCGCTCGAGCCGACGACGCCGATCGCAAGCAGGACGATCGACGCGTGCACGATGTAGCCGCCGTAGCGCCGCCGGTTCCTGGCGATCAGCTCCGAGAGCGCGTTGAGCCAGGAGCCACCGGCGAGTGCGCGGCGGGCGCGTGCACCGCGCACGAACTCGTAGCCGATCGAGCCCAGGACGAACGCGGAGAAGGTGTACGCGACGAGGCCGGCCCTGGAAGAGCCCGCGCCGAGGGCGAGCAGGGCGCCGCCGATAAGCAGGCCGATTGCCGCCGGCCAGGCGAAGCTTCGCCCGAGCGACCGGAGCGAGGCGCGCCGCCAGGCGACGAGCGGGCCGATCCCCATCAGAAGCAGGAGCGGCAGCCCGAAGATGCGGAGGAAGAAGTTGTAATAGGGCGCGCTGACGGTGATCTGCTCGCCCCGCACGGCCTCGGACAAGATCGGAAAGGCGACTCCCCAGAGGATCGTCAGGCACAGCGCCACGAGGAGCAGGTTGTTATAGAGAAACGTCGCCTCGCGTGAGACAAGCGACTCCATGCGAGTCCGCGCGCGCAGGAGCGTCAGCCGCGAGAACACAAGCGCGAGCGAGCCGGCGGTGACGAGGCAGATGAAGCCGAGGAACCAGGGGCCGAGCGGGCTCTGCGTGAACGAGTGGATCGAGCTGACGATGCCCGAGCGCGTGAGGAACGTCCCGAAGAGCGCGAGACAGAACGCGAGGATGACGAGCAGCATGTTCCAGACCTTGAGCATGCCGCGCTTCTCCTGGATCATGACCGAGTGCAGGAAGGCGGTTGCCGCGAGCCAGGGCATGAGCGCGGCGTTCTCGACCGGGTCCCAGGCGTAGTAGCCGCCCCAGCCGACCTCGACGTAGGCCCAGTGGGCGCCGAGGAGCTGGCCGATACCAAGCGCCGTCCAGGCAAAGAGCGTCCAGCGCCTCGTGGTGACGATCCAGAGCTCGTCGGTGCGCCTCGCGAGCAGCGCGCCCATGGCGAAGGCGAACGGGATCGTCAGGCCGACGAAGCCGAGGTAGAGAAACGGCGGGTGAATCATCATGTAGGGGTTCTGGAGGCTCGGGTTCAGCCCGGCGCCGTCCGCGGGGGCGACCTGTGTGTCGAACGGGCTCGAGACGGCCACGAGCATGAAGGCGAAGAACGTCGTCACGAGGCCGAGGACCGGCACGACCCAGGCGAGCAGGTCGGCGCCCGAGCGGCGGCCGAACGCGACCGCCGCAGCGGAGAACCCCGTCAGGATCATGAGCCAGAGCAGTAGCGAGCCCTCCTGACCGCCCCAGAAGGCCGAGATCTTGTACGGAGTGGGGAGCTCGACGCTCGTGTGCTCCGCGACGTAGACGAAGGAGAAGTCGTGGCGGAGCAGCGCGGCTAGCAGGACGACGGCGGCGACCATCGCGGCGCCGAAGGCGGCGAGAAGCGCGTTCTGCGCCGAGCGCGCCAACCGCCGTCGCCGGGTCTTCGCCGCGTAGGCCCCCGCTGTGAGCGCGTAAAGGGCGAGGCCCAGGCAGAGGACGAGCGCCGCGCGCCCGAGCTCAGGCATAGGAGCCTTGCATTAGGCCCTCTTGGCGGGCGTGTACTTCGACGGGCACTTCGTCCGCAAGGTGTCGCGCTTCGCGACAAAGACGCCGCTCTGCAACCGCCCCTCGACACGCACCTCGCGGCCGACCTTGAAGAGGTCCGGCACCGAGCCGCGGTAGACGACGGGGACGCTCGCGCTCCCCTCGACGTCGCGGAGGCGGAAACGGTAGCCCTGGGCTGTGTGTGGATCTCCGCTCGGCCGCCCGGTCACCTTGCCGACGAGAGCGACCTCGCCGCTCCGTCCCTTCAGCTGGCTCGGCTGAATCGAAGGCGTGCCGCCGGCGACCGAGACATAAAGCAGAAAAACGGCCAGAGCGGCCGCGACCGAGAGCGCAACGACCAGCCGGACGGGACTTCCTGAGCGGGCCACGGGGAAAAGTCTAGCCCCGTGCGGCTGTCGTCCGAACCAAGGGGTAAAGCGTCGCCAGAACTGCTTCGAGATGGGCGTCTGCGGCCGCCCCTTCGAGCAGGCAGGCTGCCACTCCCCGCCCGACGGCCCTGGCCGTCCTCTCCACCACGAGCCGCTCCGCCGGGCTGAGCGCTCTCAACTTGCCGCTCCGCCGGACGAGGCTCTCCTCCGTGACGCGATCCGCATGCTGACTGAGTCCCTGCGCGTCGATCGTCATCGGGCGAGTACGGGGCGCTCGAGGACCGGTTCCGGACGAGGGGCCGGTGCCGGCTTTGGCTTGCGGCCGACGAAGGTGAAGCCGCTGAACATGAGACCGATACCGATGAGCTGACCGAGGTACACGAGCGAGTAGTCTCCTGCTCGGGACATTCCCGTCGCCAGCGCGACTACGAGAGCTCCCGAGGCGATCCAGACGTTCGCGCTCACCCGCCGGCGGCGCACGATCGAGTACAGCGAGCCGCCGACGAGGGTGAGCGTCCCCAGCGAGTTGAAGGCAACGGCCCAGAGGAACGCGTGACCGCCCAGGGCCGCGTTCTCAGGCGGGCGGCCACTGGGCGTGACCGCGAGCAGGTGAGCGTCGACTGATGCGAGCGCGACCGCGATCGCCGCGGCGAGGGTGGCGACTGCCAGCCCCCCGAGCAGTAGATCGCGGCCGCGCCGGGGGAGGAGGAGCCAGGCCGAACCGGCCCCGAGGTAGCCGACGGTTAGGACGCCGCCGGCGAGGTAGTACGAGCGGAAGAGCGCGGGGCTCCACCCGGCTCGCTGAGCGATGGCCTCACACGTTGTCGCGACTGCGAAGAACGCGAACCCTGCCGCCCAGAGCGCCTTCTGCCCCGCCGGCCGGCGTCGGAACGAATGCAGGAGCAGGACCGCGAACAGCGCTGCGAGCAAGGCTGCGGCAACCGGGAGGAGCGCGTCGGCCACGGCGGGAACGGACTTCCGCGAGCCCGAGCTGATCGGCGTCACCGGCGCGCCGGGCCGCACAACGGTCATGTAGGCGAAGTCCCGGCCGCCGAACATGCCCTGATGGGTGGCGACGAACAGGTACCTCCCCGCGCGCAAACGCCGGGCGGGAGCGAGCCGAAGCTGTCGAGCCGAGACCAAACGAACCCTGAGGGGGATCCGGGCACCCCGGTCGAGATCGAACAGCCCGTAGGCCGAGGGCCGGTCGACGACCGCAGCCCGCGCGACGAGCGCCGTCACCTCTGCGGCCTGCACCCGGAGTGCGTCGGCCGGATACGGCGTCTGCGGATCACGCCACGCGAACAGCTTGATCGTCCCACGGCGGGTGCTCAAGAACTGGCCGACCACGTCAGGCGTAAAGCGCGTCTGGTACGTGTACCGAATCGAGCTTCCGCCGACGCCCGCCACTGCGGGCACGAAGGGCAGCGACACGAGCAGCAGAGCGATCGCGCCGACGGCGATGCTGACGCGGGTGCGGTATCCGCTCCGGCGACGGCGGCGCCGCGGTGGTCGGCCCATCAGGCCGAGACGACGGCGGCGATGAGCGCGGTAGAGCATCGCCGTCGAGACCAGGGCGCTGATCGGCAGCCATGCCAACTCGAACTTCCAGCCGATTGGGCCGAGCGGCCCTTGGCCGTACGGCGAGAAAGCGAGCGGAACCACCGCCCAGGTGATCGAAGGCCCGGCCAGGAGCAGCACCGACGCGGTGAGCGGGAAGCCGGCGAAGAGCCACCCGACGCCCGGGAAGCCGAGCAGGGCCATCGGCAGCTCATACCCGGCGAGCGCTGCAGGGCTGCGCCTGTGCACGCGCCTCGGAATCCGCCCCGTGTAGAGAGCGGGGACGGACGCGATCGCCCGGATGTTCTCCTGCCGCTGGCGGGCGCTCATCCGCCAGGCGCTCAAGGCGTAGGCACCGAAGCCGGCCAGCACGGCCAACGCCGCCGGGATGAGGAGCAGGCCGGCCCAGGGCTCGAAACGTGCGACGGACTCCTTGAACGTGACTCCCCCGGCTACGTCGTGGGCTTCGGCGGCCGAGATCCCGATGCCCGCCATGTAGTACGTGGCGACGCCGATCGCGACGCCCGCGAGCGCCAGCCGCTCAGCGCGCGGTAACCGGGCCCCTCCGAGGTGCGCGAGCAAGGCCAGGGTCAGCCCCACGAGCATCACGAGCAACCCGCCGAGCATGTTCAGCTGCGCATGCAGGTTGACGATGACCTCGCCCGCGTCTCCGCCTTGCTCTAGGAGGTCGTGAACGGCGGGGAACGCCTGCACAGGACCCTGCAGCGTCCCGACTGCAAGCGCCGCACATCCGGCGAGGACGAATCCACGAGCCGGCATTCGCGCCCTCCAGAAAGAGCGAGCGACGAGCCAGAGCAGGCACCAGAAGGCCTCCAGCATCACCGTGCCCGTGCCCATCAGCAGGTATGGATGCAAGGCGGTCGCGTGCTCGGCCTGGTCGGGTGAGAGCCCGTGGCCGACGACGAGCGCGCCCTCGTGGAAACCGAGATAGAGAGTCGCCGCGTAGAACGCAAGCGAGCCGACCAGAAGCGCGTAGAAGCATGCGTCTGCCGCCCGGCGCGACGGCGCCTTTCCTCCGAAGAGGGGAGCCAGGTAGAAGAGCGCCCCCGCGACGAGCATGGTCAGTCCCGTGACGAGGTTGACGTGGGCGTGTGCGATCGGGTCGATCCACTCGCCGGCATGGCCCGCCCGGTACAGCCAGTCCGCGTTTGCCGGCTGCACCTGGATCACGCCTTGAACTGTCCCGATGGTGAGGCCGGCAGCGCCGGTGGCGAGGAACTTCCAGAGGTGGCCTGCCGGCTTCGGCACCCGCACGAGCCGGGCCTGGAAGATCGTCAGGAAGACGGCGGCCGCGAAGCACCAGTAGCCGATGCCCATGACTCCGGCGCCCATGCCGATCGGCGCTCGATACCAGTTGCCCATGCTGGCCTTCGCCGCCTCGTAGTCCCAGCCGTCCGAGACGCGCAGCCCGATCGCGATCCCGTTGGCGACGAAGGCCACGTAGAAGACGAGGAGCCCTCCGGCCGTGAACCAGAAGGCGCCATGCGCGAGCCCCTCGCTTGCGAGCGGCCGCCCGACGATTCGCGGCAGTACGTACCAGCAGAGGCCGGTAGCGATCAGGGTGCCGCCGCCGACGATCATCACGTGCGTGTTCGAGAGGTCCCGCACCAGGTGCCCCGCATACCCCGCGCCGGCCAGCCACTCGGCTGCCCAAGGGAGGTTCTTGACGACCATGTGCAAGCTGCCGAGGACGAGGAAGGCGCCTCCGGCCACGAAGTACTTCGCCAGCTTCCGATCGTGTCGGCCGAGCTCCTCCGCACTGTAGGGCTCGGTCCGGAATGGCGGTGCGCGGCCTGGAAGAAGCCTGAAGACCGCCGCGATCACGACCGCGAGGAACGCGGCGTAGCTCAGGAACTGGAGCGAGGAGAGATGCTTGAGGTACACGGCCTAGCGGCTAGTGCCCTCTGCCGGTGATGGGCCCGAGCCAGAGGCCGGAGTTCATTGCCGGCAGGGGCACTAGCGCAGGCCGGGCTCGAGGAAGTAGACGATCAGCGTCCAGGCGAGGTAGAAGAGGGCCATGACCGCAAGGATCACCCACGCCCGCCGGATGGCCCGCGGCGAGTGGCGCACTTCCTCGCCGACGTCGCGGTAGCCGTAGAGCGGTCTCGCCGGGCGTCGCGGCCGCTCCATCAGAAGACCTTCTCCATGACGAGGCTGCGCTCGGCAGACAGGCCGCCGAAGTCGGCCAGCAGACGCTCGAAGGTGTAGCCCCGCTCGAGGAACGCTTCCAGCTGCCAGGGCGTATCCCAGGTCGTGTAGCAGTGGACACGCATGTCGCCGTTGTCCTGAGCTCGGACGAAGACTTCGAATCGCTCGCAGCCCGGATACTCCTGGACGTGCGCCTTGAGCGTCTGGAGCGACGCATAGAGCTCCTCCCACTCTGCTGCGGGGATCAGGGCCTCGGTAAACGACGAATAGGTGACGAACGGGAGAACCGAGACCATCAGAACTTCTGCCCCCACACGAGGTGCCCGATGATGATCGCGACCGCGAAGGCGGCGAGGAAGGCGCTCAGCAGCAGGAAGTAGCGCGTCGCCGGCCTCGCCAGCTCGCTCGTGTACCCGGCCCAGCTGTCGACAGGATGGATGCGCTGGCTTGTCGACCGGTACTGCCAGATCCACCAGATGAGCGCGAGGGTCATGACGACGACGAAGCCCCAGAGCCACGCGAGCGAGAGCCAGTCGACGTGCCACGTGACTATGCGGCCCTCCGTCTCGTGATGGCTCTGGAGATAGAGGTAGTACCGCTCGGCCTTCTCGGGCGAGCTGCCGGTCGGCATCTCCATCAGACCCACTCCTCCTCGTCGAGCGCCCAGTCGGGCGTGTAGTAGTCCTCCTCCTCGACCAGCAGCGGGATCGACGCATGGCTGTCCAGCTCGTGGAAGGCGCCGGACTTCCAGGCCGCCACGAAGGCGACCAGCGCCAGCCCGGAGAAGACGAAGAAGGTGTCCATCATCCAGTCGGCCATCACCCAGCGCGACTTGTCAGTCTCCGGTTGGTCGTGTGCGAAGGCCGCGGCCGGCGCGGCGAGCGCGACCACGAGGAGAAGCGCGAGAACGGTCAGCCGGCGTCTCACTGCTGCCCCGGCACGGTCGGCGGGATTTCCTTCTGCGCTTCCGGCGGCAGCTTGCCGCCCCGCTCGCGGGCATCGTTCCAGGCGCGGTTCAGCAGGTCTTCGTAGATCGCTTTGATGCCGGCTGCGGCGTCACGCAAGGAGAGGCGCGTCTTGCCGTCGTTGATCAGGAAGCTGTCCGCCGGCGCGAGGCCGGGCATCACGCGCATCGCCTCCTGCATGAACGGGTCGGAGCTCTCCTTGGTCGAGAAGAGCACGTTGTCCTGCAGACGTTGGCGGCTCTTCACCCACGCGAGGAGCTCCTTTGACGGCTGCCAGGCGATGTAGTCCTCGGGCTCGGGCACGACGTTCTTGCGCAGCGTCTTGTTCGGAATCGTCTTGACGAACAGGACGACGCGCCAGATGTCGTTCACGGTCAGGCGGTCGCCGAAGTTCTCCATCGCAGTGCCCGGCCAGCCGCGGAGGATCCGGTAGTAGAAGTCGCCGGGCCCGGTATCGCCGCCGCAGCAGGCGTCGTCCTTGTCGGTGAAGTCGGCCGGGGTGGGCGACAGGAAGCGGGCTCCCGGGCCTTTGCCGTCGCCGTCGGTCCCGTGACAGCCGACGCAGCGCTCGAGGAAGACCTCCTTCCCGCGGAGCAGGTTCGCCTCGGTCACCGGGAGGGGATCGCCGGAGAGCCAGTAGCTGCGGTCGATCTGGGCGAGGTTCGGCGCCTCCTCGAGCTGATCTTTCGGCGGGTGAAGGATCTTGTCGTTGCCCTCGAGCGCGGGCTTGTGCGCGCCCTGGAAGCCGCGGTACGGCTGCGGAAAGCCCTGGTTCGCGAGCACGATGTGCTTGGCGTAGAGCTGGCCCGCGTATCTGAGGAGCCCGGACTTCCCGCTGCGGGTCTCGACATAGGTGACGAGCTGGTCGACCTGCTTGTCCGAGAAGAGCGACTTCATCGAGGGCATGAGGGAGAGCGGATCCATGAAACGCGGGTCGTAGAAGTGAGCGCGCTGCCAGTCGCCTGGATGCCAACCCGACTCCTGCGAGAGGTCGGGCCCGGTGCGCTCGGTCCCGAGCAGGTTCGGGGTCTGGTCGCTTCCGTAGAAGTCTCCCGGCTGCGAGACCTTCGGGTAGAGGAAGTAGAGGGCGTAGCGGACGTCCTGGGGCCGCGAGTACCCGGAATGGCAGACGTAACAGCCGTTCGACGCGAACAGGTTCCGGCCTTTGACCGCGTCCTTGGAGAGCGGCGTCCAGTCGGCCGAGGCCGGCGGGTCGAACGTGTGGATCGGCAGCCACACGACGATGAAGACGACGACGAAGAACGCGATCAGGCCGCCGAGCCCGGCGAGGAGCGGCGTGATCAGCATCCGCTCAGGAGGATGCCGCGCCCAGCCGCGCGGAAGGGGGCGTCCTTCGTCGGTCCTCTGCGTGTCGTCCGTCATCCGCCCACCGGCGGGGCGACCGCCTCGATGACGTTCAGCGTCTCACGGCGCCGACGCTCCGCCGTATCCGTGAACATCGTCAGCCCGATGTTCACGGCCTGCACGATCCCGGAGGCGACGATCATCGCGCCGAAGACACCGCGCGCGATGTAGTACGCGTGCAACTGGGGCAACACGTTCACCTCGGGGATCCCCTGCGCCCAGCTGAAGCCCTGCTGGAATCCGGCCAGCGTGAGCACGCTGAAGAAGCCGGTGAAACCGATGGTGACGAGCCAGTACTGCCACTCGGTGAGGCTGCGGCTCCACAGGGGGCGCCCGTACACCTGGGCGACCATGTAGTCGATCACCCCCATGCCGAGGATCGTGAACGCGCCGAGCAACGCCAGGTGCGCGTGCGCAACGACGAAGTTCGTGAAGTGCGTGAGTCTGTTGAACGGCTGCAGCGCCTCGAACGCGCCCTGGATGTTGACCAGGAAGTAGAAGAAAAAGGCGGTCATCGTGAAGCGCAGAGGTAAGTTCGTGAAGAACTTGTCCCAGTTGCCCTTCATCGTTCCGAGGATGTTGATCGTGAAGGCGAAGACCGGGACGAGCAGCATCCAGGACGACACGGTCGCGATCGTCTTCAGCCACGCCGGCGTCGGCGACTGGAGAAGGTGGTGGTGGCCAACGCCCGTGTAGAAGAACGCCATGCCCCAGAAGCTGACGAGCGACAGCGTGTAGCTGTAGAGCGGCGTGTTCGTGACGCGTGGGACGATGTAGTACGTCAGTGCGAGCAGCATCGGCGTCAGCCACAGGCCGAAGAGGTTGTGCGCGTACCACCAGTTGAGGATCGCGTCCGAGAGGCTGTTCGTCAGCGCCCCGGACGGCGCGCTCCAGACCTTCCCCGGGTTCCAGATCACGTTGCCGATCGCGTAGTCGACAGCGAGCCAGATCGGGCTCGCGATGAAGAACCAGACCGAGACGTAGAGGGGACGGATCGTCCGCACCTGGACCGTGGCCAGGATGTTGAAGATGTTCAGGCACCAGATGACGAGCAGCAGGATGTCGATCGGCCAGATGAACTCGCCGTACTCGCGCCCCTGGCTATGCCCGGTGAGCAGCCCGATGACTCCGAGCGTGTACATCAGGTTCCAGCCCCACGCGCACCAGACGCCGAGCCGCTCGCTCCACATGCCGCGGGTGCCCAGGAGCCGCGGCAGCATGTAGAAGAGCGCGCCGAAGTACATCATCGTCAGCCACGCCAGGATCACGCCGTTCACGTGCGACGGGCGGACGCGACTGAACGAGAGCCACGAAATGTCGCCGAACGCCTCGGGCGTTACGAACTCGGTCGCGAGGACGAGCCCGAAGAGGTCGACTACCGTCAGCCAGACGATCGAGGAGAGGAACCAGTGCTTTGCGGCCTGGTCCGAGAACGGCGAGGGCCGCGCCGCCCGCTCGGTTTGCGGGGCCGGCGCCTCGCCAATTGCGGGTCCCTCGCGCTCGGCCAATGCGCCGGCACCGTACGACGTTCCCCGACCGATGTCTCGGGAAATGACGAAACTGTCATTTGCCTGTCATTTGCAGGTCATCCGCGTTAGGGTCGCACCGGCGGCCGATGCAAATCCTGGTCATCGAGGACGAGCCCCGAATCCGAGCGTTTCTCGCTCGCGGCCTGGAAGCGGAGGGTTTTCGCGTCGACGGCGCCGAAAACGGGTCGGACGGCCTGAGGCACGCTTTGGCCCGGACCTACGATGCGGTCGTCCTCGACCTGCTCCTCCCCGGCCTCGACGGGCTCTCGGTCCTCCGCGAGCTCCACGAGCAGCGTCCTGAGCTTCCGGTCGTCATCGTCTCGGCCCGCTCGGACCTGTCCACGAAGCTGCGCGGGTTCGGGCTCGGAGCGAGCGACTATCTCGCGAAGCCGTTTGCCTTCGACGAGCTCGTTGCGCGTCTGCGCGTCCAGCTGCGCGCGCACCGGCCTAAAACCGACGAGAGCGTTGTGAAGGTCGGGACGCTCACACTCGACCTCGCGCGGCGGCAGGCGAAGCTCGGCGGGGTCGTCGCCGATCTCTCAGACCGTGAGTTCCGCTTGCTCCAGAACCTCGTGGAGCACGCAGGCGAGGTCGTCAGTCGCGAGCGCCTTCTCTCCGAAGTCTGGGGCTACCACTTCGACCCGGGCTCGAACGTCGTCGACGTCTGCGTACGGCGCCTGCGCAAGAAGCTCGGCACCGGGTCCCCGATCGAGACCGTCCGTCATGCGGGCTATCGGCTCGCGGCCTAGCACCGTCGAGCTCGGCTGGTTCGCTTTCGCCGGTGCGAACGTCGCCGCGATGGCGTTGTGGCCGAGCTGGGAGACGATTCCGTTCCACTTCATCTGGGTCAGCCTGACGCTCCTCTACGGATTCCGCATCTGGCGGCCCAGCGTCACCTATCTCGTACTCGGGACTGTCATGGCCGTCACGGGCTTGCTGATCTCCGTGGACGCCTTCAACGGCGAGCAGCTCTGGGGCGAGCTCTTCGAGGTGCCGCTGATGTCGGCGATGTTCCTCGCCATGGTCTGGCATGCACGCCGACGGCAGGAGGCCCTGCGCGCCGTTGAGCGTCAGGCGGACGAGCGGGCGTCGATGCTCGAGCGGCAGGAGCGCTTCCTCCATGACGTCTCACACGAGCTGCGGACGCCGGTCACGATCGCGCAGGGTCATCTCGAGGTGCTGCGACGAGCGAATGGAGATGGGCCCGTGCAGGAGATCGACGTCGCTCTTGACGAGCTCGAGCGGATCGAGCGGATTCTCGAGCGGCTACTGCTGCTGGCGAAAGCCGATCACCCCGACTTCGTCGTCTTCGGTCAGATCGACCCTGAGGTCTTCCTCGAAGACGTCCTTATGCGCTGGTCGGAGGTGGCGCCTCGTGTCTGGCGGCTCGGACGAGTTCCCGCGGGAACCCTCCACATCGACGAGGAGGCGCTGCGAATCGCGCTCGACGCCCTCCTCGAGAATGCGGTCAAGTACACGGAGGAGCGGGACGCGATCGAGCTGCGCGCCCGCTCTGCTGGAAGCTCGCTCGTGATCGAGGTCGAGGACGAGGGGCCCGGCATCCCTCCCGAGGCGCTCGGTCACATCTTCGACCGTTTCGCCCGCGCAGACAGTGCGCGCACCCGCGCCCACGGAGGAGTGGGTCTCGGGCTCGCAATCGTCGATGCGATCGCGAAGGCCCACGGCGGCACGTGCGCGGTTCGAACGGCTCAGAGCGGATCGATCTTCTCGCTCAGACTCCCGCGCTTCACGCCCGCTCGCGCCCACGCCGAGCGCAACGAAGCTCAGCCGCTTGTAGAGCTCTAGGCCGCGCGGCGCATCGTGGCCGTGCGGCGCCGCGGCGGAATCCGGTAGCCGTGATCCTCGCAAAGGCTGCCCGGCGCCTCCTCGGTGAGCGCGTCGCAGTACCCCTTGCCGTAGGCCGCGCGCATGAAGGCGGCGACGACGTCGAGATTCCAGTCCTGCACGTCGGCCGCCTCGCGCCAAAGGTCGGTCAGGCGGAGGTCGATGTCGAGCTCCAGGAGGTCGATTCGGCTTGGTCTCTTTGCCATGGGGACAGCGTAGGACCGCCATCGGACGACACCGCAAGCCGCGCCTTGGCAGCTAGCGTTGCCCCGTGGGCAAGCTCCGTTTCGGCCCGGCACGGGTACCGTCGCGTGACTCGCCGGAGAAGGCGGTCGAACTGCTTCGCGACCGCGGCTACACGGCCTGCGAAATCGACTTCGAGAGCGGTTTCTGGATGGACTACCCCTGGGCCGAGGAGTTCGGCAAGCTCGCGCGCAGGCGGCGGATCGCGCTTTCGTTGCATGCGCCGATCGCGGGGTTCATGGGGCACGTCGAGCGCGACAAGAAGCACGCGATGGCGGTCGGGATGCTCGACCACTCCGCCGGAATCGCCAAGGCCGCCGGGGCCGAGCCGATCGTCTTCCATCCGGGCTTCCTGCTCGAACGTACGCGCAAGCGCGCGCTGGCCCAGGTTGTCGAGCAGCTCGCCGACCTTCGAGCGCGGCTCGAGGCGAAGGACCGTTCCGTTCCGTTCGGCGTCGAGGTCATGGGCCGGGTGCGCGAGCTAGGGAGCCTCGACGACGTCCTTTACCTCTCCTCTCGCTTGCCCTGGGTGCGGCCCGTCATCGACTTCGCGCATCTCCACGCCGTGACCGACGGCGGGTTCACGACCACGAAGGCCTTCCGGGAGGTGCTCTCCGCCGCGAACAGGCTGCTGCCGCGAGGGGCACCGTTCCACATCCATTTCTCCGACATCGCGTACGCAAACCGCAATGAGTCGAAGCACCTGCCTTACGGGGAGGGAACTTTGCGCGCGGAGCCTCTCGGCAAGGCGCTCGCACACTTCGCACGCCCGGCGACCGTGATCACGGAGTCGCCGGACGAGGATTCACATCAGGCGATTCGGGCAGCGCTCTTCGGAGCGGCCGGCAAAAGCTCGGCGCGCCGCTCTTCGACGCCCGCAGCCTCGTCCTCGCGACCGCGCTCGCGCAAGAACTGAGCGAACGGCTTCAACGTTTCGTACACGATCTCGCGGAAATCCGTGCTCGAAACGGTGTCGATAGCCTCACGGAAGAGCTGCTCCGCCTCGTCGTCGCGGCCCTGAGCGGCTCGCACCATGGCGAGAGAAGCTCCGGTTGTCGCCCACGACGTGACGTCCTGTGGACCGACGGTCTCGCGTGCCTCGAGAGCGTAGCGCTCGGCTTCCTCGACTCGACCGCGCTCGAGCAGTAGCTCCGCGAGCGCACGCTGGCTCTCGCACAGCGCCGCTCGGTCGCCGAGAGGCTTGAGCAGTCGGATCGACTCTCGGAAGCGCTTCTCGGCCTTCGCAACCTCGCCGCTCCACCAAGCCGCCCACGCACCGACGTTCAACGCGTGGGCGACGGCCCAAACGGCACCGGCCTCGGAGAACAGCCGTCTCGCTTCCTCAGCGGCCTCCTCGGCCTGCTCCAGGTTTCCCTGCAGGAGATAGATGCGCGTCCAGGTGAGAAGGACCCAACCACGGCTCGTGATCGCGCCGCTTTCCTCGGCCAGCTCGCGAGCTCGCGCGAGCTCGGTCTCGGCCTGGTCGAGCTCGAGCTTCGCGCGGTACGAATCGGCTCGGGCGAGGACGGCGGTGCTTTCGAGATCCTTTCGACCGGCGGCACGTGCCATGGCCAGCTGCTCGTTCAGGTAGTGCTCGGCATCCGTCAGGTCGCCTACCCACCACGCGGCATTCGCGCGCACGCGAAGGGCGTCGAAGCGGGCGGCAGGTTCGCTCGCGTCCAGCGCGGCGAGCGCCTGATCCGCCAGCTCGCGGGCACGCGCACAGTCAGCTTCGCGCATCAGCGTGACGTCGGCCAGCGCAGTCAAGGCGCGGCCTTCGAGCCCTCGGTCGCCGACGCGCCCAGCCTCGTCGCGAACGCTCTCCATCTCGCGGGCGACCGCAGGAAAATCTTCGAGGCGCCAAGCGGCTTTCGCCGCCAGGTAGCGGCGCTCGAGCGTCGGCTCGAGCTCCACGGCTCGTAGGAACGAGTGGCGCGCGGCCTGATTTGCCTCGCGGGCGAGCGAGCGCCGACCCGCCTCCTGCAGCGTCGCCGCGGCTTCCTGAGCAAGCTCAGCCGGAGTCGCGCCGTCGAGGTCCGCGAGCAGCGATGCCGCATGGTCGAGGTGGTGCGCGCGGATCTCGAGCAGCTCGTCGCCCGCTCGCTCGCCCAGCCAATGCGCAAAGCGCGCATGATGATTTGCCCGCGCCGACTTCGTGAGGCTCGCATAGGCGACATCGCGGATGAGGACGTGCTTGAAGCGGTAAGCGGTTTCGTTCGAGAGCGTTGAACGCGATTGCTGGACGACGAGGTCGCGCAGCTGGAGATCTTCGAGCGTCTCGTCGACGCCTTCGCCCGAGGACAGATGCTCGAGCGCACCCGCCCAGAAGCTGCGGCCGATCACCGACGCCCGCTGGAGCATGGCCTTCGATGCGGGCTCGAGCCGGTCGATGCGTGCGGCGATCAGGGCCTGAAGCGTGTCCGGGATCCCTGCGGCGGCCTGCTCCTCCCCGCACTCGGCCACCGTGAGCATGACCTCCTCGAGGAAGAGCGGATTGCCCCCGGTCTTCTCGAGGAGTGCACGCCGCGTCTCCGGCGAGATGTCACCGACCTCGCTCAGCGCGTCGATCAGCTGCTCGCTGTCGGCCTCCCCGAGCGGCTCGAGCTCGATCGCGGTCGCACGCACGCGCCCGCCGCCCCAGTCGGAACGAACGTCGAGGAGCTCCGGCCGGGAAAGGCAGAGAATCAAGAGCGAGCCGTCGCGCACCCAGTCGGTCATGTGCTCGATCAGCTCGAGGAGGGGCTCCTCCGCCCAATGGATGTCCTCGAAGACCAGGATCAAAGGCTGCGTCTGCGCCATCAGCTGCGCCCATTCGCGCGCCGCCCACGAGATCTCCTGCTGACTCCGCTCGCCGTGGACGGCCTCGAGCACCCCGGTGGCCAGCCCGAGGAGATCGGCGACGGCATCGGCTGGGCAGCACTGGCGGAGCTTCTCGATCGCGACATCGAGCGGGTCGTCGTCGGCGATGTCGGCCGCGCCCTTCACCATCTCGGCGAGCGGCCAGTACGTGATGCTCTCGCCGTACGGAAGGCAGCGCCCCGGGAGAACCGTGGTGCCCTCGAGCGAGGCAAGAAACTCGTTCGTGAGACGGGTTTTTCCGACTCCCGGTTCACCGTAGACGGTGAAGAGGTGAGCGCGACGGTCTCGCACTGCGCGGGCGAACGTGTTCTGGAGCAGCTCAAGCTCGTGCTCGCGTCCGACGAGCGGGGTGACGGGGACGCGGGCCGGTGCGCGTCCGTCCGCACTCACTGCGGCCCAGGCCCACACAGGCTCCTCGCGTCCGCGCACATCCACCGGGCCGACCTCGTCGACTTCGACACGGCCGAGGCTGAGCCTATGCGCCGCAGGCCCCATCAGGATCTGCCCCGGCTCAGCGTTCTGCTGCAGGCGCGCGGCCAGGTTGACCGCCTCGCCGGTGGCGAACGTCGAGTCGCCGTCGTCGGTGACGACCTCGCCGGACTCGACACCGATCCGCGCCTCGAGCTCAAGCTCGCGCATGGCCTCGAGAATTCCGAGCGCGGCCCGGACGGCACGCTCGGCATCGTCCTCGTGCGCCTGCGGGATGCCGAAGGCGGCCATGACCGCATCGCCTGCGAACTTCTCGACCGTCCCGCCGTGCGTCTCGATGCAGTGCGAGACGCGATCGAAGAACTGGGTCACACGGCGCCTGACGATTTCCGGATCACTCGCCGCGACGAGCGCCGAGGAGTCGACGAGATCGACGAACAGGACCGTTGCAAGCTTGCGTTCCATGCCTCAATAGTAAGAACGACCGCAGAGGCTCGAAGCTTCCGGCGGGGCCCTGCTAGTTTCGGCCGGTGATGGAACTCTGCGAGGGCGGCCGGTAAAACCGGCCGCCCTCGCCTGGTTGAGCTCTAGTAGCCCCCTCCGAATCCAGAGCGGGGGACCTTCGCGAGCACCTGCTGCTGGTAGTAGATCTGCCTGTTCTGGTCGCCGTACACGCCCGACCGGTAATGCGTCGAGACCATGAGGGCATAGACGTTGCCCGCCGACAGCGCGAGCCCGAAGTAGTCGCCGATGAAGGCGCGGCTCGTGCACGGGTCGCTGTGCCCCGCACACGCCATCTGGTCGATCCCGTCGATCGTCTGGTCCGGCTGCTCCGGATCCCAGGCGAACTCGCTGATCTTCACGTTTCCGAGCACCGGGACGATGGTCGTGCCGTTGTCCTTGTACGCCTGAAGCGAGGTGTCGATGCAGAAGTTCGTCCGGCCGACGTCCTGAGGCCTGATGCTGGGGCCGCCCGGGCACGCAGAGCGCCGGTCGTAGAACGCGACGGCGACAGCACCGCCGGGTCCCTGCGCGACCGACGGCTGGAATTGGTCGTTCGCGAGGTAGTCGGTGTTGTCGTTCACCCGCACCGGCGTCGACCAGGTGAAGCCGTAGTCGGTCGAGTAGGTGAACTTGACGTCGAACTGCGTGCCGTCCCAGTCCTCGTACGCGAGGTACAGGTGGCCGGGGTACGTCTGGCTCGCGACGAAGTGCTCGGCGATTCCGTCACGAAACGTCGTGTTCGGAAGGCAGCAGCTGGGGATGATTCCTACCGGCGCCACCGCGATCCAGGGGCCGAAGCTCTCCCCGTCGTCTATCGAGCGGGCGACGTAGATCGTCCCCGACGAGACGATCGACGCATAGACGTAGCCGGCCGCGTCGACCGCCGGGTACACGTACTCGTTCAGCGGGCCCGTCTGGTGCGGGTCGGTGATCGTCCCCGCCCTGGCGAACGTCTGCCCACGGTCACGCGAGACAGCGAAGCGGATCTTGGCCGTGTTGCCGTTGTAGACCGTCCACGCCGCGTAGACGTGATCCTGGTTGACGTTCCCCGGAATGTGGTTGACGGCCACCCACTGCTTGTCCTGGACATGGCCGAATTGCTTGGCGGATGGGTTCCCTGAGTTCTCGAGGTGGCGGCCGCCGTTGCCGATCGTCCAGTGCTGCCCCAGGTCGTCGGAGTAGACGACGTCGATCGCGCCGTCGGGGTGCAGCTTCGTCCCGCCCCAGAAGGCGTTGAAGGGGAGCATCGTCTGGTAGGCGCGGCCGGACGTGTCGAAATCGACGTTGGGATCGGTCGTGTTCGTCCAGCTCGGCGGCATCTCCTGCGTCCCGGTCGAGACGCAGTCGTAGCCCTCAATCTGCTTGTTGTCGCCAGGCGCGCCGCCCGGCATCCGGTACGAGCCGAGATAGAACATGTAGAAGGTGCTGAACTTCTCGAAGAAGAACTTCGAGGAGCCGACGAGGTCCTCGCTCCCTGGCCTGACGGCGATCCACGATTCCGAGTGGTTCGCGTTGAACGGCCCGGGCCGGCACGTCCCCGCCTCGGGCACGGTCTGACCGGGCGGAACCGGATAACCACCCCCGCTCGTGGGCGAGCTGGCGACCCGGTTGGTGAAGGGGACGTTCGAGCTCCACGTCCCCGCAGAAGCGCTGCCCGCGGCGGCGAGCGCACAAAGCGTTACGGCGATCAGGGTCAGCTTTCTCACGGCTCTCCCCTCTCTCGTTTTCGACTGGGCCGGCAGTATCGCAACCTCGCGGAGTTAGCATCACACGATGCTCGACCCGACGGTCTTCAAGGCCTATGACGTCCGGGGCGTCTATCCGACGCAGCTGGACGAGGAAGGCGGCTACGCGATCGGGCGTGCCTACGTCGAGCAGTTCGAACCGGCGCAGATCGCGGTCGGTCGTGACATGCGGATCTCCTCACCGTCGATGGCCGAGGCGACGATCAAGGGCGCCGTTGAGGGTGGCGCGGAAGTCGTCGACATCGGGCTCGTCGGCACCGAGATGCTCTATTTCGCGGTCGGGGAGCTCGGGCTCGACGGCGGGATCCAGGTCACCGCCTCGCACAACCCCAAGGAGTACACAGGCTTGAAGATCGTCCGCCGGGGTGCGCTGCCCGTGGGCGGCGACTCGGGCCTGCTCGAGATCCGCGACCGCGCCCTGGCCGGTTTCGACACGTCCGGGGGTCAGACCCGCGAAGAGGTCGGGAAGGAAGACGTCCTGCCGGCTTACGTCGGCAAGGTTTTGTCCTTTATCGACCCGGACTTGGTCAAGCCCCTGCGCGTCGTGATCGACGCCGCCAACGGGATGGCGAGCGTGATGGTGGCGCCGGTGCTGGAACGGCTGCCGATCGACGCTGCCCGCTACTTCTTCGAGCCCGACGGCACCTTCCCGAACCACGCGCCGAACCCACTGCTGCCCGAGAACAGGGAGTTCATCGTCGCCAAGGTGCTCGAGGCCTCCGCCGAGCTAGGAGTGGCCTTCGACGGCGACGCGGATCGCTGCTTCTTCGTCGACGACACGGGCGAGTTCGTGCCCGGCGACTTCGTGACCGCGCTCCTCGCGGAGAGCATCCTCGAGAAGCATCCGGGCGCGAAGATCATCTACGACGTGCGCGCGAGCTGGGCGGTGCCCGAGACGATCGAGCGCACCGGCGGGATCCCGCTCATCAACCGCGTGGGCCACGCGTTCATCAAGCAGCGGATGCGGGAAGAGGGCGCGGTCTTCGGCGGCGAGGTCTCCGGCCACTACTACTTCCGTGACTTCTGCCAGGCCGATTCGGGCGTGATCCCGTTCCTGCTCATGCTGGAGCTGATCTCGAAGCGCGGCCAGAGCCTCTCCGAGCTTCTGCGCCCTTATCGTGAGCGCTACTTCCTGACGGGCGAGCTGAACACGCCCGTCTCAGATGTGGCCGTGAAGCTCCAGGAGCTGAAGGAGCGCTTCGGGAGGGAGGGCAAGGTCTCGCACCTGGACGGGATCTCGATCGAGGCCGAGGACTGGCACATGAACGTGCGGCCTTCGAACACGGAGCCGCTCTTGCGCCTGAACCTCGAGGCGCGCTCCAAGGAGTTGATGGAGCGGAAGCGCGACGAGGTGCTCGAGGTCATCCGCTCGTGATCGAGGCCGGGCACGCGACCGAGCGCAAGCCACCCTTCAAATACGCGGCCTTTCAGCGCGTGGGCTTCTCGGACACAGACGCTCAAGGCATCGTCTACTACGGCCGCTACCTGCCGTACTTCGACGCCGCCCGCGTCGAGTATCACCGCCACCTCGGCCTTCTGCCCGAGCACGCCGGCGATCAGCAGTTCGTGATGCGAGCCTCGACGGTCGAGTACCACGCGCCAGCCCACTTCGACGACCTGCTCGAGGTCTTCATCCGCCTCAAGCGGATCGGCCGCACGAGCGCGACCTATGAGTGCGCGGCCTACCGGGTCGACGACGACGTGCTGATGGTCACGGCCGAGCAGACACTCGTCCTCGTCGATCTCGACCAGCGCCGGGCGAGGCCGATTCCCGACTGGTATCGCGAGGCGATCAAGGCCTTCGAGGGCGAGGATTGCGCGACCTCAGCGGCGAACGGGGCGCGCGTCCGTCTGAAATGACCGGTCGATCCAAGCCGAGCTCATCACGAAACCGCCTCTTGGAGGCGCTCGACCGGATCCTCAACGGCGGCGGCGACGCCGACGACGTCCTCCGGGAGGTCGTGCGGGTCCTGCATGAGCGCTACGACTACGTCTCGATCCGCTTCGTCGAGGGCGACGAGCTGGCGGCGGGGCCTTCGGCGGGAAGGCCGCGGTCGGACGTCTCGACCTGGCCGATCGCGTTCGAGGGGGCGAAAGTGGCGGAGCTGGAGGTCGCGCCGGCCGCGGAAGCCGACCGTGAGTTCCTCGAGCGCGTGACGACGATCGTCTCTCCCTACTGCCTCGTGGGCTGGGACACCGGCGGCGAGCGCTGGACACCGTAAATGACTCGGTAAGAGTTTGCGACTAAGCCAGTAAGACGCGGCGGCCACGCGGCCGGTGGGACAGTGTTCAGCCACACCGCCCGCCGGCTGGAGGGTGCTCAGCGGCGCGAGGCGAGCCCGGAGCCGCAAAAGCAGCTAGCGGTCGCGCGAGATGAACTCGCGCTCCCTTGGCCGGGCGGGAGGGCTCGCCGGTCAGGGAAGCGAGAAGTGCTGCGGCGGCCCGGTCGTGTCCTCGAAACGACCGGGCGCCGCAGGCTTGCCCTCTCCCCCTCTCTCGTTGTAGGGCGACCGCCTGAAATGGTCTATCCCTCGTTCGAGTTACCCCGCACATCCGGGGGATGATCCCTCGATCGAGTGATTCGTATGTTTTCCCTGCTAATTCGGGATTTTCGTCGCGAGGATGGCCGCCGTTCGAGGGGTCGTCAGGATCTCGACCGCCCTCAGACGAGGGTCTTCGAGCCAGAACTCGCGGGCCGGGTCCGGCCGGCCGCGCCATTCCTCGGGCCACAGCGCCTCGGGCGTCATGTCGTCGATGACGACCACGCCGCCGGGAGCGACGAGCTCCAACGCCTGCTCGCTCTCAGCGGCGCCGTCCCCCCTCTTCCAGTAGCCGCCGTCGAAGAACACGAGGTCGAACGGCGCTTCGGGGGGCAACAGCGCGTGCCAGTCGCCGTGCAACACAATGAGACTGGGCAGGTCCGCGAAGAGCCGGCCGACCGCCGCGGCGCGCTCCTCGTCGTTCTCGACCGTGACGAACATCGCCTCGGGCCCGAGTGCGCTTGCGATCCATGCCGTGCCGACCCCGCACCCCGTCCCGATCTCGGCAAAGCGCCCACTCGGCCGAGTTGCGGTCAGCATCGCGAGCAGGCGCCCCACCTCGGAGCTCGAGGAGCGGTCGAAGCGCATCGCCGTCGCGAGCGCCTCGGCGCGGTGGACGAGGTCTGGAATCGCTACGACGGCGTCACTCGGTAGGCGTCGAACACTGCCTCGACGTTGCGGAGCGACGTGAGGAGCGTCCGCAGCGACTTCACGTCTCCGAGCTCGGCCGTGTACCAGTTCTTGGCGAGCTGATCCTCGACCGTGCCGCCGTAGGAGACGATGTTCGCGCCGTGCTCGGCGAACGTGCGGGCGACGTCCTCGAGCAGGCGCGGCCGATCCCAGGCGTCGACCGCGATCTGGACGCGGAAGGTCTTCGTCGAGCCCCCGTCCCAGTCGACCGGCGTGAAGCGCTCGGGATTGCGCATCAGCGTCTTCACGTTCGGGCAGTCCTTGCGGTGGATCGTGATTCCCTTGCCGAGCGAGATGTAGCCGACGATCTCGTCGCTCGGCACCGGCGTGCAGCACTTCGCGAGTCGCACGAGCACGTCCTCGACGCCGCTGACGGTGATGCCGATGTCCGTGCTCGATGTCGTATGTGTCTTCGGCTTGAGCGGGACGAGCTCTTCTTCCGCTACCTCCGCCGTCTTCAGTCGCGTCAGGACCTTCTTCACGATCTGGCCCGTCTGGAGCTTCCCGGAGCCGAGCGCGATGTAGAAATCCTCGGCCTTCTTGAACCCGGTCTCACGGATCACCTGCGCGAGCACGGCGGAGCCGACGAGCTTGCGATAGGGCAGCTTCTGCGCCTTCAGCGCCTGCTCCAGCGCCTCGCGGCCCTTCTGCTCGGTGTCTTCACGCGTCTCGCGCGAGAACCACTGGCGGATCTTGTTGCGGGCCCGCGAGGAGCGCGCGACGGTCATCCAGTCACGCGAGGGGCCGCGGCCGCCCTTCGAGGTCAGGATTTCGACGAAGTCACCGCTCCGCAGCGTGTAGTGGAGCGGGACGATGCGCCCGTTGACCTTGGCGCCGACGGTCCGGTGCCCGACATCGGTGTGGACCGCATAGGCGAAGTCGATCGGAGTCGACCCGGCCGGAAGCGTCTTCACCTCGCCCTTCGGAGTGAAGAGGTAGACCTCGTCGTCGAAGAGATCGGTGCGGAAGCTCTTCAGGAACTCGCGCGGGTCGGTTTCGTCCTGACCCCACTCCATTAGCTGCTTGACCCATGCGAGCCAGTCCTCGTCGGCCGGCCGCTTGCCGTCGCCGCGCTTGTAGAGCCAGTGCGCAGCGATCCCGAGCTCGGCCTCGCCGTGCATCTCGCTCGTGCGGATCTGGATCTCGAGCGGGCTGGCCTGCGGCCCAACCACCGTCGTGTGCAGCGCGCGATAGCCGTTGAACTTGGGCATCGCCACGTAATCCTTGAAGCGGCCCGGCATCGGCTTCCAGAGGGAATGGATGAGGCCGAGGGCGCCGTAGCAGTCGCGCGTCCCCTCGTCGCCTGAGCGCTCGACGATCACACGCATCGCCGTCAGATCGTAGATCTCGTTGAACTCGCGGCCCTTCTTCGCCATCTTGTCGTAGATCGAGTACGAGTGCTTCGCCCGGCCCGAGATCTCCGCCGGGATCTCGACCTTTTCGAGCTCCTTCTGGAGCACGAGCTTCGCCTCGTTGACGTGCTCCTCGCGGTCGGCCCGCCGCTCGGCGACCATCGCCTCGATCTCGGCGTACTTGCGGGGATGGAGAGCCTGGAACGACAGGTCCTCGAGCTCCCACTTCAGCTTGTGGATGCCGAGGCGGTGAGCAAGCGGCGCGTAGACGTCGAGGGTCTCACGAGCCTTCTGCACCTGTTTCTGGCGCCCCAGGTACTCGAGCGTCCGCATGTTGTGGAGGCGGTCGGCGAGCTTGATGAGGATCACCCGCACGTCGTGCGCCATCGCGACGATCATCTTCCGGTAGTTCTCGGCCTCGGCGTGCTCGCGGCTCTGGAACTGGATCCGGGTCAGCTTGGTGACGCCCTCGACGAGCTGTGCGATCTCCTCGCCGAACTCGTCGCGGACCTCGTCGATCGCAACCTCGGTGTCCTCGACGACGTCGTGGAGCAAAGCGGCGGCGATGGTCTCGTCGTCCAGGCGCAGCTCGGCGCAGATCTTCGCCGCACCAAAGGGGTGGTGGATGAACTCCTCGCCCGAGCGGCGCTCCTGACCGGCGTGCGCGCGAGAGGCGAAGTCCAGAGCGCGAGCCAGCAGCTTGCGGTCGACCTGCGGGTTGTAGGTCGAAACCTCGGCGAGCAGCTCCTCGAGGAGATCTTCGTGTCGTTCCGGTGCTTCGACGAGAGCCATATGCAAATTGTAGATCGGGCGCCTCCCGTGGCCTGCCTACCCGTATCTCGAGGAGAGGATTCGCCGTTCCGCTACAGAACAGATGGCGGCTGTGCTCAAACGACATCTCCAAAAACGACGTGCCCTGGCGGACCTGATCCGCCTGCTGGGCGTGCTGGCTACCGCGCGGCCTCTAGGCAGCGCGCGGTAGCGCCGGCTCTTCGAGAAGCGCACGAAACACCTCTGACTCGAGCAGCTGGCGCCGGCTGCTGCTCCCGCCGCTGAGCCCGAGGTCCGCGAAGACCGAGCGCGCTTCCGCCGACCGTTCTCCGTCGTCGAGCTTCCACTGCTGGGCAAGCCACTCGCGGAGGCTCTCGTAGCCTTCAGGCGCGTCGAGCACACGACGGACGACTAACTGCGGCGCGACTGTGCCGTTCCAGTGGTTCTCCTCGAGACGGAAGACGACGTCGTACCGTCCTTGCGCCCGGTAGCGGTCGAGCTGGGCACCGAGCCCGAAGGCAATCGCGCTCCCGGCGTCGCGGCCCCGGTCACGGACTCGGAAGCGCAGATGCTTGCCGTTGCCGACGGGCGCCAGGTCGCCGAGCTCGCACGAGGGAAGTAGCAGCGTCACGCCCGGGTTGCCGAGACCGAAGGGAGCTAGGCGGCGCAGCTCCGCGCAGAGGTCGAGCGTGAGCTCGGCGCCGGAGACGACCGCGTCGACCTTCGTGACCGAGCGCAGGTCGTCCTCGGTCAGCTCGCCATCCGCATGGGCCGCGAAGGCCGTCGCAAAGGCATCAACATTCTCGGGCCGGATCGAGAGCCCGGCCGCCGCCCGGTGGCCTCCGAAACGCTCGAGGTGGCCGGCGCAGGCCGCAAGGCCTCCGTGGAGGTCGAACGGACCGGTCGAGCGGCCGGAACCCTTCCACTCCTCCCCCGCGCCGGCGATCAGCACGACGGGTCGGTGGAAGCGCTCGACGAGCCGCGAGGCGACGATGCCGATCACGCCCTCGTGCCAGCCTTCGTCGGCGAGCACGTATCCGCGCCGGCGCTGCTTGGCCTCGGGCCACTCGTCGACCTTGGCCAGCGCCTCGCGCAGGATCCGGTCCTCGACGCCCTGCCGCTCGCGATTCAGCTCCTCGAGCTCGTGCGCGAGGCGGCCCGCCTCGTCGGCGTCCTCCGTGAGCAAAAGCTCGAGCGCGGCACCCGGGTGGGAGAGGCGACCGGCGGCGTTGATGCGCGGCGCGAGGCGGAAGCCGACCGCGCGCTCGTCGACCCGGGCCGGATCGACGCGCCCGGCCTTCATCAGCGCCCGCAGCCCCCGTTTCTGGGTCCGGGCGAGCCCGCGCAGGCCCGCGAGCGCGAGGGCCCGGTTCTCGTCGACGAGCGGAACGACGTCGGAGATCGTCGCCACGGCGACGAGGTCGAGGTGACGGGTAAGCGCCTCGTGCCCGGGGCCGAGCAGCGCCTCCCCCAGCTTGTAGACGACGCCGGTCCCGCACAACTCTGGAAACGGGTAGTCCGAGGGCCGCGTCGCCACCACGGGGCAGTCGGGCAACGTCTCCCCGGGCCGGTGATGATCGGTGACGACGACCTCGAGCCCCTGCGCACGTGCTTCGGCGATCTCCTCGACGGCGGTGATCCCGCAGTCGACGGTGAGGACGAGCCCGCACCCTTCTTCGGTCAGGCGAGCAAGCGTCTCGCGCTGGACGCCGTAGCCTTCCTCGAAGCGGCTCGGCAGGTGCCATTCGACCTCGGCGCCGAGCTCGCGCAGGATGAGGACGGCGAGGGCGGTCGCGCAGATTCCGTCGGCATCGTAGTCGCCGTGGACACAGATTCGCTTGCCGTCCGTGATCGCGCGGCGGATCGTCTCAACGGCTCCGGCCATGTCGCCGAGCAGGAACGGGTCGTGCCCGGGCGGCTCACCGGCGAGGAACGCCTTGGCGGCCTCGGGGTCGTCGTAACCGCGCCGGACGAGAACGCGAGCGGTCGTCTCGCTGACGTCGAGCTGGCCTGCAAGTGAGCCCGCCTCGGCGTGCGAGCAATCGCTGATCGTCCACGTTCCGTGGTGCGTTTCTCGTTGGGTTCGATTGGATCGATCGGTCATTTCAGACGGATGCACGGGCGAAGCCCGCGCATCCTGAGGGCGGCGCCGCGAGCGGTGCCTTGGCTGAGCCAAAGTACGGAGAGGATCGGACGGCGCGCGTCTATCCTTGGGCTAGTGGCAGTCGAGGCGAATTACTCCTCCGGCGAGGACTACATGGTCGAGTTCCTCGGCTACCGGTTTGCCTTCAACGCCGACGACTTCGAGCAACGGGTGACCGCCGCCGCGGTGAAGCTCGGTCTCGTCGAGAGCAACGACCTCGACGAGGACGAGGTGGGCGATCTCGTCGAGCTCGCGGCCGACGGGCGCATCGACGAACCGCGGAGCGCCCTCGGCCGGTACCTCACGCGCCACTGGGAGCAGCTCTCGCTCGTCAAGGGCGAGTCGCTCGTCTACTGGCTGCGGAAGCTCGTCTTCCGCGGCGCCTGGCTCGACCACCGCGTCAAGGAAGGGCTGCTGGACGTGGACTGGGACGAGGAGCAGGCCGAGTTCGGCTACCGCGACCCCCGGGGCGACCGGGCGCTCCTCGAGCTCGCACCCATACCTTCCTGGCACGAAGTTCAGTTCAAGCGCTAGTGCGAATCGCCGGGTAGCTGGTACGTTCGTAACAGCGTTTCAAAAGGAAGGCACGTGTTTCAGGCAGCCGCACATCCGGCTGCGGCGATGTTGAGCGAGGCTCGCGGCCTCCTCCTCAGAGGTTGGTGTCGAGGTGCTCAGGCACGCGACGACACCGGAAGCGGGGTGCCGGCTTGGAGTGACGACGCACGCTCGTGGTCGTTGCTGGGCGCGTTGCTCGCGAGCTGGTACCACGAGCAAGGAGAAGATCTCGACAGGGACGTAGCCGCGCACTCGGTCGACGCGCGCGCACTCGGTGACGCTACGGCAGCGCTCGGCGACGCGGCAGGTACCGCCTCGCTCGAGCAGTGGAACGACGAGCCTCGACGCACTCTCGCCGACGTGGTTGCCGCGATCGACCGCGCCACGGAGATACTCGAGAGCTTTTAGAAGAGGGCTTCTTCCTTGGCCACGGCGCCGACGTGGGCGCGGCCGAGCTTCGTCACGACTCGCCCGCGGGGAGTGCGCTGGAGGAAGCCGAGCTGGAGCAGGTACGGCTCGTAGACGTCCTCGACCGTGTCCGGCTCCTCGCCGAGGGCGACGGCCAGCGTCGAGAGGCCGACCGGCCCGCCGTCGAAGCGCTCGACGACGGCCTGCAAGAGCTGGCGGTCGGTGCGCTCCAGCCCGTGGCCGTCGACCTCGAGCAACTCGAGCGCCTCGGCCGTGACCGCGGTCGTGACCTTGCCCTCGTGCCGCACCTCGGCGACGTCGCGCACGCGGCGCAGGATCCGGTTCGCGACGCGCGGCGTGCCCCGGGAGCGCGCGGCGATCTCGTCTGCGGCCTCGTCGTCGATCTCGACACCGAGAATCCCGGCGGAGCGGCGGACGATGATCCCGAGCTCGGCCGGCTCGTAGTACTCGAGGCGGAAGGTCATGCCGAAGCGGTCGCGGAGCGGAGTCGTCAGCAGCCCGGTGCGTGTAGTCGCACCGACGAGCGTGAACGGCGGGATCTCGAGCGTGAGCGTCCGCGCCGCGTGACCTTGTCCGACGATGATGTCGAGCCGGAAGTCCTCGAGGGCGGGATAGAGCACCTCCTCGACGGCGCTGCTGAGCCGGTGGATCTCGTCGACGAAGAGCACGTCGCGCGGCTCGAGCCCGGTCAGGATCGCCGCCATGTCGCCCTTCCGCTCCAGCGCTGGGCCCGCGACGCAGCGGATCCCGACCCCGAGCTCCTCGCGGACGATGTAGGCGAGGCTCGTCTTGCCGAGGCCCGGCGGACCGACGAGCAGGACGTGGTCGAGCGACTCCTCGCGCGCGCGTGACGCCTGAAGCGCGATCTCGAGCTGCTCCTTGATGCGCTGCTGGCCGACGAACTCCTCAAGGCTGCGCGGGCGAAGCGAGCGCTCGACGTCGTCCTCTTCCGGACGCGCCGCGGGGGCCAGGAACTGTTCGGTCATGCCGCCTTCAGCGCCAGCCGCACGCGCTCCTCGGGCGGCAGCTCGGGATCGGTCGTCGCCAGCGCGCGCTCCGCCTCCGGCAGCGTGTAGCCGAGCTCGACGAGAGCGTCGCGCGCCACGAGGTCGGGGACGCCGCCCTCGACCGGCTCGATGCCGAGCTTCTCCTTCAGCTCGAGCACGACCCGTTGCGCGGTCTTCTTCCCGATGCCCGGGATGGCCATGAAGCGGGACGTGTCCTCGCGCGCGATCGCCCGGCGCAG
>Ga0307278_10000113_pt1 | contig 39080 bp, 33 predicted proteins | sample ER_DNA_117_FD_194482 | JGI IMG/M metagenome (GOLD analysis project Ga0307278, IMG submission 194482) | Bulk soil microbial communities from the East River watershed near Crested Butte, Colorado, United States - ER_DNA_117 | ecosystem: Environmental > Terrestrial > Soil > Floodplain | place... | reverse complement strand
CTGAGAGGCGTGGCAGAGTCAGATGAATCTTTTGTACCTTCAGCAAAACGTGCCAGCGAAAGGCAGCAGCGATTTCTACCACGACGTACGCAAGAATGCCCATGACGACCCAGCGATACTCGGCATTCCGGATCGCCTCAACCATCTGGGCGCGCCTGGTGGGATCGTGATAAACCCAGTAAAGGACCGCGATCGTGACAGTAAGCTGGAAGAGCGTGACCAGGATTTTTTTCATTCGCCGAAGCGTTCCTTCCAAATTTGGACGGACCGGCGAATTGCATCGGCCGTCTTATTCGGGCTCATCTCCCAGACAAATAAGCAGTTTGTGGGAAGGAGCGGAACTAGTTTCTCGAAATTCACATCGCCAGTAAACGGCGCTTCATGATCTTTCGCGGGCCAAATGCAGTCCTGAACGTGGCAGCCAAACGCGCGCAGACCGATCGACCCCAGCCATTCGGCGTGATCAATGAACCCCAAATTCTCTTTGATTTGTGAGTGACCGAAATCGTGCCAGTAACCCAGCTGCGCGCTGCCCATCTCGTCGAGTAAGCCTGGTAATTCGCGCTCAGTTGGAATCTCTTCATAGCCGCGTCGGGATTCCAAAGCGATTCTGACATTCTTTGAAGCGGCATGCTCGATGATACAGCGCAGGCAATCTTTGACCCGCTGCAAATAGGCGGGCGCTATTTTTTCCCGTTTTTGCACGGCTCCCACCTTCAATCTCACGTATTTGCGCGACACGTATCTGCCGGTTTTCGCCAGCTGGATCAAGCGGTCGGTGATCGGCGACATCTTCACCTCGCCTAAATGGAGTACGACAAACGGCGCGTTTAATCGTGCCGCGAAATCAATTGTCTGAAACGTTTGTTTTACGGCACGCTCGCGTTCCTCGAGCGAAACAGCGGAAAGCTTGTAACAGTCCGGCGAAGCCATCATAACTTCGACGGGTAAGGGACAAAAATTATGCAAACTAGTGTAGCGGACTTGCCCCTCATCAAACATCTTTTGGATTCCCGGCACCAATGAAATCCGAATGCCGTGACCGAGCTCTATCCGATCGAATCCAAGCTCGACAATTTCGCGCAACATTTCCGCGCCGTCGGTGTGACGGTGTGAGTTCCAGCAGGTGGAAAAGGCGATCACGCTACACGGCAGCGGCGACGGGTGGGGGAGGCGTTTGGGCGCCTTCCACTTCGACCACTCCGGGCTCGCAGCATTGGCGCAACACACGCGCTAGGATGAGCAATCCACTTGCGCCATAGGCGATGGCAGCAATCGCCAGCGCTCGCGGCATGCCGATTAGATCCGACAAACCAGTTACGCCCAATCCCGCGATTGGCATCAGACCGACAAAGCTCAGCAAGAACACGGCTGAGACGCGCCCACGCAAATAATCCGGCGCGCGTTCTTGCACGATCGTGCTGGCGAGACCGAAGTTCATCGCCAGGCCTAACGAATTAAGAACGAGCAGGCCCATCGCGAGATAAAAGCTCGGCGCGAACGACAACCCGAGTACTGCGCCCATGACGGCGGTTACGCAGCCCATCATAAACGGCACGCGTTTCTCTCGGGGTAGTCCGATCAGGAAAAGCGACCCAACGACAGAGCCCACTGCGGAAGCGCCCATCAGAAATCCGAGGCGACCCGGGCCAAGATGGAGAACAAGCCGAACGTAGAGGGGCATCATCACAGTGATGATTGGAAAAATGCAGACGGATTGCGTGGCGATCAACATCACCATCGCCAAGCTCGGTTTATCTTTGGAGATGTAGCGAAAGCCTTCCTTGATTCCGCTGGCGCGCTTTTCTTCTTCTTCCGCGGTTCCACGTTGTCGTGGCGGCAATGAAAGAATCGCAACAATCAACGCGATGAACGATAGAGCGTTGGCAAAAAATGCGGAAGCCATGCCCCATACGCTGATCAATATTCCGGATAGCGAAAAGCCCACCATTCGCGATCCGTGAAACACCGAACGATCGATTGAAATCGCACCCTGAATTTCCTCGCGTTTGACCAGCTCCGGAATCAGCGCGGACAAAGTGGGCATCTCAAAAGAGTTCGATACGCCCAGGACCGCGGCAAAAATCAAAATGTACCAGATCGCTCCCGGCCTCCCCGCGGCGATCTTGCCAGTAAAAAGCAGTATACCCATCCCAATCGCGAGCGCGATCTGAACGTATTGGGTGATCAACAAAATCTTGCGCTTATCGAAACGATCCGCCGCCGAACCGCCGGCCATTGTTAAAAGCAGCATCGGCAAACCGGCGGCAAGATTGGCAAAGCCTAACCACAGCGCTTTGGTGGTGAGAGTACTCATAACGTAGCCCTGCGCCATCACCTGCATCCAGGTGCCGGTGTCGGAAATCGCACTGCCGATGATGTAGCGGCGGAACGGACCGGCGCGCAAAACACGAAGAGCATTGCGTGTCGTCAATTTCACTTCCGCGCTCATGGCCAACACTCATCGTTGTAGAGGCGTTTGTGTCAAACGCCTGGTGGGGGTTCGTGCTTTGGCGAATTGCCCTGCGCGGTTCTGTTCACTAACTTGAAGTATGCGTATCGACAAATACACGCAAAAGATGCAGGAGGCGCTGCAGGCGGCGCAGGACCTCGCGTCGCAAGCTAATCATCCGGAGATCGCGAACGAACATTTTCTTTCCGCTCTTCTGGACCAAAGCGCGGGCATAACGCGGCCACTCCTTGAGAAGATTGGAGCAAATGTGGATCAGTTGCGGGAACGGCTGCGCTCGGAGTTGGAGCGTCGTCCGAAAATTCACGGCGCCGCCGCCGATCTGCGGCTGTCCAATGAACTCCGCGGCGTGCTGGACGATGCAGAAAAGGAGATGTCGAAGCTGAAGGATGAATTCACCAGCGCTGAGCATTATTTGCTCGCGTTGACCGGTGCGAATTTTCCCGCGGCAAAATTACTCAAAGACTTTGGCGTCACGCGCGACAAGCTAATGCAGGGTCTTCAGCAGGTGCGCGGTTCGCAGCGCGTGACGGATCAGAATCCCGAGGGCAAATATCAGACTCTTGAAAAATATGGACGTGACCTGACCCAACTGGCACGCCGCGGCAAGATCGATCCGGTAATCGGCCGCGACAACGAAATCCGACGCGTCATGCAGGTGTTGTCACGCCGGACCAAAAATAATCCCGTGCTCATCGGCGATCCAGGTGTCGGCAAAACGGCGATCGTGGAAGGTTTGGCGCGACGAATCGTCAGCGGCGACGTGCCGGAATCGTTGAAGAACAAACGAATCATCGCCATGGACATCGGCGCAATGGTCGCCGGCGCAAAATTCCGCGGCGAGTTCGAAGACCGGCTTAAGGCGTTCTTGAAAGAAGTGACCGATTCGCAAGGCGAAATCATTTTGTTCATTGATGAACTGCACACCATCGTTGGTGCAGGCGCGGCGGAAGGGTCGGTCGATGCCTCAAACATGCTCAAGCCGATGCTGGCGCGCGGCGAATTGCGCACGATCGGTGCGACCACGATCGATGAATACCGTAAATACATCGAGAAAGACGCCGCGCTCGAGCGGCGCTTTCAACCGGTAATGGTAAATGAGCCAAGCGTCGAAGACACGATCGCAATTTTGCGCGGATTGAAGGAACGCTATGAAGTGCATCACGGTGTGCGCATCACCGACGGAGCGCTCGTTGCCGCAGCTGTGCTTTCGCATCGCTACATCACTGATCGATTCCTGCCGGACAAAGCAATCGATCTCGTCGATGAAGCGGCGTCACGTTTGAAGATCGAGCTCGATTCGATGCCGACGGAGATCGACGTCATCGAGCGCCAGATCATGCAGCATGAAATGGAACGCCAGGCGCTCAAGAAAGAGAAGGATCCGGCGAGCAAGGAGCGTTTGAAGAAGCTCGAAAGAGAATTGGCAGAGCTAAAGGAAAAATCGAACGCGCTCAAAGCCGAATGGCAGAAAGAGAAGGCTGTCATCGACGAACAGCGCAAAATCAAGGAACAGCTAGATGCATTGCGGACCGAGCTGGAGCGGACGCAGCGTCGCGGTGAATTGGCTAAGGCGAGCGAAATCCAATATGGGCTCATTCCCCAATTGGAAAAGAAACTGGCCAATCTTGCGGCGAAATCGGCAAAGACGAAAAAACGTTTACTGCGTGAAGAAGTGACTGAGGAGGACATCGCCCAAGTGGTTTCAAGCTGGACGGGGATTCCAGTCTCGCGATTGCAGGAGGGGGAGAGGGAAAAGCTGGTCAAATTGGAAGCGCATTTGCACGAGCGCGTTGTCGATCAAGAAGAGGCAATCAAAGCTGTTGCCAACGCAGTCCGCCGCGCCCGTGCCGGTTTGCAGGATCCCAATCGGCCGCTCGGCTCATTCATTTTTCTCGGACCGACTGGTGTCGGCAAAACCGAACTCTCGCGCGCGCTCGCGGAATTTTTGTTCGACGACGAGAACGCCATGATAAGGATCGACATGAGCGAGTACATGGAAAAACACACTGTCGCGAGATTAATTGGCGCGCCGCCGGGTTACGTCGGCTACGAGGAAGGCGGCCAACTTTCCGAAGCGGTCCGGCGCCGGCCGTATTCGGTCATTCTCTTCGACGAGATCGAGAAAGCGCATCCCGACGTTTTCAATGTTTTACTGCAAGTGCTTGATGACGGCCGAATCACGGACGGGCAGGGGAGGACCGTCGATTTCAAGAACACGGTCATCATCATGACCTCAAACATCGGGTCGCAATACATCACCGAGGAAGAATCACGCGAAGCGCGCCGGCGCCTCGTCACAGACGCGTTGCGCGCGCATTTCCGCCCAGAATTTCTCAATCGCGTCGACGAAATTATCATCTTCGATCGGCTCACGGAAGACGATCTCAAGAAGATCGTTGAAATTCAGCTTCGCCGCTTGTCGAAGCGCCTCGAGCAGCAAAAGATCACGCTCAAGTTGTCCGATTCAGCCAAGGAACTGTTGGCGCGCGAAGGATATGACCCAGTTTACGGCGCGCGTCCGCTCCGGCGCACGATTCAAAGAGAAATTCTCGATCCACTCAGCATCGATATTCTCGAAGGCAAAGTCCGCGAAGGCCAAACCGTCCATGTCGATGCAAAAGACGGCGCGCTAGAATTTCAGGAAAAATAGTTGCGGAATTCGACGGCGAAGCTTGATTCTCGCGTTTTTGTGAGCGCGAGGTCCAAATCCAAGATCCAGTTCAACGGCTGCGAATACGCCAGTCGTGACGAGATGCCGGTCAGCGTTAGGGTGGCGTACGATCGCGCCGTCCACGAGACCCCCGCGCTTCATTCCGGAGCGCGACTGGCTGCGAAACTGAAGGCGACGATCATCGTGAACGACACCGAGTTTAATCATGCCGGCGAAATGTCGGTCGACGATCGACACTTGTATCACGAAGCGCTCGAGGCGCTGTTTCCGCCAAGTATTGCGGTGTCCGTCAACGAGGCTGAGGCCCGGAAAAGCAGGCATCAGAAAGTCTTGATCATCGCGCTCGCCGTCAGCGTCCTCGCCGGAGCTGTTTACTTCTGGCTGCACAGCTTCTTCAGCTAAAACGCTTAGCTTGTAGAGACGCTCGCCGCGGGGAGCAGTTGATTGTTATCCTTTTGGCGGTTGGCACAAGCACCGCTACAATTTTGTTCGTGCGATCGCGCGATTTGAGGTGGATCGGCCGCTCCGCGGGCGCTATTACTACCAATGCGGCTGCGCCGCTAAATTAGCAACGCGGTCCGAGCCGGACTGGCGTTAGGACTCCGCGCTCCACCCTTCGCGCTGTCACTAGCAAAAGTATCATTTCAGCTTCGTGATGTCTGATCGACGTGCTGCTGCTGCTGCGCTCTTACTGCTGCGTTGTAAGCATTCTCGCCTTCCTGCACGTAACATCTGGTGAAAAATCTGTCGTGGTACTTTTCCCAGCCTTGGGCAAAAAGAAATTCGTGAGCTTGCGATGGACTGTACTTACACTCCGCCATGCTGCGCCCTTGTTCTCGCGCAGGCTCTGCGTCTTCGATCCCAAAAACAAAACACAGCACAGGCTGTGAATTGTTCGTCATCTGGCGTGTCTTTCCGGTCTTCGCATCGGTGACCGCATCAATGTGGGCAATGAAATGCCGGCTGTGCTCGTCCGCGAGGGCTTGCTCTTCTGCGGTCAGAGTGTCGGGTCTACCGGAGCTAAACGGAATCAGAGAGGCCGCTGTTATCAGCAAAACTCTCCATTGTCGATTTGCGAAGTTTACGAATGGTGTGCTCATGGATAGAATTCGCGGCGGCGCGAGATTTCTTTCAGTTTATTTCGCCGCAAACCTAATCTGAGCCGCGTCCAATTCGCCTCGAGGCGCTCCCGCTGAAATTGCCGATAATAATCACAACGCGCAAGGGACTGCGCGTTCCACCTTTACGCCATCACCTCTCGAAAGGCGCCCACGAAGGTTTCCATCTCGGATTTCTTGCCGATGGTGACGCGCATGTGGTTTGGGAGGGCGGGAAATAAGCGGCCGACATGGACGTTCCGTTGTTTCATTGCCTGGATTAGTGGCACGACCGGACGCTTGCAGTCGATCATGATGAAATTGGCTTGCGACGGGATTATTTTGTAGCCCATACGACTGACCTCTGATCTGGTGAATTGTTTGGCTTCACCGTTTAAACGTTGTCCGTTCGGAACGTGATCTGAATCATCGAGGCTCGCGCTCGCAGCGGCTAACGCCATGATGTTCACGCTGTCCCACATTTGCTGCTGCCGCATTTGGTCGATCGTCTCCTTTTGCGCAACGCAGTAACCGCAGCGCAGGCCCGCCATGCCGTAAATTTTTGAAAACGTGCGCGACACAATCAGGTTTGGATGATCCTTGACGAGTGGGATCATGCTCTCGTAGTCGGGGCTGTCGGCATAATGGAAGTACGCTTCGTCCACAAGAATCATCGTTTCGCGCGGAGTTTTGACGATGAAATCGCGCAGCTCATCTTTGGGCGTGATACTGGCGGTGGGATTGTTCGGGTTACAGACGTAAATCAAACCCCCTTTCGCAGCAGCCAGCATTCTAGGCAGGTCATGCGCAAAACTGCTGGTTAACGGCAGTTTCACAACCTCGGCTCCGTTAGCACTGGCATTCTTGAGAATTGCTTCGAATGTCGGATCAGCCGCGACGAGTATCCCGCGTTCCTTCCCGGTGAATGTCTCCGCGCATAGCTTCAGAATCTCGCCGGAGCCATCGCCCAATAAGATTTCATCGTGACTTACGCCGTTCAGTCTGGCGAGCTTATCGATTAACACGTTGTTGTGTTCATCCGGATAACGGCAGGCAAGGCCAAATGAATCCGTCATCGCCTTCAACGCTTTCGGCGAAGGCCCGTAGGGATTTTCATTTGCGCTCAATCGGACAACACCGCCGGTTGCAGAGATCGGCCCCGTTGGTTTTGCGAACGAAAACGTCGGCCTAACGAGAGCCGCTGCTGCACCGGCGCTGACTAGCTGTGCAAATTTACGCCGAGAAATAAACATGGTATTCATTTTTCGAACCTCCTTGAAGTGGATTGTTAGTCTGATTCGAGATTGAATGCCAGATGGAATTTCATCAACGGCGTTTTTGCTCGCCGCCTTAGCCGCGTTTGCAACACAGGGATGCGCCAAGTCACGTCAGGATGAGCACGCGCGGCAGTTCGCTGCGCGTGTGCAAACTGAATTTCTACATGCCTGGAATAATTACGAGCGTTATGCGTGGGGTCACGACGCGTTGCGACCCTTAAGTAAAACCGCGCACGATTGGTACGGACAGTCGCTCTTGATGACGCCAGTCGACACCCTCGACACACTCCTCCTCATGCATCTCGATGCCGAGGCTGCAAAGGCACGATTGCTGATCGTTGGTGATCTCTCATTCGATCGCGATATTTACGTCAAAAATTTCGAGATAACCATACGCCTGCTCGGCGGGCTGCTCTCCAGCTATCAGCTCACGGGCGACAAACGCCTCTTGAGTTTGGCGGAAGATTTGGGCAACCGATTGCTTCCAGTTTTCAATTCACCGACGGGGCTCCCTTATGTTTACGTCAATCTTCGCACTGGCCAGGTACGCGACAAAGTGACGAATCCGGCAGAAACCGGAACGCTGCTATTGGAATTTGGCACTCTGAGCAAACTGACCAGGAGACCCGTTTTTTACGAAAAAGCAAAGCGCGCTTTAGTCGAAACCTTCAAGCGGCGTTCGCCGCTCGGGCTCGTCGGGCAAAGCATTGACGTCGAGACAGGCGCCTGGACGAACACTGAAAGTCATATCAGCGGCGGCATTGATTCGTACTACGAGTATCTCTGGAAGTGCTGGCTTTTGTTTAACGATCAAGATTGTCGCGATATGTGGAAGGCCAGCATTCCTGCTGTTAACAAATATCTTGCGGACGAGACCGGCGGCGAATTGTGGTACGGGCACGCCGACATGCAGACAGGTAAGCGGACCAAGACGACTTACGGCGCGCTCGATGCATTCTTGCCTGCGTTGCTCGCACTTTCAGGCGATCTGGAGCGGGCGCGTCGCCTGCAAGCTTCATCGTTCAAAATGTGGAACCTCTACGGCATCGAGCCGGAAACTCTTGATTACAAGACGATGCGTGTGGTCGCCGGCAGTTATCATCTGCGTCCCGAGATCGTTGAGTCCACTTACTATCTTTATCACTACACACGTGATCCGCAGTATCGGCAGATAGGCGAGCAAATGTTCGATCACTTGGTCAAATATTGCCGCACGGACTCCGGTTATGCTGCGCTCGCCGACGTGACCAATAAACAACAGCTCGACGAAATGGAGAGCTTCGTCCTGGCCGAGACCTTCAAATATTTTTATTTGCTCTTCGCGCAGCCTGAAACCCTGGAATTCGATAAAGTCATCTTTAATACCGAAGCACACCCATTGAAGCGCGTGTGGTAAATCTGCATGCTCGAGCTGAGTGCTTTTATCCGTTCGATCAGTTGAACTCAGTGCTCGGCACAACTCGGAATTTTAGCAGGCAGCGTTGCAAAGAGCGGCTAACATTTTCGCGTGATCTTTGAGTTCCTAAAGCAGCGGAGACGACGTCGCCTGCGAGCGCGGCCGTTTCCGAAAAAGTGGCTGGCATTGATTCAGCGTCACGTTGTATTTTTTCCCAAGCTGTCCGCAATGGACCGCGCTGAACTGCTTGGTCACGTTCAAGTATTTCTTGCCGAAAAACGTTTCGAAGGGTGTGGCGGTCTCGCGATTACTGATGAGGTCCGCGTGACTATCGCCACACAAGCTTGTCTTCTGTTGTTACATCGGAGGACCGATTATTTCCCCGGTCTGCTCACGATTCTTGTTTATCCCTCCACATATATGGTGGAAGAGAAACGGCAGATTGCAGAGCACGTCTGGGAAGAAGGAAACACGACTCGCCTTGGCGAGACCGGCCGTAGAATGGGTTCGCTGGTCCTGGCCTGGGGCGCGGTCAAACACGGCGCGGCTGATCCTTCTGACGGCAAGAATGTTGTTCTTCATGAATTTGCTCACCAACTTGACTACGAAAATCACGCAGCCGACGGGGTGCCGGAATTAGCGACGCGCGAGCAGCAATTAGCCTGGAGCGAAGTTATGAGAACCGAGTTTGCGTCGCTGCGCGCTGCCGACGAGAGCGGGATACCAACCTTGCTGGATACTTATGGAGCCACGGATCCAGTTGAGTTCTTCGCCGTATCCGTCGAGGCGTTCTTTGAGCAGCCGCGTGCGCTGCGCGCTCGTCATCCAAAGCTATACGCGGAACTGCAGAAGTACTTTCAGCAGGACCCTGTCGAATATTCTGGCGAGCAGTAGCGGCGTCTCAGAAAGACGCCCTGCAATTATTGTGGTTGCGGCACAATGCGCAGATACGGCTTTGGCGCCTTCCAGCCTTGCGGGTAACGCCGTTTCGCTTCCTCGTCGGACACTGACCCGGCGATGATCACGTCGTCGCCCGGCCTCCAGTTCACCGGCGTCGCTACCTGATGCTTCGCGGTCAGCTGCAGCGAGTCGATCACCCGCAACACTTCGTCAAAGTTGCGGCCCGTCGTCATTGGGTACACGAGGATCAGCTTGATCTTCTTATCCGGCCCGACGACGTAAACGTTGCGCACAGTCGCGTTATCGGCTGGCTTGCGCGTTTTGGCATCGCCTGCGGTATCAGCTGGGAGCATCCCATACAGTTTTGAAATCTTGAAATCAGCGTCGCCGATAATTGGATAGTTGGGCGCGTGTCCCTGCGTCTCCTGGATGTCTTTCGCCCATCCCTCGTGATCACCGGTCGAATCGACAGACAATCCCATGATCTTCACGTTTCTACGCTCGAACTCTGGTTTGATTTTCGCCATGTAACCGAGCTCCGTTGTGCAGACCGGGGTGAAGTCCTTCGGATGTGAAAACAGAATAGCCCAGGAGTCGCCGATCCAATCATGGAACCCAACGCGACCCTCGGTAGTTTGTGCTTCAAAATCTGGTGCTGTGTCTCCGATCTTCATGTTGCCTCCTTTTTAGTTGCTGGGGTTATTTCAAATTCTGAAGCGAAAGTCAATGTCGGTGCGAGACCAACTCGCAGAATTTCTCGAGATCGATATTGCCGCCTGAGACAATGGCAACAATCGGGCCTTTGCCGGCTTTTCCGCTTAGTGCCGCAGCCAAGGGCAAAGCGCCCGCGCCTTCGGAAATGATGCGCGTTTTTTCAGCCATTAGCCGCATCGCTTTTTTGGTTTCTTCGAGGCTGACGACGAGGCAGCCGTTTACCACTAGTCTCATTCGTTCCCACATGCGCGGGAACATGCTTTGTCCGCCCGCGCCATCCACGAAGGAAGCTTCCCAGTTCTTAAACACTTGCGGCGAACCTTTCTCAAACGAGAGAGCGGCTGGCGCGGCGGTCTCCGGTTCTGCGCCGAGAATTTTTGTGTCGGGTTTCAATGCCTTGATGGCGCTGCCTACGCCTGTGATCAGACCACCGCCACCGATGCTGGCGATGACGGCAGCCGTGTCCGGCGCGTCCTCTAGAATTTCAAGTCCCATTGTAGCATGACCGGTAATGAAATTGTGATCATCGAAAGGATGAATGAATGTTCCATCGGCTCCCGGAAACGAGCGTTCCTCGAGCGCTTGCCAGGCGACCTCGTACGACACCGGGAAGAGTTTTGCTCCCAACGCCTTCATCCGCTCGAGCTTCGATTTCGGCGCGGTTTCAACCACCACGACTGCGCATGGCACACCTGCCTTTTTTGCTGCATACGCAACGCCCTGACCCGCGTTCCCGGCGCTGATTGTCCAGACGCCGCACCTGCGTTCATCTTCAGAGAGAAGCGCCACAGCATTGGCGGCGCCGCGTAATTTATAAGCATTGATTGGCTGCAGGTTCTCCAGCTTGAGTCGAATGTCCGGAAAATCCGGGGCGAGTTCGAGCCGTATCAGCGGCGTGCGCACGATCGTATTTGCGATTCGCTCGCGCGCAGCGCGTATTTCAGCCAGTTCAATCGTTCTGACAGGTTTGAGTGGCGAGGACATGCCGTCTTTGTCTTAACGCGTGAATCAGTTCGTGCCAGCTCTATTTCCCAATGATGAAAATTGAACGCTGCAACGCCAAGTCGGTCTGAGCATTCACCATGATCAAAATTACTACCACTTTAGTTGCAGCTGCGACGTTGATGGCGTCGAGCGCATTTGCAGGAGACAAGGCGTGTTGCGCGAAAGGCGCCGCGAATGCGGGCTCGGCTTGCGTAAACTTGGCCACACTGAATCTGGCGGCCGATCAAAAGGCCAAGATTGAAGCTTGGCAGTCCGATTGTATGAAAGCGGGTTGCACGAAAGAAAGCAGACAGACGTTCCTAAGCCGTGCGAAAGCTATTCTTTCTGCGGAACAGTTCGCTCAGCTAAAAGCGCAATGTAAGAAAACAGCGAACGCGAAGAAAACCGAAGCTTCATCTTGATCTAAGACGTCTCAAAAGAAATCGCGCCGCGGAAAAACCCCGGCGCGATTTTTATTTTCGCGGTGTTCGTGTTCATGGACGCGGTGGTCTAGAACGTCTTGTCGGAATCAAGCAGGATCGTAACTGGGCCTTCATTGATCAATTCCACGGACATCATCGCTTGGAAAACTCCGGTTGCGACGGTAACTCCCAATCTGCGCAGGGCGTCGCTGAACTCTTCGTAAAGCTTCTTCGCCTCTTCCGGCGGCGCCGCAGCAACAAAGCTCGGCCTGCGTTGGCCGCGCGCGTCACCGTAAAGTGTAAACTGGGAGACGACCAGTGCGCTGCCCTTTACGTCTAGCAGAGACCGATTCATTTTTCTCTGATCGTCCTCAAAGATCCTCAGGTTTGCGATCTTCTCGGCCATGCTGACAGCGACAGCCGAAGTATCGGCGCGGCCGACGCCAAGCAAGATCACAAGACCCGCCGCGATTTCTCCTGTGACGCCGCCCTCGGTCGTTACACGCGCGCGGCTCACGCGCTGGACAACTGCTCGCATTTTCAGCTACAAGGTTTTCTCCAGCAAATCAGCAAGGCGCCAGCCAGCCTTGTGTAGCTCGTCGCGCACAACGGCGGTCGCCCATGTGCGATAGAGCATATGATCCGCGGCCGGTGTTTCGATTGCCTCACCCGAAGCAACGGTCCGGTCGACCTCTAGCAACGGTTTTACGTTCCGAAATTCTAACCGCGCATGCGCCTCACGCGCGATCGGCAAAATTTCATCCGCCCATGTCTCAGCATAGTTGCTGAGCGAAAGATTCGGTGGCATCCGCCAGGTGTGCGGCTCTTGTCTAGCCATGTCGCGGGCTAACTCTTTTTTCAACGGCTTGATCTGCGCCTCGAGTTCAACTTTGCGCAGACCATGTGGCAGTTGCGGAAAAAGGGCGTTTACCGCGTCATAATCCCAAAAGCCGTGGAATTTCTTCCTATGAATGCCGCGACGGCGCGGCGGGTCATCGATCAGTTCTAACATGAATGTATTTCCACCTTCATCTGCAAGGGCGGATCGATCTTTATCAGGATCTGCAAGGCCGCCGTGCGTGTCGAAATATGCCGCGCCGACATGCAGCGGCTGATGAATATCCGCGACATAATGCGCCAGCAAGATTAGCGCGACGGGTTTGGTAATCTTCCGATCGTTTTGTTCCGGCACTCGCCCCTGCAAAACGTCAACGCAATAGGGAATCATGTGCACGATGTCCCATTTGCTGCGCCCGACCTTTCCGCCTTGGTAGTTTTGCGCCGGTACGACTGGGACGTCGCTGTAGTGAAACCAATGATGCGACGGCGCTGCTGAATTCACGTCGTGCGTTGGCTGATTTGCCTGCCAGAAAGCGCGCAATTGGGCGTCAATGTTTCGGCGCGCCAAGTAATGGAACGACCTTGAGTCATCCACACCGTTTCTGTCCCAGCCTTTGATTTGATCGGCTATAACGGCGGCTTTCTCCAAGCTAAGCCCGTCCAGCAGTACCGCAATTTTTGCAGCCGTTGGCGTGCCGGCCAATCGCTCATCTGCAATCGCACCGACGATCTCATGTCCAGTCGGTCCATAAGCAAGAACAGACGCACGAAGCGCGACGACGGCGAAAGTAATTAAAATCCCTCGACGCTTGAAATTCATCGATGTGGCGGCCGATCAGAACTTCAGTGATGTATCGATCAAATGATATTGCCAGGCGAAGAATCCGAACGCGATTCCGCCGATCGCCAGAAGAATTGCATGAACACGAAACCAAAGTCCGTGCCCCGGAAGCTTGGCAAAACGAGCGGCGGCAATGATCAAAAGAACGACACCTGCCATCAAAAGCCACCCAAAGATATGGAACGCCTGCAGCCACGGATTGATCGTGTCGCCGAGGAGCACGACATGTTCGAGCCCCTGGCTAAAGGCAATCACGGGCGTCAGAATGAAGATTAATTCGCCGAGGCAAACGAGTCGCGACAGCAGATAAAGAACGCGATCGGTTTTCGCGCTGAACAATGGACGTTCATATTTTCTGCGAACCAAAACTGCGACCGGCCAAAGAAGCACGGTCAAAAGCGCGAGCAGCAAATTTCCACCAATCACCAAACCAATAAAAATTTTGCTCGCGTACCACGGAACGCGCTGGCCTTCATAAATCGCGGGGAACGGAAGCATTTCGCGCACGGTGCCGGACGCGTCGCGACGAAACGCGATTTTTTCCGCGCCATCGATCTCGCTATAAACGAGCGGAGCAACCTCTTTCCATTTTTTCAATTCGCCCCGTTGATTCTTCATTTCTTCAATTGTCAGGATGCCGTCTTTGTCGCTGCTCACGCGGAATTGACCGAGCAACGCCAAAAGTTTTAGGAGCGTCGTTTCTCCACGGCGCGTTCCCTCATAAACGCCGCTCACTGCGCGTCCGTCAGATTTTGAAGTGTTTGGATCGAAATCATCCTTCGCTTCGCTCGAATTCGGAAAATACCGATTCATGAAGGCACGCAAGACCTCCCCCCGGCCGCCGCCAACATTTTTTCCAAGCGTATTGTAAGATATGAAGTAGCCAACGTGCGCATCGGGCACGAGAACCATGTCGCTATGGAAATAAACTGTGTCGCCGCCGTGACCGATGACGCGCACAGGGTTCATCCAATATTCCATGAAAGTAATGCCCAAGCCGTTGATCATCGGATGAGGTTCAAACTGGCGCATTTCCATTTGCCGCACGGTTTCGGGTTTTAGAATCGATACACCGTCGACAGCACCATCTTCGAGAAAGGCGAGCATGAACCGCGTCATGTCAGCAGCCGTAGTGGTTAGGGCACCGGCTGGCGCCGCTTGCACGAATTCGAAATCGCGCGGCTTTTTGGACGCGGTAAGATAACCTTTCGACATTTGGGCGGCGAGCTGCGTCGGCAACGGCTGATCGAAAGTCGAGTTGGTCATCCGCAGCGGCTTCAAAATGTGATTGTCGATGTAACGCTCGAATTTTTCGCCGCTTACACGTTCGACGATGTATCCGGCGAGCGTGAAGCCGTAATTGGAATAGGAAGGAACTTTGCTAGGAGGGAAAATCCGGGTCGGCATTTGGTTCACGAGATAGGTGCGCAGCGTTTTCATGTCGCTCTCGTGGGTCACGAACAAATTCTTCAATGTTTCCTCAAATCCGGCCGTGTGGGTGAGCAATTGCCGCAGAGTGACCGGTTCCGGATAAGTTTTGGGAATCGTGAAGTCGAGGTAATCATTGACGTCGCGATCGAGATCGAGTTTACCTTGCTCGACCAACTGCATTACGGCTGTGGTAGTGAATAATTTTGAAATCGAGCCCGGTCGAAACAAAGTCTGATCGGGGAGCACCGGCTTCTTCGCGTCGAAATCAGCGTAGCCGTACCCCTTTTGGAATATCACTTGACCGTCTTTCACTACCGACACGACAGCGCCGGCAATGTTTCGATTTTGCAATTGCGAGGGAATCAGCGCGTCGAGAAAAGCTTCGAAGTCAGCTTTCGTTAATGCGGGCGGCGGACCTAGCTGCGGCGCGACCGCAGGAACGTTCGTCGGCGGCGGCGAAGGCAACGATGTTAGTGGCGATGGCGCTGGTCCCTGAGCGTGTACGACACCTGGCAATATCCAGCTTAGCGTTGCGACCAAATGGCACCCAAGAATGCTTTTTTTCATTCGAAGCCAGTGTGCCAGTTGCGGTGGGTCTGACAAGACCGTGATTTAGACGCCGCTTTTCCCCGCGAGCCGCGCTTGAATTAGTTCGATCCGCTTTTGCAATCTGTCGAAATGCGATCCAGCCCAGTAAATTTGGCCGCAAGACGTGCAACGCCGGAATTCTTTGTAGTAGATCTTAGTAAGAGGCTCGAGCTTCTCAATGACGTCGGTCTTAGACACCTGCTGCAGCAGTGCATTACAGCGAAGACAGCGCGTAAACGGAGCGATCAAGCCAGGAAGATCAAAACGACGGATTACCTCGATCGTTTGTTCGTCGGGGTCTTGGGAACGCGGGCAGTAGCCGGTTTTAACCACGCCATGCATGAGCAACCGGCGGTCCCGAGTGAGGAGTGCCCGGTTTTCGGCTTCCATGATGCCGATCAATCGTCGATCATCCGCACGGCAATCATAAGCCACGTCAAAACCGAGCAAGCGCAGATTGCGTGTGAGTTTTCCAAGGTGGCCATCTGCTACAAATCTGAGAACTGTAGCTACTTGAGTAGATTTCTCCTCGAAGTGCGGGTATCCAGTTTCTGGCGGATAAACGTCGATTTCGGTATCGCTCGTTACACTGTAATCAAAATCGACCGCCTTCCCATTGAGCAGGATCAAACCGACCTCCGGATGCGGCACGCCGCACGATTCGATGACATCTTTTATCGAGGTTTTCTCAGTTAGGCTGCGCTCAATACTTTTGCGACGAGTCCTCGATGGGAGAAAAAAATCAAGATCGCCATGGAGATTGAGCCGAACTGAAAACGGCTTCACGTCAATTGACGATTCGTGCGTTGGCATAAGCATATTCAAAAGTAGTCGCACGCGGTCGACCCTGAAGCTTGCCGGGACCAAGGGGTTCATCTTCGCCAAAATAGCAGTCGATTTGCCACCGGCGCAGCCCACCCCCGGTATCCATGATCTTCCAGCGGCTGCTGCCGAAAACCTTTTGCATTGTTGGAGACTCTGTCTCGATGATCGCGCCGCGACGCAATCCACTTTGGCCCAGTTTTGCCGCGGCGGAATAGCGATCCACCAGAACGCCGCCTCCACCCGTAGGGTGCGAAGCGAAGGCAAACGAACCGCCGCCGTTATAACGAATGTAGTGGCGTCCGTTCACTGGCGTAACAATTCGTCCGAAGCCTTCCTTTTTTACCGAGCGAAGAAAGTCGCGAGGATATGTTCGACCATGTAATCCGGGTTTTGTGATAGGCGTTGCGTCAAAGCCGCGCTCAAAAGTGAAACCGGATTCTTTCGGTGTGTAATAGAGAGTGCAGACGACGAAGTATTCGCCGTTATGTCCTTGAGGACGTCGCGCTAACTTTTCGTTTTCGTAGGCAAGCCGCTGCACCACTTCAGGCCATGGAATGTCCGCGCGTAGCTGCGAACAGCTCGTTGCCCAAGTGGCGAAACCCGCGACCGTGGCGATCAGTCGCCGAAAACCGCTTCGATTGGCCCGCCGATTAGAATTTCGATGGGAAGTCGTTTCCATTCGTATTCGTAAGGAGGTTGTTTCCATTGAAATTGCTCATGATAAATCTTGCGGATGTGCTTGATGATTTGCACTCCGGTAAGAAAAGGCTGGAAAGTTTCGCGATCGATCACATGCAACTGCGCGCCTCCGCAGGGTTCACCGGCAAACTTGTTAAAGGTCGGCTGAAAATAGTTTTCGCGAAAGAAGACTCCTCGCAATTTCAGGCTATTCAGCTCGCTGCAAAGCTTCTCGGCATCGATAAACGATGCGCCGAACATTTCAAACGGCCGCGTTGTGCCACGTCCTTCGGAGATGTTTGTGGCTTCGAGCAGACACATACCCGGATAAACTGTCGCCGTGTCGAGTGTCGGCATGTTAGGCGAAGGTATCACCCACGGCAGACCAGTTTGGTCGAACCACATCTCGCGCTTCCAATGTTTCATCGGCAAAACCCATAATCGACATTTTGGAAACACTTCGTCTCGAAATTGCTGCGCCAGCTCCCCGATGGTGCGCCCATGCCGGACAGGAATGGGATGCATCCCGACAAACGATTCGTAATTGGCGTTTAGCACCGGTCCCTCTGTCGTTACGGCGTTGATTGGATTCGGTCGATCGAGCACAACGACTGCGACGCCGCTTTGCTCGCAGGCGCGCATGCAAAGGTACATCGTCCAGATGAAAGTGTAGTAGCGTGCGCCGACGTCCTGAAGATCAATTAGCAGAACCTCGATGTCCTCCAGCATCTCTGCAGTCGGTTCGCGATGTTCGGCGTACAGACTGTAAACAGGGATGTGGAGACGCGGATGCTCGTAGCTTTTCCACTCCACCATATTGTCCTGCGTTTGGCCGAGAAATCCGTGTTGCGGACCAAAAAACGCCGCAAGACGAAAAAGATCGCCGTTGTATCTCTCCAGAACTCGCGACGCGTGTTCGAGTGTTGACGAAACCGATGCTGGATGAAGCAGCGCGCCCATCCGCGCGCCGCGAAATTTCTTTGGCCAAAGTTCCTCGAGATGATCGAGTGGGAGTTCAACACGCACGCAGGGCGTCTTTAACACACGTGACAAATTAGCGCGAGACGAAGGTAGGGGCGATTGATCCGAAAGCTTTCGCGAGTTGACCTCAATCGCCCGCAGCGGGTGTGTTCGGGTCAGAAGGGGACTGTTCAGGCGAACCGCCTCTACGTGTTCGGCGAAAAACAATCATGATGATCATTGCGATCAGCGTGATCACCGCGCATGACTTGGCGAACAATTCACCGTAGCGCGTGTAAAACGTTAACTCGTGTTCGGTTGGAACCTTGACCTCGCCAGTAAGAACGCCTTCGGTGAATGTGCTGCCCGTTTCATCTCGTAACATCTGCGTGAGGCGGCCGAATTCGTTTACAAAACAGGTCACTCCAGTGTTGGCTGCCCGAACCATCGGGCGACGCGTTTCCACGCATCGAAAAACTGCGTTCGCCAAATGCTGATGCGATCCGGCGGAACGCAAAAACCATCCGTCATTTGTTATATCGACGAGCAGATTTGCGCCGGGATTCGTTTCCGTGGGAAGCACAAATCTTCTCACGAGCTCGCCAATGGTATCTTCGAAACAGATTAGGGGCGCCACCTGCACATCGCTGTTAGTCAGGCTGAACACTGTGTATTCGTTTCCCGGAGTGAAATCGCCTGGCACCTGGTCGCCAACGATCCGCGCGAGCAGCGGCACCCGATCCCGACCCGGAACGTATTCGCCAAACGGCACCAGGTGAAGTTTTCGATAGACCTGAACTCGTTCACCGCCGTCCGAAATAAGAAGAGCGGCATTGTAAACGTCGCGGTTCTCTTCGTCGATCGTGCCTAGTAGAAGGTCGCTCTCGGCCGATGCGGCCAGGTCCATCACGAATTTGTAGCTCTCCGGCTCTGTGAGAACGGGCCCGGGCATCGAGCTTTCCGGCCAGATCAACAGATCAGGTGGAGGATTTGATCGCAGCGCAATTTCGCTCAGGCGACTGAATTGATCGAAAATTTTACTCGTAAACTGCGGGTCGAACTTTTGATGTTGAGGGACATTCGATTGCACAGCGGCAACGCGGAGCGGTTTTGTGGGCGGCGAAACCTGGCTGGCGCGAAGGCCGAAGGTGAGTACGCCCACAATGGCGGCCATCGTGAGCGTCAGGTCAAAGTGCGGTCGCGTTATGCGTGTGCGCGCCTCAAGAATCAAGCGGCGCACTGTTGCAACCAAGATCACGTTGGCAAACGTGACCATGAACGATAAGCCGGCAACGCCGGTGAACTCTGCGATTTGGATAAGTGGCCAGTTGCCATGCAGCGCCACACCCAAGCCATTCCAGCCCCAGCCAGAGAAGACCCAGCCGCGTAACCATTCCTGCGTTGTCCACGCAGCGGCCACAAGAAACGCGAGCAGTAAGTTGTTTGTCGATTTTGTCCACGGCGAACGCGACGGGGCTGCCATCCTGCGAGCCTGAGCCAGCATTTGATCACATTTGGTCGCGCTTGATTGTCTCTCTGCTTCTCGTGGCCTGAGCAAGCCGCAAAACCATGCCCAAAGCGCGATGTAGATCGCCATGTAAAATTGAAGAACAAACCAACCGAGGACCGTAACAGTTGTGAGCCAGGAGAGAACCGTCCAGAAAAACGCAAGTCCCGCAACGTAGCCAAGCGCAAGATTCCGAAGCCAGCGATGTCGCGACTCTTCGCCGGAGAACCAAATTGCGGCGATCAGCGGCGTAAGCGCGATCCAGCAGAGCCAAGTCAGGTTAAATGGCGCAAAACAGCCAGTGTAGAGAAGCCCGCTACAGATCGCTGCCAGCCACGGCCATACGCGCAATGCTTTTAGCCAGTCCTTCACGCCGCGAGAATGAACTGCAGTCGCGGGAAGCGCAACCGCACCGCACAAATCGGGCGCGACATAATTAATTCCTGCGTCCCAATTTTCCTGACTTGAAGCGCGCTATCAAGGAGCGGCGGTCTCCGGTCCGCCGCGGCGATCTGGAGATTGCCGTTCCTTGTCTTTGCTCAGTCGTGCCTCCGCATCTTTTTGCAGCCAATCCCATAGACGATCGAGTTTTTCTGCGACTTGCGCCTTGATTCGGGTCAATTCTGCAGAATCGAATTTCCCACTCTCCGGTCTGCGCTGCGCGAAAAGGTAATACTTGATCTTTGGCTCTGTTCCCGATGGACGCACCGCGATGCGCGTTCGGTCTTCGAGTTCAAAAATCGACATCTTCTCTTTGGGAACCGGATCGCCCTCGATGTCCCAGATCGTTTCAGCTTCGAAATTTTTGATGTCGACCACCTTCGATCCGAGCACTTCGGAAAAAGGGTCAGTGCTATACGACTCGGCCAGGCGCGCAATCTTATTTGCGCCTTCCGCCCCTTCGAATACGAGCGAACCGTTTTTCTCCGCAAAATAGCCGAACCTCGCGAAGATTTCGTCGAGCAATTGATCGACTGTCTGCCCGCGCGATTTTGCATAGGCGGCTACTTCGCAAAACATGATTACGGCACCGTTGCCGTCTTTGTCGCGAACGAAATCTGCACCACTGTAGCCGTAACTCTCTTCACCGCCGAAAACGTAAAAGGAAGAGTGTGCGAGCCGAAGCCGTCGCGTTTCTTGTTCCGTGAGATCGACATAATTCTGTCGCAGTTGTTTCGGGATTGCGCGCTCGTACTTGCTCAGCTTCGCTCCGATGTATTTGAAGCCAGTTAGCGTTTCGACACAGCGCAAACCGTAATAATCGGCGATCGCCTTTTGCAGGTCTGTCGTCACAAAAGTTTTGATGAGCACCGCACGTGACGCGTTTTGCCCGTTGAGCACGCCCTTGTCGAACAGTGTTTTAATTCGATACCACGCAAGGAGTGAACCGGTCTGATTTCCAGTCAGCAATTTCATTTTGCCATCCTTTGCGCGAACTGCGGCTCCCATTCGATCGCAGTCCGGATCGGTCGCGACGACCAGATCGGCACCTTGCTCTTGAGCAAGCTTAATTGCCATGGTCAACGCCTCCGCGTTTTCCGGGTTCGGCGATTTCACTGTAGGGAATCGGCCATCGAAGCGATCCTGCTCGGGTACTACTTGGAAATTAAAACCGAGGCGTGTGAGCATAGGTTTGATGATTACGCTGCCCGTTCCGTGGAGCGGCGTGTAAACGACTTCCAGCGATTTCGCTTCGCGAATCATCTGCGGATCGAGAATCAAGGTTTCGAGCCGTCGCATGTAAGCTTGATCGATATCCTTTCCGATCGTCGTCACTTTTCCCTGTCGATCTTTCGGAAGCGGTGTGAGCGATTCAGTCGTGATCGCATTCACCTTAGCAATGATCCCGCTGGCGTGCGGCTCGATCACTTGCGCCCCGTCGCCAAAATAAACCTTGTAACCATTATCATACGGCGGGTTGTGACTCGCTGTGATCACGACGCCAGCACTTGCCTTGAGATAACGCACAGCAAACGAAAGTTCCGGCACGGAACGTGGACCCTCGAACACGGACGCGTCGCAGCCATTTTCGGCTGCGATTCGCGCAGCGAGCTCAGCGAATTCCTTTGAGAAAAAACGCGGATCATGCGCGATCACAAGCTTTGGCCTCGCCGAAATTTCCTTGCGTCGGTTCCAATCGTGCAGATAAGCAACAAGTCCCCGTGTCGCACGGTTGATATTGAAAAAATTCATCGCATTCGTACCGACGCAGGGGAATTGGGGCCGTTCGCCTTCGCTGGCATTCCCGCGCTCTGCAGTCGTAACGATTTTCCCGATCGTGCGGCCACGAAGACCGCCTGTCCCAAACGCAAGCGTCTGATAGAAACGATCGTTTAACTCTGACCATTCACAGCTATCGGCCAGCTGGTTGACGGACTTGAAGTAGAGATCCGTCGTTGCTCCGGCCAAAAGGCTGCGGACGTTTTTTGCCGTCGATTCCATTAATTGGCTGTCAGCAGCAGCGCGTTGGATCTTCGAATTGAGCTCTTCAACATCGGCTGACATTGCTGCCAACTGTTCCGTCATGGATTTGCTTTGCAAGCGTTCTATGAAATAGGCGGAATCAGACTTGCGCCACCTGTTTAAGGTCGGTTAAGAAACTGCAAAGGAGTTTAACCATGAAGCGCTGTATTCCGCATATCGCAATCAGTATAGCCCTGCTGTCGTTTGCATTCGGGCAATCGGCAACCCAGCAAGAGTCAGAAAATAGCAAGAGCGAACAAGAAGTGAGACAGATGATCGAAAAGTATCGTGCAGCCTTGCTGCAGCGCGATATTCCTGCGCTGGAGAAAATCTGGGCTGACGATTACGTGTTTGTGAATGCATCGGGAGAGGTACGGACCAAGGCGCAACGCATCGCAAATCTTAAATCTGGCGCGACCGCGCTCGAGTCGATCAACGAGAAGGAAAATATTACCGTGCGGGTGTATCAGAACAGCGCGGTGGCGACGAGCCGCGTTACCATCAAAGGGAAATATAGTGGTCAACCAACTGGCGGCCAATACCGGAGCACGCACGTTTGGGTAAAAGGTCCGGAAGGATGGCAATTAGTCGCCAATCAGTTGACGGCCTTGCCACGGAAATAACGTTTTTATACACGAGCGTTGCCGCTGCAAATTGTCTTGTTGTAGTGGCGGCTGTCTCAGCTGCAGATTCTGCCCATCGGTCTTAGACTGCGAAGTCGGGCTTGACGCCGCGACTTTTGCAGATCTTACGGGGCTACTTCGTCAGCCTGTAGATATTCACCGATTGTTTTGGACGTTCCACGCGCTTTTCAAGTCACACGCATCAAGGTAGACTGCTCCAGGTGAGGAGCGCTTCGTCAAGGCGCGCAGAGTGAACCCGAAGAACTTCTTCGCTGAGCTAAAGCGACGCAACGTTTACAAAGTTGCGATCGCCTACGCAGTCGTCGCATGGCTGCTGATGCAGATAGCGACGCAGGTTTTCCCGTTTCTCGAGATTCCAAACTGGGCAATCCGGCTGGTGATAATGCTCATCGTGATTGGTTTTCCCATTGTCCTCGTGATCGCGTGGGCCTTCGAGCTGACGCCGGAAGGATTGAAGCGAACGGAGTTTGCGGACGAATTGCCGAAAAAATCATCGCGAAGTCGCGCCTGGATTTATGTTGTCGTCATCGCCGGTGCGATCTCCGTCGGTTTGTTTTTCGTGGGACGCTATACCGCGCCAAATAAGCAGGGCGGGACGGTAGAGGTTGTAACAAAATCAATCGCGGTTCTCCCATTCGAAAACCTGAGCCACGATCCTGACAACGCCTACTTTGCCGATGGTATTCAGGAAGAAATTCTCACGCGACTCTCGAAGATCGCTGATCTGAAAGTAATTTCGCGGACTTCCACGCAACGTTTTAAAAGCGCGCCGGATAATTTGCTCGAGATCGCTAAGCAACTCGGCGTGGGGAACATTCTGGAAGGCAGTGTACAGCGTTCGGCTGATCAGGTCCGAGTTAACGTGCAATTGATCAAAGCTGCGACTGACGCTCATTTATGGGCGGACACGTTCGATCGAAAAGTGACCGACGTCTTTGCCGTCGAGAGCGAAATTGCAAAAGCCGTGGCAGACACCTTACAGGCCAAGCTGAGCGGAGCGGAGCAGAGCGCGATTGCTGCGCGACCTACTGAAAACAGTGAGGCACACGATCTTTATCTCAAAGGACGCTACTTTTTTGGAAAACGCGGGGCCGACAATCTAAAACGAGCGATTGATTACTTCAATCAAGCCATCGCGAAAGACCCAAATTACGCTCCGGCATATGCCGGAATCGCGGACAGTTACGCAATATTGTCGGAATCTCCCCACGAGTCTCGTGCGGATGCTTTGAATAGAGCCAGAGTCGCCGCAGAAAAGGCCCTTGCGCTAGACAACAAACTGGCTGAAGCGCACGTCTCGCGTGGTCTGCTCTTCGTGGAAGACCTTAATTTAAAGGCAGCGGAGCAGGAATATCAACGCGCGGTTGAACTCAATCCGAACTACGCGTTTGCCCATTACTTGTTTGGATTCGACGTCCTTACGCCGCTCGGTGATTTCGATCACGCCATTAGCGAGATGAATCGCGCAGTCGAGCTTGATCCATTTTCGGGAATCATTAACGCTAATTTAGGATGGTGCTATCTTTGCGCGCGGCGCTACCCGGAGGCCATCGCCCAATTTCGCAAGGCAGCAGAATTGGACCCGAACTCCCCAATGCCCGCACTCGCTGTGGCGCACGAACTTTCGGGGCAGCGCGAACAAGCGATCACTGAGTACCAGAGAGCGTATGACTTGGACCATGACTTGGAAAAGCATTCTGGGCGCCCAGCAGATCCTATGCTGTTAGCGGCGGTTTACGCGCTGAAAGGCGAGCGAGCTAAAGAACTACAGCAACTCGAAGAGGGCAAAGCCGTTGCGCAACGTGGCGAACTCCCGGCTTTCTTCGTCGCTCTAGCCTATACTCGTCTCGGTGATAAGAACGAAGCAATCGAGTGGCTCCAACGAAGTTACCAAAACAAAGAGATCATGATAGCGGACATAAATGTATTCCCGCCATTGGATCCGTTGCGCGACGATCCACGCTTCCAGGCGCTGGCGGAGAAAGTCATTCCGCGTAATGCGAAATAGTTCATCGTGAATCTGCGCAACTTCTTCGCTGAGCTAAAGCGGCGAAATGTTTACAAGGTTGCGATCGCGTATGGCGTTGTGGCGTGGCTGCTGATGCAGGTCGCGAGCCAGATTTTTCCGTTCTTCGAAATTCCGAATTGGGCCGTGCGTCTTGTAGTGTTGCTGCTCGTTATCGGATTTCCCGTGGCGTTGATTCTTGCGTGGGCGTTTGAGCTGACGCCGGAAGGATTGAAGCGAACAGAGGCCGCGGACGAATTGCCAAGAAAATCCGAGCAAAACCGCGCTTGGGTTTATGTTGTCATCATTTCCGGTGCGGTTGCCGTGGTTCTCTTTTTTTTCGGGCGTTACACGAGTTCGAAACAAGGCGCTGAGATGTCGGAGAAATCGATCGCCGTATTGCCTTTCGAAAATCGGAGCGAAGACAAGGCGAACGCTTATTTTGCCGAAGGCGTTCAGGACGAGATTCTGACTCGCCTGTCAAAGATCGCTGATTTGAAAGTGACCTCGCGTAGTTCGACACAGCATTACAAAAGCGCGCCGGAAAACCTGGCTGAGATTGCAAAGCAGCTTGGAGTTGCTCACATCCTGGAAGGTAGCGTCCAAAAGAGTGGCGATGCGGTGCGGGTTAACGTCCAGCTGATCAAAGCAACTAACGATTCACAGGTTTGGGCCGAAACGTTCGATCGCAAACTGACCGACATTTTTTCGGTGGAAAGCGAGGTGGCCAAAGCCATCGCGGACCAGTTGCGAGCGCATATCACCAGGCAGGAGGAGCAAGTCATCGCCGCCAAACCGACCAAGAACATTGAGGCTTATGATGCCTACTTGCGCGGCCGTTATTTTTGGAACAAGCGCACGTCGGACGGAATCAAGCACGCGATCGAGCACTTCCAGCAGAGCATCGAGCGCGATCCTGATTTCGCTCTCGGCCACGCCGGCTTGGCGGATTCCTACATTGCCCTGACGTTTTACAATTTTGCCGCCCCGCACGAAACGATGCCAAAGGCTAAAGAATCGGCAATAAAGGCGCTGGCACTGGATAACACACTCGCCGAAGCGCACGCGTCGCTGGCGCATATCCTGATGAATTACGATTGGAACTGGTCGGCGGCGGAGAAAGAATTCAAACGCAGCATAGAACTCAACCCGGATTATGCGACGGCCCATGAGTGGTATGCGATTCATTATCTAACGGCTACGGGTCGGTTGGAAGAAGCTGTCCAGGAAATGAAAAGAGCGCTGGAACTCGAGCCGGCGTCGCTCGTAATGAACACGTTTATGGGAGCGACACTCTACTACGCGGGCCGGTACGATGAAGCCATAGATCAATGCCGCAGGGCCATAGAGATGGATCCGAACTTCACAGTCGCGCACTGGCACCTTGGTCTGGCTTATGAGCAAAAGCAGGTTCTTGATGCAGCGACCGAAGAGTTTAAAAAGGCGGTCTCTCTATCAGGAGGCAGTCCGCTAATGAAAGCTGCGCTCGGTCGCGCATATGCGAAGTCGCAGAAGAAGCATGAAGCGAATGACATGCTCAATGAGTTGAATGAGCTTTCGAAGCAACAGTACGTATCGGCCTACGAAGTAGCGACGATCTACGTCGCGCTTGGTAACAACGAACAGGCATTTCAATTGCTGGAACAAGCATACGGGGAGCACTCGTTCCATCTCGTTTATCTGAACGTTTCGCCACAGTTCAAACCCGTCAGGTCGGATCCGAGATTTCAGGATCTGGTGCAACGCATCGGCCTTTCCCGGTAACTCCGCAGAACGCTCGCCTCCTCCTGGCGGACACGCTGCGGAATGATCCAGATTTTCAAAGACTCATTTGCGAACCCCAGCCGGCAACCGTTTACAAGTAACTTCTAGTCAAGCCGAAGAAATTTTTGGCTGGGCTTGACGAGGCAGCTCGTCTAATTATCGCGAACTGCTAGACGAAGCCCGAGAGGCTGCGGGCATCCCAAACATGACACAGCTTTGCGAGTTATTATCTTGCCCACTTCAAAACGGCGGGAGCCGGTGAGCTGCGCAGGAACTTGGGCATACGAACAGCAACCTTGTATTTCAGCATTATAGCCAACTCGTCCGACCTAAATAGGCGAGGACGCTATTGGGCACTCGCGCCAACAACAAATAGGCAAAAGATCCTCTTCTTCGCCCAAGCCGCGTGAAAACGGATACAACGCAGGAGCAAGGCAGTCTGGTCGCAGGGGAGGAAGTGCATCAGGCCGCGCTACTGAGCGCCGCTGAAATCCTTAATCGTCCGACGGGTTGCTCAACAGTTGCTTTGCAGTTGTCCCGGCAGCTTTTGTCAGCGTAGCATCGTCAAGATTGCCTGTCGGTTTCAATCCTTTCTTTACCTGATATTTGCGGACGCAATCATCCAATTCGGCGGTGGTTACGAGCTGCTTCTGAGATTGATCGTAAACAAGTGGCTTCTCTACGTCCAAAAACTTGCTGATTTGGATTTGAGCGCAAGCCCTGTATGCCTCTTTAATGCTCTTGATCGTGGCACGGTTCGCAATCTCGTTCGCGACCAATGCATCCTTAGCTGCCTCTTTCTTATCATTTGGCGAATCCTTCAGCTGCGCGGCAAGGTTCTGAACCTCTCCTGACATCCTTCGAAGTGTGAAATTTTTGTTTCGAAGCGGACAGTGTGTTTTATCTCGATAATAAGTAGATGATTCATCGGGAACGAAGAGCAAACAGCATCCGTTGGGGCAGCTCTCGGTTGTTAATTTCCCACTTTCGGTATGACCAAGTGAGGTCTGTTTGCCATCCGTTTCGATACGGATCACGTGGCATTCGACGATGCGGCCGGATTGATTGGTGACTTGTATTACCACCGGGTCGCCGCGCGAACATGGCGCTGGCAACAGGAGCATTGCAGTAATAACCAAAACGACATGTTGGAGGATTCCTCCGCAGGATTCTGATTTCATGCGACTTTTGGTACTTTTGCTAAATACAGGAGCACGAGTAACAGCCAGACGGCTATGGCTGAAACTAAAATGCCGACTTGATGGCGGACGAGAAAGCTTTCGGCGCCCTCGCGAACTAAGCGAAGTGCCACCGGTTCGACCGGCCCCGCGCTGGTTTCAGAACTCGAAAATCTGCAGTCAAAACAACCGGGTGCACTTTATCCGGTGGGAAAAAGACAGAAAACTTCCAAGAAGTGGCCGGCTGAAATTGTCCCACATAAAACCGGGTAACATTCTCCTCTATTTTAGGCGGTTCGTTGTCGTCAACCACGACTTTAGCCGGCGGCTCGGGCTCCATTTGGCATTTCACATATCCTTTCCAGTTAAGGCGGCTGTCTTCAGAGGCGATGTAGAAACTTACGTGCCGGAAAAGCTGTTTGTGCGAAATGTTTGTGACTTCGAACGTTGTCCTTTTTGAGCCATCTTTCTCCAAGCCAGTTGATTGGCGGTAAGCGAGCGTGGGCGCGCCTTGCACCTCATCAATCACGTGAACGATGCACCATCCCAGCGCGGACAGCATCAGGGTCAAAGCGTACGGGATTTCCTTCGCTTGAAGCCAAGAACGAGTTACTCCGGGCGGCATAACCCTCGAAAGTAGTCTAGGCCTTGGGTTTGGAAGTCAAGGTGTTTCCGGGCCGACGGCGTACCTTTTCCTCCGGGCGCGCGGGCAGAAGCTTTCACTGGGCCCATTCCGATCGAGAACCTCGCCCGGTGGCGGCGCAGATAGGAGAGCGCGACCGCCTCATCGCCCTTTACAGAAATTACTTTCGATACCGTACTACGGCGCGCTGATTTCAGAAGTGCCGCTCGCTCGCGCGTTGCTACGGCTCGATCCTATGTTCGATTCGCTCCGGAAGTCTCCGCGCTTCCAAAAACTCGCCGCGTCGCTCACGCCTAAGAAAGCTTCGCCCTGAATTCATGAATCGCAGAATTTCCTTGCGGAATTGAGACGGCGCAACAGCATCAACAATCCAATCCATCCGCTAATCCTGTCAGAACTTCTTTTCCTGGCTTCCTGCTTTCCTGATTATTTTGCTTTCCTCGCCGACCGATAAACCAGCATCGCTGCGGCAATATCTTCGACGGCCATGCCAAGAGATTTGAAAATGGTCGTTTCATTTGCGCGCGATGGAACTTTGCCCGCCAATACTTCGCCAATCTCGGCGTAAATTTTTGCGCCGGAGAGAATCACGTCGCCGGATTCCTTCTGCGCGCCTTCGCGCGAGTCGACGAAGACGACGTTGCTCATTGCTTCATCATCCAGTTCGCGCCAGTCGGGGCGACACGCGCCGATTGCATTCACGTGACAGCCAGGTTTTAGCCATGAGCCCTTTAACACTGGCGTCTTCGAGTTCGTCGCTGTCACAACGACATCTGCGCCGTGCACTGCTTCATCAGCAGATGTTGCCTTAGCGCCAATTTCTTCCGCGAATCGCTCCGCATGCTCGCTCGTATGGTTCCACACACGGATTTCTTCGAAATTCCGAACTAGTCGCAATGCTTCCGCGTGACTGTGCGCCTGCACGCCGCTGCCCAGGATCGCGAGGACCTTTGCATCGCGTGAGGCAAGAAGTTTTGTCGCGGCCGCTGAGACTGCTGCCGTTCTCATTTCGGTGATCAGCCGCCCGTCCATTATCGCGAGTGGCGTTCCCGTTTGTGGATCGACCAGGAAAATCGTGGCCATGTGTGTCGGGATTCCGCGCTCCGCATTCGACGGATAGAACGTCACGGCTTTCAACCCGAGCCCGTCCGGAGTAAGCGCCGGCATCAGCCCCAGAAAACCGGTCGCCGCGGCGACATCGACCTTGATTACCGAGCGAACGGGCTGCGTCACTTTGCCCGCCGAAAAATCGATCAACGCTTTTTCCATCGCGGGAATCAAATCGGCCATCCGCAGATGTTTTCGGACTCGTTCTTCATTCAGAAAAAGCGGCTGATTACTGCTCATTGGTTTAACCACGGATTGCCCAGAGCGGCGAAGCCGCAACCAATTATTGTCCACAGATTACGCAGATTCCCGCGGATTACGGAAGCGAATTAGTATGCCAGCTCTCCGACTTCTCTGAATAATCTGTGTCCCTCTGTGTAAATCTGTGGATCAAATAAGTTGTCCTCCGTGCTATCCGCGTAATCCGTGGTTTCTTATTCTGTTGCAACGAACATGCCTGAGAAATTGCAAACGCGTTGCGTGATCGTCGGCGGTGGCCCGGCAGGTATGATGGCCGGTTATTTGCTTGCGCGGGCTGGTGTGCCTGTGGCGGTGCTGGAGAAACACGCCGATTTCAATCGCGATTTCCGCGGCGACACCATTCATCCCTCCACGCTGGAGTTGATGCACGAGCTCGGGTTACTCGAGGAATTTCTGAAACAGCCCCATCAAGAAGTGCGCGAGTTACGCGCTGTGGTCAATGGGCAAGCCGTGCCAGTCGCTGATTTCAGCAAACTTCCTACGCGTTGCAAATTCATCGCGTTCATGCCGCAGTGGGATTTTCTCAATTTTCTCTCCAACCACGCGAAGCGTTTTCCAACCTTCCAATTGCACATGGAAACGGAGGTCATCGATCTGCTCATCGAGAACAGCCGCGTTGTCGGCGTGCGCGCAAAAACGTCGCGTGGCGAGGTGGACGTGCGCGCCGACCTCGTCATTGGCGCGGACGGACGGCATGCGATTACTCACACGCGCGCCGGTTTTGATCTGCAGGAATTCGGAGTGCCCATCGACGTCCTCTGGATGCGGATCTCCAAGAAAGGTGACGACCCGGAGCAATCGTTCGGCTTTTTTCAGCACGGGAAGCTGCTCGTATTGCTCGATCGCGGCGACTACTGGCAGTGCGGTTTTGTTATTCCCAAAGGCGGCGTTGACGAGATCAAAGCGCGCGGACTGCCGCAGTTTCAAAATGAGATCGTCAGCTTCGCCGGGTTTTTGCGGGACAGAGTGGCTGAGTTGGACGACTGGTCAAAGATCAAGTTGCTCACGGTGCAGATCAATCGTCTGCGTGATTGGTGCCGCGACGGATTACTTTGCATCGGCGATTGTGCGCATGCCATGTCTCCCGCCGGTGGCGTCGGCATTAACCTCGCGATCCAAGATGCCGTCGCGGCGGCGAACTTGCTCGCGGAGAAATTGCGGAACGGCCCCGTTTCTGTGGACGATTTGCGAAAAGTACAGGCGCGGCGCGAATGGCCGACGCGGCTGATCCAGGACTTGCAGGTATTCATTCATCGCCGAGTTGTCACCGGCCGGGCATCCGGTCGCAAGGACTCATTGCCGTTCGTGCTTCGCTTGCTGGAATGGTTTCCAATTCTGCGACAACTACCCGCTCGTTTCATCGGTCTAGGCCCGAGGCCAGAGCATTTCCGCAGCCCAAATACAGGTCATGTCTCATAGTTTTTCGATTTCCATCGATCTCGATAGAATCCGCGCGGCGCATGAACGAATTCGTCCGCATATCCATCGCACGGCCGTCTTGACGAGCTCGCGACTTGATGAGGCGAGCGGGGCCTCGCTGTTTTTTAAATGCGAAAATTTTCAGAAGATCGGTGCGTTCAAGGCCCGCGGCGCTACTAATGCGGTGTTTGCGCTGGATGATGCAACCGCGCGAAACGGCGTGGCAACGCATTCATCCGGTAATCACGGGGCTGCTGTAGCGCGCGCGGCGAAACTGCGAGGCATTCCTGCGCACATCGTGATGCCCTCGAACTCGGCGAAGGTGAAGATCCGCGCAGTTGAAAGCTATGGCGCGCGAATCGTCTTTTGCCAACAAACCGAAGAGGCGCGTGAAGCGACTTGTGCACAAATCATAGAGAAAACTGGCGCGACGCTGATTCACTCTTTTGAAAACGAAAATGTGATGGCGGGGCAGGGGACAGCAGCGATGGAATTGCTGCAAGACATTCCCGATCTCGACCTGATCATATGCCCGGTTGGCGGTGGCGGCTTGCTCTGCGGGACGGCGGTCGCCGCAAAGTCGTTGTGGCCGAAAATCAAAGTAATTGCAGTTGAGCCGGCCAACGCGGACGATGCGGCGCAATCGTTTCGCGCCGGGCGACGAATTGTCACCAAAAAGAATTTTACGATCGCTGATGGGCTGCGAACAAATATCGGCGAGCCAAATTTTGCGATCGTCCAGCGTTACGTGGACGATATTGTGACCGTCAGCGAGGAAGGGATCGTATCGGCAATGCGCACGATTTGGGAGACAATGAAGATTATCATTGAGCCATCAGCGGCTGTTCCGTATGCCGCAATTGTCGAACGGGCAATCGACGTCATCGGAAAGCGCGTAGGAATTATTCTTACCGGCGGCAATGTCGATCTGGACGCGCTGCCGTGGAACTGTAGCCGGGATCGATGATCCCGGCCGTCCGGCATCAACGATGCCAGCTACAGCAGATTATTTTTTTGCTGAAACCAGGGAACCATTGGCCCGGCGAAAACCGAAACCACTATTCGTGAAGGGGGTTTAATTAGGTATGAAAACGTTGAGTTTCATCACAGCGGTATTGCTTCTCGTGTTCGGCGCCGTTACTTCTCACGCAGCGAATCTGGAGAGAATTTCGGCTCAGACCGGAGTTCCTATAGCTACGCTGCAAGCAGAGAGGGCATCGACAGGGCTTGGCTGGGGTGAATTGGAGACTGCACACTTGCTGGCTAACGCATCCGGCCAGAGCTTCGACAACCTTGTAGCGCTGCACCAAGCTGGGGAAGGCTGGGGCAAAATTGCGCACGATAACGGCCTGAACCTTGGTAGGATCGTGAGCGCTGCTCACCGGTCGAGTCAGGCGGCTTTGCACGCACAGAATACTCAGACCGTCCATGGCAAAAGCAGCAGCAGTCATGGCAAGAGCGCGACGACAGTTCATGGCAAGAGCGCCACGAACATTGGCAGAGGCCACACTTCCAGGATGACTACCACACGCGGTGTCGGTCACAGCTCGAGCTTTAAATCCGGCTTCAGCGGATCTCATGGCATGCGCTCGATGAGCCACTTCGGCAGCTCTCGCATGAGTTCTAAGGGGCACATGGGTGGTCACCACGGCCGGTAAGAAAAACCGCGCCGCAGAGTTAAAGCGCTAAAGCGGGATAAGCAGGTTTGACCTGTGTCGAGGGAAGGAGGGCGATTCGCGTCTTCTAAATCTCTGTCGTAGCCCAGAACTTGGCGAACGCGCTTGGCCAGCTCCGATCGATGACGCTGCTTCGAGCGGATTTGCCCATGCGCTCCCGTAGCGCTGGGTTCGTCACCAACGCTCGAATCGCGCACGCGAAATCTTCCACGTCGTGTGATTTGGTGATCAGACCGTTGGTCTTGTCTTCGACTAATTCCTTGGGTCCGCCGGAGTCGGAAACGACTACCGGCACGCCGCACGCCTGTGCTTCGAGGATGACGTTACCGAACGTATCAGTCGTGCTGGGAAAAACAAAAATGTCTGCGGACGCATACGCAGTGGCCAATTCGTCGCCCGTGAGATAGCCAGTGAAAATTGCTTCTGGTAAAGACTTCGCGAACGCCTCGGAATAGGGGCCATGACCAACGATGAAAAGTTGGACTGGCAAATCCTCGTCGCGCAGGCGGCGATAAGCCGCTGCCAAAAGGTCGAGGTCTTTCTCCCGTGAAATCCGGCCGACGTAGAGGAGGCGCACTTCGCCATTGCATGCGCCGAATTTTTCAAAGAACGCAGGCTCGCGTCGAGCAGGATGAAACAGTTCGGTGTCGAGCCCACGCGGCAAAATTTTTAGTTTTGCGGGATCGAATCCGCGCTGGATCCAGCTTTGCCGATATTCTTCGGAGTTGACGAACACGGTATCGAGCTGGCCATAGAACCAATGCATGTAACGCCATGCCATGCTTTCGAGGAAGCTGTCCTCGGTAAGAATGCGGATGTATTGCGGAAAGTCCGTGTGATAGATGCCGCTCGTTTGAAGGTTAAGCATCTTCGCCGCGAGCAGTGCGGTCAATCCAACAGGCCCCGGAGTGCTGATGACAATCTCCGTGAATTTCTCCCGTTGTACGTAATCCAGCATCTGAAGAACCGGCGGGAAACTCAATTTTTGAAGTTCGTATTCCGGCAATTCAAATTCGCCGATGGGCGGGAAGTTTTTGATTGGGATGTCACAAATTTGCGGGTTGCTGCGGGACGTTACGACGATGAGTTTCTTGCCGGCTGCTGCTCCGGCGGCGGTCATTTTGCGGATGGTAGTCGCAACGCCATTAACATCTTCCAAAGTATCCGTGAACCAGGCGCGTTTGCGATTTTGCAAAGCGATCGGAATTGCGCCTGTTAATTCCTTAAAAACACCCCGCAACCATTTTCGAGAGGGCGCCTGACTGTGAAACCCGTAGATGTACGGCGTTAGAATTACGAGGATCGGCACAATTGCGCTGAGCGCCTGCATGCTCTCGAGCATGTTGCCGCTGCCGATTTGCTGGACGAACTTGTTGAAGAAGCGAAACGCCAGCTGCTCAGCGACCATGTTCGCCATGAGGAACGTGCGACGCTCCGGCTCGCTGACTCCGTCCAGTTGCGTGGCGAGCTTCGCCTTTACTTCCGGCCGCGCGAAATAGCCGGAAAGCTCTTTCCAGACCGACACGTTTGCAGGCTTGACAAATTCGAAAATTTTCCCGGACAGAACGCCTTGGACGATAAAGTCCGTCTTCTCTTTGAGCGTGAACTCAGTGGGAGCCCGTCCCTCCATAAAGCGAGAAAACATTTTCTCTACCAGGGCCGCACCCGGTCCCATTTTTTCATGGAAACGGTCCTGGATGAAACAGGCGACCGTGTTATAAAAGCCGTGCGACAGAATCAAGGGAGTTCCTCCCTGGCCCCGTGCGTTACAGTCGCCATTGCGAACAAATTCAAGAAACTTTTCCGCCGAATCTGCAGAGGGCGTTTCCGTGAACGCCGAAGCGGCAAACTGCCCGCCATGATCATCGGAGCCGCCAACAAAAATCTTTTTCCACGGCTCCGCGTGTGTGGGCGCAAGATTGTGACGCATTGCGAGCGCGTCGATATTGTCCGGCGTCAATTGCTTAAAAAGAGTCTGGGCAAGGTCGCTAAGGAGCGCGTCGCGCAAGCCGTTGATTGTCTCGAAGTGCTTAAAGAGAAGGATGAGCTGCTCGAGATGGCTTGCCTCAAGTTGCCCGTTCACGCTGTAGAGGGGATGAGCAACTGCGTGCGTGATCCGCGTGGTTTGCAGGTAGCGCTGCAGCTCGAAGATGTTATCGCGGATAGCTTCGATCTCGCGGTGTTGCTGCTCTGAGATTCCCCAAACAAGGATGTGCAGCTTGCAGCCGTCGTGCGGGAAATACGTCGTCACCTGTTCGCTAATAAAAGTGCGCGGCAGGTGCGCAATCTGCAGGCTGCCTTCGATCGTATCATGATCGGTGATGGTGACGTAATCCATCCCGCGTTTGAGCAATTGCCCGTACGATTGCTTCGGGTCAGAATAACTGTCAGGAAAATCAAAGCGGCGGAAGAGCCATTCTTCCGAGCGCGCACTGTAGCGCGAGTGAATATGTAGGTCGCACCTGCTCATATTTAGATATCGCGTTTCAATCTTTGTTCGGCGATCCATTCTTGATAGGTCGTCGCCGTTCGTGACCCGACTGATCGCTCGATGAGATCGGTAATTTGGCTCCAAATCGCCGGATGCAAATAATCGGGCGGATGAATACTTATGCGCAAGAGCGAAGAGCCCTTTAGAAATCGGAAGAATGTTGCGTTCCGCGCGCGGCTTAGGCCACGTCGCCAATTATTTCGAACGCTATAAACTAACGTTCTTGCAGAAAACACGTTTCCCGAGCGGAGATCACACACGGTGCGCAGGCGTGTTGTGTATTCCATCTGCGCATCGTGCGCAGCGCGTTCGGCGTCTTGACTAAGCAACCACGCAGGCGCCACAAAACCTCGCGGCTTGAGGCCGTGCGCACGGAATTCATCTCGTGCGGCCACGATGCGACGCAAAGCTTCGTCATAGGTCAGGTCATAAAACTCGCCCTCGTTTTGGGTGTAGAATCTTGTCAGGAATTGGTCGCGCAAAGTTTCTTTCGCACGGCGCGGACGTTCATGGAAATAGCCGTGGATGACGATTTCGTGACCGTCCGCTTCCAGACCTCGGAGCCACGACACAAATTGCCGGTCTCTTGTGAAGAGCCCCTCATGATGATAATCGGGCACCACAAGGAGAGAACAGACGCGCACACCGCGATGGGCAAGTTCTGAGACGATTGTGTCTGCGATTTGCCGCGTCGAAGGAGCGACGTCGTGCAAAGAGACGACGATAAAATCCTTCGCGGCGCCGGCCGTTGCAACGAGCGGAAGGAACTCCGTTGCCGCAATCGTACTCATTTGGGAATTTTCGGCTCCGAAGCAGCGTTGAACAAGACAAAATCGATGACGTGATTCGTTAAAACGTTACATCGTTACAACGGAGCCAACTTGGTAAACCTGTTAACGGTTCAACGATTTAACGAATTAAGATGGCGAAGCTTTTCGTTATTTCGTACTCATCTTCACAATTTCGCGAAACGCCGGCTCAGCCAGAGGCATTACTGACAGACGCGATTGCCGAACCAAGGGAATTCCCTTCAGCTCAAGATTGCCCTTGATCTCGCTAAGCGTAACTGCCCGCCGCAGTGGTTTGACCGGGGCAAGATCAACAGTCGACCAATCGTCTTCCTTCGCCGTTGGATCCGGGTAGGCGGTCCGAGTCACTTGGGCAATCCCGACGACAGCCTTGTCGTCGCCGCTGTGATAGAAGAGGACTTCATCGCCCTTGCGCATTGTGCGCAGATTATTTCGCGCAGCGTAATTGCGCACGCCTGTCCAGCTGGTCTGGCCTTCTGCAACAAAGTCCAACCATGAGTACGAGGATGGCTCCTGTTTCACCAGCCAAAAGGATTTCATAAATTCCAAATTCCAAGCTCACAATATCCTGAGAAACCTCAAGCCCGAATATCCGCTTCGGTTTCCCACGCTGTTTGGTGATTGAAAGTTGGAGCTTCTTTGGGGCTTGGGTGTTGGAATTTGGAGCTTTGAAAAAACGTTTTCTATGCAGCCTTACGCCATTGCATTTGGAGCTTGAAAAACACAACGGCTGCGCGCAAGTGACATCATGCCGCGGTTGCCATTCATGACATTTGAAGGCTCGGAAGGATGCGGAAAATCGACGCAGGCAGAGCGACTGGCTAAACGTCTCGCGCGCTCGGGGATTCCCTACCTGGTTACTCGCGAACCGGGCGGCACTCCTATTGGCGAATCGATCCGCGAGCTTCTGCAATTTGCGCCACACAACTCCGGCATGACGCCAGAAACTGAGCTGCTTCTCTTTGAGGCCAGCCGCAGCCAACTCGTGCGGGAGACCATAAAGCCCGCGCTCGAGCGCGGCGTTTGCGTGATCGCAGATCGTTTCTTTGATTCCACGACCGTTTATCAAGGCGCAGCACGAAGCTTGGATCGCAAGATCGTCAAGCGGTTGAACGCGTTTGCGGTCGGCGATTGCGTCCCGGACATTACTTTCGTGCTCGATGTCGATGCTTCGACGGCGGAATTGCGAATGCGGAAGCCGCGCAGAGCGGATCGGATGGAACAAGAGCCTGCTGAGTTTTATGACCGTGTTCGCAAAGCTTATCGAGACCTGGCCGCGCACGAACCAAATCGCATTGTGCTAATCGACGGCTCGCGTGACAAAGACGTAATCGAGCATGAGATCTGGCAAATAGTCTCGGCACGGTTTCCGGTTCTCACTGCGCCGGCAAAATCGAAAGTCGAAAGTCGAAAATCAAAAATCTGAATGCCTTTCTCCCGCACAACAGCGCTTGAGTACTTGCGCCGCGCCCATGAACACAATCGGCTCGCACATGCCTATTTGATTTCAGGGCCGCCAGGCAGCGGCAAGCAACTGCTTGCGGCGGACCTTGCCAGTCTTGTTAATGGCACAATCGCCAACGACGTTTTCTCTCCGAAGGCCCGGGAGATTTTCGTTGCCCGGCCCGAATCGAAATCGCGGCGCATTGTTATTGAGCAAATTCGCGATCTTGAGCATGCGCTGCAAATGCGCGCGTCAAATGGCCGGCGCAAAGTGGCGATCATTTCCGATGCCGATCGGCTCCAGCCTCAGGCCGCGAACGCCTTTCTCAAAACACTGGAAGAACCGCCGAAGGATTCCTTGCTGCTTCTCCTGAGTGCTTTGCCGGAAGCTCTGCCGGAGACAATTCTCTCCCGGTGCATTGCGATTCCACTCGCATCAAACGGCCAGCGACAAAGTAATGACGAGGAAGAGAAGCTGGTGAAATTACTGCAGCAAGCGTCCCATCAAAGGAGTTGGACTATTCAGTCTGCCTATAGGCTTGCTCAGGAATTTCAGCGATTGCTTCGTGCGGTGCGGGAGGAGGTGAAGCGCGAAACTGATGAGGCATTGAAACAGGAACAAACACGCTACAAGGATGCTACTGACGGCGCGTGGCTGGACGAACGGGAGGAATACTACAAGGCCCTCACAGAGAGTCTTTACCTGGAGCGCCGCGCCGGGCTTATCGAGGCGTTGTTCGCCTGGTGGACTGATGCTCTTCGCGCGAGCAACGGCGTCCCGCAGCGTAATCTCCCCCGTGCAAGAGAAGAAACCGCTGCCCTCGCAACGCGCTTCAGCACCGCCGAGATTCTAAAACGCATCCGTTGTTTGGAAGAATTGCGCGATAATCTTGGTAGAAACATTCACGAAGTGCTCGCAATCGAAGTCGCGTTTCTTAGAATTTTCGGTGCGTGAATCTTTGCACAGGTCGAGCTCGAAATCTGCTCGCTCTGCGTGAAGCACGTCGCTGACAACGGGTTACACTGAAAGGCAAGCGAACCCAAGCCTGCCACGCCGTAGCTTAAGCGAAGGCGGGTTGACAAAACGCCGCGCAATCTTATCCAGTATGCTCGTATGCGACACATTTTCCGACTAATTTTGCTGTGTACCGGCAGTTCAATTCTGCTGCTTACTGGTTGTACAACGGCGCGCGTGGGCGGGGGCGGGTCATACCACGTGACGGCTTATCGGCCGCATGATCCGTCCAAGGTGACAGTGAAACTTTCCACTTCGACGCAAAACCTGTTTGTGATGGAAGGAGACCGTCCGCTAATGGCTGTTCAGGCTAACGTGGGCAGACCTGGTGCCCCAACCCCGCACGGCCACTTCACGATTTACAGCAAACAAAAGGAGCGCCGCCGGCAGAGCGAGCCGGACCGAGGTTATCCGATGGCTTACTGGTGCGAATTCGCGCCAGCCTATGGATTTCACGAAGGGTTTGTCTGGGCTGTGCCGCATACCCATGGCTGCGTTCGTCTCCATCGCGAAGCGGCTGCTCGACTCTTCGCCTTGACGCGGATTGGCACGCCGGTG
>Ga0307278_10000112_pt1 | contig 39184 bp, 35 predicted proteins | sample ER_DNA_117_FD_194482 | JGI IMG/M metagenome (GOLD analysis project Ga0307278, IMG submission 194482) | Bulk soil microbial communities from the East River watershed near Crested Butte, Colorado, United States - ER_DNA_117 | ecosystem: Environmental > Terrestrial > Soil > Floodplain | place... | reverse complement strand
CCGTCGCGCAGCTCGAGCCGCTCGATCACCCCCTCCACCAGCTCCGCGTAGCCGGTCGGCGTCGAGCCCGCCAGGCGGCATGCCACCCACGAGCGGCTCCCGCCCAGCAGCGGGCCCCACGGTGACCTGGTCACCTCCAGGCCGGCGAACGCGCCACGGATCGGCGGGCGGACCTCGGCGAACCGTTCGGCCAGCGCCCGGTCGCCGGCCGCCAGGACGTGCACGACGAACGCGCCGGCCTGCCGCACGGCCTCCCACAACGCCGACGTCGGGTCGATCAGGCCGAGCAGGCGCGCCGGCTGGCCCTCGGCGACCAGCACCGAGGAGACCGTCAGGCCGGCAGCGGTGGGCGGGCTCCCGGCGGTCCAGACGGTGACGGGCGCCAGCAGCCGCCCGCGCAGCCGGCGGGCCGGGCTGCGGCGGTCTGGCGGCGTGGCGAACGGATGCTGCCCGCCGATGCGGATCGGTTCCTCGTCGCTGGCCATGCCAGCATTGTGGACGTCGTCGTCGCTACTGCGCCGGCGCCTGGATCACGTTGCCCTGCAGCTCGAAGTTCTCGCCCTTGAACTGCGTGACCTGCATCGCCTCGATCGGGAAGCCGTCGGTGGTCCCGTTGGTCTGCACCTTGACGCCCGGCAGCAGCATCGGGACGTCCACGGCGAGGTTGCGGACCGAGTCCATCAGCGCCGCGCGGGTCGGCTCCTTCATCTGCTTGAGCGCCTCGACCATGGTGTTGGCGACCGTCCACCCGTAGGCGTTGTACGGGTCGTCGGGGTTGGCGTCCGGCTCGTACTTGGCGAGGTTGGTCTTGTACTCGACCATCGCCGCGTCGCTGCCCCACTGCTGGTCCTCGGGGTCCTTGAAGTACGCGGTCGAGACGATCCCCTGCGCGTTCTTCAGCCCGACCGGCTGGAGCACCTGCGCCTTGGAGGCGGCCACGTTGTTCAGCACGTGCAACGGCTTCCAGGTGGTCTGCGCGACCGTGGCGATCGACTGGGCGGCGAACTTCGGCGTGGAGATGTTGAGGAACACGTCGGCGCCGGTGCCGGCGAGCTGCTTCACCTGCGAGGCGACCGACGGGGCGGTGGCCTCGTAGCTCTGCTCCTTCACGATCTGGATGCCGGAGCCTTCGATGCCGGACTTGAAGCCCCCGAGCAGGTCCTTGCCGTAGGCGTCGTTCTGGTACAGCACCGCGACCTTGCCGTTCGGCTTCTGCTGCTTGAGGTACTCGGCGTAGACCTTCGCCTCGGTCACGTAGTTGGGCTGCCAGCCGATGGTGTAGGGATGCCCGGCGATGTCGGTGCCCCAGTTGGAGGCGCCGGTCGCGACGAACACCTGCGGCACCTTCTCCTGGTTGGCGTAGTCCCAGATCGCGATGTTGTTGGCGGTGCCGAGGGTGTTGAACAGGGCGAACACCTTGTCCTGCTCGACCAGCCTCCTGGCGTTGGTGAGCGCGCGCTGCGGCTCGTAGCCGTCGTCGTGGGTGACGAACTCGATCTTGCGGCCGTTGACGCCACCCTTGTCGTTGGTGAGCTCGAAGTACGCGTTGACCCCCTTGGCGATCGTGCCGTACGCCGAGGCGGGACCGCTGAACGGGTAGCTGCTGCCGAGCTTGATGCTCGTGTCGGTGATGCCGGGATCGGCCGTGCCGGCCTGACCGCCGCCGCCCTCGTCGCGGCCGCAGCCCGCCGCCACCAGGACCAGCGCCAGCAGCGCCAGCAGCGCGAACCTGCCCCGACCGGCCTTGCTCCTGCTTCCCACCATGGGACCCTCCTTGGGGTGTGGGTTTCCACGACGTCTCACACGGCCGGCCGGCGCCCCCCTCCCGGCGAGGTGGCGCCGGCCTCCAGGACCGCCCCGCCGGTCGGCTCCCCGCCCGCCGGCGGTGGCTCGGCCACCTCGACCAGGCGGCGCCGCACGGACCGCAGCAGCCCGGCGATGCCGCCGGGCATCAGGTAGATGACGGCGATCAGCGTCGCGCCGTAGATCACCCCGGTGAGCGCCTGGTTGACGCGCTCCGCGTACTGCGGCACGAACTCGATGAACAGCGCGCCGAGCAGGGCGCCGCCGACGGTGCCCAGCCCGCCGATCACGATGGCGGCCAGGAAGGTGAACGACAGCGCCAGGTTGAACGACTCCGGCGCGACGAACCCGAGGGTGAGGGTGAACAGGGCGCCGGCGACACCCGCGTAGGCCGCGCTCCAGGCGAACACGCGGCTCTTCACCCGCGCGCGGTCCACGCCCATGGTGGTCGCGGCGCGCTCGTTGTCGCGGATGGACACCAGCGCGCGTCCCAGGCCGCCCCGGGTCAGGTTGGCGGCGAGCAGGAACATCGGCACGGCGACCGAGAGCACCAGCAGGTACAGGAACTGGTCGGGGTCGACGGGCAGCCAGCCGGGCACCGTCGGCTGCGGCACGCTCATGCCCTGCACCCCGCCGGTGAGCCCCTCGAAGCGCTTGATCAGCGGCGTGGTCGCGATCGCCAGCGCCAGCGTGACCAGCGCCAGGTACAGCCCGCGCAGGCGCAGCGCCGGCACGCCGAAGGCGAAGCCGAGCGCGAAGGTGAGCAGCGCCGCGGCGGGCACGGTCAACGGGTACGGCACGTGCGCCCGGACGATCAGGATCGCCGCCGTGTAGGCGCCGATCGCGAAGAAGGCGCCGTGCCCCAGGGAGATCTGCCCGCTGTAGCCGACCAGCAGGTTCAGCCCGAGCGCGGCGACGGCGTAGACAAGCACCAGCGTGAGCTGGCCGTTGACGACCCGGTCGCTGTTGAACGGGATGCCGGCGGCGATCAGCACCGCCGCCAGCAGGGCCAGTCCACGCAGCGTCCGGTGGCGGCGGCTGCCCGCGTCGATCCGCAAGAAAGGTCGCGCGCGACCGTCACGTCCGACCTGATCGCCTTCGGGGATCCCCTGGTCTTGGTCGCGCGCGACCTTTCTTGGCAGGCTCACACCCGCGTCACCTCCGGGGAGCCGAACAGCCCGGACGGGCGTACCAGCAGCACCACGAAGATGACCGCCAGCGGCACCAGCACCTTCAGGTCGGCGCCGACGGCGCCCACGTAGGTGCCGGCGAGGTTCTCGGTGACGCCGATGATCCAGCTTCCCACCACCGCGCCGAGCGGCGAGTCGAACCCGCCGAGCGCCGCGCCCGCGAACGCGTACACCAGCACGCCGCCCATCAGGTTGACGTCGAGGAACAGCCGCGGCGCGACCAGCACCCCGGCGAGCGCGCCGAGCAACGCCGCCAGGCCCCAGCCGAGCATCAGCATGCGGCCGACGCGGATGCCGACCAGACGGCTCGAGTCAGGGTTCAGCGCCGCCGCGCGCATCGCCAGCCCGAGCTTGGTCCGCTGGAACAGCAGCCCGAGCAGCGCCACCACGGCCAGCAGCACGGCGATGATCCCGAGCGACTCGACCGAGAGCTCGACGCCGCCGAGCCGCGCGACGCCGCTGGGGAAGATGGACGGGAAGCCACGGTTGGTGAACCCCCAGATCCAGCCGGCCGCGGCGTTGACCAGGATGAACAGGCCCAAGGTGACGATCACCAGGGTGAGCGTGCCGGCGCCCTCGACGGGGCGGATCAGCAGCCGCTCGATCGCCATGCCGCCGAGGAAGGCGAACGCGAACGCGGCCACCAGCGCCAGCCACAGCGGCCGGCCGCCGTCGTGCAGGCCCCACGCGACGAAGGTGGCGAACATCGCCATCTCGCCCTGGGCGAAGTTCACGATGCCGGTGGAGCGGAAGATCAGCACCAGCGCCAGCGCGAGCGCGCCGTAGATCGACCCGTCGGCGATCCCGTCGACCACGACCTGCAGGAACCGTTCCATCGCCCTCCTCAGTACCCCAGGTAGGAACGCCGGACGCTCTCGTCGGACCTGACCTGCCCGGCGGGGCCGGCCAGCACCGTGCGCCCCGCCTCCAGCACGTAGGCGTGGTCGGCCAGCTCGAGCGCCAGGTTGGCGTTCTGCTCGACCAGCAGCATGGTGGTCCCCTGCTCCCGCTGGACCAGGCCCAGCACCCCGAACAGCTCGCGGGTGACCATCGGCGCCAGCCCGAGGGACGGCTCGTCCAGCAGCAGCAGCCGGGGACGCAGCAGCAGCGCGCGGGCGATCGCCAGCATCTGCTGCTCGCCGCCGGAGAGGTTGCCGGCCGCCTGGCCGGCCCGCTGCGCGAGCTGCGGGAACAGCTCGTACCAGCGGGCGATGTCGGCGCGGACCCCGGCGGCGTCGCGGCGGGTGTAGGCGCCGAGCCGCAGGTTCTCTTCGACGGTGAGCGCCGGGAAGGTGCCGCGTCCCTCGGGGACGTGCGCCACGCCCAGCCGCGCGATCCTGGAGGTCGACAGCCCCACGAGGCTGCGCCCGGCCAGGGCGATCCTGCCGCTGATGCGCACCATGCCGGTCAGGGCCCGCAGCGTGGTGGTCTTCCCCGCGCCGTTCGGGCCAAGGATCGCCACCACGTCGCCCTCGGGGACGGCGATGTCGACGCCGTGCAGCGCCCGCACGGGCCCGTAGCTGGCGCGCAGCCCCTCGATCTCCAGCAGCGCGGTCACGCCGGGACCCCCAGGTACGCCCGGATCACCTCGGGGTCCTCGCGCACCGCCGCCGGCGTGCCCTCGGCGATCTTGCGGCCGAAGTCGAGCACCACGACCTTGTCCGACATGCGCATGACCAGGCCCATGTGGTGCTCGACCAGCAGCACCGTCAGGTTGCTCTGGTCGCGGATGGCGGCGATCACCGCGGCGAGCTCGTCGACCTCCCCGTGCGACAGGCCGCTGGCGGGCTCGTCCAGCAGCAGCAGCCGCGGCGCGGCGCCGAGCGCGCGGGCCAGCTCGATGCGCTTGAGGGTGCCGTACGGCAGCCCGACCGCGGGCCGCGCGGCCAGGTGCGTGAGGCCCACGCGCTCGAGCACCTCGTCGGCGCGGCGGCGCAACGCGCGCTCCTCGCGACCCACCAGCGGCAGGCGCAGGGCGGCCGCCCCGAACCCGGTGTGGAAGGCGTGATGGCCGCCCAGCATGACGTTCTCGCGCACGGTGAGCGAGCCGAACAGGCCGAGATGCTGGAAGGTCCGGGCGACGCCGAGCCCGGCGACCTGATACGCCGCGAGCGCCAGCAGGTCGCGCCCGTCGACCTCGATCCGCCCCTGCTGGGGACGGGTCAGCCGGCTGACGCAGTCGAACAGGGTGGTCTTGCCGGCGCCGTTGGGACCGATGAGCCCGCACACGCTGCCGGGCTCGACGCCGAACGACACGTCGTCGAGGGCGGTGACGCCGCCGAACCGAACCGTGAGCCGATCGACACGCAGCATCGGCGCGTCAAGGTCCATGCCGCCAACCGTACGTGCGGGGAGGTGTGCCGTCGTCGGTCAAAGTCACCAAACTTCGGGCCCCTACGCTTGTCGAATGCGTCCAATCCGCCGGAAATGATCTTCGGCCGCTTGTTGACTCTCCACAAGTGCGTGGGGAGGATGAGGCATGCTGCGGGAGCTTGCCGGGGTGGTCGACGGCGCGGACGCGGTCCGCGCCGAGCGCCAGCGGATCCTGTCGACGATGCTGGAGCAGCTCGACGCCCTGGTCCAGGCGACGGTCGAGGCGATCCGCACCGAGATCCCCGCCTACGCCGTCCAGGAGGCGCCCTTCTTCGTCGACGTACGCGACCAGGTGCGCAAGCACTTCCGCGTGAAGCTGCACCTGCTGCTGGAGGAGCGGGAGGTCGCGCTCGAGGACATCGCCTTCGCCCGCGGGGGCGCGCTGCGACGAGCGCGGGCCGGGTTCGCCCTCGAGGACTACCTTAACGCGTTCCGCGTCGGCCAGCAGGTCTTCTGGGAGGGGGTCCTGGCCTGCGCCGGCGAGACGCCGCTCGGTCACGAGGCCGCCCTGACGCTCACCGCCCCCCTGCTGCGGTACTGCGATTTCGTCAGCACCCACGCGGGGCACGCCTACGTCGAGTCCCAGCAGTACATGGTCGCCGATGCCGACCGCGAGCGCCGCGACCTCCTCGAGCACCTCCTGGCCGGCGCGATGCCGACCAGGGGGCCGCTGCTGGCCGCCGCCCGGGCGTACGGGATCGGCGCCGAGACCCCCATGATGGTCGCCCTGGCGGTCCCGGTCGGCCCCCAGGCCGACGCCGACACGCCGCACGCCGCCAGCGCGATGATCACGCGGGCCGTACCGCGGCAGGCGAAGATCCTCGTCGTCGTGCGGCAGGCGGAGATCGTGGCGGTGCCGGCGCTGTGTCACGGCATCGACCCGGCGGCGCTCTGCGACCACCTGGAGGCGGCCCACGACCGCCTCCGCCGGGAGGGCACCACCCTCGCCATGGGCATCAGCACCGTCGCGAACGGCGTCGCCGAGCTGCCCCGTGCCTGCCTGGAGGCTCGCACGGCGCTGGGGAGCGTCACCGACGGCGGGGGCCTGGTCGCGCTCCCCCGGCTGTCGCCCTTCGACTACCTCGTCCTGCGCGCCGACGACACGGCGCGGTGGCTGGTCGACGCGCGCCTGCGCGCGTTCCTCGACGACGACCGCGCCCGCGGGGGGGTGCTGATCGCCACCGTCCGCGCGTTCGCCGACGCCAACCTCAACCTCCGCCTGGCCGCCGGCCGCCTCCAGGTGCATCCCAACACGGCGCAGTACCGCCTGCGCCGCATCGAGGAGCGCACCGGCCGGAACCCCCGTCGGATCGCCGACCTGCTCGACCTGCTCGTCGCCATCGAGCTCGACAGCAACAGCTCGGCTCGCTGAAACCCGCGAGCGTCCTGGCGTGTTCCACCGGTGACAGGAACCGCCGCGAGGAGATGGAACGAGTGGACCTGCACACCACCACGCTGAGCACCCCGGTGGGACCGTTCACGCTGCTGGTCGACGACGATGGCGTCTGCGCCGCCGGCTTCACCAGCCACGCCGAGACCCTGCGGCGCCGCCTGGACCCGCCCCGCCAGGCCGCCCGCATCCGCGCGGACGGCGACCCGGGTGGCGTCGCGGCCGCGATGCGCGCCTACCTCGCCGGTGAGCTGGAGGCCCTGCGGGAGGTCGCGGTGACGCAGCCGGGTGACCCGCCCCGGCAGGAGGCATGGCGGGCGCTGCGCTCGGTGCCGGCCGGACAGACCATCACCTACCGGCAGCTCGGCGAGCGGGCCGTGCTGGCCGACGCGGCCACCGACCCGTTCGGGGCGCAGGCCGCCGGCGCCGCCTGTGCGCGCAACAACGTGGCGGTGATCGTGCCGTGCCACCGGGTGCTCCGCTCCGACGGGCGGCTCAGCGGCTACCTGTGGGGGGTGCCGCGCAAGCGGTGGCTCCTCGGGCACGAGTCCGCGCTGCCGACCCTCCTGGGCCCGGAAGGTGACCCCGTACCGGACCACCGAGCCGGCTTGTAGGCTGTGCGCGACGATGAGCGACGACCTTCGTGAGGCCGCCCGGCGGGTCCTGCCCGGTGTCCGGGCCGACCTGGACGCCCTGATCCGGATCCCTTCGGTGAGCGCGGATCCCGGCGCCGCCCCGGAGGTGCGCCGTTCCGCCGACATGACGGCCGGGCTGTTCCGCGACGTCGGGACCCCCGAGGTCGAGATCCTCGACGACGTGCCGGGCGGCCACCCGGCGGTGCTCGCACGGTATCCGGCGCCCGCCGGCAAGCCCACGGTGTTGCTCTACGCCCACCACGACGTCCAGCCGGCCGGCGACCCGGCCGGCTGGCTGAGCCCGCCGTTCGAGCCGACCGAACGCGACGGCCGCCTCTACGGCCGCGGATCCGCCGACGACAAGGCGGGCATCGCCGCGCACGTCGCGGTGATGCGGGCCTACGACGGACGGCCACCGGTCGGGGTGACGGTGTTCGTCGAAGGCGAGGAGGAGATCGGGTCGCCCTCGCTGGGGGCGTTCCTCGAGCGCCACCGCGGCCGGCTCGCCGCCGACGTCATCGTGCTCGCCGACAGCGCCAACTTCGACGTCGGCAGGCCCGCCTTCACCACCACCCTGCGCGGCCTGGTCGCCTGCGTCGTTGAGGTGCGCGCGCTGGAGCACGGCGTGCACTCCGGCGGCTACGGCGGTGCGGCGCCGGACGCCTTGACCGCGCTGTGCCGGCTGCTGGCCACCTTGCACGACGAGCGGGGCAACGTCGCCATCGAGGGTCTCGTCAACGCCGAGACGCCGGAGTTCGACTACCCCGAGGAGCGATTCCGCGCCGAGGCCGCCCTGCTCGACGGCGTCCAGCTCCTCGGCAGCGGCAGCCTCGCCGAACGGATCTGGGCCAAGCCGTCGGCGTCGGTCCTGGCGATCGACGCGACCCGGGTCGCCGATGCGTCCAACACGCTCGTCCCGGTGGCCCGGGCGAAGGTCAGCGTGCGGCTGGCGCCCGGCGACGACGCGCCACGGGCCCGGGCGGCGCTGGCGAGCCACCTGCGCGAGCACGCACCGTGGGGGGTGCACGTGACCGTCCTGGAGGGCGACCTCGGACGGCCCTTCGCCGGCACCACGCACGGGCCGGCGTTCGACGCCGCACATGCGGCGTTCCACCAGGCCTACGGCCACGCCGCCGTCGAGCTTGGCAACGGCGGGACGATCCCGTTCGTCGCGGCGTTCGCCGACGCGTTCCCCGCCGCGGAGGTCCTGGTCACCAGCGCGGGCGCCGACCCCGACTGTCGCGCCCACGGCGCCGACGAGAGCCTGCACCTCGGCGACTTCGAGCGTGCCTGCCTGGCGGAGGCGCTGCTGCTCGACGAGCTCGCCAGGTCCTGAGGCGGCGTCGCCGCACTCGCTGCGAGGCCGCTGCCCGTGGTCCCGCGAAGCGAAGGGAAGTTCGGTGTCGACGGCAGGCACGCGGTCCAGCTCATGCGGACCGCCAGATCGCTCGGCCTGGAGCCGTACGGCATCGCCTTCCACGTCGGTTCGCAGATGACCCAGCCGCGAGCCTGGGAGGAGGCGATCCGGGACACCCTGCGAATGCTCGTCATCGGCACCGCCGAACGCGGCGGCAACGGCTGGCTCCATCTCGACGTCGGCGCGTTCAACGGCATGATGGAGGCCCTCCTGACCCGGAACCGGCTGGTCTATCCGCTCGCCGACTCGCGCGCCTCCGAGGAACGCCGTCCCTACCACATCACCGGGCCGACCTGCGACAGCCAGGACACGATGTTCTTCGGCGTCGCGCTCTCCCACGGTCTGGTTCCGGGCGACCAGGTCTACATCGACACCGCCGGCGCCTACACCACCTGCGACGCCTCCGCGTTCAACGGCTTCGGCGCTCCCACGACCTATTGCGTCCCCTAGGGGCTCCCGCCCCTAACGCAGGTCGACGGTGGTGACGATCAGCGACGGCGACGCTCCCGGCATGGTGGAGGGCGGGCTGAACCGCAGCTCCAGCAGCTCGGTGCCCGCCGGCGGCGAGGGCACGAAGGTGCGCTGCATGACGCGCACCATGCCGAAGGCGGGATAGGAGCCTGTGCGGGCGGTGTAGGGCGTGCCGGCCCGGTCCGACACCTCGCAGTCGCCGATGACCGACGGCCGTGGCAGCTCCCCCTCCGGCTCCGGGGTGGCGTACACCACCGCGTAGCGCAGGTCCAACCAGTCCGACCAGACCTCCAGGGACAGCAGCACCAAGCGGTCCCCCGACGGCAGCGGATGCTCCTGGGCCAGCGGGACCACGCCACGCAGCTTCGCCGCTGGCGGCGGCTCCCAGGGCGGCGGCCCCCGGTCGGGCGGGAACGGCTCGGGGTCGACTCCCGCCGCGTACTTGGCCGCCACAGCCTCCCGGAGCTCCAGCAGGCCGGCGCCGAGCTCTTGGAGGACGCGGGCGGCGACGCCTTCGCCCTCACGCGCCAGACCCAGCAGCAGATCCTCGGTGCCGACGCGGTCGTGGGCGAGCCGGCCGGCCTCCTCCCTGGCGTTAGTGGACCGCGTGCTGGGCGCGCTCGGTGACGCGCATCGGCGTCCTCCTCGGGGCGACCTGCCTCGGGGAGTAGCTTACGCGTGCCGCTCGAGCCGCCTCCTTCGTGTTGGAACGCGAGGTCGCCGGGTCAGGCGCGTGCCGGGCCGCGGAGGGCGCGCACGGCGGTCACCAGGGCCATGCCGAGCAAGGCGACCCCCAGCAGGTACAGCACCGCCGCGACCACGCCGACGTCGAAGGGGGCCACCCCGCTGGCGGTCTGCAGCACGCTCACGACCACCAGCGCGACGTAGCCGAGGGCGGCGATCCGCACCAGGCCAACGCGCCGCGGCTCGGGGAGGGCGGCGAAGGACAGCAGCCACGCCAGGGCAGGCAGCACCTGGATGCCGTGGATGGCCACCGCGTGCGGCACCTTCATCACCCCGGCGGCCCCGAAGGTCGTCAGCCCGTCGGTCACGCCCTCCTCGGCCGGCCCCAGGCCATGCTGGATCATCCAGCCGCCGACCACCTGGGCGACCAGCAGGATCAGCAGCCCGGCGCGGATCGCCAGGGCCATGCTTGGCGAGGCCCGCATGGCCGTGAACGCCAGCACCGTCATGACAAGGATCACCGTGGCGGCGACGGCGATCGCGCCGCCGCCCATGAGCAGGAACAGCAGGCTGTCCAGAGCGGTGTCGTTGTTGAAGTGGGAGGCCACCCCGCGCCAGCGCTGCACCGAGACCCAGACGACCTCGCAGGTATCGGCCAACGCCAGCGGGACCAGCAGCAGCCAGCCGGTCCGGTCGGAGATCCGAAGCTGCCCGGCGACCCAGGCCAGGGTGATGGTGGTGAGCCCGAAGGAGATCCCGAAGGTGGTCGGCTTGCGGAACGTGACCGGGCCCGCCCACGCCCCGCCGACCACCAGCCACGCGACCAGGTGGCCAAGGCCGACCACGATGAGCGCGCCGCCGACGAGGTAGCCGAGCCGCTGCCAGGGCCTGCCCTGCTGCCAGTAGCCGAGCAGTGACGCCCGCATCCTTGCCGGCAAGGACATGGCAACCATCGCACCTCCCAAACCCATGACCGGCTCAGCTACCCGCCGGGGTCCGCCTTGATCCTGCCATCATCCGCGGCCCTGCTGCGCGATCAGCGGCGGGTGTGGTCGGCGACGAAGTGCCGCACGGCGGCCAGCACCTTGGGGGCGTCCTCGCCGAACTCCAGCAGGCTGGTGCCGTGGCCGCCGCCGGGGACGACCAGCAGACGCTTGTCGCGCACCGGGGCCGCGCGGTACATCGCCCGGGCGTCGTCGACGAACGGCTGGTCGTCGGCGCCAGCGACCAGCAGCACCGGGACCCGCAGTCGCGACACCGCTGCCCCGGCGTCCACGCCCTGGAACGACGCCGGCCCCGACAGGCTCACCACCCCGGCGACCGGTGGGCGGATACGGGTGGCCGCCGACAGCACCGCCGTGCCGCCCATCGAGGAGCCGATCAGCACGAGCTGGTCGGCGCCGCGGCGGCGAAGCTGCTCGCTGGCGGCGACCACGTCGGTGTCGACCCGCGCGTCCGGGCCCGAGCCGGACTGGGAGTCGCCGAAGCCGGCGAAGTCGAAGGCGAGCACCCGGTAGCTCCGGCTGGCGAACGCCCTCGCCTGCGGGAGCCACTCGCACAGGTCGCTTCCCACCTGGTGGCCGACCACCAGCCCGGTGCGGCCGCTGCCGAGCACCACGCCGACCAGGGTGGCTCCGGCGCTGGTGGTGAAGCGGAACGCCTGATCCTGCTCGGCTGCTTGCAGGCACGGCTTGGTGATCGTGGCAGCGGTGGTCGCCGGGGCCGGGGTGGGGGCCGATGTCGCCGGCGACGCCTGGCTTCCCGTGCCCGCATCCCGGCCCGCGTTCCCGCAGCCCGCCGCGAGCACCAACACGACCAGCAGGAGCCATTCACCGCGGCGGGAGTTGCCGCGGACCGTGTGTCTCATGCCCGCCAGCCTAGCTCGAGCCCACCACCACCGGGGCCACCAGCCCTGCTGGGGCGCCGAGGTCAGCGGCGGCGGTAGACATCCGCCCGATGGTCGAGGCGATCCACGACCTCCGACAAGCGGTTCTTCACCTGGGCGAGTGGCACATGCTCAGCAGGTGTCATGGCCATGAGTGTGGCTACATCCGGTCGGCTCTGCGACAGCGTGGCCGGCGTCCGCTGCCTGGGAGTGGGAGGGTCCGGTCGGGCCGAGACCGATGCGCCTCAGGATCGCGGCGACGCTGCCCGCCGGGTCCATCACGTCGAAGCGCAGCGCGGCCATGCCGGCGGCACGGGCGGCGTCGACGTTGACGGTGAGGTCGTCGACGAAGAGGCACTCCTCCACGGCGACCCGCAGCGCGTCGGCCGCGGCGCGGTAGGCGTCCGGGTGGGGCTTGCGGACGCCGATGTCGACGCTGTCCACCATCGCGTCGAACAGGTGCGACCACGGCCACCTCGACCGCCAGTCGGGGCCGAGGAAGGCCGAGGCGTCGTTGGTGAGCAGGCCCTGGCGATACCGGGCCCCGGCGATCGCGTGAAGGGCGCGGAAGACCTCCGTGCGCTCGCGTCCCTCCCAGCGGATGTCCCGCTGCACGTCCACGTCGATGCCGGCGGTGAGCAGGTTCTGCCGCGACCGTCGCCAGTATTCCGGCTCCGGCAGGGCACCGGCGTCCACCTCGGCATAGTCGCGGTCGTCCCCGTCGGCGAACGGCCCTCGCGGCAGGGTTCCCGGCGCCAGGCCGTTGGCCGCTTCCAGCTCCGCGGCGACCTCGAACGGGGTCACGTAGAGGATGCCGCCCATGTCCCAGACGACCGCGCGCAGGCTCACCGCGAGCCTTCCCGGGCGTGCGCGAGCAGGACCTCACGCCAGGACCGTACCGGAGGCGCCGGCGGCACCGTGACCCGCAGCTCGCCGTCGACGACACGCACCGGGTAGCGGTGCAGCCGCAGCTCCGGTTGGCCGAGGCGCCCCCCCGTGCGGACGTCGTAGCGCCACCAGTGCATCGGGCAGGCGAGCACCGAGCCGTCCAGGTGCCCGCCGGCCAGGGACCCACCGCGATGCAGGCAGACATCGTCGACGGCGAAGAGCCGGCCTTCCCCGTTGCCGACGGCGAGCCGGCGGCCGGCGGCGAGCACCAGCCGGACGGCGCCAACCGGGAAGTCCTCCACTCGTCCGACCGGCACCTCGACCGCCGGGGGCGGGAGCCGGTCGGCGGCTCCGTCAGCGCACATGCTGGGTGACGACTGCCTTCGCCTCGGTGAACAGCTCCTCGCTGTACGGGCCGCCCTCGCGACCGACACCCGAGTCCTTCGCGCCCCCGAAGGGCGCTCGCAGGTCCCGCAGGAAGAAGCAGTTGACCCAGATGGTGCCGGCCCGCACCGCCCCGGCGACGCGGTAGGCGGTGTCCAGGTCCTGGGTCCAGACCATGCCGGCCAGACCGTACGGGCTGGCATTGGCGAGCGCGACGGCCTCCTGCTCGGTGTCGAAGGGCATGCAGACCTGGACAGGACCGAAGATCTCCTCCTGTGCCACCCGCCACGAGTTGTCGACGTCGGCGAAGACGGTGGGTGCCAGATAGTTGCCGCGCGCCAGCTCCCCGTCGGTGACGCGCTGCCCGCCGGTCAGGAGCTTGGCTCCCTCCCGCCGGCCGAGCTCGACATAGGACCTGACCTTGTCGAGGTGCTCGACGGTCACCAGCGGGCCGACCCGGGTCGCCGGGTCGAGCGGGTTGCCGATGGGCAGCGCCTCCGCCTGCTCGACGAACCGAGCCAGGAACTCCTCGTACACCGGCCGTTGCACGAGCAGGCGGCTCCCGGCCAGGCAGACCTCGCCCTGGTTTCGGAAGCTGGCGTCGATCGAGACGGCCACGGCGCGGTCCAGGTCCGCGTCGGCGAACACGATGTTCGGGCTCTTGCCGCCCAGCTCGAAGGACAGCTTCTTCAGGGTCGGGGCGGCGTTCGCCATGATGGCCCTGCCGGTCGCGCTCTCCCCCGTGAACGACACCAGGTCGACGCCGGGGTGCGTGGTGAGCCGCTCCCCCGCGGCGCCCGGGCCGAAGCCCTGTACGACGTTGACCACCCCGTCCGGGACGCCCGCCTCGGCGCAGACCTCGGCGAGGATCGAGGCGGTCACGGGGCTCTGCTCGGCCGGCTTGAGCACCACGGTGCAGCCGAAGGCGAGCGCCGGCGCCACCTTCCAGGTCGCGAGCATGAGCGGGAAGTTCCAGGGTGAGATCAGCCCGGCGACGCCGGCGGGCTCCCGCACGGTGTAGGTGAACATCCCGTTCGCGGCGTGGAACGCCTTGTCGTGGGCCTGATCGGCGTAGTCGGCGAAGAAGCGGAAGTTGAAGGCGGCTCTGGGCACGTCCTTGGTGCGCGCCTCGGTGACCGGCTTGCCCATGTCGCGGGTCTCCCACTCGGCAAGCTCGTCGAGCCGGTCCTCGATGCCGTCGGCGACGCGATGCAGCACGTGCTTCCGCTCCGCCGGCGTCATCCGCGGCCACGGCCCGGCGTCGAACGCGCGGCGGGCGGCCTCGACGGCACGGTCGGCTTCCTCCGCGCCACCCTCGGCCACGCTGGCGCACACGGTGTTGTCGATCGGGGAGATGGAGTCGAACGTCCGGCCCGACAGGGAGTCGACGAACTGTCCGCCGATGAAGTGCCGGACCGTCCGTTGCGCGGCCGCGTCGGTCATGGCTGGCTTCCCCCTTCGGGGGACGACGGACGGTGGTCGCCGGTGGCGCCGACCGGAGCGCGGGCGACGGAATAGGGCACGCCGCCGATCCCCCAGAGGTCGGGGTCGACCTCCGACACGAGGACGCGGACCCGCTCGATCGGCGTGTCGAGCGTGCGGGCCACGACCTGCGACACCTCCTGGACCAGTCGCATGAGCACCGCCTTGTCACGGCCGCGGACGACGTCGATGCGGACGAACGGCATGGGGACCTCCCTGGGGCGTCTCAGCGGACGGGTAGCTCGACGGTTCCGAGCCGGTCGAAACTGGCGACGACAACGTCGCCCGGCGCGACCGGCACCGCCTCGGTCAGCGCGCCCGACAGCACGACGTCGCCGGCCGCGAGGCCACGGCCGCGGCGGGCCAGGGCGCGCACGAGCCAGGCGACCGCTGCGGCTGGATGGCCGAGCGCGGCCGCGCCCGCCGCGGTCGCCACCAGCCTGCCGTTGTGTTCGAGCAGGCAGCCGACCAGGCGCAGGTCCACCCCGTCGGCGTGATGGCGCACACCGCCGAGGGCCAGGCGTGCAGCCGAGGCGTTGTCGGCGACGACGTCGGCGAGGGTGAACGAGTAGCCGGCGTAGCGCGAGTCGACCACTTCGATCGCGGGCGACACCGCGGCGGTCGCGGCCAGCACCTGCGCCGCTCCGATCCGGTCACCGGCGAGCTCGGTCCGCATGAGGAAGGCGATCTCCGGCTCGACCCGCGGCTGGATGTGGTCGGCGGCGCGGAGCGGCTCGCCGGCCTCGAGCAGCATGGCGTCGGTCAACTCGCCGTAGAGCGGCTCGTCGACGCCCATCTGCACCTGCTTGGCCCGGCTCGTGAGGCCGAGCTTGTAGCCGATGGGACGCTCGCCCGCGTCGGTCAGGAGCCGAACGCCGGCCTCCTGCACGTGGTAGGCGGTGGCGACGTCGAGCTCGGGGTGGTCGACGATGAGGCCGTTGCCCGCCACGCGGGCCAGCCGCAGCCCGGCCAGATGCCGAGCCAGGGCCTCCACATCGGCGCCGGCCGGGCTCATGCCGGCAGCTCCGCCCGACCCACCGGGCCACGCCCCTGGGGGTCCCCAGACCCCTCCGGCGGCTCGGCGCGCCGCCCGGCAAGCTCGAGGGCCACGTCAAGGATCATGTCCTCCTGGCCCCCGACAGCCTTGCGCCGCCCGAGCTCGAGCAGCACGTCGGCCACGTCGACGTCGAAGCGGGCCGCCGCCCGCTGCGCGTGCAGCAGGAACGAGCCATAGACGCCGGCATAGCCGAGCAGCAACCCAGCCCGGTCGATCACGCCCATCGCCGGCCGCAGCGGGCGGACCAGCGACTCGGCGACGTCGAGCGCGCGCAAGGGGTCGACCCCGGTGCGCAGGCCCATCTTGTCGCAGGTGGCCAGCAGGACCTCGGTCGGGCAGTTGCCGGCGCCCGCCCCCAGGCCGGCGAGGCAGCCGTCGAGCTGGGCGGCGCCGACGTCGAGCGCCGCGAGCGAGTTGGCGACCGCCAGCGAGAGGTTGTTGTGCGCGTGGTGGCCCACCTGGCAGCCGAGCTTCTCTGCCAGCAGGCCGACCCGCGCCCGCGCGTCCTCGGTGGTCATGGCCCCCGCCGAGTCGACGACGTAGACGCAGTCGGCCCCGTAGGACTCCATCAGCCTGGCCTGTGCCAGCAGCTGCTCCGGCGCGATCATGTGGCTCATCATCAGGAAGCCGACCGCCTCCATGCCGAGCTTCTTGGCCAGCCGGATGTGCTGGGAGGCGATGTCGGCCTCGGTGCAGTGGGTGGCGACCCGGGCGACCTGCACGCCGCGCTCGGCCATGTCACGGAGGTCGTCGGCCACACCGATGCCGGGCAGCAGCAGCACGGCGATCCGCGCCCGGGCGGCGGCCGCGGTGGCCGCGGAGACCAGCTCGCGCTCGTCCACCTTGGAGAAGCCGTAGTTGAACGATGAGCCGCCGAGCCCGTCGCCGTGGCTGACCTCGATGACCGGCACGCCGGCCGCGTCGAGGCCGCGCACGATCGCCGTGACCTGCTCGGGCGTGTACTGGTGCGACAGCGCGTGGGAGCCGTCGCGCAGGGTGGAGTCGGTCAGCCGGAACGCCGCCGGCGGCGGGGCACCGCTCATGCCGACACCGTGGCTCGCGCCTCGGCCAGCGCCGTGCCCACCCGCACCGCAGCCGCCGTCATGATGTCGAGGTTGCCGGCGTAGGTGGGCAGGTAGTCGCCGGCGCCCTCGACCTCGAGGAGCGCCGCGACCCGGGCCGGGACCGTCCCGCCGGGGGTGGCGTACGGCCCCTCCTCGAAGACCGGCTGGCTCTTCAGCCGGTAGCCCGGGACGTACTCCGCCACCCGCGCGACCATCTCCTGGATCGAAGCCGCCACGGCCGCCTCGTCGTAGCCGTCGGGGAGCGCGCAGAACACGGTGTTGCGCATCAGGATCGGCGGTTCGGCCGGGTTGAGCACGATGATCGCCTTGCCGTGCCGCGCCGCCCCCACCTCCTCCAGGCAGCGGGCGGTGGTGCGGGTGAACTCGTCGATGTTCTGGCGGGTGCCGGGTCCGGCGGAGCGGGAGGCGACCGTGGAGACGATCTCGGCGTACGGCACCGGGCAAACCCGGGCGACCGCCGCCACGATGGGCGCGGTCGCCTGGCCGCCGCAGGTGATGAGGTTCAGGTTGGGCGCGTCCAGGTGATCGTGGAGGTTGACGGTCGGGACGACCGGCGGGCCCAGCCTGGCCGGAGTCAGGTCGAGGGCGGTGATGCCCGCCTCGCGCAGCCGCGGAGCGTGGCGCAGGTGCACGCGCGCGCTGGTCGCCTCGAAGGCCACGTCGATCTCGTCGGCGTGGTCCTCCACCCAGTCGATTCCCCCGGCGGTCGCCTCGACCCCGAGCGCCCGGGCACGGGCGAGCCCGTCCGAGTCCGGGTCGATGCCGACGAGGGCGCGCAACGCCAGCTCTGGCGCGCGCAGCAGCTTGAACATCAGGTCGGTGCCGATGTTCCCGGACCCGATGACGACGCAGGAGAGCGCCACCGGTCAGCTCCCCTCTCGGACAGCGACGACGCCGACCGGGCCCAGGCGGTCGAACTCGGCCCGGAAGACGTCGCCGTCGGCGAGCGGCACGGCGGCGTGCAACGCCCCGGTCATGATCAGGTGCCCGGCCTGGAGCGTGGCCCCGAGCGGATGCAGGGTATTGGCCAGCCACGCCGCGGCCCGCAATGGGTCGCCGAGGGCGGCCGCGCCCGCGCCGGTGGCGACCGGCTCGCCGTTGCGGGTGAAGACCATGCCCACCAGGCGGGGGTCGAGCCCGTCGATGGGCACCAGCCGGCTGGAGATCGCGATCGAGGCGCTGGAGGCGAGGTCGGCGATCGTGTCGGGCAGCCGGATGCGCCAGTCCCGCACCCGCGAGTCGATGATCTCGATGGCCGCGACCGCGCCGGCCGCGGCCCGCCGCACGTCCAGCGCCGTGCAGTGCGGCCCGGACAGCGGCGCGCGCAGGACGATCGCGATCTCGGCCTCCACCTTCGGCTGGATCAGCCGGTCGAGGTCGACCCGCATGCCGTCCCCGTGGACCCCCGCGGCGAGGACCGGCCCGTAGTCCGGCTCGTCGACGCCCAGCATCTCCTGCATCGGACGGCTGGTCAGGCCCAGCTTGTAGCCGACCACGTCGCCCTCCCCGTCGGCCTGGAGCAGCTCGACCAGGTGCCGCTGGATCGCGTAGGCGTCGGCGGCGGTCAGCTCCGGGCGGGCGTCGGTCAGGGCCGGGACGGCCACGCGGTCGCGGCGCGCCCGGTGCAGCGCCCGGGCGAGCTCCTCGACTGGCACGCCGGCCGAGGCCTCTCCGACCGGGGGGCTAGGCTTGAGCCCCCCGGACCCCTCCGTCACGAGGCCCCCCGGACGCGCCGGTCTGGGCGGTGGCCGAGACGGGCGGAGATCGCGTCGCCGGCGTTGACCACCGAAGCGCGGAAGAAGCCGCGCAGCGAATCGCCGTTGACCCGCATGGTCGGGCCGGCGGCGCTCACCGCGGCGATCACCTCGCCGCGGGCGTTGCGGATGGGGGCGGCCACGCTGGCGACACCGGCCTCGCTCTCGCCGAGGTTGTCGGCCCACCCGCGGGCTCGGACACGCGCCAGCTCGGCCCGGAGCTGCGGCTGCCCGGTGATGGTCTGCGGGGTCAACGGCTCCAGCCGCCACTGTCTGAGGAGGACCTCCAGCCGCTCCTCGGGAAGGTAGGCCAGCAGCACCTTGCCGGTGCTGGTGGAGTGGGCCGGCATGCGGTGCCCGATCCGGCCGAAGAGGCGCAGGGTGTGCGGGCTCTCGAGGCGCTCGACGTAGACCACCTCGCGGCCGTCGAGGACGGCGATCTGGACCGTCTCCTTGGTCGCGTTGCGCAGCTCCTCGATGACCGTGGTGGCGGCGTCGTGCAGCACGCGGTGCATCGAGACCCGTGCGCCCAGCTCGTACACGACCAGGCCGAGCCGGTAGGTGCCGGTCGCGGCGTCGTGCTCGAGGATGCGCTCGGCGGTCAGCGTCGCCAGGAGCCGGTGGACGGTCGACTTGCCGAGACCCAGGCGCCGGGACAGCTCGCTGACGCCGAGCTCCCCCCCGGCCGACCCGAGCTCCTTGAGCAGCCGCGCGGCGTTCTGCACCGACGACAGCCTGGACCCGTCGCGCCCGCCCCGCTCCGTCATCGCTCCTCCCGGGTCGTGGCCGGGCCGCGCAGCGCCCGGAGCAGGGCGGCGCGCAGCGCGTCGGGCTGGAGGTCGGTGGCGGCGGCGGCCGCGGTGACGCCCTCGTCATCGGGCGCGATGGCGCGGGCGAGGAGTGCCTGGGCGCGTACCAGCCCGGCGGTCGTCGCCCCGGCCAGCTCGTCGACGAGCTCTTGGCGGTTGGGCGCGTGCGCGCGGATCGCCTCGAGGTCACGCGTGGCGGCCGCGTGCGCGCTGGCCAGCCCCGTCCCGGCGTGGGTGGCGTGATGCGGGGTGAGCTGGGAGCCGGGCTCCACCACGAGGTGGTACAGGTAGGTCCGGATCCCCAGGACGCGGCGCACCTCCTCCGGAGCGGGCCCGGCCGACTCGGCGACGAGCCCGAGGACCGGGAGGACGACCGGGTCGAAGAACCTGAGGCTCCAGGCGAGGCCGTCCGTCTGGCCGGTCAGCTCGACCTCCTGGCCGACCGGCGCCGGGAACCCCTCCTCGGTCGCCACCACGTGCAGGTTGCGGGCACCAGCCGCCGCCACCGTCAGCCGTGCCGCCTGCAGCAGCGGGAGCCGCGCCTGCTCGGCCGGGGGCAGGAGCCGGGCCTGGGCGAGGTACGCCTCGTGCACGCCGGCGACGAAGTCCGCCATCGCCTGGCGCATCTGCTCCGGGCGTCCCGTGGCGGCGACCGGCGGAGGAGGGCTCGTCTGGCTCATGGTCCGCCGACCATAGCCGACGTTCCTCCATGCGGGAAGGGACGCTATCCCGCGGAGCGGGACGCCTCTAAGTTCTGACCAGCGGTGTCGCCAGGCGGCATCCGGGAAGGAGCGCGCATGGGGATCCTCCGCCTGTCGCACGTGGACGTACGGGTGCCGGACCTCGACCTGGCCGCCGCCTACTACACCGAGGTCCTCGGCCTGCTCGAGGTGGAGCGGACCGCCACAGAGGTCTACCTCAAGTGCTGGGACGAGACCGACCACCATTCGGTCAAGCTCGGGTACGCGCCCCGCGTCGGCCTGGACCTGATCAGCTTCAAGGTCGAGCAGGACGAGGACCTGGCCGTGCTCGAGTCCCGCATCGAGGCCTACGGCTTCCCGGTGCGCCGGGTCTCCCACGGCGAGGCGCTTGGCCAGGGTGAGTCGATCCGGTTCGAGACGCCCTCCGGCCAGCTCATGGAGCTGGTCCGCGAGGTCGAGCGGGTCGGCGGCCTGCTGCCCAAGGTCAACCCGCCGCCGTTCCCGCCGCAGGGCCTTCGCGGCATCGCCCCACCCCGCATCGACCACGTCCTGGTCACCGCCGAGGAGGTAGGCGAGGCCACTCGCTTCTACCGGGAGGTCCTCGGGTTCCGGCTCACCGAGCAGCTCCTGGACGGCAACGGCCACCAGATCGGCGTCTGGCTGGAGCGCTCCCACTCCCCGCACGACCTGGCCGTGGTCACCGGGGCGAACGGCGGGCTGCACCACTTCGCGTTCTGGCTCGACGACTGGGACCACGTCCGCAAGGCGGCCGACATCCTCGCCTACAACGGCGTGCAGATCGACGTCGGCCCGACCCGCCACGGGATCACCCGTGGCAACACCATCTACTTCTTCGACCCGCTCGGCACCCGCAACGAGGTGTTCACCGGCGGCTACCGTCCCGACCCGGACTTCCCGACGATCACCTGGACCGAGGACAACATCGGCCGGGCCATCTTCTACTACGAGGGGGACCTCAACGACCGCTTCATGAAGGTGCACACCTGATGGGCATCCTGCGCCTGTCGCACGTGGAGGTCAGGGTCCCCGACCTCGAGCTGGCAACGGCCTACTACACCGAGGTCCTCGGGTTGCTCGAGACGGGACGCGAGCCGGAGCGGGTGTTCCTCAAGTGCTGGGACGAGCACGACCACCACTCGGTGATCCTCCGGTACGCCGCCACCTACGGGCTCGAGCACATGGGCTTCAAGGTCGAGCACGCCGCTGACCTGGAGGAGCTCGAGCGGGCGGTCGAGAAGGACGGCGGCCGCGTGACGCGCCACGCGCGCGGCGAGCTCGCGCCGGGTCATGGGGAGGCCATCCGCTTCGACACGCCCACCGGGCACCGCTGCGAGCTGGTCCACGGCATGGAGAAGGTCGGCAACCTGCTGCCCCGCACCAACCCGCCGCCAAGGCCGCTCGGGCTGGTCGGGATCGCGCCGCCGAGGCTGGACCACGTCTTCGTCACGGCGGAGGACGTCGAGGAGGGGACCCGGTTCTTCCGGGACGTCCTCGGGTTCCGGCTGACCGAGCAGATCGTCGCCGACGACGGGCACCAGCTCGCGACCTGGCTGGAGGTGTCGCACACCCCGCACGACATCGCCATGGTGACCGGCCCGAACGGCGGGCTGCACCACTTCGCCTTCTGGCTGGACGACTGGAACGACGTGCGCGCCGCCGCCGACCTCCTGGCGTACCACGGCGTCCCCATCGAGGTGGGCCCCACCCGCCACGGCGCGACGCGCGGCTACACCGTGTACTTCTTCGACGCCGCCGGCAACCGCAACGAGGTGTTCACCGGCGGCTACTGGGTCGACCCCGACCACGAGCCGATCACCTGGACCGAGGCGGAGATGGGCCGCGCGATCTTCTACTACGAGGGCGCGGTCAACCAGCGGTTCCTGACCGTCCACAGCTAATCGGGAGGCGACGTGGCCGAGGATCCACCGCGCGACGACCGGTCGAGCGATCCGTCTCCCGCCGGGCCGGCCGTGCCCCTGCCGCGCACGGAGCGCCCGGACGCGCCGCTCTACCTCGCCAGCTACCTGCGCCGACAGGCCAGCAGGTCCGCCCTCGCCCCGCCCGGAGACGCCGACGCGACCACCCCGTTGTACCTGCGCCGCTTCCGCGAACGGCGCGCCGAGCCGGACGCGTTCGACGCCCCGCCGCCGCTGTGGAATGGCGAGGCGCTCGACGTCACGCCAGCATGGGCCGACGTCACCCGGACCAAGGAGATCGTCCCGCCGACGCCGGCGGCGACCCACCGGATCACCGCCCAGATCCACCTCGTCCGGCACGGCGAGACGCAGGGCTACTCCACCGAGAGCGGCCTCACGCCGCTGGGCGGCTGGCAGGCCCACCGGCGGGGGTTCGATCTGTCCAAGGGCGTCCGCGACGGCGAGCAGGTCCGGATCGTCTGCGCCGACACCAACCGGGCACGCCAGACCGCCGCGCACATCCACCGTGGCCTCCTCGACGGGCTGGAGCTGTGGCGGCGCGACGCCAAGATCGAGGAACCGCGGCCGACGGAGGAGTTCCGCAACTTCCAGGTGGCCACGCCCGACGGGCTGCGCGACGTGACCAGCGCGTTCCGGATCTACCACGCGGTGATGGAGCGGTACGAGCGCGTCGCCCTCGGCGACCGTCCGATGTGGCTGGTCGAGCTCGACCGGTTCTGGAATATCCAGCAGGGCGGCGCGGACCCGATCCATCACTGGATGACCATCCCGATGCTCCATTTCGAGCCGCCGGCCAGCTGTGTCCGCCGCTTCTGGGCCGGGTTCCAGCGCCTGGTCGGCGAGGCGCCGGGTGCCCGCATCGTGTGCGCCACGCACTCGGGGCCGATCCGGGCCTTCGCCGCCTGGGCCGTTGGCTACGACCCTGGCGAGCCGTACAACACCGAGGAAGTCCTCGTGAAGCTCAAGGAGGGCGGCCAGGAGGCCCTGGTCGCCTACCGCAACCGCGTGCAGGAGGTGCAGGTGCCGCCGCTGGCCGACCTGCCCGACTGGTGGGAGGGCATCGCATGACCTTCGTGCTGTGGCTGCACGAGTACGACCCCGCGCAGCGGTCACGGGTGGGCGGCAAGAACGCCAGCCTCGGGGAGATGCTCGCGGCCGGGTTGCCGGTGCCGCCGGGCTTCGCGGTCACGGTCGAGGCCTACCAGACGGTGCGCGAGCACGACGGGGTACGGCGGGCGGTCGCGCGGCTCCTCGGTCAGGTCGACGTGCGCGACACCACCGCCCTTGAGGAGATCAGCAGCGCGATCCGCGGGCATATCGAGCAGGTTCCGCTGCACGACGGCGTCGCGGGGGCGGTGCGCTCGGCCTACGACGCGCTCTGCGAGCGCTGCTCGAGCGAGGCGGTGCCGGTGGCGGTGCGCTCCTCTGCGACCGCCGAGGACCTCCCGGACGCCAGCTTCGCCGGCGAGCACGACACCTTCCTGTGGGTGCGCGGCACCGACGAGGTCCTGCGGCACCTCGGCCGCTGCTGGTCGAGCCTGTTCACCGCCAGGGCGATCGCCTACCGGCGGCAGATGGGCCACGACCACGACCTGGTGGCGATGTCGGTCGGCGTGCAGAGGATGGTGCGCCCCAAGGCGTCCGGGGTGGCGTTCACCCTCAACCCCGGCGACGGCGACCGCTCGCAGGTCGCCATCGACGCGGCCTGGGGCTTTGGCGAGGGGATCGTGTCCGGCGAGGTGACGCCGGACAACTTCCTGGTCGACAAGGTCCTCGGCCAGATCGTGAAGCGCACCATCTCCGACAAGCAGTACGAGTACCGGCTCAGCGGGCACGACACGGTCGAGCGGGTCCCGGTGGATCCGGCCAGGCGGACCGCGCCGAGCCTCGACGACGAGGAGGTGTGTGCGGTGGCCCGCCTGGCCCGCCGCGCGGAGAAGCACTACGGCTGCCCGCAGGACGTGGAATGGGCCATCGACGGTGATCTTCCCGCGGGAGACAACGTCACCCTGCTGCAGGCCCGACCGGAGACGGTCTGGAGCAGGCGGCCGCGCGTCCCCGTGGCCGCCGCGGGCAAGGACCCCACCTCCAGCATCGTCGCCACCCTGCTGTCGCCGCTGCACCAGCGACCCACGTCAGGGTGACGCCGCTCACGGAAAAGGAGACTGGCATGGCGGACCGGTTCCCCAGCCCATTCGAGCTCGAGACCCCGCCGGGCGCGGAGGGATGGCAGGGGCTCTACACCTACTCGCTGCCCTTCAGCGAGGACCGCCGCGAGTACGAGGAGTCGATGTTCTGGTTCCAGGACGGCGTCCACTGGCCGGCGGTCCTGAGCCCGTGGGACGCGACCTTCCTCGAGTTCGCGCTCGCTTCGCTGTCGCAGTACAACACCCGCCACTACCTGATCCCGCCGGCGCTCGGCGTCGACTTCCGGGTGCTCAACGGCTACGTCTTCCTCTCCCCGGTGGGCGTGGCCGACCCGGCCGAGATCGAGGCTCGGGTCCCCCACTTCCTGGAGCGCGCCGGCTTCTACTTCCAGAACTGGGGCACGCTCTACGACCAGTGGATGAGGAAGATCCGCGCGCTCATCGACGAGATGGAGGCGCTGCGCTTCGAGCCGCTGCCGGACAAGGAGGACCTGGCGGTCGTCACCGAAGGCCGCGGGGTCGGCTCCGGCTTCGAGCTGCTGCAGCGCTACCACAAGCTGGTCGACCTGGCGCTGCAGCTCTGGCAGTACCACTTCGAGTTCCTCAACCTCGGCTACGCCGCCTACCTCGACTTCTTCGGCTACTGCAAGCAGGCGTTCCCGAACATCCCGGACCTGGCGATCGCCAAGATGGTCGCCGGGGTCGAGGTGGACCTGTTCCAGCCGGACGAGGAGCTGAAGAAGCTCGCCCGCCTGGCGGTCGACTCCGGCGTCGACGACGCCTTCCAGGAGACCTCGGCGGCGGCCGTCATCGAGGCGCTGCGGGGCGGCGAGGACGGCCAGGCGTGGCTGGCGCAGTGGGAGGCGTCGGCGCAGCCCTGGTTCAACTTCTCGGCGGGCAGCGGCTTCTACCACACCGACGAGGTGTGGCTGGAGCACCTGGAGATCCCGTTCGGGTTCATCCGCGACTACATCGCCAAGCTCCGCGCTGGCGTGGACATCCGCCGGCCGATCGAGGCGATCCGCGCCGAACGCGACCGCATCGTGAGCGAGTACACGGAGCTGCTCGGGACCGACGAGGATCGGGCAGCGTTCGAGCAGAAGCTGGGACTGGCGCGGGTGGTCTTCCCCTACGTCGAGAACCACAACTTCTACGTCGAGCACTGGAGCCACTCGGTGCTGTGGCGCAAGATGCGCCAGCTCGGCGCCGTCCTCGCCAAGGAAGGGTTCCTCGCCGCCGAGGACGACGTCTTCCTCCTCAAGCGCGACGAGGTGCCCGAGGCGCTGTGGGACTACTACAGTGCCTGGGCGGTCGGGGTGCAGCCGCGCGGGCCGCGGTACTGGCCGCGGGAGCTGGACCGCCGCAAGGGCATCCTGGCGGCGCTCAGGACCTGGTCGCCGCCGCCGGCGCTGGGCAGGCCGCCGGAGGTCGTCACCGAGCCATTCACGATCATGCTGTGGGGCATCACCAGCGACAGCGTCAAGCAGTGGCTGGGAGGCTCGGGGGACGACGCCGACGGGCTCAAGGGCTTCGCGGCCTCACCCGGTGTCGCGGAAGGCCCGGCCCGGGTCATCTTCTCGGCCGACCAGATCGGCGAGGTGCAGGAGGGTGAGATCCTGGTCGCGCCGCTCACCGCGCCGAGCTGGGCGCCGATCTTCGGCAAGATCAAGGCGACCGTCACCGACGTCGGCGGCATGATGGCCCACGCCGCGATCGTCTGCCGCGAGTACGGGCTGCCGGCGGTGACCGGCACGGCGTTCGGCACCAAGACCATCAAGAACGGCCAGCGCATCCGCGTCGACGGCAACAACGGCACGGTCACCGTCGTGGATTGAGGAGGCCCGACCATGCTCACCGCCCAGCAGAACGCCGAGCTGACCCGCGTGGGTCCCGGGACGCCGATGGGCGGGCTCCTGCGCCGCTACTGGTACCCGGTGGCCTTCACCCGCCAGCTCGACGAGTTTCCCGTCAAGCGGGTCCGGCTGCTCGGCGAGGACTGGGCGGTCTACCGCACCACCGACGGCGCCTACGGGGTCGTCGAGGAGCACTGCCCGCACCGGCGGGCTTCTCTCGCCTACGGGGTCATCGAGGAGGACGGCATCCGCTGCGGCTACCACGGTTGGCTGTTCGGCCTCGACGGGACCTGCCTCGACCAGCCCGCCGAGATGGACAAGACCTCCTTCAAGGACCGCGTGAAGGCGAACGCCGGCGTGGCGGAGGAGCTGGGCGGCATGGTCTGGGTCTATGTCGGCCCGCAGCCGGCGCCGCTGCTGCCGCGCTACGACGTCTACGTGATGGACGGCCAGCGCGACATCGGCCACGCGATGCTGCCCTGCAACTGGCTGCAGATCATGGAGAACGCGGTCGACCCGCACCATGTCGAGTGGCTGCACGGCCGCTACTTCGAGTTCCTCGGCAACCGGCTCGGCTTCGAGGCGCCTGCCTCCTTCCAGCGCAAGCATGTCAAGGTCGCCTTCGACGAGTTCGAGCACGGCATCATCAAGCGGCGCCTGCTCGAAGGCCACACCGAGGACGACGACGACTGGGCGATCGGGCATCCGCTCGTCTTCCCGTACTGCATGCGCGTGGGTGGCGGCGGGATCGACCAGATGCAGATCCGCGTGCCGGTCGACGACACCACCACGTGGTTCGTGCTCTACACCGTGCACAACCCGGACGGTGGCCGCTGGGAGCCACAGGCGACGGTCCCCGACTACGAGGTGCCCTGGCGCGACGAGCAGGGCAACCACATCGTCGACTACGTGGAGGGCCAGGACATCATGGCCTGGGTGACCCAGGGGCCGATCACCGACCGCACCGTCGAGCACCTCGGCAAGTCCGACGTGGGGATCGCGATGCTGCGCAAGCAGTTCAAGCAGCAGCTTGCCGCCGTGGCCGAGGGCCGTGACCCCATCGCCGTGATCCGCGACCCGGCGCGGAATGCGCGCATCGACCTGCCGTGCGAGAAGAACAAGTTCGGCGCGGGCGCCGAGTTCCCCATCCAGTGGATCAACCGGGGCTTCTCCCGGTACTCGCCGCAGCTGCAGGAGCTGCTGCGGCTGCACGTCGACGCGGCCGGGTCCAGGGCGAGAGCGGCCACCGGTGCCTGACGACGGCCCAGCCGGCGGGCGGCTCGGGACGGCCGAGGGGATGCCGGAGGACCCGCACCCGCTGCCGCCGCCCACGGCGTGGTTTGCCCACGACGCCGAGCGGCACCTGCTCGACGCGCCGCGGCACTGCCCTCGCTGTGGCGCGCCGGTCTCAGGCTCCGCCGGGCTCGTGGTCGAGTACTGGGTCGCCGAGGACCGTGTCTTCTACTGCTGGTGCCGGGCGTGCGACTGGACCGGGACCATCGTCCACCTCCAGCGTCACGTGGGGCACGAGGCGGCCGAATAGTCGGTGCGGCGGGTGGTCCAGACAAGGGCATTGGTCCTCGATTTCGGCGGTCCGGTACTGCGCACGCCCTTCGAGCTGCTCCGCGCGACCGAGCGCCGCCTCGGGCTGCCGCCGTTGACCTTCGACTGGCGCGGCCCGTTCGATCCCGATGCCGACCCGCTGTGGCAGCGGCTGCTGGCCCGTACGATCGGCGAGCCCGACTACTGGGCTGCCCGGGCCGCGGAGTTCGCCGCCGTCACGGGGACATCGGGCGTGCGGGCGATGATGCGGGAGCTGTTCCGCGGCCCCGAGGATGAGGTGGTGCGATCGGAGGCGGTCGCGGCCATGCGTGCGGCTCGGGTGCTGGGCTGCCGCGTCGGGGTGCTGACCAATGACCTCGCCCTGTTCCACGACGAGGAGTGGGTCGCCGGCATCCGCATCCTGACGGAGGTGGATGCCGTGGTCGACGCGGCGCGCCTTGGGGTTCGCAAGCCCGATCCGGGAGCGTACCGCGCGGCGCTCGACGTGCTCGCGGTGACCGCATCGGAGGCGGTCCTCGTCGACGATCAACCCGTCAACGTCGACGGCGCGCGAGTCGTCGGCATCCCTGCGGTCCTGTTCGACGTGGTTCGCCCCGCCGAGTCCTACGCACGGGCCCTCACGCTACTGGGCGCTCGGTCCTGAGTCAGGAGGGCTGGCCGTGGCCGCTTCAGCCGAACCAGCCCTGACTCCTGGTTTCGAACTGGTATTCGAGTAGCCCACACACTCTCCTATTCGAACCCTGAGGAGCTGCGGGTTCGGGTGGTAGCCCTGGCCAAAGCGGCGGCTGGCCGCCCTGAGAGTTCTCGCCCGCTCCGCCAACGGTGGGCTGACCGCACGCTGTGGCGCACTACCTACCAAGTGCTCTGACGGCCCACGCGGCTGGCGTCGTGGGTCGCCTCGGCAATGTCTGCATTGCAGCAACTGAGGTTCCGCGTTGTCGCGGGGTCCGGGTAGGCTCTCGCGCCATGCCGATCGAACCCTTTGCCGTTGAGGAACTGGCCGCTCCGATCACCGATGCGCGGAGCGGCAACGGGCAGGCGCGTGACGTCGCGGCCTCGGTCCTGGCCGGTCCGGTGGAGGCCGCGGGGGGCCAGGACCAGGCTGCTGGATCGCTGCCAGCCGCCGAGGTGCGGGCATTCCATGAGCGGCTGCTGGAGCCCGGCGAGCGGGACCGGCTGCGGGCGCTGCTGGTGGCGACGACCGAGCGGGCCGACCGGCATCTGGCGATCCTGTCGGCGATGGTCGCGGCCCGGGCGGCGTACCAGCCGCAGCTGCGGACCGAGGAGCTGCTGGCGAGGTTGCCGGCCGCCGAGCTGGAGCTGGACTTCGACCGGCTGGTCGAGGCGCTGGACGCCCTCAAGGCGATGGGGTGCGTGGACTGGGCGCCCGACATGCGACACGTGACCCGCAAGGAGGACATGTACCGGCGGCGGGCGCAGTGGTATCTGACGGCGGTCGGGGTGGCGGGCTACGACGCGGCGCAGGCGGTGCTCGCCGCGGTCGAAACCGCGGGTGGCTTGCGGGCGCGGCTGTTCGAGGGGATGCGGCGCAACCTCGAGCTGCTGCTGGAGGCGGTCCGGGCGGGGGATGCCGGCGGCGTGTACGGCCTGCTCCGCTCGCTCGACACCGATCTCCGCGACCTGACGCGGTCGGCGCAGGACTTCTCGACCCGGCTGGCGGAGCTGACCCGTGGGGCCGACCTGGACGCGGCGGTGTTCCTGGACTGCAAGGAACTGCTCCTCTCCTACCTCTCCAGCTTCTCCGACGACCTCTACCGCTACCGGCGGCGCATGGCGGTCACCGCCGCCGCGATCGCCGCCGAGGGCGTGGACCGGCTGGTCGAGCTGGCGGCGGCCGGCGACGACGGGGCTGCTGCCGCACTCGGACTGGGTAGCGACCTGCGGGCGAGCTGGCAGAGCCGCTGGACGGGGCTGGAAGGGTGGCTCACCCCGGCGGACGGGCGACCGTCCGGGCTGGAGGAGCTGTTCGCCGCCACCACTCAGGCGGTGGGGGACGTGCTGGCGCAGATCCGGCGCCTCTCAGAGGCGGACAGTCGCCCGGTGGACCGGACCTCGGAGCTGGTGGCATTGGCGCGCTGGTTCCACCGCTGTGACCGCGACGCCGACGCGCATGCCCTGTTCGACGCGGCCTTCGGGTTGGGCCGCACGCCTCGGGTGAGCGGCCTGCCGCCTGACCCGACCGCGACGGGCCCGCGTGCCTCCTGGTGGAGCGCCGAGCCGGTCGAGATCGTTGTGTCGCTGCGCGAGCGCGGCCAGCACAGCGGACCCGGCAAGCCGGCCCGCGCTGCCGACTTCTCCGGCCAGCGGGAGGCGCTCGCGGCAGAGGCCGAGGCAGCTGAGCGGGCGCGGGCCGAGGCGGCGGCGGGCCTCGCCCGCGGGCCGCTCGTCGGGCGGGTCCTCTCCCGCGCGGAGCTGGAGCTCCTGCTCGGTCTGGTCGACGAGTGCCTGTTCGCGCTGCCGGCCCGTGGTGGCGAGGCCGCGTACGCCGCCGCCGAAGGGGTCACCGTGCGGGTGCGGCCCGACCCGGCGGGCTGCACGGTCCGGTGCGTGGACGGCGACCTTGTCTTCGAGCGGCTGACCGTGGAGGTGGTGCCGGCATGAGCCCGGCCCGGTTCGCCTCAATGCTCGACCCGCTGGAGCTGGAGGAGTTCCAGGAGGCGGCCCGCACGCTGCTGGCGCACCCGCTGGTCACCACCTCCTACCCGAACCCCGAGGCGCTGCCGCGGGTGCGCCGTTGGGAGACCACGCTGCGCAACGAGTTCGAGCGCCTCACCCGCTGGCGGCTGGAGGTGGCACCCACCTGCGCCCGGCTGGTGCAGCGTCGGGTCGAGCCGTCGCCACGGCGCCCGGCGATGGTGACCGTCGCCGGCGGCGAGCGCACGCCGAGGCCGTTCGGGCGCCTCGGCTACGTGTTGCTGTGCCTGGTGCTCGCCGCGCTCCACGGCGAGGTCGGCCAGACCACGATTCGGCGCCTGGTCGAGGGCGTCATGCGCGTCCGCGCCGGCGACGAGAGCATCCCGATCGACTTCGGTCGCATCGAGTACCGCCGCGCGTTCGTCCACGCGGTCGGCTATCTGGAGCGCCTCGGCGTGCTGCGGACCGCGCCCGACGGCGAGACGGTCGCGTTCATCGAGGACGAGCAGGCCGACGCGCTCTACACCATCGACCACGATGCCGCGCGGCGCATGCTCGGCGCGACTCCGGCGTGGATCGACCCGCAGCGGGGTCTCGAGCAGTTCGGCGAGGAGCGCTACCCGCCCGGCGCGGGCGACGCGCCCCTGCGCCACCGCCTGGCGCGCCGTCTGCTCGACGAGCCCGCGGTCTACCACGACGAGTTGCACCCCGACGAGCGCGACCATCTCGCCGAGCGCCGCGCCCGCCTGATCGGCGACCTGGAGCGTCTCACCGGCTGCGAGCTGGAGGTGCGCGCCGAGGGGCTCGCCCTGATCGACTCCGCCGGCCAGCCGCGCCTGAACGACCAGCCGTTTCCCGGCACCGGGATCGTCAACAATGTCGCCCTGCTGTTCGCCGATGCGCTCCTCGCCAACCCGGCCGGGCAGGGGCAGGTGGCGGGGCGGCTCCCGGTCGGGCGGCGGGTCCCGCCCGAGGCGGTCGAGACGGTGTGGGCGGGCATCGTCGGCAAGCACCAGGACCGCTTCACCGTCGCCTACGAGGCCGACCCGGAGGCCCTGCGGGTGGCCGCGCTGGCGCTGCTGGAGCGGCTCGGGCTGACGGTCCCGCCTGGCCCGGAGGAGCCACCGGGCACGGTCGTGCTGCGCCCGCTGGCGGCCCGCTTCCGCCCCGGCTCGGGTGGTGCACCGACCCGCCGCCGGCGCGCGAGCCAGAGGAGGCGCTGATGTCCGTCCTGTTCAGCCACGGGGGCGACGGCACCGGTGGCTCCGTGTCCAACGGCCAGGTCAGACCGCGGGCGGATCGGTTCCGTCCGACCCGCGCCGGGCTGCGCAACGTCTGGGAGTATGACGACGCCGTCTTCCACCTCGCCGGTGGTCGGCTGATCCTCCGCGGCCCCAACGGGTCGGGGAAGTCGAACGCGCTGGCGTTGCTGTTCCCATTCGTGCTCGACGGCCGTGCCGGCGCGACCCACATGGATCCGCACGGCGGTAGCCGCAACCTCAAGTCCCTGCTGCTGTGCCAGCGCCGCGGCGACGGGCCGCGCCGCTACGAGTTCGAGTCGCGGGTCGGCTACGTCTGGCTGGAGCTGTGCCGCGACACGCCGACCGGGCCGCGCTTCGTGACCATCGGCGTCGGCGCGCGGGCGACCAGCGCCCGTGACGCGGAGACGTGGTTCTTCATCACCGACCGCCGCGTCGGTGTCGACCTCGACCTGGTCCCCGGGGGAACGCCGCTCACACGTGGCGGCCTGATCGCGGCGCTCGGCGACCGGCTGCCACCACCGGTGGACGCGGACGCGGCGGTGGCGGCGGCCACGCCGACGTGGCGGGCACCGGACGGCGCTGCGGACGAGGACGCCGGCGAAGCCGACGAGCCGCCAGACGATGAGCTGGAGGGCGACGTGGCAGCGGCCGGCCAGCCGGGCCGGCGCCGCCGGCGCCGGCTGATGAGCGCCTGCGTGTTCGACACGATCGAGGAATACCAGGCGGCCGTCGACCGGGCGCTGTTCGGCGTCGGGGTGGATCGCCTGCGCAAGCTGGTCAGCCTGGTGCTGGTGCTACGGCGCCCACACCTGGCCAAGCAGCTCGACCTGGACGGGCTGTCGGCGTCACTGTCGGAGGCGCTCAGCCCGCTGGCCGACGAGGTGATTGAGACGGTCGCGGCCGCGTTCGAGGACCTGGACCGCATCCGGGCGCGGCTGAAGGAGCTGCGCGCGGCGGTCGCCGCCGTCAACGAGGCGCTGCCGTGGTACCGCGGCTACCTGCGCACCGAGGCGCGCGCCCGCGCGCTCGGCTTGGTGGCCACCGAGCTGGCGGTGAGCACCGCCAGGCGCCAGCACCAGCAGGCCGAGCGGGAGCGCACGGTCGCCGAGGCGTTCGTGCTGGAGCTGGAGCAGGCCCGGGAGGCGGCGAGGGTCGAGCAGCGCCAGGCCAGCGGGCTCCTGCGGGGCCTGGAGCAGTCCGCCGAGTACAGGGCGGTCCTCGCACTCGACGACCTGGCTGCCCTGGTCGCCTCGCGCAAGGCGGCGGTGCAGGCAGCCGAGCTCGCGCTCGCCGAGGCCGAGCAGGATGCCGACCGGGCCGCCGACGAGCACAGGCGGGCCGTCGAGGCGGCGGAAGCGGCCGCCGGAGTGCTGGCCGAGCACGCCCGCGCGCTGGCCAGCGCGGCGGTCGGCGCCGGGGCGGCCGCGGGCGCCCTACCGAACCTGACCGATCCCGACCGCATCGACCTGTCCGGCTTCGATCCGGACGACCTGCGCGGCCGCATCGACGCGGCTGGCCGCCAGCGGGCCGCCGAGCTACGGCGCGTGCAGCAGGCGATCGACCGGGCGAGCCGCGCCGAGGACGCCCTGGCAGCGACCCGCCGCCGCGAGGCCGAGGCGGAGGAGCGCCGGCGCGAAGCGCTCCACCGCCGCCAGGTGGCCGGCGACGCGGTCGACGCGGCCCGGGCTGCGCTGGCCGCGAACGTCGTCGCCTGGATCGAGGCGGCGCGCGCGGACGCGAGCACCCGGCACGTGCCAGCCGACGCCGACCTCTCCCCCATCGTCGAGACGCTCGCCGCCGACTCGGCGCCGCTCGCGCAGGCCGCCACCGGGCTGCTGGCCGCCGATCGGGAGGAGGCCACCGCCGAGCGCCGCGACACCCAGCGCCGCCAAGAGGACATCGCCGACGAGGCTGTCGCGCTGCGCGCCGAGCGCGAGCGGGTCGCCACCGAGGCCGATCACGACCGCGGCCCGCAGCGCGCCCAAACCCGACCCGCCGACCGCACCGGCCGCGCCGGCGCGCCGCTGTTCGCGTGCTGCGACTTCGCCGACCACCTCGACGCGGCCGATCGAGCGGGCCTCGAGGCAGCCCTGGAGGCGGCCGGGCTGCTGGACGCCTGGGTTGCACCCGGTGGGCTCGCCGACCCGGACGTGCTCGATGCGTTCGCTGTTCCCGCCGGTGCCGAGCCGGACGGTCCGCGGCTGTCCGCGGTGCTGGTCCCGGCCCCGGCGCCGGAAAGCGGCCTGGACACGGCCGCGGTCGAGGGCATCCTCGACCGGCTCGCGCTCGACAGCCTCCATGGCGGCGACGGGATCGCAACCGACGGTCGTTTCCGCCTCGGCGTCCTCGCCGGCCGCTATGCCAAGCAGCACGCGGAGTACATCGGTGCGGCGGCACGCGCCGAGCGTCGGCGGCGCGAGCTGATCCGCATCGACCGGGAGCTGGAGCGCCTCGCCCGCGAGCGGCGGGCGGCGATCGCCGCAGAGGGAGCCGCGGCTCGGCGGCTGGGCGCCCTCGACCGGCTCGTCGAGGACCTTCCGCGCACCGACGTGCTCGCCACCGGCCTGCGCGAGCTCGACCGGGAGACCGGCGCAGTCCAGACCGCCGAGGAGGCCCTGGAGCAGGCCCGCCGCGCCGCCCGTGCGGACTCCGAGCGGCTGCAGCAGGCCGAGGCCGAGCGGGACGCGGCCGCGAGGGCGGCCGGTGTGGTCGCGGTCGCCGAGCGGCTGGAGGCGGTCAGCGAGGCGCTGGAGGAGTTCGTCGCCCTGGGGCGCGACGCGGTGGACGCTGCCCGCGCCCTGCTGTTGGCGGCCGGTGTGCGCGACCGGGCCGGGGCGCGGCTCGCAGAGCTGGAGCGCCGCCGCGGCTCGCGCCTGGAGGAGGCCCGCAGCGCGCGGGAGCAGCTCGCCGAGGACGCCGCCCGGCTGGAGGCGATCCGCGCCTCGCTCAGCGGCAGCCCGGAGGAGGTCCACTCCCGCGTCGAGCAGGCACGCCAGCGCGTCCAGGACATCGGTGACCGGCTCAGCTCGCTGGACGGCACGCTCGCCAGCGGCCGCGAGGCCAAAGGCCGCGCCGAGGGCGCGGTGGAGACCGCCGCCGAGCGGCTGGCCATTGCCGAGCGGGACCACGCGGCCAGCGCCGCCACCGCGGCGCCGCTCACCTGGCGGACAGTGCGTGAGGCGGTCGGTGGCGCGGCGGCCGGCTCGGTCGGCGACGCCCTGTCGGGCCTTAGGGCCAGCGCCGGGCCCGATTCCGGCGCGGAGCTGGACGCCGACCTGGACCTGGCGGCGCTCGCCGGCGCGGTCATCGCCGCCACCGACGGCGTGGCCACCGACGAGGCCGCGCTGGCAGCCGCACGAAAGGGCGCCCTCGACGCAGCCCGGCGGCTGCGCGACGAGCTGTCGGGGGGCTACGACCCCAGCCTGCGCCCCGAGCACGGCCTGTACGTGCTGGAGGTATCCACCGACGACGGGCTGCTCAGCCTGTTCGAGGCGGGCGCGCAGCTCGCCGAGGCCGAGCGGGCGCAGAGCCTGCGGCTGTCGGCCTCTGAGGAGGCCATGTTCGAGCGGCACCTGTTCACCTCGGTGGTGCAGGAGATCCAGACCCGTATGAACGAGACCGCCAGCTTCGTCGCCGGCATCAACCGGAGCCTCGCGGCCACGCGGACCTCCAGCGGCCTGACGGTGCGGTTGCACTGGAACCGCGACAGCGACGACCCGGCGATCCGCAGCGCGGTCGAGCTGCTGCGCCACGACCCCGAGCAGCTCGACGAGCAACGCCGCGAGCGGCTGCGCCGCTTCTTCGCGGGCAGCATCGAGCAGGCCCGCGCCGAGAGCCCAGGTGCCACCTACGCCGTCATCCTGCCGCGCGTGCTCGACTACCGCGTCTGGCACCGCTTCCACCTGACGATCGTGGACGCCGCGGGAACCTCGACCCGGCTGACCCCACAGGTGTTCAAGACGCTGTCCGGCGGGGAGGCGGCCGCGGCGATGCACCTGCCGCTGCTGGCCGCCGTCGACGCCTACCTCGCCGGCGCGGATCGGCATGCGCCCCGCGTGATCGCGCTCGACGAGGCGTTCGCCGGGATCGACACCCACCTGCGTGGGCCGCTGCTCGGCCTGCTGATCGACTTCGACCTCGACTGGGTGATCGCCAGCCACGAGCTGTGGGGCAACTACCCCGAGGTCCCCTCCTGCCAGATCTACACGATGCGGCGCCGCCCACCAGCCCTCGGGGTCCACACCCAGCCGACCCGCTGGAACGGCCGCGCCCTGGTCGCTGGCGCCGAGCGATGAGCGGGACAATGGCCGAGGCCGCAGCAAAGACCGGCATCGAGGCGCTGCGGACGCTGTGGGGCGGCCCGGAGCTGGCGCCGCTGTGGACGGCGGCGCGCCAGCGGCTGGAGCGCAACGGGCGGGTACTCGGCGGCCGGCCGGTGATGTTGCGGGACCCGCCGGTTGCCACCCGCGACCGGGTGGCCGCGCTGCTTGGTGAGCTGCGCCGCCCCACAGGCGACGTTCCCGTGAGCCTCGCGCGGCTGGACGCCGCGCTACGCGCCAGCCGCTTCGGGCTCGGCCTGCTCAAGGTCTTGGAAGCGCTCGACGGCCAGCCGGTCAGGGACCGCCGCGCCGAGCGCACCGCCGCCAAAGACACCCTCCGGGTCGCTCGGCGGGAGCTGGCCGCGCATCCGGCGCTCCACGACCATCCGGAGCTGGCCGCCTGGGTCGACAGCCTGGACGCGCGCGGCCTGCTCGGGGCGGCGCCGGACTTGCCGCCGCCCGCTCGGCTCGCCCTCGACATGCTCGCCCAACTTCCCGCCGATGGGGTCAACCGCGCCGAGCTGGCTCACCGCGTCGTTGGGGACGCTCACGCCCTCGACGACGACGCGGCCCTGACACGACTGGTCCTCTCCGGGGTCGCCAGCCTGCTCGGGATCGGCGTCGTTCCGGTCGGTGACGCCAGCGCCCGCCGAGAGCTGTGGGAGGCGGCCGGCGTGGTCTCCAACCCGCTTACCTGCCACGCGCTGGTGCTGAACCTTCCCCTGGCCGGCGACGGCCGCATCGTCCGACGCCTCCGCGAATCGGCCGCCGAGGGCACGGCGGAGCGCCTGCTGCTGTCGCAGTTGCGCGCCGAACCGCTCGACGCGACCCCCCTGGCCGGCCGTACCGTCTGGGTATGCGAGAACCCCGTGGTGACCGAACGCGCCGAGGCAGCTCTCGGTAGCGCAGCTGGACCCCTCGTCTGTGTCGAGGGATGGATGAACAACGCCCTTGCCAGGCTGCTCACCGCCCTCCACAACGCCGGCGCCGAGCTCGCCTATCATGGCGACTTCGACTGGCCGGGCACACGGATCGCCGCAAGCGTCCTCGGCCGCTTCCCGGCCCGCCCCTGGCGGTTCCGCGCCGCCGACTACCTTGCCGCGATCGCAGCCCGCCCCAATGGCCTTCCCCCGCTCGAAGGTCGCCCCTCGCCGACCCCATGGGACCCAGCCCTCGCGGAGGCGATGACCGCAGCAGGCCTGGTTGTCGAGGAGGAAGCCGTTCTCGCGGAGCTCCTCACCGACCTCGCTTCCTGAGAGCGGCTCACCAGCGCGGGAACTCCCAAGACTGCCAAAGTTGACACCTAGTCGAACTTGTGTTCGACTAGGTGGTGAACAGTTGCGCCGGGGTCCCGGGACATTGAGGTGATGGATCCAACCAGCTCAAGATGGCGGGTTTTCTGGGCCCTTCACGACGAGATCGCCGCGAACGGCCACTCCCCCACCGTTCGGGAACTCGCCGAGCTTGTAGGACTCGCGGCAGGGACGGTGCACTCCCACCTAAAGACGCTCAAACGCGAGCGATGGATCGACTGGCCTGCTGGCAAGGCGCGCTTGATCGCCGTCCTTCGCGTTCCCACCGCCCAGACCACTCGCCCCCCAACAAGCCTCCGGGGTCCGGCAGGAATGCCGGGGAACGGAAGGTCCAGACCACCGCGCGTCCACGTCGACCTGTCGGAGTTTGCGATCGCTGCCGGACCTCCCACGGCGGTGCAGCCGATGGAGGATGCCCTTGCCCAGACTGGCCTCAACCTCCAGGACGGGGACTTCTTCACTCACCGCGTGGAAGGCGACTCCATGCGCGACGCCGGCATCCGCGAAGGCGACGTCCTGCTGGTCCGGCGGCAGGCCAATGCCCGTGAAGGCGACATCGTGGTGGCAACGATACCCGACGAGGCCACCGGCGAGCCGCGAGCAACCGTGAAGCGTCTCCCGCGCAGCGGAGCTAAGCGCCTTCTGCCGGAGAACCCCGCCTACGAGCCGATCGAGAACAACGAGATCACCATCATCGGCAAGGTGATGGGGCTCTGGCGCACCCCTGTCTGATGGCTGGGCTCCTCCGGTGCTTCGGAGGTCGACGCCGGCTTCTCCCCCCGGTCACAGCGACTTACAACGGGAACAGCCCTTGCGCCTTTGCCCACTCGAAGAACTCAGCGCCGCTACATGGCAGTCGCGCGTCGATACTCCGTAGCTGATCGACCAGCCGTTCCGCCTCAGGGAGGAGCAGCTCGCCGACGTTCAGGCCATTCGCAATGAGCCAGAGAGTCCCGTGGACCGCCACACCCCTCGCTTGGGCCGCCTGCGTTCCAGCTCGTTCATCGATCACTGCGATTCCACTGTTGACCTCAGCCCAAGCCAGCACCGACGCCTCGCCAATATCGCGCTCGCCGGCACCCAGGGCCCGAACGTAGTATGCGAATGCCCGCAGCTCGGCCAGACCATCGCAGGCAACGATTTCGAGCCAGCCGGCATTGCGGACGTCGGCCAGCGGCGGATGCGCCGGCTCACCGGCCGCAGCTCATCCAGCACAGCCTGGGGGACGACGCGACGGTAGGCGGCCGTCAGTCGGCCCAGAACGGCCAGGCGTCCCGCCCGCGCGAAGTGGCTGAGCGGCGACGTATTGAAGACCAGCGCCGTCACGGAAGTGGATCGAACTCGCGTTGGTACGCCTCGATCGGCAGGGCGGCAAGCTCCGGCAGGTCCTCCTTGGTGATGGATCCCCAGAGCAGGTCGATGGTGCGGTTGGCGCCCAGCTTGCCGGCGCGGTATCCCCCCAGCACCGCGCGCGCGTAGCTCCGTGGCACGGACGGTGGGTAGAGCTCCTCGACGAAGCCCATCCCAAGCTCGATGTAGTCAGCCCGGGTCGGAGGGCGGGCGAGGCGGACCTGGTGCTCAGCTTCGCTCAGCAGCCCAAGGTTCCTGAGCTGGCTACAAAGAGCCGACCAGCTCACGCGGTACTCGACCCCGAGCCGGATCGCCTTCTCTCGAGGTTCGCCGCTTAACATGCGCCATCGCTCGGTAAGCGGGCCGCGGGGAAGCAGGAGATACACGGCGAATCCGTTGATGCGGCGCTCCGTCTCGCTTCCGACGTCGGCGACTGACAGGTCGGTGGAGTACTCGTCCGCGAAGACGTGGTGACCGATCTCGTGGGCCAGCGTGAAGCGGCGACGGCTCGCTTCGGTGTTGCCGTTGATCACGGCGACACCAGCATCGCCGATCGACACATAGGCGCCGTCGCCACCGCGATCCCCGAGCGGAAGCGCAAAGCACAGCACGCCAAGGTGTTCGGCGATCTCCCCCAACTCTAGGAGGGGCCCACCATCCGGCCGCACCGCAGCGCGCACACGTTCCGCCGCCCGTTCGGCTTCTGGCAGGTCCCGCGGTGGCTCAAGCCGCAGATCGGTGGCCGGAGGACTGAAG
>Ga0307278_10000111_pt1 | contig 39429 bp, 29 predicted proteins | sample ER_DNA_117_FD_194482 | JGI IMG/M metagenome (GOLD analysis project Ga0307278, IMG submission 194482) | Bulk soil microbial communities from the East River watershed near Crested Butte, Colorado, United States - ER_DNA_117 | ecosystem: Environmental > Terrestrial > Soil > Floodplain | place... | reverse complement strand
CAGCGGTACCTGGAGGGCGTCGAGCAGGACATGGTCAGGGGCTTCGACGACGAGGACCCGACCTACGCTCGCCGGGCAGGCGGTGCCCCTTCCGTTCTCCCGGGCACCGAGACTTTTTGGGCCGCCTCAGCGACGGGCTCGGGCGAGCAGACGCTCGAGTGGGATACGCAAGACGGCGATTGGCGCGCCGTCGTGATGAACGAGGACGCGATGCGTGGCGTTTCCGCCGAGATGAGCATCGGCGCCGAGCTCGACTCCGTCCTGTGGATTGGGATCGGCCTGCTCGCCGCCGGCGGCCTGCTCGCCGCGGGCGCAGCGCTCGCGATCACCGCCGGCGTCCGTCGCCGCGGCTGATCCGCTCGACGCGCGGCAGATCGCTGGCGCGGAGATCCGTGTTTTCACGTTCGCGACGGTAGGCAGGAGGAGATCAGGCGCAGCGCGGACTCGGGTGCGCACCGCACCGGCGAGATCGCCGGTCGTCCAGGGGCAGTGCACTACGATTGCCACGTGCTCTTCGGGCGTGACGCTGAGCGGGCCGCGATCGGGGCGCTGCTCGCAGGAGCTCGCGTCTCACAGAGCGGCGCGCTCGTCCTGCGCGGCGAACCTGGTATCGGCAAGAGCGCGTTGCTTTCGGACGCCGGTGACCGGGCCGAGGACATGCACGTTCTCACAGCCCGGGGGGTCGAGTCGGAGTCCGACCTCCCGTTTGCGGCGTTGCATCAGCTGATCAGGCCAGCCCTCCCCCTGCTTGAGGCGCTCCCGCGCCCGCAGGCAGATGCTCTGCGAGGTGCTCTCGGCCTGAGCGAGCGCGCGGGGGACGACCGCTTTCTCATCTCGGCGGCCTGCCTGACTCTCCTCTCGGAGCTGGCCGAGCAAGGACCGGTCCTCTGCCTCGTCGACGATGCGCACTGGCTAGACACGGCCTCTGCCGACGCGCTGCTGTTCGTCGCGCGCCGCCTCGACGCAGAGGGGATCGTGCTGCTGTTCGCTGCCCGGGAAGGCGACGTGCGGGGTTTCGAGGCGGCGAACGTCCCCTCGCTCGTGCTCGAGGGGCTTGACAGCAACGCGGCCGCGACGCTTCTGTCCCGCGCGGCGGGCGAGGCGGCCCTGTCCGTGCGCGAGCGCCTGGTCGAGCAAGCGCGCGGAAATGCACTCGCGCTCGTCGAGTTGTCCTCGGCGCTGAGTGAGGCCCAGCTTGCCGGAGACGAGCCGCTTCCCGAGGCGCTGCCGCTGACGCGCCAGGTCGAGAGCATCTTCCTCGAGCGCGTACGGCGGCTCTCCGACGATGCACAACGACTCCTGTTACTCGCGGCCGCGGATGACGCCGAGGACGCCGGGCTCGTCACCCGGGCGTCTGCGCTCCTCGGTGCGAGCCCGCGCACGCTCGACGTCGCAGAGCAGGCGGGTCTCATCTCCGTCCACGGGAGTCGACTCGAGTTCCGGCATCCCCTGGTTAGGTCGGCGGTGTACGAGGCCGCGACGTCAAGCGATCGTCGCGATGCCCACCGCGCACTGGCCGAAGCCCTTGCACAGCACGGAGACCGGGAGGACCGCCGCGCCTGGCACCTGGCCGCATCAGTGCTCGAACCTGACGAGGGTGTCGTCCGGGCGCTCGAGGAAGCAGCTCGGCGTGCGACGGAGCGAGCGGGGTACCTGGCAGCCGCGAAGGCGCTCGCGAGAGCCGCCGCCCTGTCCGGGGATACTGAGGCAAGAGGTCGTCGCCTAGTCGGAGCCGCGCGGTGCGCGCGCATCGCGGGTGCGGACGACGATGCCGTCGCGTTTGCGAACCATGCACGTCCTCTCGTCGACGACCCGCTCCTTCGAGGCGAGATCGCGTACGCCATCGGCATTGCCGAGTTTCGCCGCGGCAGACCGCTTGAAGCGCTCCAGATCCTGCTCGAAGCGGTGCGCGAGGTCTCGGCCCTCGACCCGCACAAGGCAATCGAGCTACTCATCTGGGCGACGGGTGCGGCCTCCTTCGGCGGCGACCCCGCGGCGAATGCCGAAGTTTCCAGGCTTGTCGCCGCAATCGTCCCCGCGCAGGGCGATGACGAATCTGTGTTCGTTGCCGAGGCCCTTGCCACTTTTGCGCGGGCGTGGGACGGTGACGCGGCGACGGGCGCGGAGCACCTCGAGGGAGCCTTCGTTTGGGCATCCACCGCTGACGATGCGCAAAGCGTCTTCGCAGTGAGCGCCGCCGCTCTCGTCCTGGGGGACCAGGGACGCTTCGCAAGCTTGATCAACCGTGCGATTTCGCTCGCGCGTGCCCGCGGCGAGTTCGGGACTCTCGCGCCGGCCCTCACTCTGCGGGCAGCGCACCTGATGCTGGCGCAACGCTTCGACGAGGCAGCGCTCGAGGCAGGCGAGGGCGTGCAGTTCGCCCGCGAGCTCGGTGCCGTCAACCTCGCGCTGCGGCCTCTATCCATCCTTGCCCACGTCGCAGCTATCCGCGGCGACGATGAGGAGACGCGTCGGCTCGTCGACGAGATGCTCGAGCTTGCTATCCCCCGTGGGCTTCAGCTGTACGCGACTTCCGCCGTCCACACGCTTGCCCTGCTCGACCTTGGTCGCGGACGCTGGACCGAGGCCCTCGATCGCTTGGACGGCCTCGCAGGCTCGCGCCCAAACGTCCCCGACACGATCCAAGGCAGGCTCGCGCTCCCGGACGCGGTCGAAGCCGCGGTCCGCGCCGGCCGACTGAACGAAGCTCGTCAAGCGCTATCGACCCTTGAGGACTGGGTGGCCGACTCAGGCACCTCGTGGGCGCCCTCGCGGCTTGCCGGTTGCCGCGCATTGCTCGCGGAGGGCGAGGAGGCAACCCAGTACTTCGAGGAGGCGCTACGGCTCGCCTCGGATGCCCGGCCATTCGATCTTGCTCGTATTCAGCTGCTCTACGGCGAGCACCTCCGGCGAGACCGCCACCGCGCGGACTCGCGTGCGCAGCTGCGGGCCGCGCTAGACGTGTTCGAGCGCCTCCGAGCGGAGCCCTGGGCCGAGCGGGCCCGTGGCGAGCTTCGCGCCTCCGGCGAGACAGCCCGTAAGCGCGACGCCAGTACGATCGATCAGCTGACGCCACAGGAGCTGCGGATCGCCCGCCTCGTCGCGGAGGGGCTTTCCAACAAGGAGATCGCTGCCCAGCTTTTCCTCTCGCCGCGGACGATCCACTACCACCTCCGCAACGTCTTCGCAAAGCTCGGAATCACTTCGCGTACGCAGCTTGCTCGCCTTCCGCTCTCGGTGGAAGAGGCAGTCGCGGAGGTCGTAGCGACGGCTCCGGCATAGCTCGCTGAGCTTGCCATCCGCTGCGGCCGGACTAATACTGGGCCTCGCCCACGGGCTCCATGTCCACGATCTCATCGGCCGCCGTCGCACCAGCCCGAACTCTTTCGATCGGAGGCCTCCTGGTGCTCGGGCTCGGTGCAGTCGACCTCGGCCTCGAGCTGTCCATCGTCCTGCCCGCCCTGCCGGCGCTTGCAGTTCACTACAACGCCTCGCTGATCGCGGTTGCCTGGCTGGCGACGGGCTTCCTGTTGGCCTCGGTTGTGGCCGTCCCGCTCGTCGGCCGACTCGGGGATCTCTTCGGCAAGCGGCTCATGATTCTTGGTTCGCTCGGCGCTTTCGCGATCGGTTCGCTCATGTGTGCTCTCACGGACTGGATCGGGCTCGCGATAGCGGGTCGCATCGTCCAGGGGCTCGGAGCAGCGGTCGCACCACTGACCTACGCTCTCGTCCGCGACACCGTCGAGCCTGCGCTGCTCCCGCGTGCGATCGGCATCGTCGTCGGCGCCGCGAGTACCGGAGGCACGCTCGGTTTCCTGCTCAGTGGTGTCCTGGTCGACCACTTCTCGGCCGGCGCCGTCTTTTGGCTCCTGTTCGCGATTGCCCTCGTTGTCGCGGTCGCGACCGTCGCTCTAGTTCCCGAATCGCCCGTCCGCGCGAGAGTCCCAATCGATGTCGGCGGCGCAGTCCTTCTCGGCTTCGGTCTCGTCATGCTCCTACTCGGGATCTCCAAGGGAAGCGCCTGGGGCTGGTTGTCGGTGGAGATCCTTGGGATCTTCGCAGCGTCGGTCTTGCTGCTTTCGTCCTTCGTGCTCGTGGAACGGCGGGTTCGGCAACCACTGGTAGATCTCGGGCTGTTCGTGACGCGGCCGTTCGCCGATGCCAACCTGTGCGCCGCATTCTTCGGCTACTCGTTCTTCTTGACGCTCCTACTGGTTCCCCAGATCGCCGCCTCTCCGACGCCAAGCGGTTATGGGCTGGGCTACTCGACGCTCGGGATAGGGCTCATCCTGCTCCCGACTGGAATCGCTGCCCTCGTCGGCGGGTGGGCAGGCGGGCGGATCATGGATCGCGTAGGGCCGAGGGCGCTCGTCGCCGCGGCCTCGGTGCTCGGTATCGCCGCCTATGTCTTTCTCACGTTGTTTCACGACACGGCGGTCGCGTTGACCGCCGGGAGCGCAGCAGTCGGTCTTGCGATCGGATCGATCATGACGAGCATCTTCTCGGTCGTCGCTCGAGACGCGAGCACTGACAAGACGGCAATCGCGCTCGCCGTCAACAGCATTGCGAGAACTACCACCGTGGCCGTCGGCGCGCAGGTCACGTTCGCGATCCTTACGGACGCGGGACTCGCGGGGGAGTTTCGCGCCGAAGCGGGTTATACGCGAGCGTTCTTGATGGGCGCGGTGGGAGCAGGCTTTGCGCTGCTCGCGTCGGCTCTCTTGCCGGGGCGAGCCTCTACTCGCCACTGGCCTCCGTGCGGAGCGATTTGACACGCCGCAGCGGAAAGGTGAGTAACGGTTCACTGCCACCGGCAGGACGTTTCGCGTCGTCGAGACGGGTCCTTGAGTGGGCTGAAGGACACGACAGACGAACTTATCCCGCAGACATCCGGCTAGTTTGCGGTTGAGGCAACGCACCCATCCCGCGTACATCCCGCGAGAGGTCGGCGGAAACCCCCGCCGGCACCCGCGAATCCCGCCGGTTACAGACGGTTTGCTCGGCAACGCAGTCTGCTCAGGCTAGTACTTCACGGGGCCAGCCGTATCGGTCGAGGACCCGAACGTGGACGGTCGGGGGCAGCAGAAGGGCAGCAAACGTCGGAAATCGAGCCTACGCAATCGTGCACAAATCACACGCCAGAGCCCACAGGGCCGCATGAATAGAGCGATTGCGCGTCAATCGTCGCCAATCGTCGTATCCGTGGAACAAGCCTGTCACGCCGGAGGTCGCGGGTTCGAGTCCCGTCGCTCCCGTATAAAGACCCTGTAAACGGGCCTGTTTTGTTGCCGTCCTGAGAACACGATCGGGCGCTCGGGCAGCAAACGATCACAACGGGACGCGTCCGGAGCCGTCGTCGGCGCCGAGGCCGTCGCCCGCCTGCGCGCATTGTGATTGTGCGCGTAGACGTCGTGGAGCTGCTCTCTCGCGGCCACACGGGGCGCCAGACCGGCGTCGCCGCACGCGCGCAGACGAATCATTCCCAAGGCACGCACACGGCGGCCAGTCACCCGACGGGTCGCACTCGGGATCGGCGACAACCAGGCTGGCAATGGGTCCAGACAGACCAACCCGCCGACCCAGGCGAGGATTTGCCCGAGCGATGGCCTGGGCACGGCGCTCCCTTAGATCAGCCGGTGCTGGGTTGCCCAGCGTGTGAGTTCGTGTCGCGAGGAGAGCTGGAGCTTGCGCAGGACGTTCGAGACGTGGCTTTCCACTGTCTTGACGGAGAGGTGGAGGCGGGCGGCGATTTCCTTGTACATGTAGCCGCGTGCGATCAGTTGGAGTACTTCCCGCTCTCTTGGTGTGAGCTCGTCGAGTTCGGTGTCGCCGCCGACCGGCTCGCCGGCGCGGAAGGCGTCGAGCACGAAGCCGGCGAGTCGTGGGGAGAAGACGGCGTCGCCGTCTGCGACGCGGCGGATCGCGTCGGCGAGCTCGTCGCCGGAGATCGTTTTCGTCACGTAGCCGCGAGCGCCCGCGCGGATCACTGCGATCACGTCCTCGGCGGCGTCCGAGACCGAGAGGGCGAGGAAGCGGACGCCGGGCCGCTCGGGTGCGACGCCGGCGATGACCGCGTCGCCGGTTCCGTCGGGCAGGTGCACGTCGAGGAGGACGACGTCGGGGTCGAGCTCCTTGATCAGGGGGACGGCGTCGGCGACGCTCCCGGCTTCACCGACGAGGTCGACCGTGTCGCCGAGCTCCGCGCGGACGCCGGCGAGGAAGAGGGCGTGGTCGTCGACGAGCACGACGCGGGGCTTCATGAGGCGCTCCGTGGGATGCGCAGCTCGACCTCGGTGCCCTCGCCCGGCGCGCTGACGACCGTGGCGCGCCCACCGGCACGCTCGAGGCGGCGTTCGATCGACTCGAGGAGTCCGCGCCGGTCGGCAGGCACTGTGGAGCGGTCGAAGCCGGCGCCGCGGTCCCGCACGAACACGGCCACCTCGTCGTCGGTCGTCTCGGCATAGACGTCGATCACGTCGACTTGGGCGAACTTGGCGGCGTTCGCCATTGCCTCGCGCGCCGCGAGCACGACCGCGCGCACCGCTGCGTCGACCGTGCAGTCGCCGGCGCTCGCGAGCTCGATGCGGACGCCGTGCAGCTCCTCGATGTCCGCGGCAGCCGCGGAGAGCGCCGCCTCGAGCGAGCCGCCGTCGTCCCCGAGGGGCCGGTCGCCGTAGAGCCAGCCGCGCAGGTCGCGCTCTTGCCGGCGTGCGAGCGCGGCGACGCGCTGCGGCTCCGCCGCATGACGCTGGATCAGCGCGAGCGTCTGGAGCACGGAGTCGTGCACACGAGATGCGACCTCGGCGCGCTCCTCGCTTCGGACCCGCGCGCCCCGCTCGGCGTCCCGGTCGAGCGCGAGCCGCCAGAGCACTGGACCCGCGATCAGCAGGAGCGCGCCGACGACCGCTCCCGGCGCGACGACGGTGGTGGGCGCGTCGCCGCCCGGCAGGAGCAGCACCGCGCCTGCCGCCGCGAGCACGAGCCCGCCGTAGGACACCGGCGCGTCCGGCCGGAAGCTGCCGCCGCGTCGCAGCGCCACCGCGAGCCCGCCCGCGACGAGGGCGATCCCGACCACCGCGCTCCCGGAGAAACCCACCGCGAAGAGGAGCAGCGAGCCCGCGGCGAGACCGAGGACCCCCGTCAGCAGGGCCCGTCCCACCCTCGCATGCGCCCAGAGCGCGAGGTAGAGGACGACGCCCGCGCCGCCCGCCAGGGCGAGCACGGCGAACACGAGGCGCACGAGCGTGACGTCCACGCCTAGCGTCCGCGCGATCCCCGCGCACACGCCGGCGAGCGCTCGACCTTCGCTGCTCGGCGCGAACCTGCCCGCCGCCACGCCGCTCATGGCAGGGCCCGCACGATCCGAAGGCGGCCGAGCCCCACGTGGGCGTCGAGCACGAGCACGCGCTCGCCGGTCTGGTCGAGGCCGATCTCGACGCCGGCGCCCTCGACGCGCTCGCCGAGGACGTCGATCTCGCCCAGCCGCGCCGTGGCGCGCACGCGCAGCGCGACGCCCTCGGGAACGACGATCCGCAACGCGCCGACGTCGACTCGTGCATCCATGCGGGTCACGCCGGGCGGCAGCGGCAGCGCCCGCAGGTCGAGGCGGAGCGTGCCGGCACCCAGCCGGTAGTCGTCGCGCAGCTCGTCCATCGTCGTGACGACGTGCACGCGCTCGTCGACGCCGTGGCGGAGGTGCACGTCGAAGACGGCGACGAAGACCGCCGCGAGACCGAGCACCAGCGCGAGCACCGAGGCGACGACGATGCCGAGCCGCCGCCGGCGGCGCCGCACGCGCCGCGCGTCCTCCGGGGCAAGCGCCGGCGCGTCCTCCGCCGCGAGGCCGAGCCGCGCGATCCAGAGGATCAGCGCGCCGACGAGGAGCAGGAACACCCACGCGTCGCCGCCCGGCCAGAGCACGAGCCGCGAGAGCGCGAGCGCGCCGCCCACGACGACGAGCGCGAGCCCGATCAGCGGCCAGCGCCGGTCGCGGACGCCGCGGAGGGTGGTGGTCGCGAAGGAGTCCACCTGCCCCTCCGCCGGCATTACCGCGGCCGCCGCGAGGTAGATCAGCACACCCGCCCCGCCGAGCAGCGTGAGCACGACGAAGGCGACGCGGAAGACGGCGGGGTGGATCTCGAAGTAGGCGGCGAGCCCGCCGCAGACGCCGGACAACGTGCGATCCGAGCGGCTGCGGCGGAGCTCTCTCACCTCGAGGGTTCCGGTGGAGCGGGCGTTCACGGCCAGAGCATCCCCCGCGACGCCTCAGCGCGCCAGCCGGAACGGCGGGTACTCGTCGCGCATCAGCGCCACGTACGCGACCACGCGCCAGGTCCAGCGGTTCAGGCCGACGAGGAGGTCGAACACGTCGCGCGGGTAGCGGGCGGTGAAGAGGAGCACGGCACCGGCCACGAGCGCGAGGATCGCTGTCAGCCCCGGCCCGTCGGACGACGCCCAGAACACGCTCCCGCTGAAGATGCCGACGATCAGCAGGTGCGGGATCGCGAGCAGCCAGCTCTTGACGAGCACGAGTCGGCGCGAGAGACGCTCGGGGTACGGGATGTCGAGCGTCGCCGGGTAGTCGGCCTCGGGCGCGAGCGAGAACGGCGGGTACCGGTCGGTGCCGAGCGTGAAGGCGTAGTAGGCGACCCGCCACGTCCAGCGGAGGACGCCGACGTTGAAGTCGAAGAGCGGGCGCGGGTAGCGGCCCGTGACGAGGATTCCGAAGAACGCCACCACCGTCAGGACGACAAAGGCGGCCCACAGGAACGCCAGCACGACGTAGTGCGGGATCCCGAGCAGCCACTTCACGAGCCAGCGCCAGCGCGAGAGCGGCTCCTCGAGCCGTGCCTCCAGCGCGACCGGGTACGTGCCGCGCGGCGACGCAGGCGTGGCAGGGCCGGCCGTGACGCCGCCGTCTCCACGGCGCCGGACGCCGAGCACGATCATCGCCGCGCTCGCGACGGCGATCAGGGCGCCGAGAACGGCGAGGATCAGCGCGACGACCGAGAGGAACCCGACCCTGGCGCCCAGCTCGACGTTTGCGGCGACGGCGCGCGAGCCGTCGGCGTTCATGAGCACAAGCGACCACGTGCCCTTCTCGAGCTCCCAGTCGAGCGTCTGCGTGCCGATGCCCGACACGGAGGCGGCCCAGAATGCCTCCTCGGTCGGAGCGTTCCGCGGCGCGTCGCCGCCGCTGAAGCGGGTCTCGCTGCGGCGCGGCCCGAGCTCGAAGTCCGTCACCTGCTCGTGGGCGACGCCGGCGAGATAGCGCTCGACGGCGGCCGTCCGCGCCACGCCGACGAACAGCGGCGTGCCGTCGGGGCTCGTCGCCCGGATTCGGACGGCGCCGAAGCGGTCGTCGACCCAGTCGGGTAGCTCCGAGACGTCGCCGATGCGGACGCCCTCGTGCGTGAGCGCGTACGAGGTCGTCTCGTGCGGCTCCGTGGAGGTCGTGAAGAAGCCGTCCGCGTCGCGCTGGGTGTGCGCGATCCCGAGCGCGGCTGCGGCGACGAGCAGCGCCAGCGCAAGGAGCGCGCCGACGCTGCCGAACACCGTCAGCAGGATCTTTCCCAGACCGCGCCTCTGGTCGGGCGGGGCGGTCGGTGGAGTGGTGGTAGTCATAGCTGTCGTTCCTTTCGGTGAGCTTCCGTGAGCGCCGGCGGGGATGCCGGCGTTGTCGGATTCACCGTCGCGGAACGCCGGTGCGATGCCTATCCGGAATCACCCCGGTCCGACCCTGAACCGACCCCGAGGGGCGTCCGGCGCCTAACCCCCGCTTGAGCCCTCGGCGCTCGGGCCGATCACGCGGGCTCCGTTGCAGCGCGATCGGGTGCTCGTGCCGTGCGTTTCAGCGCCGGCCGCCGAACTCCCAGTTATGCACCTCTACCTCGGAGAACGCGTCGAGCCCCGTTCGCTCGTCATCCACGAACGCACCGACAGCTTCGCGATCCGGCGCCTGAACGGCCAGTGCGACTCCCTCCGGCTCAGCGCCATCGAGTGTGGTGAGCGCTCCATAGAGGACCAGCCGCTCGAGCAGCTCCGGCGGGAGGATCTCCGCGGGAACGGGCCGGCCGAGATGCGAACGGCCGATGATCAGAAACCGCTGTTCTGCAGCTTGACCCGAGAACTCCCACATGGAGCGTCCAAGCAGGTTCTCGAACCGCCAGACCAAGTGCTCCCCGTAGACGCCTGCACGGTTATTCGGCTCCAGCGCAATGAAGTCGCGCGCCGCAACGACGCTGGGCAACGCCAGGACGTGAAGGCTGCCGGTCGCGGTTACGCGGTCGATGTCGAGCGTCGGCCCGCGGGCGATCATCGACTCCGCGAACCTGTCCATGTACGACCAGTGTTCCTCCAGCAGCGCCTGGTCGTCACGTAGCTCTGCCGTATCGACCGCATCTCGGCTGTACACGAAGAAGTCCACTGCAGCGGAAGCCTAGACCGAGCTCCGAGGGGCGCCGCCTGCGATCCTGCTCGGCCCCCACGCCTTTCGCGTCCGGACGCAATCCGTTCAAACCGGAACTGGCCCAACCGCAGACGAGTTCCCCAGCCCAGGAATCGGGACGCCGGACTGCGCCAGTGTTGCTCCTATGTCAATAGCGCCTCGTTTTTGAGGGTGGTGTAGACGGTGCGGGCGAGTTGTCGTTTGAGGCAGCGGAGTGCTTCGCGTCGGCTCTTCCCCTCGCTCTGCTTGCGTTCGAGGTAGGCGCGGGCGGGTGGGTGGACGCGCGACTGCGTGATCGCGATCCGGTGCAGGGCGCAGTTGAGTTGGCGGTTGCCGCCGCGGTCGAGCCGGTGGCGTCGGTGTTTGCCGGAGCTGGCTTCGAGCGGTGCGACGCCGGCGTGGCGGGCAAGCTGCGCCTCTGTGTCGAAGCGCTCGATCGGGCCGATCTCGCCGAGCAGCTTGGCGGCGCTGACGACGCCGCAACCGGGTAGTGCCAAGAGCGCTGGCGCGGTTTGCGCGGCCGCTGCTTGGAGCTCGCGGTCGAGGGCGAGGATCGTGCGTGTGAGAGTGCGGCAGCGGCCGACGAGTTCGCGCGCGATCCGCACCTGGGCTGACTGCTCGAGCTGTGCGAGGCGGCGGCCAAGCCGGTCGAGCCAGACGCCGCGGTCGAGCGCACCGAGCGGGACCGCCAGCTCCAGGTCAAGGTCGTGCAGGTGCCAGCGCAGCCGTTGCTGTGCCCGCCGCCGTTCGTCGATCAGGTCGTCGCGGTGGTTGACCAGCAGCTTCAGCTCGCGCAAGCGCTGCTCGCCCGGTCGCGGATGATCGAGCCGTGGTTCACGCAACGCCGCCCGGGCGACCGCGAGCGCGTCGATTGGGTCCGACTTGCCGCGCGCACGGCCGGCACGGCGTTGCGGCGCCATCAGCTTCGGCGGCACTCGCACCAACGACTCGCCCGCCGCCAGCAGCGCCCGCTCGAGCGCCCGGGTCAGCTGCCGGCAGTCCTCAACAGCCCACGAGCGCTCGCCCGGCAGCGACGTCGCTCAGGCCAGCAGGTCGCAGGCAGCCCGCGCCGTCGACTCCGCCAACGCGCGGCCAGCCTCGTCGACCGCGACAGCCGTCAACGACTGCTTGTGCACGTCCACTCCGATCACGATCATCCACACCGCCTCCTCCAACGCTGGGGGCGACCGGCGAGCGGACAGACCTCAATCGAGGCAGCAGCCACGCTCCTATCAGGTCACGCTCGGCGGTCTCGGACGGCGGCGGCGACACAACGCTGGCAAGTCAGCCCACGGGCGACATGCGGGAATAGAGTCAGCCGCCGCCGACCCGAGTCTGCGTCGCTCACCGGACACCACCACTACGCGGACGATGACATTGAGTTCGGGAATGTCACATGAACGGGCTGAGTCAAGCGCTCAGCTGAGATCCACGGCGGAGAGCCGGTGCGAGCCATCAAGCCCTTTCAGTTCTACCTCTCGGCTCTCGATCAAATCGATCCCGGAGCCCGAGAGCAGCTCTCGCACGACGCTGGAGACGAGCACCTCACCTCCGCGGGCCTGGCTTGCGACGCGCGCGGCGTAGTGAACGGTCGTGCCAAAGAAGTGTTCTGCCTCCCGAAGCGCGTCACCGGTGTGGACGCCGATTCGCACGCGAATCTGGGGCGAGCGATCGTCGAATGCACGCTGGATCTCACGCTGAATGGCGGTCGCACATGTGACCCCCTGCCGGGCACTCGAGAACGCGAGCATCGACCCATCGCCTTGGGTCTCGACCACCGTGCCTCCATGGGCGGTCGTGGCCGCTGCGATCACGGCGTTGTGCGTTCGGAGCACGTCGAGCCATGGCTGGTCACCCAGCCGCCCGAGCATGACCGTCGAATCGACGATGTCGGTGAAGACGATCGTCACAGTTCCGTCCGCGGCGAGCGTGGAAGAAAGGTCGGGCTGCTCGCGCTGAACCAGCCTCTCGAGTTCCTCAAGACTGACCGTTAGCTCCCTTCCGAGAACCTCGAGGTTCGCCTTGGGCAAAGACCAGTGGACGTTCACGACCTTCCACTCGCCGCGTTCGAGGTGGAGAACATAGGTCGCCCGTGAATCGATCTGCTCCCCTTCCCAAAGGATCGTCTCCTTCACACTCGCCCAGCCAACGCTCCCTTCCTCCCAGGCCTCGATCTCGTCGCACGTAAAGGGGAAGGAGCCCAGCTCTTCGATTTGACGGGCCCAAATCGCCCGTGCTTCCGGGCCATGCCACCACTCAGCCAGATCGGTGCCGATCACCAACGTTCCCGGATGCTCCGACAGCCGGGCAAGCGCTGAATCTGCATCACCCTCCGAAACCGCCTTCGACCAACGCTCGACCACGCGCCGGATCTCGTCAGACCGCTCCACGCGATGGAGTGTGCTGCAACGGTCGAGCAGACGCAATCGTGGGCAGTCCCTCCGTCTCGGCCTCCGCCCGCTCCAGCGATCTCAGGAAACAGCACGCCCGTTTGCGCGAGTGTTTCGGAATGCACCCTCGAAAGCACGGCGTCGGTCATGGCTTGAGCGGCGTAACACGGTCGCGCGGCGGCGAAGTTCGCGCCATTGCTGTCGAGCCGAGGCGGTGGGATACTCGCGGCAGGCCTCGATGTTGCGAGGAGACCGGCGAGGAAGGAGGTCGAAGATGTCGACCACTGCAGCGGCGACGATCATGGACACGGCACGAGCGTTCTTCGAAGCCTGCGACACCGGGAAGGGCTGGGACGCGTGCAGCGCCTATTGCCACGCGGATGCGACGTTCGCCGCCCAGGCGGAGCCGCTCGCCGACGTAACAACGGTGAAGGAGTATGCGGACTGGATGAAGGCACTCCTCGTCTTCGTTCCGAACGGAAGCTACGAGATGAAGGCGTTCGGGCTCGACGAGGAGCGGAATAGCGTCTGCGCGTCTGCCGTCTTCTCGGGCACGCACAGCGGTGAAGGCGGTCCGATGCCGCCCACGGGCAAGAGCACGCGGACGGATTACGCTTACGTCATGGACTTCGAGGACGGGAAGATCAAGCACATGACGAAGATCTGGAACGCGGGCTGGGCGATGAAAGAACTCGGCTGGGCCTGATGACGCGTCTACCGCCGCAAATGCAACATGAGCTGGCGGGAACGCAAACGGAACTCTCAAACCGGAGCCAAGCGGGCACGCGCGGGCGCTGAGTAAAGGGAGCAGCCGCAAGCGTAGGCAAGCTCGGCTGGGCGAGTGTGCGTGCTGGTGCCTGGTGATGGAGGGTGGTGCGCGGTGGCGGTTGGCGCGGGTGCCAGCCCGGAGGGCGGCCCCGCGCGGGCCGCGCCGCGCTGCTCTTCCTTTACTTGAATTAGCAACGTAACTCGGGAGGGCGTGCGGCTGGTCGTGCGCGGGTTTGCATCGTCCAGTGAAAGCCGCTTGAGACGTGTCGGTGCTGAGCTGCGGTGGTCGGAGAGCCGTCCGGTGTAGTCGCTAAGGTGAGACTAGTGGTGGACTTCCGCTCCGATCGTATGGAGACGCCAGAGGGTCGTGGGATCGCCCGGCGGGCGTGGGATGGCTACGCGGGGGCGGTCGGTAAGGTCACGACTCCGGCGCTCAGGCCACTTGTGCATATGTACGCGGCGGGGAGTATCGTCGATCTCGTTGGCTTCTGGGCGGTCTGGCATCTGGAGGGCGGGTTCGAGGGTCTGCAGCGGATGGGGATGAGCCGGGCGAGCATCTACCGGCGGATCAAGCTGTTCCGGCTGGCGTTCGATGCGCACCCGGACGAGTTCGACATGCCGGGGATCACGCTCGACCTGGTGGCGTTCCGGGAGGGCTGGGCGGAGAAGAAGAGGGCCAAGGCGAAGTCGCAGTCCTGAGACTGTCCGTCCGGGACGATCTGCATAGTCTCTTGGATGAGACTGCGTGTTGAGCCGTTGTGGGCGTTGTCGCTATACCCGGATGCCGGGGAAGGCGGCGGCTGTCTGTCGGTGCCGCGGCGAGTGCTGCCCTCGGCGGGGCCTCCGAATGCGGAGCGGGCGGCGGAGGAAGCGGCCCGGCGAGCACGCGCGAAGATCCGCCGCTATGCGGCCGCGAACCGGCTCAACCGGCTCGGGACGCTGACCTACCGGGGCGGGGGCTGCCATGACCCCGTGCGGTTGCGCGGCGATCTGGCCGGGTTCTTTCGCGAGCTGCGGGCGGGGCTGGATGCGGGGCGGTTTCCGTATGTGTGGGTGCCGCAGTGGCATCCCGGCGGCCATGGCCTGCACGCCCACTTCGCGGTCGGCCGCTTTGTGCCGCGCAGGCTGATCGAGCGCTCCTGGGGCAACGGCTTCGTCCATATCAAGCTGCTCGATGGGCTGCCGGTCGGCTCCGGCGCGCTTGCGGAGGCGCGGCTGGCTGCCCGCTATCTCGCCCGCTATGTGGGTCGCGAGCTGGAGGATGAGCGCCGACTGGCGGGGCTTCACCGCTATGAGGTCGCGCAGGGCTTCCAGCCGGCCAAGGTCGAGTGCTACGGCGCATCAGCTGAGGACGTGATCGAGCGGGCGTCGGGCTACATGGGTTCGGGGCCGGAGCGGGTCTGGCTCTCGTCGAGTGTGGAGGGGTGGCGTGGGCCGCCCGCCTGCTGGGCGCAGTGGAACTGACGAGCTAAAGGCCCGCGCGGTGGCGTGGGTCGAAGCTACCTGCGCGGACCAACACGTCGAAGTGAAGCTGTCCGACCCGGTCGTGCTCGACAGGGTCGCGGAGCTGCTTGCTCAGGGCTGCCAGACGGGCGTCAGCCGGGTTTCGTCGAAGCGGTTGTAGCCGCGCCGGGCGGGGCCGACCACGACCGTCTCGACGACCGCGGCCACGATGGCGTGTTGCTGGCTGAGGTCGAGCGCCTCCCATTCGGCGCGCAACCCGGCACCGTTCCCCACATACGCGGACACCGCGTTTGTGTGGGCGGCCTTCGCGAGCTGCTTGCGGGCGGCGGTCAGGCGCTCCTGGATCGGCTTCTTCGCGGCCATCCATTCGTGCATCGAGATCAACCGTTGCCCGTAGGCGGCGGCGAGCTCGTCCAGCTGCGCGCTGGCCGCTTCGGCTTCCTGCCACCAGCGTTCGGTCTCCGGGATCGTCCGCTGTCGGCGCTCGACCGCCTGCTGCAGCTGCGGCGAGTCGAGCCGGTGCAGCACCGCTTCGGTCACGAACCGCTCAACCTCGTCGGCTGTGATGTACGTCTTGCCGCAGCCGGAAAAGCCGACGCCCTTCGCGCAGGCATAGCGGCGCTGCCCGCCCGAACGAGGACGGGCGACCAACCGCTCGCCGCAGTGGCTACAGGTCAGAAGGCCGTGCAGCAGATAGCGCCGTGCCGCCCGGTTTGTCCGCCTCGCCGGGTTGGAAAGCAGCGCGCGGATCGTCGCGGTCTCCTCGACGGTGATGATGCCGGGCCACTCGGCTCTGGCGACGATCTCGCCCTTGCGCTCACGCTGACCGCTGATCCGGGCCGAGGCAAGCATCCGCGTCAGGCTCTGCGGCGACCACTGACCGCCGCCCGCAGCGGCTATCCCACGCGCGTTCAGGTCGGCAGCGATCGAGCGCACCGGCTCCCCCGCAAGCAGCCGCCGCGCGCAGTCCTTGATCACCGCCGCCTCCACGGGCCGCACCGTCAGCTTGTCGGCCTCATAACCGTACGGTCTGCTTCCGCCACCGGAGACCTTGCCCTTGACCGCCAGCTCCTCGTGCTTGCGACGGATGCGGCGGCTCTTGTCGTCGCTCTCCTTCTTGGCCACCGCACCGAGGATACGGGCCTGGAACTGCCCATCCGGATCGGCAAGGTCGATCCTGCCCGTCACCGTCGCCAAGTCATCGACAGCCGCGTCCTTGCACACGTCGAAGAACTCCTCCAACTCCTTCGGCTGCCGGTGCAGACGGTCAAGGTGGTAAACGAGCACACCGTTGATCGTCCCCGTCCGCAGATCGTCCAGCATGCGCACGTACTCCGGCCGCGGCTTACCGCTGTAGGCGCTCACGTCGTCGTCGACATACGTCTCCGCCACCGCCCAGCCGCGCAGCTCCGCCAGCTGCCTGCAGTCCTCGAGCTGCCGATTCACGCCCAACCCGTCGCCCACCCGGTCAGACGAGATCCGGGCATAGATCCCAGCCCGCACGGGAACCGAAGCCACTCAGGGAACATACACGAACACTCGCATGGCCGAGCGTGCTCTCGCCTGAAGCACTCCTAGCGTCTGCGTCGCGGCCTCTCCCGCCGGTCAACAGCCCCGGAGAGGGGTCGACCATGAACCGACAACGGCTATCGCCGCCCACTCGAGCTTGCAACGTCCGGGCAGCAGAAGGGCAGCAAACGCACGAAATCGAGCCTACGGAATCGTGCGCAAATTGGCGCGGAAGACCCGCAGACCCGCATGAATAGAGCGATACCGCGTCAATCGTCGCCCATCGTCGTACCGGTGGAACAAGCCTGTCACGCCGGAGGTCGCGGGTTCGAGTCCCGTCGCTCCCGTAAAAGTCCCTGCAAATTTGCATATTATGTTGTCCGGTTGGACGCCAAATCGGCGCCGACTACACACAATTTTCTCGACGCGACGACAAAACGGCCAAAAACGGCCCGAAATGCGGTCGCTGGTCGACGATTTCAAGCCGATTGTGGGCCGAGTTCGGCTGACCGCGAAGGCGGCGTACGACTACACAAAAAGACCGGAGGTCACGGCCACACTACCCGTCGCCTCCGAGTCTGAACAGATGCTGCGCCGCAAAGGGCTCGCCGCCGTCGAGCGTGCCGAAGCGCGCCTTGCCGCCGGGACCGTCGGCCTATCGATCGAGAGCGGCCGGCCGATCCCGGACGACCGTCTCGAAGCCGTCCCGACGGCGGAGCGGACGGCGGAAGAGGAGGCGCGGTAAGCGTGCCTGTACGACGAGGCTCGCCTGGAACATTCGCCCGCCGGAGCCGATCCTGGCGGCGGCATCTCGAAACCGTCCATCGCAACTGCCCTCATCGACCGTCGCCTCACTGATTTCCGCTTATCCGGCCGGAGGGAGCCTCACGAGGTTATGCGACGGTAGCGGCCCACCCAGCTGCTGCATGCGCCCACCCGTCACCAGGTCACCGAGGTCGATTGCAAAAAAGCCAGCGGTATCGAACAGTTCGGCGACCGCGGCCTTGGCCCGGGCGTCGTCCCCGGAGAGGAAGATCACCCGACGGCCGCCCGCCTCGTTGGGGTCTGCGCCCAGGACTTCCGCCGCGAGCGTGTTGGCAGCCTTGACCACGTGGGCGCCCAGGACGAGGTCGGCAACGATCTCGCTGGAGGTACGGCCGCCGAGATCGGCGTTCCACGCGTTTGTCGCGTCGATGACGGTCTGACCGTCCCATTGGAGGCCCGTAACCGCCGCCGGGACGCTGGTCCACGGCACCGCAATCGGGACGATGCCGGCTGCCGCCGTTTCACGGACCGTTCCCGCCGACACTCGTGAGCCGAGAGCCGCCACCACCCGCCCCAAAGATTCCGGGCCGCGGCTGTTCGCGATCACGACCTCCCGGCCGGCCCGAAGCGCCGTGCGAGCCAACGCCTGCCCGATGTTGCCGGCGCCGATGATCCCAATCGTCCCTGCCCCATCGGTCGCTGTCCGCTCTGATTCCACGTCCTCACCCTCCTTGGTCAACGGTTCGGTTTCCCGTGAATCTCGCCCTCTTAGAACGGATACGGAGCGAGGCTCCAGGCCGCCGACGCGTACCAGACTCCGAAGGCAAGGCTTGCCCCGCCCAAAGCGGGCGCCACGCGGCCGACCGCCGCGCGGGCGGGACGTGAGACGAGCATCGAGCCGAACCCGCTCGACAGAAGGCTGATCGAGACGGCGGTGAAGGCGGCGAGGAGGACGAGCGAGATGACCGCTAGGCCCGTCGAGCTAACCGACGCGAGGACGAGCACGCCGACGCCCGCGCTTCCCCCCACTCCGTGCATGAGCCCGACCGCAAAAGCTCCGCGCCGCGTCCGCGCTCCATGCGCATGCGGGTGCGCCTGGAAGCGGAGCTCCCCGCGATGCCAGCGGATGAGGAGGCGGAGGGCGAGGTAGACGATCACGAAGCCGATCGCCGTCTCCGCCGCCTGCTGAACCCGCTGCGGCAGAAAGCGGTCGAAGACGAGGACCGGAAGCCCGAAGGCGAACAGCGTCACCGCATGGCCGAGGCCCCAGGCAAGCCCGAGCTCCCCGGCCCGGCGAGCGGCGCGCTCCCGCCCGCCCGCCACGAGCGTCGTCACCGCAACGAGGTGATCCGGATCGGTCGCGTGGCGGAGTCCGAGAAGAACCGCGACAACGAGAACGATCCAGATCGAAGCGCCGTCGGAGAATGCCGCGATTCTCTCGTCGAGACCGAACATCGGATCACCTCTGGGCAGTGCCGTACGTGGCCTAGTCCACGTATGGCCCGTTGAACACGGGTACCTCTCCGTACGGCTTCCCCGCCATGAGTAGGAACCGGGTGCCGGGAGAGGCATCGGTGACCCTGAACTCATCACCGCGACCGAGGAGGACGAGCTGCGGCGGCTTCGCCCGGCGCCGGTTGGCACCGAACTCCGCCTCGCCTTCCAGCAGGTAGGCGAAGCCCTGGAACTCGGACGGGACGGCTGTTGTGACCTCTCCGCCTTCCGGCAGCTCGACATCGAGGATGAGCGCGGGGGTTCCGAGACGAACGGGAGAGCCCTCGCCCACCAGCACCCGAACCGTGGCGTCCCCTTCCTGCCGCACGGGGATCTCCTCCCGTTGCAGTACTTGTGCGCTCGGCTCCACCTGCTTGTCCTTCCGGGCGAGGTTCACCCAGAAGAGCACGCCTCGGAACTCGGCGTCGGTCTGGCCCTCCTCGAGCTCATCCGCACCGATCGCCTCCGCGTGCCATGCGCCTCGCCCGGTCCTGAGCGCCAGGAGGTCGCCTGCGGACAGTCGGGCTCGCTCCATCGCGCCGCCCGGCCCGGTGCTGTGGCCCGTGCTGGCCGACCCCTCGATGACGTACCACAGGTTGTCGAACCCTCGGTGCGGATGCTTCGTGTCGACGTCCCTCATGTCCGCCAGCCGGAGGCGGCCTTCGTGGACGAGGACGAACGGATCGACCTGCTCGTAGGGGATCGAGCGTGAAGGTAGGGCCTCCAGGACCGGAAACCCCATCATCCGGATCAACGCTGCGTCCTCGACGAGGACGGCTTCGCGTGCTGTCGCTTCAAGTTGTTCTGTCACGACTGCTCCTTTCGAGCCAACGCGTTGACGCGATCTGCGAACGGCGTCGGGTACTGGTCGATTTGTGATCGCAACTCGATCTCGCTGAGATCGATCGAGACGACGAGGGGCTCGGCGAGCGACTGGCCGTCGGCAGCGCGCAGGAAGATCCTGTGCTTGGTGGCAAGCCTGATGCCGGCGACGTCGTCGTAGTCGGAGACGTAGTGCGCCGCGCTCGTGCCGCCGCTGATCTCGACGTCGTAGTCGTGGCGGGCCAGGAGGCCGTCCTCGCCGACATACAGCGTCTGTTCGGTGCTGTGGGTGGCGAGGTAGCTCGGCCAGGAAACGCGCAGGCGCCGCCAGCGCTGCCCGTCTTCGTCCCACGGCTCCAGCTCACTCGTCTGGAATCCGGGCATCGTGAACGTGAACGGCTGCGTCAGGTAGGTCCACATCGCCGTGCCCACGAAGTACGCAAGCTGGAGGGTGCTCCACGGCGTCTCGGGAGTGTGCCCGGCGAACGAGTCGCGGGGCTGGACGAGGGCCTCGAGGACGGTTCCGTCGTCGCTCTCGATCGCGACGCGCTCGGGCGTGAACGAGCTGTGTCGGTCGGCCGCGCCGAATGGTCGATGCGACACGCGCTCCTGGTGCAGGCTCGCCGTGACGACGACGTCGTCGAGGACTCCGGCCTGACCCTTGAGCTCCCAGAGCACGCCGCCCTGGATTAGGCGCGCCGAGACGCTGTCGAGTTGGTTCCAGCGTTCCAGGCCGCCGTGGGCCTCGATCGCGGTCTCGAGCAGATCATTCATCAAGACGACGATGCTCCCGAGAGCCACGGCGGCGTGTACGCGCCGACCTGATACAGGATCGCGGCCAGGTCGTCGCCGGCCCACTCCTCGACGATCAGCCCGTTCGCAAGCCGGTAGATGTCGACAGCGTCCCATCGCACCCGGCGACCGGTCGGCTCGAGCCCGAGAAGGTTCCCCTCGTGCGTCGCCTCGACGACGTAGCGGACGGCGACGGTGTCGCCCGCCGCGACTGCGTCCTGCTCCGTCGCGTGCAAGTCGGGTAGCGCACCGATGAAGCCGCGCAGCATCTCCGTGACTTTCGCGACGCCCTCGACTGCCCCGAGCAGCCCGCCGTGCCACTTCACCTCGGGCGCGAGGTACTCGGATGCCAGGTCGGGATCGTGCTCGTTGAAGACTCGTTGCGTGTACTCGCGAACGGTCTCGATGTTCGATCGGACTGCTACTTCGCTAGCCATGAAGGCCTCCTTCGTCGATGAACTTGGCCGTCTCAGAACCCGACCAACTGTCGGATGAGGACGACATGGATCCGCCCGGGGTCCTCCTGGTGAATCTCGAGGATCTTTCCGATGCGGCTGTTTTGCCCGTAGGCGGCATAGGCGCGGGCGTCTTCGAGTTTCAGGCTGTGCTCGACGATCCGCTCGTGCGCCGCTTCCAGGTCGGGGACGAGCTTCTGCGCGCCGACGACGAAGATGATGCTGGCAGCGCCCCAGGCGTAGGCGGCGAGCTGGCTGCCCGAGGCCGAGGCGATGACGAGCGTTCCCTCGAGGGTGACCGCGTGGACGCTGCCGAGGGCGTAGTCGGCCATGCCGGCGACCGCCTTCATCTCCGGCAGCTGCGTCGCGTAGTCGAGCGCCATCATCTTGTTGCGCGCCGAGCCGTACGGGCCGCCGTCGTTGATCGCCTCCGCGATGCCGGTTTCCTCCAGCGTCACCGAGGTGTTGGTCATTACTGAGGAGCCTTCGGGGATGAGCGCGAGAACGGCTTCGCGCGCGTCGTCGAGGTCATCGACGACTTCGACGCCGAATCCGTGCTCTTCCAGCGCAACAACAGTCGCGGCGAGCGTCTGGTCGTCAGGGAGCTCAGTGAACCGGGTAGATGCGTCGGTAATTGTCATGCGACCAGCGTGCATTCGCACGGCGGCGTTCGCGTCCGTGAGTCCCCGGCGGAATGCCCTAGTCGTGTGCCTGGTCCGGCAGCCGCTCAGCCAGGGGCTCGGTCTCTATCCTGGTCCGGGATGGCCGTACAAGTGGTTCCAGTGCTCGGCCGCGCAATTGAGCGTGAGAGGCTCGAGCAACTGCAAACAGCGGTGCGAACGGGCCAGAGCGCGGCGCTGGTGGTGCGCGGGGAGGCAGGCATCGGCAAGACCGCGCTTTTGGACTACGCGGCCGAGCGCGTCGAGCGTTGCCGCGTTCTGCGTGCAGTCGGGGTCGAATCGGAGATGGAGCTGCCCTTTGCGGCTCTCCATCAGCTGTGTGTGCCGCTGCTCGACGGCCTCGAGCGGCTACCGCCGCCACAACGTGACGCGCTGGGAACAGCCTTCGGCTTGAGGGCCGGGCATCGGCCCGATCGCTTTCTCGTCGGCCTCGCGGTGCTGAGCCTGCTGTCCGACGCGGCCGAAACTCAACCGCTCATCTGCCTCGTGGACGATGCCCAATGGCTGGATCGGTCCTCGGCGCAGGTGCTCTCGTTCGTCGCGCGGCGGCTCGAGGCGGAGTCGGTCCTCCTCCTGTTCGCGGAGCGCGACGAGGACGTGCTTGAAGAGCTGGCGGGACTACCGGAACTGAGGCTGCAAGGCCTGTCGGACGCAGACGCACGCGAACTACTCGCCTCGGCGAATATCGGTCCGCTGGACGAACGGGTGCGCGATCGGATCATCGCGGAGGCACGAGGCAACCCGCTCGCCTTGCTCGAGCTTCCCCGCGGGTTGTCACCGGCGAGCCTCGCAGGCGGCTTCGCCGTGCCGGACGAATTGCCATTGCCAACCCGGATCGAAGCGAGCTTCCGCGAGCGTGTGGAGCAGTTGCCCACCGAGACGCAGTGGCTCGTGCTCGTAGCCGCTGCCGAGCCGATCGGCGATCCGACGCTGCTCTGGCAAGCGGCCGCCGAGCTCGGCATCCCGACGGATGCGGCGGCTCCCGCAGAGGCGGACGACCTGATCGAGATAGGCGCGCGGGTCACCTTTCGCCACCCACTTCTGCGTTCGGCGATCTACCGCGCGGCGTCTCCCGAAGAGCGACGAGCCGCGCACCAGGCGCTTGCGGGGGCCACCGATTCGAAGGTCGATCCCGATCGCCGCGCCTGGCATCGAGCCCAAGCCGCGTTCGCACCAGACGAGGACGTGGCCGCGGAGCTCGAGCTATCGGCCGCCCGTGCGCAGGCGCGTGGCGGTCTCGCCGCGGCCGCTGCCTTCCTGGAGCGCGCGGCCGACCTGACACCAGAGCCCGGCCGGCGAGCCCCGCGTGCGTTGGCGGCCGCGAACGCCAAGCGGTTCGCCGGCTTGCCCCATACGGCGCTGACGCTGCTCGCGACCGCGGCGGCAGGGCCTTTGGACGAGCTCGACAGTGCCATGTTGCAGCGGCTCAGGGGTCAGATCGCCTTGGATCTCGGCCGCGGCGGCGAGGCCGCACCGCTGCTCCTCGATGCGGCCAAGCGGCTGGAATCGCTCGATGCGGCCCTCGCGCGCGAGACGCACATAGAGGCACTTTGGGCCGCGAGCGTCGCCGGCCGCCTCGGCGCCGGCGTCCTCGACGCGGCCGAGGCCGCTCGCGCCGCGCCGCCGGCACCCGAGCCGCCGCGTGCGACCGACCTGCTCGTCGATGGTCTGGCCGTTCGGTTCACAGAGGGTTACGCGGCCGGCGCGCCGATCCTCAAGCGAGCGCTGGGCACGTACCGCGACGAGGCTGGTCGCGACGAGGAGGACCTGCTCTGGCCGTGGATGACCGCTCGCGTCACGGTGGAACTGTTCGACGACGAAGCGTGGAGCGCGCTCGCCACCCGCCATGTTCAAATCGCCCGCGACACCGGCGCGCTCAACGTGCTCCCGGCCACCCTCACCTCTCTCGCAGGGATGCGAAGCGCCGAAGGCAACCTGGACGCTGCGGCGACGTTGCTGGACGAGGCCGACGCGATCATCGCTGCGACCGGCAATGCACGCAGCTTCGTCGGCAGGCTGCTGCTCGCCGGGTGTCGTGGTGACGCATCCCAGGCGTCGATTCTCATCGAGGCACTCGAGCGTGACGCGAACGCCCGCGGTGATGGTGCGACCCTGTCCGTCGGCGATTACGCGCGCGCGCTTCTCCACAACGGTCTCGGCCACTACGAGTTGGCGCTCGCCGCCGCACAGCAGGCGAGCGCCGAGGACCAGCTGGGCATCTCGTCCTGGTCTTTGTCGGAACTGGTCGAGGCGGCCGTTCGCTCCGGCCGGCCCCAGGTCGCGTCCGATGCGCTGGAGCGCCTCTCGGAGCGCACCCGCGCGGCCGGGACCGAGTTCGCTCACGGCATCGAGGCCCGCTCACGCGCGCTGATGAGCGAGGGCGCTCCGGCGGAGAGCCTCTACCGCGAGGCGATCGAACGACTCGACCGTACGCGAATGCGCGTGGAGGTCGCCCGCGCCCATCTCCTATACGGCGAATGGCTACGCCGCGAAAATCGGCGGATCGACGCCCGCGAGCAGCTGCATACGGCGCACGAGATGTTCAGCGCGATGGGAGCTGACGGGTTCGCCGAGCGCGCGGCGCGCGAGCTGCTGGCAACCGGCGAGAGAGCGCGTAAACGCACGCCGGAGACACGCGGCGACCTTACCGCCCAAGAAACGCAGATCGCCCAGCTTGCACGCGAGGGCTACTCGAATCCCGAGATCGGCGCGCAGCTCTTCATCAGCCCGCGCACCGTCGAGTACCACCTGCACAAGGTGTTCACCAAGCTTGCGATCACCTCGCGCATCCAGCTGGACGAAGCACTCCCCAGCGAGACGCGGGAACCCCAGCCCGTATAGCGCGTCGACTGCCCCCGTCCGTTCTCTCTGGCATCCGCGCGGCCGATGGAGCCCCTATGGGAGCCCGGCGCCGGCGCACAGCTTTGTTGCCTGATCCGCTAACAGTTCGACTACACGCGTACTACACAGGCTCTGCCGCGTGGTAGCCGGTCGTAACCGGTCACAGCCGGTTCGGCGCGGTATGAAATGCCTGCTCTAGCGAGTAATTCCGGGCGGGAGCCGGCTGTGTCGGTCGAGCCCGTACCGGTCTGTCACGCCGGAGGTCGCGGGTTCGAGTCCCGTCGCTCCCGCTGTAAATACCCTGCAAAAGGGCATCTTCTGTTGCCACATTAGGCGCGGACGACCGCCGGTCTCTGTGCGTTCCCGCGCTCATTCCGCATGAGACTGAAAGGTGTCGTTTTGCAGGTATTTTCGCCCGGGGTGCGGCGGTATCTGCCGCGCATCCCGCGCGAGGAGAAGCCCTGTGCGTGAAGGGAGCCAAAAACGGCGGATTGCCGAGAGCACGGTCCGGCCGCAGCGAGTAACCGAAGACTCTCCCTACGCTTCCTCGCGTTCTTTCCGAAGGCCCACTGGCGAGAGGTGGACTCCCCTTAAGAGCATCTGAACCAACCCACTCTAGACTCGCCTGTGAGGCGCCTGATCGCCCCCGAACCACGGGCTCCTGGCCCGCTGGGGAGACGCAGGCCTTTTGGCGGCCGCCATCGTCGTTCTTCTCGTTGCCTTCCTGGCCGCGGGTTGCGGCGAAGTGCGGCGCGCGGCGCGAACGCAGCTCTTCGGCCTGCAGGATGTCTACTACGTGCAGGGCGACTTCGAGGGCTCTGCGCTCGCGCGGGTGAAACACCAAGACCAGCCTGTCACGCCGGAGGTGGCGGGTTCGAGTCCCGTCGCTCCCGTCTCTGAACGTCCTACAAAGCGGCTTCTCGCTGATCGTCGGCTAGGTTGGAGCTCTCGCGCAGCGAGATGAAGAACAGCCGACGAGCCAGTGGTACGGCCCGCAGGGCTGGTCTAGCCAGAAGTAGCCGCATGAGCGGGTACCAGACGCGAGCGTCAGCCGCCCGCCGCGCAGAGGATCAGAGCCCGCCCGGCTCGAAGAGCTTCGCGTCGCATGGATATTCGAGAACCTTGCCGTCCAGCGTCCGCTTGACCTCTACGCTCGATCGCCGTCATTCGCAGCAGGAGCGATGCGGCAGCTCGCTCACTGCTACTGAGCGGGAGCCGGTCTGCCGGGAGGCCTGCCTTCAGGAGTGCGGTTGTGGATCTCGCCGAACGCGGCGTCAAGAGACAACTGTCGTCCGTCTTCCTCCGCGGCGGAGAACTCGGCGCGTGAGCGCAGCGGCCCGATCGCTCGCTCGTATCGCATCCTGCCCTCAGCTTGCAGTGGCAGGCCCTCATTGGCCGCGATCGCCTCGGCGGCACCCCAGAGACGTCCGCTCCGGACGATCTGCCCCTCGTCCGCCGCAACGGCCGCAAGTCCCGCGAGGCAGTAGATTGCGTTCTTCGTGTCCTCGAACGGCCGGCCGAGCCGCGCGCTCTCCCGGTACGCCTCGGCGGCGCGCTCGGGTCGTCCTCGTATGAGCTCCAGGTCACCTCGGCTGTGGAGGATCTTGGCAGCGAGCCGCTCGTTGCCGTCGCGGCGGGCGCCCGCCAACGCTTCGTCGAAGAGTCCTTCCGCACCCTCGAGCCGGTTCGCCACCAGCTCGATCTCCCCGAGCGCGTGCCGCACCGCGGTGATCCACTGCACGTCGCCAAGCCGTTCCAGGAGCTCGATCTCGCGCTCGTAGAGGTCTCGCGCGTGCTCGAGCTCGCCCTCGATTGCGGCGATGTCGGCAAGGTTTGCCAGCGCGGATGCTTCCGCGCGCGGGTCCCCGGTTGCCTGAGCGATGGCGAGCAACTCGCTCGACAGCTCGCCGGCGCGTTGGAGGGCACCGATTTCCTTCGTCATCGCGGCAGCTCGCTCGAGTACCTTCACGCGCTGTTCCGGGGTGCTCTCGGTCAGATGTTCGAGTGCAGTCTCGAGCATCCCTCGCCACTCGAGCCACGGGATGGAGAACCACGCGCCAACGATCGCGAGCCGAACGACGAGCGGGTGGAGTCCGGCCGCGGTCGTCCAGGCGAACGCTGCGCGGAAGTTGTCGCGCTCAGGCCGCAACCGCTCGAGGGTCTCAGGGCTGCGAAGCGCGACTGGCGTCTCGGCCTCCTCGCGCTCGCCCTGCCCGAAGTAGTACTCAGCGTGCCGCCGCCGTACGTCTTCAGCCTGTTTCGACTCCTCGAGCCTGCCGAGCGCGTATTCCCGGATCGTCTCGAGCATCTCGTAGCGCTCGTCGCTCCGGCGTAGCAAGCTCTTCTCGACGAGGGCCTGCAGGCCGTCGAGGTCTGCGTGCGCGACGTTCTGCGCAGCCTCGAGCGTGCAGCCGCCGACAAAGACGGCGAAACGCGCGAACAAACACTGCTCTTCCGGGGTGAGTAGCTGATAGCTCCACTCGAGCGTGGCGCGAAGGGTCTGCTGGCGTTCGGGCGCGTCGCGGGGTCCGCCGGTCAGAAGTGGAAGCCGCTCTCCCAGCCGCGCGAGAATCTGTGCGGAGGAAAGCGCCCTCGTGCGCGCGGCGGCGAGCTCAATGGCGAGCGGCAGACAGTCGAGCTGCCGGCAGATTGCGCGCATCGTCTCCTCCGGTTCTGCGGAGAGCGCCCTTTCGTTGAACAGTCGCAGCGCGTCGTCATCCTCGAGCGGCAAGACCTCGTAGGTTCGCTCTGCGGAGAGACGCAGGGGCTCTCGGCTCGTCACCAGCAAGGTCAGATTCGGGCAACGCTCGAGAAGGTTGGCGAGCCCTCGGGCAGCCTCGACGAGGTGCTCGAAGTTGTCGAAGAGGCAGAGCAGGCGCTTGTCGGAGATGTGCTCCGCGAGCGTGCCGCGTGCGCCAAGAGCCTCCGCGGCCTGCGCGAGGACGAGCCGGGGATCGCGCAGAGATGCGAGCGGAAGCCCGAAGACGCCATCCGGGAACGTCTCGCTGACTTCGGCTGCCGCCTGCAGCGCGAGACGTGTCTTGCCCGATCCGCCGGCGCCTGTAAGCGTCAGGAGCCGCACGTCCTCCCGCGCGAGCAGCTCCGCGACCTCGCCGAGTTCGCGCCCGCGGCCGAGAAACGGCGTGGCTGGGATCGGGAGGTTCGTCCGGTAGAGCGTCTTTAGGGCCGGAAACTCGACTGCGCCGAGCTGGTAGATGCGCTCGCTTGCAGAGAGGTCCTTGAGTCGGTGCGGCCCGAGGTCTGTCACGGCGGCATCGACGAGCTCACGGGTCGTTTGCGACATCAGGACCTGCCCGCCGTGCCCGGCGGCGGCGATGCGCGCGGCACGGTGGACATCGAGGCCGACGTAGCCCTCCCCAGTCAGCTGAGGCTCGCCTGTGTGCAGGCCCATGCGCACGGAAATCGGGCCTGCCTGCAGCGCTTGCTGCGCTTCCGCGGCCGCCGCGACCGCCTCCTTCGCAGAGGTAAACGCATAGAAGAAGGCGTCTCCCTGGGTGTCCACCTCGACACCGCCGTGAGCGGTGAAGGCCTCGCGTACCACGCGCCGGTGCTCGGTCAGCGCATCGGCATACGCGCCGCCCAGCTCGTCGAGCAGCCGCGTCGAGCCCTCGACGTCGGTGAAGAGGAACGTGACGGTGCCGCCCGGAAGATCCCGCCGCACAGCGTCATGATGAGCCAACGGGCCCGCCGCCAGAAGCCCGACGCGCAACCAATGCAAGGACTAGGCGTCCCTCGCCCAGGCTCGCGCACGGCTAGAGCGTCTGGGACATCCCTGCGCGCGTCGTCGCCGAGGAAGCGGATTTGCATCCCGCTCCGATACCGATGCTTACTCTTCAGACAACACCTCATCCCGCACACATCCCGCAGGAGGGCGCCGGAAGCTCCCGCCGGCGCCGGCGATGCCCGCAAAGACAGGGTCGAGAAGGCTGCTCTCGCCCGTAATCCCGGCCTATTCCCGGCCAACCCGGAACCAGCAAGACCGGCCTGTCACGCCGGAGGTCGCGGGTTCGAGTCCCGTCGCTCCCGTAGAAAACTGCTGCAAATCAGAATCTTCGGTTGCCAATTTTGGCGCAATCGACCACCGGCTTTTGCTCAGCTGTGCCGGGTTCTAGCCCCGGACTCTTCGCCACGGTTTGCGCCTCTTTGCCGTGGCTAGTTGACCAGACGTTGACCGCGACTCGTCCCGGTGACCCGGCCGGGTGCTTGGAGATTGATCGCCTCATCGAGATCATGTGAGCGTGCGGGAGCTACCCGGCGGCACGGTCACGTTGCTGTTCACGGACATCGAGGGCTCGACGAGCCTTTTGCACGAGCTCGGCGAGCGCTACGCGGAGGTGCTCGACGAACACCGCCGCGTAGTGCGCGAGGCGTTCTTGCAGCACGGCGGAATCGAAGTGGACACCCAGGGCGACGCGTTCTTCGTCGCATTCGCCCGAGCGAGCGACGCTGTCCTCGCTGCGAGCGGGATCCAGGACGCACTCGCTGCCGGACCAACGCGCGTGCGGATCGGCATCCACACCGGTGAGCCGGTCGTGACCGAGGAGGGGTACGTGGGCACCGACGTGCACCGGGCGGCGCGGATCATGAGCGCGGGACACGGAGGGCAGGTTCTTCTCTCCGACACGACGCAGCGACTGCTCGACTCGACGAGGGAGCTGCGGGACCTCGGCGAGCACCGCCTCAAGGACTTGGGCGCACCGCAGCGCCTGTATCAGCTCGGCGGCGGTGACTTCCCGCCGCTCCGGACCCTCTACCGCACGAACCTGCCGATCCAGCCGTCGGCGCTCGTCGGCAGGGAGCGCGAGCTCACGGAGGCCGGCGCGCTGGTCCGCGAGCATCGCCTGCTGACGCTCACGGGGCCGGGCGGCAGCGGCAAGACGCGCCTGGCGCTGCAGCTCGCGGCCGAGGCGGTCGAACAGTTCCCCGACGGCGTCTTCTGGGTGCCGCTGCAGGCGCTCCGAGACCCCGCGCTCGTCGAGCCCGCGATCGCAGCCTCGGTCGGCGCCGACGACGGCCTCTTCGAGTACGTGGCGAACAAGCGGCTGCTCGTCCTCCTCGACAATTTCGAGCAGGTCGTCGAGGCCGCGCCGACGATCTCCTCGCTGCTCGCCGGTACGCTCAACGCGAGGGTGCTCGTCACGAGCCGCGAGCCGCTGCACGTCGAGTCCGAGCAGCGCTACCCCGTCGAGCCGTTGCCCGACGACGATGCCGCCGTCCTCTTCGTCGAACGCGCATGTGCGGTCGCCCCCGGATTCGGCCCGAGCTCGGCCGTTGAAGAGATCTGCCGAAAGCTCGACGGGCTCCCACTCGCGATCGAGCTCGCCGCGGCGCGCGTGGCGCTGCTGGATCCGGACGAGCTCTTGGTGCGCCTCGACCGGCTGCTGCCGCTCCTCGCCTCGCGCTCGCGCGACGCCCCGGCCAGGCAGCGGACGCTGCGCGCCACGATCGAGTGGAGCTACGAGCTGTGCGAGCCGGACGAGCAGCAGCTCTTCCGCCGCCTGGCCGTCTTCCAGGGCAGCTTCTCGCTCGAGGCGGCAGAGGCGGTCTGCGCCGCCGACCTCGACGTGCTCGAGTCGCTCCTCGTCAAGAACCTCGTCCGCCGCTGGGGCAGCGGCCGTCTGGGGATGCTCGACACGATCCGCGAGTACGCGCTCGAGCGGCTCGACGAGTCGCCGGATGCCGAAGCGATCCGCCGACGGCACGCCGACTTCTTCCTCGCCCTCTTGCGAGACGCGAACCTCACCTCACCCAAGCTTGATGCGCGCAAGCCGATGCGCCACGACGTCGCCCTCGCCGAGCAGGACAATTTGCGCGGGGCCCTCGCCTGGACGCTTCGGAGCGCTGAGATCACGCTCGGGCTTGAGCTGGCGACGGCTGCCGATTGGTTCTGGGCGATGGAGGACCCGAGCGAGGGAATCCGCTGGTTCGAGCGGCTGTTCGAACACCCGCGGGCAGAGGCCGTCGCGCTCGAGGTCCGCGCCTACGCCCTGTGCTCCTACGCCGGCTCGACGCACATCGGCGGCGACCCCGACGGCGCCGAGCGGTTGGCGGAGCAGAGCCTCGCCCTCTTCGACCAGCTCGAGGATGAGCACGGCCGCGCTGTGCTCCTCCACCGACTGGGGATCTGCCGGATGGTGGCAGGCGACCTCGAGCGCGCACGCCGGCTCGTCGAGGAGAGCCACGCCCTCCACGCCCGTAAGGACGAGCCGGTGACGAGGGCGTTCCGCCTGGGGGAGACGACGGGAACGCTCGGCGCGATCGCCCGCGACGCGGGTGACGAAGAGCGCGCATACGCGCTCATCTCGGAGAGCGCCGCCATCGCTCGGGGGGCCGGCGTCGTTTGGTGGGAGGGCGGGATGCTGGCGGAGCTGGCCGCGCTGTTCCTGCGTGCCGGCCGCGTCGAGGATGCGGAGGCCCATGCGCGGGAGTCGCTTGCGATCGCCGACCGGCTCCGCGACATCCCCGGCTGCGTGTTCTGCGTCGGCGTCCTCGCGTGCGTGGCTGCCGAGCAAGGCGAGTCGGAGCGCGCGGGGCGACTGTGGGGGGCGATCGAGGACAAGGTCGCCGCCGCTCCACTCGGCGGCTGGCAGCGCCACCGGGAGGCGTGTGCGGCGAGGATGGGCAAGGCCGCCGGGCCTGAGTTCGACCGCGGTCGCGACGCGGGCCGCACGTTGACGCTCGACGACGCTGTCTCGTTAGCGCTGGCGCCGCCAGACGTCGAGGCGACAGTCGCATCACCGACGCCAGACCAGCAAGGTTCAGGCTAGACGGTCGCGTTAGTCACAGTTCTCGGCATCGAGAGCATGAGTTGCCCACGAGCTGACCATCGCTCCGCTCTGTCGTCTGATCGAGCAACGAAAGAGGTAAGCGCTCACCTCCTCGGGAGGACCCGTTTCTGTGTGGCGAACTGGGGCGGTGTGGAGCGGGCCGAGGCGGAAGCGATTCTCGATGGTGATCGTGAGACGGCGATCGCGTTGTTGTTGCGGCCACACGTGCTTTCCAGCGCCCACCCATTCGCCTCGTACGCCGCGTACCGCACACATCCCTCTGGTTTCAGTCAAGACAACGTCGCATCCCGCACACATCCCGCCGGAGGTCGCCGGAAGCTCCCGTCCAGACCCGCGAATCCCCGCAAGGCCATGGTCGAAAGACCTGCTCACGGCGGGAATCCCCGCCTATCCCCGCTCAGCCCGCCAACGCCAAGACCGGCCTGTCACGCCGGAGGTCGCGGGTTCGAGTCCCGTCGCTCCCGTCTTCGAAATACGTGCAAATCAGCGTATTTAGTTGCCTAGATGGACGCGAGCGCTGGCTTCGAGATTCATCGTTTGCTGCCCCGGGTTGTACTTAACGGCAGTTTTGACGAGAAGCCGCGCAAAACAGGTCAAGTGTGTGTGGGTTAAAGAGCCCATCATCGTTCCCTGCGCCAGGGTTCAGGAATGACGCCAGAAGGATGGCTTGCCTAGAACTTCTTCAAGGCGTTCTCGGGAATCTCGGCGCCACCGTATGGTCCGTCCCCTTCGGTATCTCGGTGCGGCTCGTCGAATGAGACCCAGTAAAAGGGGCATGGGCCACTCGTGGTTTGAACCATCCTGCCGACGCCTTGCCACCCTTCGGCCAGCGCGGCCACCTGCTCCGGAGGTTCGTCGATTGTCCCGAGCGCGTCCTGCGCCCAGTGATAGGTGTCGGCGACGGAGACGCGATCACCCTTCGCCGAATCGGAAGTCCACGCCGCTCAAGTACCACAAAACAGGCTTGCGCCAGTGTGCGGGAATGTCCCTTGAGCGGTGGTCAGACCTGCGCCGGCCCGAGCGAGTCGATCCGATCGCGGACGCGTTGGGCGCAGGGCAGGCAGCCCTTCCGCCCCCATGCGGCGAGTGCTCGCTCGAGCGCTTCACGCGCTTCGTCGATCCGTCCTGCCCGCTCGAGCACGGTGGCGAGGTCCTCGTGCGTGAGCGCCTGCCACCAGACGGTGTCCGTCCTGGTCTCCGCCGTGGCGACTGCCGTTCGCGCCAGCGCCTCCGCCTGCTCGAACTCGCCCCGCTGGGCAAGCAGGAGCGCCTCGGCGGCAGCGGCCATCACGCGAACGCCGGAACCGGGCGGGGGGACAGCCCGAGCCTCTTCGAGGAGCCGCTCAGCCTCGTCGAAGCGACCGAGGTAGCAGAGCTCGCGTGCGAGCATGCCCTTGGCCGTCGCTGCCGGGATGGCGACATGGGCGATGAGCCTTATCTCTTCGGCGGCGTATCGGCATGCGCGCTCCCGATCGCCTTCGATCGTCGCAATCAGTGAGAGGATCGCGTACGCGTCCCGGGAGGTGTCGCCGGTCACCTCGCGCAGGTGGCTCGAGCGCGCCTCGGCGAGCGGCCACGCCTCGTCGAGGCGGCCGAGCATCGCGAGGAGCATTGCCCGCACGCCGTCCTGGGAACCCAGGGGCCGCCAATCGGCGAGCTCGTCCATCATGCGCATCGCGTCGGCGGCCGGTCGCGGGCCGATGATCAGCGACCACTCCAGCTCCGTAGCGGACCGTGAGTAGCCGGCGAGGCGCTGGTAGCGAAGCGCCTGGAGCAACGCTTCGACCTTGTCGTCGTGCCGCTGGTGGAAGTCGGCGGCGGAGGCGAGCATCTCCCAGAGCAGCGCAAGCCGGCGTGGATCGTCCCGCCCCTCCTCGAGGGGAAGCGCAGCACGGCAGAGCGCGATCACCTCGTCCGTGGCGTCGGGCTCGCCTGCGTAGTTGCGCCCCAGTAGGGCCAGCGCACGCGCGAGCATCGCCCCGGAATGGTCACCAGCGACCTCGGCACGTTCGGCGACCGCTTCCGCCGTCTCAACTGCCGTATGTGTATCGAACTCCCCGCCCGCCCAGACGGACTCGAGCTCGAGCGCAACGTCGGTTCTGTGCGGTCGTACGAGATCGGCCGCCCGATTGAGCAGCGCGGCTGCGGTCCGATAGTCTTGGCGGTCGACCGCGCGGTTGCCGGCGGCGGCGAGCCGCAGCGCAGCCCGTTCCGCAAGGTCGGGATCGGGTTGGCCCAGCTCGATGCGGTAGCGCGCCGCCTGCTCGAGGTGATAGCCGACGATCTCGTCGCGCTCGACAAGCGAGTTGCCGTGCTCGTCGAGCCAGTCGGCGAAGCGGGCATGCAGATCGGCGCGGACCGCCTTGGGGAGCGCGTCGTAGGCAGCGTCGCGGATCAGCAGGTGGCGGAAGCGATAGCCGTCGTCGCCGGCGATCTGAGCGCGGTCGGGACGCACGAGCTGGCGCCGCACGAGCGCTGCGAGCCGAGTCGTGACCTGCGTCTCCTCGGGAGCCAGCGCCTGCACGCCGCCGCGGTGGAAGATCTCGCCCTCGACGGAGCCGCGTTCCAGCACCTTGCGCTCGGCCTCGTCGAGTTGGTCGAGTCGGGCGGCGAGCAGCGCCTTCAGCGTCGGTGGCACCTCGACCTCCGCATCCTCGGCCGCCATCGCCAGCATCTCCGAGATGAAGAGCGGGTTGCCGGCAGCAGCGTGCGAGATCCGGTCGCGTAGCTGCTGAGAGACCGCGTCGCCGATCAGCTCGTCGGCCTGCTCGGCAGGCAGCGGTTCGAGTTGCAGCGTCCCCGGCCAGCCGGGCCGCCGCTCGACGAGCTCTGGCCGGGCCATGCACAGGAGCAGGAGCGGGGCGCCGGCGGAGAGGAGGGCGGTCGACTCGACGAGGTCGAGGAACGTCTCCTCACCCCACTGCAGATCGTCGAACACCACCACGAGCGGGGCCTGCTCCTCCAGCAGCTTCCGGAAGGCCCACGCGATCTCGTCTCCGCTCGTTCCGACGTCCGACTCACCGAGCAGCGAGCGGATCGCGGCCGCAGCCGTCGTATCAGAGGGCAACACCGCGAGCTGCTTCACCACCTCGACCACAGGCCAGTACGTGATCCCCTCCCCGTAGGGCAGACAGCGACCCCGGGCAACGCGGGCCTCGGCGGCTGCAAGCGCCTCCGCCACCAGCCGTGACTTCCCCACTCCGGCGTCGCCGACGACCGTCACGAGCCCGCAGCGGGCCTGCGCCTGCACCCGTTCCCACGCCTGCACGATCTCGGCGAGCTCACCCTCGCGACCGACGAACCGCGACGCATGGCTGCGCTCGGGCGCATCCAGGACGGAGACGAGGCGATAGGCCGGCACCGGATGCGACTTTCCCTTCAGCGTCAACGGCTCGACCGGCTCCGCCGCCACCGCTTCGCGCACGAGGGCGAGCGTCGGCTCGCCGATCAGCACCTCCGCTGGCGCAGCAGCCTGCTCGAAGCGCGCCGCGACGTTGACGGCGTCCCCGGTCGCGAGCCGCTCCTCCGTCCCCGTCACCACCTCGCCTGTGTTGACGCCGATGCGGCCGGCGATCCCGAGCTCGGGCAGCGCGTCGCGCATCTCCATCGCCGCCCGGCATGCGCGTAGGGCGTCGTCCTCATGCGCTGCCGGAACGCCGAACACCGCCATCACCGCATCGCCGATGAACTTCTCGACCGTGCCGCCGTGCGCCTCGACGATCGCCTTCATCCGCTCGAAGTAGCGTGCGAGCAGCGCGCGCAGCGCTTCAGGGTCGGTCTGTTCGCCGAGCGCCGTCGAGCCTGTCAAGTCGCAGAACAGCACCGTGACCGTCTTTCGAACCTCGCGCGACGCCGCCGGGGATGCGAGCGCCGCGCCGCAGCTGTTGCAGAAGCCGGCGCCCGGCGGATTGTCCCGCCCGCAGTTCGCGCACATGAGCACAGCGTGAGGCTAAGACATCGTGACGCCAGCCGATAGCGCTGGCCGCAATGGCTCGGTGGCGGAGGAGTGAGACCCTGGTGACGGATCCCTCGTGTGGGCGTGCTCTCGCCTGAGGCCGCCGCGACGACGCTTAGCGGTCTGCGTCCGCGCCCGCTCCCGCCGGCCAAATGCTCCGGAGAGGCCGTCGAAGCATGACCAACCGCCACCCTACACCGTCGACTCGAGCGTGCAGCGTCTGGGCAGCAGAAGGGCAGCAAACGCCTGAAATCGAGCCTAGGCAATCGTGCACAAATCAGTGCCGAAGGCCCGCAGAGCCGCATGAATAGAGCGATAGCGCGTCAATCGTCGCCAATCGTCGTATCGGTAGAACAAGCCTGTCACGCCGGAGGTCGCGGGTTCGAGTCCCGTCGCTCCCGTAAACTCCCTGCAAATCAGCATATGTATTTAACATAACAACCGCCGGCTTCTTTTCATCCCGCGTAGATCCCGCACGAGAATCAGCTTGAAATCGCCGCAAGGAGCCGGCCGTAGCCGGTAATCCCCGGAGAAGGATGACCGGCCGAACCAGCCGGAGGTCTTCCGGCGGGCGAACACAAAAGATCCTGATTTGCAGGCACTTCGCCCGCGCAGACAACAGCCTCGGTGAGCATCCCGTGCACATCCCGAGCCGTCGTTCACCGCTTCCGCCTCGCGCCGGCGTCGGCGCGCGGAAACGACGCCAAACACTTGCGTTAGGTGGCCGACTTCTTTCCCAGCGCGGGGCGCCGTCGAAATGCGCCACCAGCTCGAACCCTCCATCAATCCCCCGGACAATGTGGCACCACGAGAGAGCTACGGTGAAGCTTTCCGGGCAACTGAGATGCCATCGAGTTCTTCCAGCCTCGCGCGCGTCCTCATAGCCATGACAAGGTTGCCCTTGCGCTCGTAGAGGCTGAGCGCGCGCATGAGGGCCTCGGAGGCTTCGTCGCGGCGACCGGCCAGTGTGAGCACTTCGGCGAGATCCTCGACCGCGTGTGCGACGTCGTTGAGGTGGTCGGTCGGCTGAATCAGCGCTTCGGCCGTGCGTGCGAGCGGCTCGGCGGCCGCGAAGTCACCGCGCCGCGCGAGCGTTTTCGCCCGGATCGAGCGCCAGCCGGACTGGCTCGCCACGTCATCAGGCGCGGCCGCCTGCTCCGCCTCTTCGCTCAGCTCGAACGCTTCGTCGTACCGTCCCTGAGCGTAGATGGCCTGGGCGAGGTAGCCGGCTGTGGTCGAGAGGAAGCCCGTCTCGCCCATCTGCTTCGACATGAGATACATGGCCCGGAACTCAGCCTCGGCTGATTCTGGATCGTCTGCCAGCAGCTCCACGTAGCCGAGCTGGTGCGTGGCTGCAAGGTGGAGCTTGAGGCCGAGTTCCTCGAAGAAGGCCTTCGCGCGGTCGCGGAGTGCCCGTGCCTCGTCGAAGCGGCCCTGCATCGCGACGAGGGCCGCGCGCGCGGCGTCCGAGAACGCCCGAAGCTTCGGATCGCCCCCTGCCCGCTCGACGAGCTGCAAGCAGCGCCGCTCCCCCTCGGCAGCTGGAGTAGGTCCGAACATGAGCGTCCCGCACAGCCACCAAAGCGCGTCCGCGACCTTGCGCTCGTCGCTGGCACGGCGGGCGTGCTCGAAGGCCCGTTCGAGCGCGGGCTCGGCGTCTGCGGCGCGGCCGCCCCAGAGGTCGAACAGCCCGGCGATCAGCCAGCCTCGCGCCCGCGACGCGTCGTCGCCGACCTCTTCGAGGGCCGCAAGCGCCTCACGCGTCTCCTTCCGCGCCTGCGCGTACGAGAAGCTGGGATCGGTCGCCGTATCCACGTAGATCCGCTGGAGCTGCGCAAGCAGCTCGACGCGCTGATCGCCGCTCGCGCGCGCAGTTGTGATCGCCTGGACGAGGACCGTGCGAGCGCGGCCGAGCTCCCCGACCTCCGTCAGGGCGGTCCCGAGCTCGGACAGCATGTCCGCGGGGACGTCCTCCGGGGACAGCAGCGCCACTGCACGCCCGAGCAGGTTGGCCTGTGCCGGGATGTCCGAACGTGCGAGAGCGCGGCGACCCGCCGACGCGAGCCGTGCCGCCGCCGACCGGCCGTGCTCGCGAGTGCTCTCGTCGTCCAGGCCGAGCTCGCGGCGATACAGGTATGTCTGCTCCAGGTGGTAGCCGACGAGCTCGTCCAGCTCGAGCAGCTCCCGGCCGCGCTCCTCGAGCCATGCGGCGAAGCGCGCGTGCAGGTCCGCGCGGGCGGACTTCGGCAGCCCCTGGTAGGCCGCGTCCCGGATCAGCAGGTGGCGGAAGCGGAAGCCGTCCTCGCCTGCTACGTGCGCCTTGTCCGGGCGGATCAGCTCCTTGCGTACGAGCGCGGCCAGTCGCGGCGTCACCTGGCTCTCTTCAGGGCCGAGCGCCTGGACGGCGCCACGGTGAAAGACCTCTCCCTCCACAGCGCCGCGCTCGAGCACCCGTCGTTCGGCCGGCTCGAGCTGGTCGAGCCGGGCAGCAAGCAGCGCCTGCAGCGTCGGCGGAACCGCCAGAGCGCCGTCAGCGTGCGCAGCCATGACCAGGATCTCCGAGATGAACAGCGGATTGCCGCCCGAGGCGTGGGCAATCCGCTCGCGCAGCTCCGGCGCCACCCGCGTCCCGATCAGCTCGTCGACCTGGTCGTCTGGAAGCGGCTCGAGCCGTAGGGTCGCCGACCACGTCGCGCGGCGCTCGACAAGGTCCGGCCTCGCCATGCAGAGGAGCAGGAGCGGCGAGCCGGAGGAGAGCAGCGCCACGTGCTCGACGAGGTCGAGGAACGTCTCTTCCCCCCACTGGATGTCGTCGAAGACGATCACGAGCGGTGCCCGCTCTTCGAGCAGCCTGCGGAAGGCCCAGGCGATCTCCTCCGCCGCTGCGCCGGCCTCGGACTCGCCGAGCAGCGAGCGGATCGCCGTGGCGGCTGCCGGGTCGGAAGGCAGCGCGTCGAGCTGCTTGATCACCTCGACAACCGGCCAATAGGTGATCCCCTCTCCGTAGGGAAGGCAGCGACCCTGGACGACGCGCGCATCGACGGAGGCGAGCGCCTCGGCGACGAGGCGCGACTTGCCGACTCCCCCCTCGCCGATGATCGTGACCGGCTCGCAACGCCGCTGCGCCAGCGCCCGCTCCCAGGCCTCCTGGATCAGCGCGAGCTCTCGCTCGCGCCCGACAAAGCGGACCTCGTGCCGGCGTGCCGGAGCCTCGTGCACCGAAAGCAGCCGGAAGGCCGGCACCGGCTCCGCCTTGCCCTTCAGCTCGAGCGCCTCCAGCGATTCGACCTCGACGGCGGCGCGCACAAGCGCCAGCGTCGGCTCCCCGATCAGGATCTCGCCTGGCTGCGCCGCCTGCTCCAAGCGAGCAGCGACGTTGACCGCGTCGCCCGTGGCCAGGCGCTCCTCGGTGCCGGTGACGACCTCGCCGGTGGTGATCCCGATGCGGCCGTCGATGCCGAGCGCGGGGAACGCTTCGCGCATCTCGACCGCGGTCCGCAGCGCCCGCAGGGCGTCGTCCTCGTGCACGACAGGCACGCCGAAAACGGCCATCACGGCGTCTCCGATGAACTTCTCCACCGTGCCGCCGTGGCGCTCGACGATCTCCTTCATGCGCTCGAAGTAGCGGGCGAGCAACGCCCTGAGCGCTTCCGGATCTGTTGATTCCCCGAGTGCGGTCGAGCCGACCACATCGCAGAAGAGCACGGTCACGACCTTGCGCTGCTCGCGCGGAGTCGCTACCAGTGGGGCCGCACACTCATTGCAGAACTTCGCCCCCAGCGGGTTCTCTGCTCCGCACTGCGGGCAGATCAGCATGCGCCGAGTGTACGACCGAGCGGCGGAAGGTTCGACGGGGGTTGGTTCTCGGACGCTGTTCGAACTCACCGCGGCAACTCGACCACGACGGCGGAGCTGCTCGAGCACCTCGAGGGGTATCGCGGATCGGCGCCCGTGCAGATCGGCCCGCGCCGTTTGCCCCGTGGGCAACATCACATCCCGCGCTCATCCCGCAGGAGGCCGCCGGACACTCCCGCCGATACCCGCGAATCCCCGCACGCCCGAGTCGAAAGGGCCTGCTCTCGCGGGGAATCCCCGCCGATTCCCGCTCAGCCCGGAAGCGCCATGACCGGCCTGTCACGCCGGAGGTCGCGGGTTCGAGTCCCGTCGCTCCCGCTATCGACACCGCAGTGACGGGCTTGGTTCTGTGCGAGCTCGTCGGCGGCTTGGAAGTGGCGGAG
>Ga0307278_10000110_pt1 | contig 39475 bp, 35 predicted proteins | sample ER_DNA_117_FD_194482 | JGI IMG/M metagenome (GOLD analysis project Ga0307278, IMG submission 194482) | Bulk soil microbial communities from the East River watershed near Crested Butte, Colorado, United States - ER_DNA_117 | ecosystem: Environmental > Terrestrial > Soil > Floodplain | place... | reverse complement strand
TGGACCGCTACGTGCTCCCGAGGCTGGGCACCCCCTGGCACCGCGGCGAGCTGTTCACCCGGTCGACGCCACGAGCAGGCCGGGGGCAGGCGGCACACGCCTGAGCCCCGCCGAGCCGGACCCCGCGCCCACCGGGAGGCGCGGGGTCTTTCGCTAACGGCCCATGGTCACCGGCCCTTCAGGTCCGGGTCGGTCAGCCAGCGAGCGTCGGGACGTTCGGCCCTCGAACACCGGCACCGCGGGAAGCAAGCTCGTGGTGAGGACTACCGGAGGTGAACCGCCATGTTCGGGACCATCGTGCTGGCCGTCGACAGCTCGCCCCAGGCGGAGCGAGCGGGCGCCCTGGCCGCAAGGCTCGCGACCGCCACCGGCGACGAGGTCGTGGTCGTCCACGTCCTGTACCTGAGCGACCGGCCAGTGCTGGTCGCCCCATGGCCTTCGAGAGCGGCCGGCTCCATGCCGGCACGCCTCGATGGTTGACGAGAGGAGGAGCGACCATGCGTGCGCTCGTTGTCTTCGAATCGATGTTCGGCAACACCGAAGGTGATCGCGGATGCCGTCGCGGACGGCCTTGCCACCCGCATGCGCGTGACCGCCGTCGAGGTCGGGGCCGCGCCGGCGGCGATCGACGACGTGGTGCTGGTGGTCGTCGGCGGTCCCACGCACGCGTTCGGGATGAGCCGGCCGGAGACGCGCCAGGACGCCGCCAGGCAGGCCGAGCGGCCCCTGGTGTCGGCGGGGATCGGGCTGCGCGAGTGGCTCGAGACCGTGAGGGGTGGGTCGCCTGGCGTCGCGGCGGCGGCGTTCGACACGCGGATCGACAAGCCGCGCCTGCCGGGATCGGCCGCCCGCGCGGCCGAGCGGCGGCTGCGGCGGCATGGAAGTCGCGCCCGCCGGGCTCCGCGGCCCTCGGCGTCGGACCGGCGTGGGAGGATCGGCCCATGGCGACAGACCGGGGCCGCGGCGGGCCGACGCCCGTCTATCTCGAGGTCGGGTCCAGGCGCGTGTTCGCAGGCGCGCTCGAATGGCCCGGCTGGGCCCGTTCCGGCAAGACCGAGGCGCTCGCGCTTGAGGCGCTGGCGGACTATGCCCCGCGCTACGCCGTGGTCGCGGAGCGGGCCGGGATCGCCTTCCCCACCACCGCCGGCGACGAGCTGCGGGTCGTCGAGCAGGTACCGGGGTCGGCCACGACCGACTTCGGGGCGCCCGACCGGGTCGTGCCCAGCGACGCCGACCCGGTCGACGGCGCCGAGGCCGAGCGGTTCGCCGCGCTGCTGCGGGCGTCATGGGCGGTGTTCGACCAGGTCGCCGCCGGTGCACCGGCCGAGCTGCGCAAGGGGCCCCGTGGCGGCGGGCGGGACCGGGACAAGATCGTCGACCACGTGCTCGGCGCGGAGGCGGCCTACGCCCGCACGCTCGGCGTCAGGCAGCAGCAGCCGGCTGTCGGCGACCAGGTCGCCGTCGCCGCACTGCGCGACGCGGTCGTCGCCGTGCTCGGCGCGCCCTCCGACGGGACGCCACCGGTCCCGAAGGGCTGGCCGGCCCGCTACGCCGTGCGCCGAATCGCCTGGCATGTCCTCGACCACGCCTGGGAGATCCAGGACCGCTCGGTCCCAGCCGGCTGAGCGCCGCCGTCATCGCCGAGCCCGGTGGGTCAGCCGCCCACCGGGAGCGGGACCTCGGCTTCCGAGCGGCGGCGAGCGGCCCGGCGGCGCAGCCACTTCTCGATCTCCACCGCCACGAAGGCGGTGGTCGAGGCGACCAGCACGACCGTGAGCTGGAGCGGGCCGAGCGCCTCGGTCTCGAACACCGGGTGCAGCGCCGGCACGTAGATGAGCGCGAGCTGGACCGCGACGATGCCGGCGACGGCGCCGAGCAGCAGCGGGTTGGAGCGGACGCCGAGGGTGAAGAAGCTGTCCCGTTCGGACCGTACCGCCAGCGCGTGCCCGAGCTGCAGCAGCGCCAGGGTGGTGAACACCATCGTCTGCCAGGGCCAGCCGGCCGCGCGCGCGGCGGCCAGCAGGCCGAGGCAGACCGCGGCCATGGTCAGCCCGACCCAGAGGGCGTGCTGCCACAGGCCCCGGCCGAGGATCGACTCGTCCGGCGGGCGCGGTGAGCGCCGCATGCTGGCGCGCTCGGCCGGCTCCAGGCCGAGCGCGATCGCCGGCAGGCCGTCGGTGACCAGGTTGACCCAGAGGATCTGCACCGGCAGCAGCGGGACGGGCAACGCCACCAGCGAGGCCAGGAACATCACCCAGATCTCGCCCGAGTTGGTGGTCAGCAGGTAGCGCACGAACCGGCGGATGTTGTCGTAGATGCGCCGCCCCTCCTCGACCGCGGCCACGATGGTGGCGAAGTCGTCGTCGGCGAGCACCATGTCGGCCGCTTCCTTGCTGACGTCGGTGCCGGTCACGCCCATGGCCACGCCGATGTCGGCGCGTCGCAGGGCGGGGGCGTCGTTGACGCCGTCGCCGGTCATCGCCACCACCGCGCCGCGGTCCTTCCAGGCGGTCACGATGCGGAGCTTCTGCTCCGGGTTGGTGCGCGCGTACACGCTCGTGGCGACGACCCGCTCGCGCAGGGCGGCGTCGTCCAGGCGGGCCAGCTCGCCGCCGGTGAGCACGCCGCCGCCGTCGCCGAGGATGCCGGTGCGGCGCGCGATCGAGCCGGCCGTGCGGGCGTCGTCGCCGGTGATCATGACCGGGGTGATCCCGGCCCGCCGGCACGAGGCGACCGCCGGGGACGACGCCGGGCGGGGCGGGTCGGCCATCGCGACCACGCCGAGCAGGCGCAGGTCGTCCTCGGCGGCGGAGGGCTCGTCCGGCAACGCGTCCAGGCGACGCTCGGCCAGGGCGAGCAGCCGGTAGCCGTCGGCCGCCCAGCCCGCGGTCACCCTCTCGGCCCTCCTCGCCTGCTGGGCGTCGTCCGGGCGCAGCAGCGGCAGCAGCGCGTCCAGCGCGCCCTTCACCGCCACCAGCACGCCGTCGCGCCCGCGGTGCAGCGTCGTCATGCGGCGGCGGGCGGCGTCGAAGCCGACCTCGGCCACGCGGGGGTGCTCGCGCTCGACGGTCTCGCGGGTGACGCCGAGCTTGCCGGCGAGCGCCAGCAGCGCGGCCTCGGTCGGGTCGCCGCCGGCGGCCCAGCCGCCGGCCGGCCCGTCGCCCTCCAGCAGGACCGCGTCGTTGCAGGCCGCCGCGACGAACGCGAGGCGGTCGAGGTGCGGGTCGCCGTCGCGATCGGGCCGGGCGTCGCCGTCGCGGGCGACCGTGCCGACCGGAGCGTAGCCGTCCCCGGCGACCCGGTACGACGCGGCCGGGGTCCAGACCCGCTCCACCAGCATGCGGTTCTCGGTGAGGGTGCCGGTCTTGTCGGAGCAGATCACCGTCACCGAGCCGAGCGTCTCGACCGCCGGCAGCTTGCGGACCAGTGCCTGCCGCCGCGCCATGCGCCGCGCGCCGAGCGCCAGCGCGATCGTGACCACCGCGGGCAGCCCCTCCGGGATGGCGGCGACGGCGAGGCTGACCGCGGTCAGGAACATCTCCTCGACCGGCTGGCCGCGGGCCACGCCGGCGCCGAAGACGACCGCGCAGACCACCAGGCAGGCCGCCGCCAGCCGGCGGCCGAGCACCGCCAGGCGGCGCTGCAACGGCGTCGGCTCCGCGGGATGGCGCTGCAGCATCTCGGCCAGGCGCCCCAGCTCGGTGGCCATGCCGGTGGCGACCACCACGCCGGCGCCGCGGCCGCCGGCGACCGCGGTGCCGCGGAACGCCAGGTTGCGCTGCTCGGCCGGCATCGCGGGGTCGGCCCCGGGCAGCGGGTCGGTGGTCTTGAACACCGGCTGGGACTCGCCGGTCAGCGCCGCCTCGTTGACCCGCAGGGCCTGCGCCTCGACCAGGCGCAGGTCGGCGGCGACCACGTCCCCGGTGGCGAGCTGCACGACGTCGCCGGGCACCAGCTCGGCGGCCGGGACCTCCTCCAGGAGGCCGGCGCGCAGGACCCGCACGGTCGGCGCGGTCATCGCCTGCAGCGCCGCCATGGCCTGCTCGGCGCGGTGCTCCTGGGCATAGCCGATCAGCCCGTTGAGCACCACGATGGCGAGGATGACCAGGGTGTCCTTGAGGTCGCCGACGAGCACCGTGACGACCGCGGCGAGCAGCAGGATGACGATCATGGTGTTGGCGAACTGCTCGGCGAGCAGCCGCCATGCCGGCTTGCGCGCGCGCTCGACCAGCTCGTTGGGCCCGAAGCGCCGCAGCCTGCCCGCCGCCTCCTCGCCGGAAAGGCCGGTGCCCGCGTCGGCGCCGAGCGCGCCGGCGACCTCTTCGGCCTTCAGCGCCCATGGCCGCGCCGGCCGCCGGTCGGCCAGGCCGGCGGGCCGGCCGCTGGTCGCCATCGCATCCCCCGAGGACTCCTCGCGCGGGCGGGTCACGGCGGCCCGGCCGCCCACCGGGGCTGGCCGGGCCGAACCCGCCACCTCTCAGCCTACGCGGCGGAGAACGCGTGCGGCCGGCCGACCTTCACGTCGGCGCCACCGAGCAGCACCTACGGGGTTCGCCGTTACCGGTAGGAGGCGACGAGGGTGGCGTCGCCGGCCAGGGGGCCGACGGTGGCGGCGCCGCCAGGGGAGCCGAGGTCGTCGAAGAAGGCGGCGTTGGCGGTGGTGAACTGCCGCAACGGCCCGGGGACGTCCCCCTCGTAGAAGATGGCGTCGACGGGGCACGCCGGCACGCACGCCCCGCACTCCACGCACTCGTCGGGGTGGATGTAGAGCATGCGGTCGCCCTCGTAGATGCAGTCGACCGGGCACTCGTCGGTGCAGCAGCGGTTCTTGGTGTCGATGCACGCCTCGGTGATCACGTAGGTCATGAGGGCGGGCCTCCTCGATCGCGGTCGTGCCATGGGGGCGGAAGCACGTCGGTGGGTGCCACGGTGCGCACCAGGGTCCTGTCGCCCGGCGCGCTCGACCCGTGCGGCCGGCCGGCGTCCGGGCGAGCCCTCGCCTGCGGGCGGCCGCCGGCGCCTTCGGGCCGGCCCCTGCGGGCCTGGGCACCGGCGGCGGGGGGACGCTGACGCGGCCGCCGCTCGCCGGCCGCGGTCGCCTCGCGCGCCGCGCCGCCTGCCCTGGCGCGTGCCGCCGCCGCGGCCGCGTTGCGCGGGACCAGCGACCTGTACAGCAGCAGGAACAGCACGACGGTCATGGAGGCCAGCGCGAACCAGCGCATCGCCGGGTTGCCTGCCTCGCTGCCGGCGACGAAGCCGTGGACGGTCGCGAGCACGAACAGGACGAAGCTGGTGGCGTGCACGCGCCGCCACAGCCAGCGCGGCAGCTTGCGCTGGGCCAGGGAGGTGAGCTCGATGGCCAGCAGCAGGTACAGGGCGACCACGCCCCAGGCGACCGCCACCGGGCGCCAGGTGGACCGGAAGGGCACCAGCAGGTCGGCCACGCCGAAGTCGGTGTAGCCGTCGGCCACCAGCGCGGCGAGGTGGATCCCGGTGAAGGTCAGCGCCAGCCCCCCGAGGAAGCGGTGCAGGTCGAGGAGCCAGGCGGGTGTCGGGCGCCCGGCCATCACCCGGGTGGACACCGCCAGCCCCCAGATCACCGCGGCGCTGACCAGCGCCCAGCTCACCAGCCCGCTCGCGCGGGTGACGTACCACCAGGTCTGCGAGCTCATACCAGCAGCTCCTCCATGCCAGGGAGGACCAGCGGGTTGCCCTCGTCGTCGAGCGCCAGGCCGGCGACCCCCGCGGCGCTCAGGACGCCGGTGCACCCGTCCGGGCCGGCGACGAAGGCGGCCTTGGCGAACACCTCGGCCGTCCACCCAGCACCGGCGATCACGCTCACCTGCGCCAGGCCGGGACGGACCTGGGCGCCGGTCGCGGGATCGATCAGGTGGTGCCGCTCCGCGCCTCCCTGGCGCCAGCGGCGCGCCAGGGAGGTCGTGGTCGCCACCGCGCCGTCGGCCAGCGCCACCCTGGCGAGCTCCTCACCGGCGCGGGAGGGATGCTCGATCGCCACCACCCAGCCGTGCGGGTCCGGCGCCTCGCCGGCCACGCGCACGTCGCCACCGAGGTTGACACAGGCGCCATGGGCACCAGCCGCGAGCAGGTCGGCGACCACCAGGTCGGCGCCGAGGCCCTTGCCGATGCCGCCGAGGTCGATGCCGACCTCCGCGGGCAGCGTGACCTCGCACCGGTCGGGGTCGAGGAAGACGGCACCCGTGCCCGGCGCCGGCCCTTCGTCCCCAGCTGCGGGCCCATGCTCGGGCGCGGGCACGTCGGGAAGGATCGCCGCGAAGGTCCGGTCGTAGCCGGCGGCGACCAGCGCGCGCTGCACGGTCGGGTCGAACCGTCCCGCGGTGGCCCGCCACCCCTCGACCGCGAGGCGGATCGCCAAGAAGGTCTCGGGAGTGACCGCCACCGGGGTGCCCGCGGCGGCGTTCAGCAGGGCCACGTCGCTGTCGGGCAGGAAACGGCTCCAGCAGGCCTCCAGCAGCTCGAGCTGGCGCTGGGCCCGTTCCAGCAGGGCGCGGGGGCCGCCGAGCACGAGCACATGGGCGTCGCTTCCCATGACGCGGAAGCGGACCTCCCTACGGCTTGCTGCCACTGCTGGTGGTGACCGGAGCCGGCCGGGTCGTCGAGGGTGACGCCGAGCTGCGCACGGGCAGGGCCACCACCGTGGCGCGCGTGGTGGCGCGGCTCACGCGGGGGCCGGTAGAGGCGGTGACCTGCGGCCGCGAGCCCGCGAGCGTGGTCGGCGGCGCCGACTGGGAGGGGGCCACCAGTCCCGGGCTCACGGGCTGCGGGACGAGCTGCACGATGATGGGCCGGGGCGGGAGCGAGGTCTGGGGCGGCTGGAGGGCGTCCGGCTTCCCCGCCGCCGCGTCGGCCTCCCTGGCGGCCTGCGCGATGACGCCGCTCAGCCCGATCGTGACCGAGGCGCTGATGCCGGCCGCCAGGATCCGGCCCGCCGCCGCCGGGTGGCTCCGGCGGCGCCGCGGCTTGCGCTGCTCAGTCATCGAAGCGGTCGTCCTCGTGCGCGCGGGTGGTCTGCGTCGGGCAGGGTCCGTACTCGGGCTCGTGCTCGCGGTACTCGACCGCACGGCCGCCGAGGGTGCTGGACGTGGTGGCGCCACAGGCGCCCTGGATCGAGTCGTCCCCGCCGGGCCTCGCACCCGCCTGAGCCGAGCCGCCAGGCACGGTGGTGCCCGGCACGGCCGGCTGGACGGCCGTGCCGGCCGGGCTACCACCGGCGGCGGCGCCGGGGCTCCCAGCGAGGCCGGGGGGGCCGGGCTCCACCGGGACAGCCGGCGCCGACGGAACGCCAACCTGGACGACCTGCGGGCCGGCGGGGGCGCTCGCGGCCGGCCGGAACTTGCCGACGGGCTCCGGCCGGTCGCTCTTCCAGAGCCCCAGCCCGGGCCAGACGGCCATCGCGCCGGAGACGACGGTCATGGCGATCGCGGCGCTGGTGGCAAGGCCCTTTCGTCGGTCCATGACGTCTCCATTTCCATGACTGCGCTGCCGGTGCTCGCCGAGGATGCTACGAAGGGGCGTCCCAGCAGCCGGGAAAGCAAGTTCCAAGAAATGGTTAAGGCCCTCCACATCAGTAGGACTGCGTAGGCGCCTGCCTTTTGAAGAGCGGCTGACAGCGTGCGATCGTGAAGCCATGGACGTGCTGCTGGTCGAGGACGACGACAGCATCGCCGAGCCGCTCGCCAAGGGCCTGACCCGTGCGGGGTTCGCGGTGCGGCGGGTGGCGACCGGCGCCGCGGCGCTGGCCGAGCCCGAGGCGGACGTCGTGCTGCTCGACCTGGCCCTGCCCGACCTGGACGGCTACGAGGTGTGCCGGCGGATGCGGGCGCGCTCCGACGTGCCGATCATCTGCGTGACCGCCCGCGCCGACGAGGTCGACCGGGTGGTCGGGCTGGAGCTCGGCGCCGACGACTACGTCGTCAAGCCGTTCGGCTTCCGGGAGTTGGTGGCCCGCATCCGGGCGGTGACCCGCCGCGTCCAGCCGCGGGCCGAGCCGGCCGCGGTCCGCCTCGGCGGGCTGGAGGTCGACCGGCGCACCCGGCAGGTCGCGGTGGACGGCGTCGCCGTGGCGCTGACGCCCAAGGAGTTCGACGTGCTGGCGCTGCTGGCCGAGGACCCCGGGGCGGTCGTGTCCCGCCAGCGGATCCTCGAGGAGGTCTGGGACCCGCACTGGTACCGGCCCACCAAGACGCTCGACGTGCACGTCGCCTCGCTGCGGCGCAAGCTCGGCGCTCCCGGCTGGATCGAGACGGTGCGCGGGGTGGGGTTCCGGCTGGGCCGGCCATGACCAGGCGGCTGCTGGCGGGCTACCTGTCGCTGACGGCGTTCCTCCTGCTGGTGCTCGCGGTGCCGCTGGGGATGAGCTTCGCCAGCGCCGAGCGCCGCCACCTGGTCGACGACGTGCGCCACGACGCGCTGGTGCTGGCCATGACCGCGCAGGAGAAGCTGCACGACGGCAAGGCCGGCGACCTGGCCGGGCTGGCCGACGAGTACCGGCGGCGGACGGACGGGCGGGTCACGATCGTCGACGCCTCCGGGAACGTGCTGGCCGACTCCGACCCGCTCGTCCCCGGTCCCCGGAACTTCGACAGCCGCCCGGAGATCGCCGCCGCCCTGCGCAACCAGGAGTCCAGCGGCGTGCGCCACTCCAACACCCTCGGCCACGACCTCGTCTACGTGGCGATCCCGCTCACCGGCGAGGGGAAGGTCGAAGGCGCCGTGCGCATCACCTACCCGTCGTCCTTCGTCGATGCGCGCATCCTCCGTCGCTGGCTCTCGCTCGCCGGGGTGGCGCTGTTCGCCCTGGGCGTCACCTTCATCGTGGTCGTGCAGCTCACCCGCTCGGTGGTCCGCCCCTTGCGCCAGCTCCAGGCGACCGCGAGCCGGCTCGGCCAGGGCGACCTCAGCGCCCGCGCGGCGGTCCCGGCCGGCCCGCCGGAGGCGCGCACCCTCGCCCAGGTCTTCAACGCCAGCGCGGTCAAGCTCGAACGGCTGGTCGGCGCCCAGCGGGTGTTCGTGGCCGACGCCTCCCACCAGCTCCGAACGCCGCTGGCCGCGCTGCGCCTGCGGCTCGAGAACCTCGAGGCCGACGTCCCGCCGGCGGCCCGGGAGGACCTCGACGGCGCGATCGCCGAGGTGTGGCGGCTGTCCCGGCTGGTCGACGGGCTGCTCACCGTCGCCAGGGCCGAGCGTGGGGAGGCCGCGCAACGCCCGCTCGAGCTGCGCGCGATCGTCGCCGAGCGCCACGCGGCCTGGGCCGCCCTCGCCGACGAGCACACCGTCCGCCTGCAGGCATGGGTGCAGGCGCCGCTGGCCGTGCTCGCCACCCCGGGTCATCTCGAGCAGGTGCTCGACAACCTGATCGCCAACGCGCTCGAGGCCTCCCCGCCCGGCGGGACGATCACGGTCGACGGGCGCCGGGCCGGCGCCGCCGCCGAGCTGCGCGTGGTCGACCAGGGTCCGGGCATGTCCGACGAGCAGCGCGCCCGGGCGTTCGACCGCTTCTGGCGGGAGCCGTCCACCCGGAGCTCCGGCTCGGGGCTGGGCCTCGCGATCGTGCGCCGGCTCGTCACGGCCGACGGCGGGACGATCGAGCTGCGCCCCGCGCCGGGCCACGGCCTCGACGCCGTGGTGCGGCTGCAGCTCGCCCGGCCCAGGGGCATCCAGCGCCTGCGCCTCCCCGAGCGCCGCCAGGACTCGCCCCCACCGGGTCTGGCGCCATCCGCGCGGCGACCCTCCTGAGGCCTCCGCGTTCGTCGTTCAGGGCGTCGCCGTCACCTGGACCTCGACCACACCGGGGACGGTGCGGGCCAGCAGCGCGGCCAGCTCGCTCTCCCGCCCGGGGTCGAACCCGGTCAGCGTCACGACGCCGTCGGCGACCTCGACCTGCCGCCCGCCGTCGCCCAGCTCCTCGTCGAGCAGGCGCTTCACCTCGGCGCGGATCGCCGGGTCGCTGCGCGCCAGCACGCTGAGCAGGTCGCGACGCGTCACGATCCCGACCACCCGCCGGCTGACGACCACCGGGATGGACTTCACGCCCCGGTCGAGCATCAGCCGGGCCGCCTCGGCCGCGTCGGCGTCGGGCGGCAGCGCCAGCACCTCTCGGGTCATCACCTCGCCGACCAGGTGCGGGACCCTTGTCGCCGGAGCCGGCCAGCGCCGCGCGTTGGCGCGGGGATCGGGCGCGGACTCGAGCCCGAGCAGGTCGGCCTCGGAGACGATGCCGACCAGGTCTCCCTCGTCGACCACCGGGACGGCGTTGAAGCCGTGGCGCACCAGCAGGGCGGCGGCCTGCTTGAGCCGCGTGGTCGGGGTCACGGTCACCACCGGGCTGGTCATCACGTCCTTGATCCGCATCTGCTCCGCACCTCCCGGCCGAATCGCGCATACCCGCCGTCTCCCCGTCCCCGTACGCTACGCGCCGTTTCGGGCACGTGAAAGGGACGATCGTCCTCACGCACGCGGGCCACAGGGCCCCGGAGACCACGCCTGGTCAGCGCGTGGCGGCGAGCTTGACGCCCAGCCCGAGGAACACCGACCCGCTGGCGACGTCCACGCCGCGCGCCGCGCGGGGACGGCGCACCAGGACCCGGCGCACGCGCCCGGCGGCGAGGCCGACCGTGCCGTCCACCACGATCTCCAGGACGAGGAAGCAGGCGCCGAGCAGCAGCAGCTGGGCGGCCACCCGTCCCCGGGCCGGGTCCACGAACTGCGGCAGCAGCGCCACGGTGAACAGCGCCATCTTCGGGTTCAGCACGTTGGTGAGCATCCCGCGCCAGAACGCCCGCCGCGTGCCGGACGCGCCGCGGCGGCCCTCGGCGACGCCGTCGCCCCGGGTGCGCAGCGTGCGGACTCCCAGCCACACCAGGTAGCCCGCGCCGGCGAAGCGCACCAGGTCGTACAGGGCCGGGGCGGCCTGGAACACGGCGGCGAGCCCGGCCGCGGCGGCCAGCAGGTGGACGGTCTCCCCGACCGCGACGCCGACCGCGGCGACGAACCCCACCCTGGACCCGCCGCGGATCCCGCTGGCGAGCACGAAGAGCATGTCAGGCCCGGGTGTGATCATCAGCAGCGTGACCAGGGCCAGGTAGGAGGCGAGCAGCTTGCCGTCGACGACCCACACGGTGCACCTCGCGCGGTTGGCGTCACTATCTAAAGTACAATGATAGTGATGCCACTGGAATTCGACCAGCCGCCCAGGTCGGCACGCACTTGGAGGTTCGCATGACCAGGACCACGGTTGGCCTGCGGATCATCGGGCACCAGCTGCCCGGACTCCGTTGGGGCGGCTGCGAATCGATCCACCTCGGCGTCCAGCGGCAGCGCGGCGGCGAGGTCGTCGATCTCGTCCCAGGGGACGCCGACGAGGCGGTCTTCGACCTCAGCGTCGACGTGGTCGTCGACGACCAGGGCAGCGACCTTCGCGGGCCGTTCGTGCACGGCCGGCGCGGCGAGCGGTTCGTCTACCTGAGCTGGGTGCAGGCCCGGCCAGACGGAGGCTCCGAGATGTTCCGCCGAGCCAAGCTGCACCTTTCCGCCCTCACCCAACAGGACGTCGCCAACGCGGCGGCCACCGGCGCGACGATCGAGGCCACCCTGAACCTGACCGAGCCCGACGGCGGCCCCCTGTGCGCCAGCGTCCACCCACCACGGGTCCACTGGCGGCTCGCCCCGGCCGCTGGATAGCCGGTCAGGTGGTCTCGCGGCGGCGGCGGATGGCCTCCTCACGGGCGAGGCGGGACTCGCGGCGGATGCTGGCCTCGGCCTGGCGGCGGCGCTCGACCTCGGTCTCGGGCTCGATCGGCGGCACCGGGCGCGGGTGGCCGTGCTCGTCGAGGGCGACGAACACCAGGTAGGCCGAGGAGGTGTGGGTGCGACGGCCGCTCACCACCTCCTCGGCCTCGACCCGCACGCCGACCTCCATGGAGGTGCGGCCCACGTCGTTGACGGTGGCGTGGACGAATACCACGTCGCCGACGTGCACGGCGTGCAGGAAGCTCATCTGGTCCAGCGCGGCGGTCACCACCGGCCCGCCGGCGTGGCGGCTGGCGGCGATCCCGGCGGCGGTGTCGATCAGCTTCATGACCTCGCCACCGTGCACGTTGCCCATGGTGTTGGCGTGCGCCGGACCCATCGCCTGGGAGAGGGTCACCGCCGAGGCGCTCGGCGGCTTGGACGCCATCTCGTGGTCGGCCGCCGCGTGCGTGGCCTCCCGGACCCGCTCCCGCAGCCCGGCGACGACGTCGCGGGCCGGGCCCGGCCCGGTGTCGCTCATCGTTCCGGCTCTCTCCATCTGGTCCTGACCTGTCGACCCCACCTTACCTGTGGGCCAACAGCAGAACCGTAATCCCAGGTCAGCGTACCGTGCCCTGCGAATCTCGCGACCTAGGTGGCCGCTGTTCTGTGTCGACTTGGACTGGTTTTGCGGGTTGGGGGCCGCCGCGTAGGAGCGGGTGGCCTGCCCGCCGCGCTGGTTTCCGGGAGCGAGGTCGCCAAGCAGCCTGGGCGTCACGGCCGCGTCGGCGGCCGCGGCCGGGCTGACCTCGGCGGCGGTGATGACCTCGCTGTCAGGGTCGACGGCCACGTGCGCCTTGTAGCCGTCGAAGCCGTGCGCGGCGGTCTTGTGGCCGTGACGGGCCTCCGCATCCACGGTGGAGATGATCCGGTCGGGGGCGGTCCCCGCGAAGATCCGCAAAGCGGCCGTCGCTGGTCTCTTCGATGTCTTGGCCGGTCACGGTGGCCAGCAGCACGGCCGCCTCGGCGGCCCGTGGGTCCAGCCGCTGGCCCCGCAGGGCGTAGCCGGCCCGGTAGGCGTCGCGCACCAGCGCGTCGACCAACTCGGCGCGCGCGGTGGGATCCTGCCAGTCGCACGCCGGCTTGCCTGGTGCGCGGTAGTCGTCGTCGCGGCGCAGCAGGCCCCGCACCTTCGCGGCGAGCTCGGGCGGGCAGGCGCGCAGCAGCCCCCGGACCGCGCCGCGCAGCATCGTCACGGTGTCCTGGGTGGCGACCGCGTCCTCCAAGGGTGCGGAGTCCAGCACCCGCCGCAGCCCGACCAGCCCCACCTGGCGGGCCAGCTCGCAGGTCAACCGGAAGATCCGGTCCGGGTCGGCGGACGCGCGCAGCCGCGCGCGGAAGTCGACCAGCACCGTGGACGCGAAGCTGGCGGTCTCCTCGCCCGGCACGGCGTCGGCCGCCCCGGCCGCGGAGCGCCAGCGCACGTCGAAGGCGAACCGGTCGGCCGCCTCCCGGTCGCTCAACCCTTCCAGCCGTTGCAGCACCATCACCACCGCCAGGATCTGTGGCGGCACCGAGCGGCGCCCGGTCGGCTGGAACAGGTCGGCGAACAGCTCCGGCGGGAACAACCTGGCCCGCTCCCGGGCCAGGAACCGGTAGACCGAACCCTCGGGCAGCGCCGCCTCGCACCAGCGGGCACCAGCCGTGGGCAGGTCCGGGCGGCGGAGCTGACGGCCGAGGGTCACCGGCAGGTCCTCCGGGTCGGCGATCGCGCGCCCGGAGTCTGCCGGCTCACCAGCTTACGGACGAATCGCGTCTCAACCTCAGGAACCAGTCGGGCCGTGGCGTTGTAGTGGGGGCAGCGCGCGCGACCAGATCGGGCCGAGATTTCGGAGGCGCACGATGCGAACCACGCGAGCGCGAGGAGCCTGGCTCCCCCTCACCCTCGGGATGGCCGCGGTGCTGGCCGCCTGCGCGCGGCCAGCCCCACCAAGCCAGCCCCCACCTGCGCAGGGCGCTGCCGCGCCCGCGACCGCCACCACGACGTCGCCGGCGCTGGTGCCGCGGGTGCGCGCCGGCCGCGGCGAGGTGGTCATCACCCTGTTCCACGAGACCCACATGCACGGCGCGCTGCTCGGCCAGGACCAGCAGAGCACGGCCGGGCTGGTCCCCGCCGACGGGCGCACCTTCGCCACCTACGCCGGGGTCCTCGACCAGCAGCGCCGGCGCCTCAAGCCCGGATCGAGCCTGTTTGTGGGCAACGGCGACGACCTCAGCGACGACCTGGAGCTCCCGAGAGTGTTCGGCGGCGGCACCGTCCACACCCAGAGCCGGCACGTCCTGGAGGCGTTCGCGGCCGCCGGGCTGGACGCCGACACCTACGGCTTTGACGTGAACATGTACGTGCCCGACCGGACCGACCACCTCCGTGACCTGGTGGCGCGGTCGCGGTTTGCGTGGGTGAGCGCCAACGTGCGCGAGGGCAGCCGCCCGGCCGAGGCGTTCGCGGCCGAGCAGGGCGCGCGGCTGTGGCTGCTCAAGCCGGTCGGTGGCATCCAGGTCGGCATCACCGGGGTGGTGTCGCCGGACTTCGTGCTGGGCGATGGCGCCCACGCGGCGCGACTCGCGCCGACCGTGACCCTGCTGGACCCGGTGACGGCGCTGCGCGAGGTCGTGCCGCGGATGCGCGCCGCCGGCGCGCAGGTCGTGGTGGTCTTGTCGCACCTGGTCTTCGAGCAGATGGAGCAGGTCGCCAGGCAGGTCGACGGCGTGGACGCGATCCTGGGCAGCCACGAGGGCCCGCAGCCGTACGGCTACCTGGACGAGCCGCGGGTCCTCCGCGGCACGATCCTGTCCGTGGCCGGCAACAACATGGCCGCGGTCGGCCAGCTCGACCTGGTCGTGCGCCGCAGCGACGGCCGGGTCGTGCGGTTCGGCTTCCAGCGCCACGAGCTCACGCGCGACGGCCCCTCGTCCCCAGCGGTCAAGGCGATCCTGGATCGCTACCTCGCCGCCCGGTAGCCGCGCGGCATCGTTCCCTGGCTGCGGCAGGCCCCTCTACGCCAAAGGATTGTGCCATTCACACTACTGCCAGCAGTTGCGGACGGGATCGTTGCGACCACTGGGATCAAGAAGCCAGGTCCGGAGTAAGTGCGGCTTCGAGGGCTGCGACAAGCTGGCGAGGACGCGAGGACTGTGCCCTGGTCATTACAAGCAGCAACAGAAAGGCCCGCCGCTGCGTCCGCTACGGCCCTTCTACAGCACGAAGGGCGTCTGTCGCTTCGAGGGGTGCGGAAGACCCCGATCCAATGGCGGTTGGTGTGTCGGGCACGCCGCGCAGCACTATTCCGGCCGGCCCCTTGCTCCTATCTTCAAGTCCAAGGCCAACTGCGACTTTCCTGGCTGCGAGAAGCCTCACTACGCGCTTGGCTACTGCCAAGGCCATCGGCGACAGCTGAAGGAGAAGCGCCCGCTCGCACCGCTTCGCGAGAAACGCGGATGGCGCATGGACAGGGGTTACGTTGTCGTCTTCGAACCGCAGCACCCGAACGCGCGCAAGGACGGCTACGTCGCCGAGCACATCAAGGTCATGGCTGCGAAGCTCGGCCGCCCCTCAACCGGTTCGAGGAAGTGCACCACAAGAATGGGATCCGCCACGACAACAGGCCAGAGAACCTAGAGTTGTGGGCTCGCGGCATGCAGCCCCCCGGGAGTCGGGTCAGTGACCTCATCGACGCGGCGGTGAGGGTACTCAAGCTGTACCGACCCGATCTACTCTACGACTCAACTCCCAATCACGATAATTGATGCAATGAAGCTTGCTAGTTACGGCCAGGCTGCTGCCTCAATTGCCGAGCCATTACTACCCTAAGAATCTGATTCGTTCCTTCGTAAATTTGGGTTATTTTGGCGTCCCTGAACATGCGCTCCAAAGGGTATTCCTTCACGTAGCCGTAGCCACCGAGGAGCTGCACCGCGTCGGTGGTGATGCGCATGGCGGCGTCGGAGGCGAAGCACTTGGCGGCGGCCGCGGTGAAGGTGAGGGCGGGGTCGCCGCGGTCGGCCATGGCCGCGGCGGTGTAGACCATGCCGCGGGCGGCCTCCAGGTTCATGGCCATGTCGGCGAGCATGAACTGGATGCCCTGGAAGTCGGCGATGCGCTTGCCGAACTGCTCGCGCTCCTTGGTGTAGCCGAGGGCGTAGTCGAAGGCGCCCTGGGCGATGCCGACGGCCTGGGCGCCGATGCCGACGCGGCTGTGGTCGAGCGCGCGCAGGGCGAGCTTGAAGCCGATGCCCTCGTCGCCCAGGCGGTTGGCCGCGGGGACGCGAACGTCGCTGCAGATCACCTCGGTGGTGGGCGAGCCGCGGATGCCGAGCTTGTCCTCGTGCTTGCCGATCTGGAAGCCGGGCATGGTGTCCTCGAGCACGAACGCGCTGATGCCGCGCGAGCCGGCCTCAGGGTCGGTGACGGCGTAGTAGATGTACAGCTTGCTCACGCCGCCGCCGGTGATGAAGCGCTTGGTGCCGTTGAGCACGTAGTCGTCGCCGTCGCGGACGGCCCGGGAGGCCATCGCGGCCGCGTCCGAGCCGGAGCCCGGCTCGGTGAGGCAGTAGGAGATGAGCGCGCTGCCGTCGGCGACCGGGCCGAGGAGGCGCCGCTTCTGCTCCTCGTTGCCGGCGAACAGGATCGGCAGGGTGCCGAGCTTGTTGACCGCCGGGATCAGGGAGGTGCTGGCGCAGACGCGGGCGACCTCCTCGACCAGCAGGCAGTGGGTGATCGAGTCCGCGCCGCCGCCGCCGTACTCCTCCGGGATGTTGATCCCGAGGAGGCCGCTCTCCTTGAGCACCTGGTAGTTGTCCCAGGGGAACTCGCCGGTGCGGTCGATCTCGGCCGCCCGCTCGGTGAACTTGTCCTCGAACAGCCGCCGCCATTCCTTGCGGAACAGCTTCTGGTCCTCGCTCAGTGTGAACGCGTCGCTCATGTGCCGGTGCCTCCTCGGTGCCTCGGCCGCGACCGTCGGCGGATCCTCGCCTGAAGCGCGCGAGGCCTGCACCCTCGGCGGCGCGGCACGGTCATTCTACGAAAGCCGGCCGCGCCTATTGACCGGGGGGCTACCGCTCGGCTCTCCGTGGCTACCCGCCGCTCGGGTTCCGGCCTCGCTCTTGAGCCCCCGGACCCCTGATCCACCGGGGGCTACCGCTCGGCTCTGCGTGGCCGCCCGTCACCTGGGTTCCGGCCTCGCTCTTGAGCCCCCGGACCCCCGTCGCCCGGTAGGCTTGCTGTCTCGGGCGAGGAGCGCGGAGGAGGACGGATGGGCACGACCGAGCAGCGGGCCGGCGGCCTGCCCCCGGTCGAGGAGGTGCGGCCGGGGCTGTGGAGCCTGCCGGTGCCGATCCCGTCCAGCCCGCTCCCCCACGTGCTCTGCTACGCCTTCGAGGTCCCCGGCGGGGTGGTCCTGGTCGACCCCGGCTGGTTCGCGCCCGAGTCGCTCTTGGCACTCGAGGCCGGGCTGGACCGGCTCGGCGCCCGCCTCGCCGAGGTCCGCGGCGTGCTGGTGACCCACATCCACCCGGACCACTACGGGCTCGCCGGGCAGGTGCGCGAGGCGTCGGGAGCGTGGATCGGGCTCCACCCGGCCGACGCGGCCCTGATCCCCGACCGCTACGAGGACGTGGACGAGCTGCTGGAGCGGACCGGCGCGTGGCTGCGGGCCGCCGGGGCGCCGGAGGCCGCGGTCGAGGAGCTGCAGGGGGTGAGCATGCTGATGCGCCGCTTCGTGGTCGCGGCCCGGCCGGACGTGCTGCTGGAGCACGGCGACCGCCCCGAGGTGCCCGGCTGGGAGCTGGTCGCGGTGCACACGCCGGGGCACACCCCCGGCCACCTCTGCTTCCACGAGGAGCGCACCAGGGTGCTGCTCACCGGCGACCACGTGCTCCCGCGGATCAGCCCGAACGTCTCGTTCCACCCGCAGTCGACCGAGGACCCGCTCGGCGACTACCTCGCCTCCCTCAAGCAGCTGCAGGCCTATGCCGGCGCCGCGGCCCTGCCCGGGCACGAGTGGCGCTTCGACGACCTCGCCGGCCGCGTCGACGAGCTCGCCGCCCACCACGAAGAGCGCCTCGCCGAGACGTTCGAGGTGGTCGCGGCCGGGGCGGACACCGTCTGGGCGGTCGCCGAGCGGCTGCACTGGTCGCGGCCGTGGGAGGAGCTGGCCGGATGGCTGCGCCGCGCCGCCCTGGGCGAGGCCCAGGCGCACCTGATCGTGCTGGAGCGCCGCGGGAGCGTCAGCCGCTCCGGGGGCGTGCCCGAGCGCTGGCGGGCGGGCGGCCGCGCCGGCTGACGGCGTCCGTCACCTGGCCTGGTCCGCCGCGCGCTGCTCCCGCCACTTGGCCATCGTCCGCGGGATCTCGTGCCTGAGGAACTCGAAGAACTGGCGGGTCTCCTCCAGCCGGGCGCCCGCGGGCGAGTCCAGCCCGACGGCCTTGACGCCCTCCTCCAGGTCATCCTCCCAGCGGGCGAGGAGCTGGTCGCGCTGGGCGACCGCCTCGTACCACATCTCGGTGGTGACCCGGTAGTGGTCGCGACGCTCCCCGGGCACGCGGTCGCGCGCCACCATGCGCACCTGCATGAGGTAGCGCACGGCGCCGGAGATCGCCGCCGGGCTGACGTGCAGCCGCTCGGCCAGCTCGGCGGCGGTGAGCCTGCCGTCCTCGGCGATGATGATCGCGGCGAACACCCGCGCGGGCATGCGGGTCATGCCCGCCTCGACCAGGTCGAGCGCGAACCGTTCGACGAACCGCCGCACCGCCTCTTGGTCGCGCCCGGTGCCGGGTTCCTCAGCCACGCATAGGTCCTCTCCGCCGTTCGTGCACCGGCACATAGTCTATACACGATTCACATATGTTCGGCACTTCACAAGTCTGTGAAGTGAGTGTAGCGTGTGAACCACTATGACAGCTACCGCCATTGCAGTGTCCGGCCTGGTCAAGAAGTTCGGCCCGACACGCGCGCTCGACGGTCTCGACCTGACCGTCAACACCGGCGAGGTCCACGGCTTCCTCGGCCCCAACGGCGCCGGGAAGACCACGACCATCCGCATCCTGCTCGGCCTGCTGCGCGCCGACGCCGGCGAGGCCCGGCTGCTCGGCGGCGACCCCTGGGCTGACGCCACCGAGCTGCACCGCCGCCTGGCCTACGTGCCCGGCGACGTCACCCTGTGGCCGAGCCTGTCCGGCGGCGAGGTGATCGACCTGCTCGGCCGCCTCCGCGGCGGCTTGGACCCCAAGCGCCGCGCCGAGCTGCTGGAGCGCTTCGACCTGGACCCGAGGAAGAAGGCCCGCACCTACTCCAAGGGCAACCGCCAGAAGGTCGCCCTGATCGCCGCGCTCGCCTCCGACGTGGAGCTGCTGCTGCTCGACGAGCCGACCGCCGGCCTCGACCCGCTGATGGAGGCCGGCTTCCGCGAGGTCATCAGCGAGGAGCTCGACAACGGCCGCACGGTGCTGCTGTCCAGCCACATCCTGGCCGAGGTCGAGGCGCTGTGCGAGCGGGTCAGCATCATCCGCGCCGGGCGCATGGTCGAGTCCGGGACCCTGGCCGAGCTGCGCCACCTGACCCGCACCTCGATCTCGGCCGAGCTGGCCGCCCCGCCGAACGGGCTGGCCGAGCTGGCCGGCGTCCACAACCTGCAGATCGACGGCACCCGGGTGCACCTCCAGGTGGACTCCGAGAAGCTCGACGGCGTGCTGCGCCGGCTCGTCGCCGTGGGCGTGCGGACCCTGACCAGCCAGCCGCCCACCCTGGAGGAGCTGTTCCTGCGGCACTACCAGGCCGAGCAGCCGGCCGGCGGCGACGGCCAGCGCCAGCAGGAGGTGTCCCGATGACCTCCCTCGCAGGCACCCGCGGCCTGATCCGCCTGATCCTGCGGCGGGACCGCTTCCTGCTGCCGCTCTGGGTCCTGGTGCTGGCCCTGCTGCCGATCCAGACGGCGGTTGGGATCGACCAGTTCTACTCGACGCCGGCGGCGCTCCGGGAGCTCTACGGGACGATCACCAGCACCCCGGGCCTGCTCGCCATGCTCGGGCCGGTGTTCGGCGCCACCCTCGGCGCGATCACCGCCTGGCGGGCCGGGCTCGTCCTCACGGTGGTGGGCCTGGCGAGCATGCTCTCCGTCATCCGGCACACCCGTACCGACGAGGAGGCGGGCCGGCGCGAGCTGCTCGGCTCGACCGTGGTGGGCCGCAACGCGCCGCTGGCCGCGGCGCTGCTGGTCACGCTCGCCGCCGACCTGGTGCTCGGCGCGCTGCTGGCCGCCGGGATGGTCGGCCTCGGGCTGCCGGGCACCGGCTCGGTCGCGTACGGCCTGTCGGTCGTGGCCGCCGGGTGGATGTTCGCCGCGGTCGGGGCCGTGGCCGCGCAGTTGACCGAGGGGGCCGGAGCCGCCAGAGGCATCGGGCTCGGCACCCTGGGCGTCGCCTACATGCTGCGCGCCGCCGGCGACACCGGCGGCAGCGACAGCGGGGTGGGCTGGCTGTCCTGGCTGTCCCCGATCGGCTGGGCGCAGCAGACCCGCGCCTACGCCGACGAGCGCTGGTGGGTCTTCGCGCTCCCGGTGGCGCTCGTCGTGGTGCTGGTCTCGGCGGCCTTCGCGCTGCTGGCGCGGCGCGACGTCGGCGCGGGCGTGATGGCGCCACGGCTCGGCCCGGCCACGGCGGCGCCGGGGCTGCGCAGCCCGGTCGCCCTCGCCTGGCGGCTGCAGCGCACCGCCCTGCTCGCCTGGACCGCCGGGCTCGCCCTCATGGGCGCGCTGATCGGCAGCGTCGCCGACAGCGTCAAGAACATGGCGAACGAGAGCTCGCAGCTCAAGGACGTGCTCGAACGGCTCGGCGGCGAGAAGGTGCTGTCCGACGCCTACATCTCCGGAGCCATGGTCATCTTCGCGCTGGCGGCCGCCGGGTACGCGATCCAGGCCACGCTGCGGCTGCGCTCCGAGGAGGAGGGCCAGCGCGCCGAGCCGGTCCTGGCCACCTCGGTCGGCCGGGTGCAGTGGGCCTTCAGCCACCTGCTGTTCGGGCTGCTCGGGCCGGCGGTCGCGCTGCTCGCGGCCGGCCTGGCCGAGGGGCTGGTCTACGGGCTGGTCGTCGGCGACGTCGGCGGCGAGCTGCCACGCGTGGCGGCCGGCGCGCTGGTGCAGGTGCCCGCCGTCCTGGTGCTGTCCGGCCTCGCGATGGCGCTGTTCGGCCTGCTGCCCCGGCTCGCCCCGGTGAGCTGGGCGGCGCTGGCGGCGTCCGCGTTCCTGGTCCTGATCGGCCCGCTGCTGCGGCTCAGCCACTGGCTGCTGGACCTCGCTCCGTTCAGCCACATCCCCAAGGTCCCGGGCGCCGACGTGTCCGCCGTGCCGCTGGCCTGGCTGCTCGGCATCGCCGCGGTGCTCGCCGTCGCCGGCCTGGCCGGGTTCCGCCGCCGCGACATCGTCAGCACCGCCTGACCCACGCCGGGCACACGGAGTAGAACTGCCGAGCCACGCGAACTGCAAGAAGCCGGCAACGACGGCCGAGCTGGTGGAGCGCTCCGCGCGGCCGCATGAGTAGGATTGGCGCCATGGTGGAGCGCGGCGGGACGACGATGCCGGCCCGGGACGTGCGGGTCGCCCTGCTCGGCTACGGCTACTGGGGTCCGAACCTGGCCCGCAACCTGCACCTGCGGCTCGGCGTGGAATGGGCGGCGTGCGTCGACCCCGACCCCGCCCGCCTGGCCGAGGTCGCCCACCGCTACCCCTGGGTGCGCACCTGCCGCGACGCCGAGGAGGTGCTGGCCGACGGCGCGATCGACGCGCTGGTGATCGCCTCCCCCGCCCGCACCCACGCGGACCTGGCCGCCCGGGCGCTGCGTGCCGGCAAGCACGTGCTGGTGGAGAAGCCGCTGGCGCTCTCGACCGCCGACGCGGTCGCCCTGGCCGAGCAGGCCGACGCGAGCGGCCTCGTGCTGATGGTCGGCCACACCTTCGAGTACAACCCGGCGGTGGCCAAGATGCGCGCCCTGCTGCGCTCCGGCGACCTCGGCGAGCTGTACTACCTCCACTCCCAGCGCGTGAACCTCGGCCGCATCCAGCGCGACATCAACGCGCTCTGGTCGATCGGGCCGCACGACGTCTCGATCGCCAACCACCTGGTCGGCGCGGCACCCCGCTGGGTGGCGGCCAGGGGCGCCCGCTACCTGCACACCGACGTGGAGGACGTGGTCTTCGCCACCCTCGGCTACGACGACGGCGTCCTGGCCCACCTGCACGTCTCCTGGCTGGACCCGTCCAAGCTGCGGCGCACCACCGTGGTGGGCTCGCGCCGGATGGTGGTGTTCGACGACCTGGATTCCGAGGCCAAGCTGCGGGTCTACGACAAGGGCGCCGACCCGGTCGGGGTCGGCGAGTTCGGCGAGTACCAGTTCCGGCTGCGCGCCGGCGACCTGCACGTGCCCCGCACCGACCTGACCGAGCCGCTGGCGCTCGAGCTCGACCACTTCCTGGAGTGCGTGGCCACCGGGGCGCGGCCCCGCACCGACGGCTGGAACGGGGTGCGCGTGGTCGCCACCCTGGAAGCGGCCCAGCAGTCGCTGGACAAGGGCGGTCAGCAGGTCGCCGTCCCGGCCGACTGGGACCGGGACGGCGATGGGGCGGCGGCCTGACCCGGGCGTGGCGGCCAGCGCCCGCGTCTTGTCCGGGGTGCGTCTGGGCGCCGGTGCCCGCGTGGGCGAGTTCTGCCTGCTCGGCGAGGCGGCGGCCGGCGCCGACCCGGCGCCGACCCTGATCGGCGTCGACGCGCTGCTGCGCTCGCACACGGTGATCTACGCCGGCAACCGCATCGGCGACCGCTTCCAGACCGGCCACGGCGTGCTGGTCCGGGAGGACAACGAGATCGGCGACGACGTCTCCGTGGGGTCCGGGTCGGTGCTCGAGCACCACGTCCGCATCGGCCACCGGGTGCGGCTGCACACCGGCGTGTTCGTGCCGGAGCTGTCGGTGCTGGAGGACGACTGCTGGCTGGGCCCCCGGGTGGTGCTGACCAACGCCCCGCTGCCCCGTTGCCCGGACGTGGGCGCCTGCATGCGCGGCGTGCGGATCGGCCGCCGGGCCAAGCTCGGCGCCAACGTGACCGTGCTGCCCGGGGTGGTGATCGGCGAGGACGCGCTGGTCGGGGCCGGCTCGGTGGTCACCCGCGACGTGCCCGCCCGGGCGGTGGCCGGCGGCAACCCCGCCCGCGTCACCGGCACGGTCGACGACCTGACCTGCCCGGTCGGCTTCGACCACCGCCCCTACCCGCCGGCGGGGTAGCGGAGATCCGGTCAAATAGATTGATCCTGTCGTAGGATCGGCGCCCGTCGACGTCCTGGGCTGGACGAGAAGGAGGCGCCTGATGAGGACCGGCTACGTCCGGGAGCTCGAAGACGTGATCCTCGGCCGCGTCTTCACGGCAGCGCGCAGGCAACGTCGCCGGCGGACGGACGCCGCGGTCGTCGCCGGGCTGCTCGCGATGCTGGGCCTGTTGCTCCTCCGGTACGTCAACCTGTCGGCGGTGCCGCTCGAGGATGCCGCCATGCTGATGCGCTACGCGGAGAACCTTGCCCACGGCCATGGGGTCGTGTGGAACGTCGGGGAGAGGCCGGTCGACGGCGCAACCGACTTCCTGTTCATGGTGCTCGCGGCGGCGGGGATCCGGCTCGGTCTCTCCGCGCAGGCCGCGGTCCGCCTGATCGACATCGTCTCGATCGTGGCCACGATCCCGCTGGTGTACTTCACCGCCCGGCGGCTGCACGGTAGCGGCCGGATCGTCGCCGGGATCGCGGCCGCCTTCGTCGTCACCGGACGCGACCTCTACTACACCGAAGCCGGTTTCGGAGCACCCTTCTTCGGGTTGACCGTCGCCACGACCTGGCTGTTCGCCATGCGCTGCCGGCGTGACCCCTCGTCGCGCCCGGCCAGCCTCGGCTTCGCCACCTCGGCGCTGCTCATGGGACTCACCCGACCCGAAGGGGTCCTGCTCGCGGCGTTCATGCTCCTTGCCGTCGTCCTGGCGGTGGGGCCTCGGCGCGCGCTGCGGGTCGTCTCGGCCACGCTGCTGGTGTTCGGGACGCTCGGCCTGGGCTACTTCCTCTGGCGTTGGCACTACTTCGGGTATCCCCTGCCGAACGCCTTCTACAAGAAGGGAGGAGGCCACCTCTATACCCACAGCCTCAAGGAGGCGATCCGCCAGACCGCGGCGCAGACGTTCCCGTTCATCGTCCTGTACCCGCTCAGCCTGCGGTCCAGGGAGGGAGCGCGGGAGGCCCTGTTCTCCCTCGTCCCCGTGACCCTGTTCACCTCGATCTGGATCCTGCTGTCGGGCGAGATGAACTTCCTCGGCCGCTTCCAGTACCCGGCCGCCATGGTGGTGGTGATGTCGTGGCCGGGACTGGTTCCCCACGTGGTCCGGGGCTGGCAGCTTCCGCGATTCGGCGAGCTCGACCGCCGCGCCCGCCTGCTCTTCCTGTCACTGGTGCTGCTCTCGGTCTTCGGCCACGACCTCTCGACCTTCGAATCGAAGAAGCGGATGTCGTCGGAGAACGGCCTCCTCGCGATCGCCCAGGTGCTGGCCCGGTACGAGAGCAGGAGCTACCGTCTCGCGACCACGGAAGCCGGGATCCTCCCGCTGTACTCCGGCTGGCGCAGCGTCGACACCTGGGGCCTGAACGACCAGGAGATCGCCCACGAGGGCAGCATCACCGCTCGACAGCTCGAAGCGTTCGACCCCGACGTCATCGTGTTCCACGCCTCCTTCTCACCCGTGATGCGGGAAGGCTGCGTCGGGCCTGAGTTCCAGCCTGGCTGGAACGAGATGACGGTGCGGCTGCGGCAGTTCGCCACGCAACGGCACTACCGCCTCGTGGCCGCCTACGGGATCCATCCGTACGACACCTTCTACCACTACGTCCGGAGGGACTTCCCCGACAGCGACTCGCTGGTGGCCGCGATCGGCTCCACGGACTACGTGATGCCCGTCGGGAACGAGCGCGCGATGAACTTCGCGGCTGTCCGCGGGAAGGAAGACGACCTCATCGCGTGCGGGCCGCCCGCCACCAAGGCAGGCTGAGCGGTCAACCGGGCTTCGCGGCGAGCTCGGCGTAGAGGTCGTGGATGCGGTCCGCGGCGGCCGCCCACGAGAACCGGCTCGCCCACTCGGGGCCGGCCGCCCGGACTCGTCTTCGGAGCTGGTCGTCCTCGAGCAGGCGCGTCATCCCGGCCGCGACCGCGCCGTGGTCACGGGCGTCGACCAGGACGGCCAGATCGCCTCCCACCTCCGGGAGGGAGGAGTTGTCGGCCGCCACGACGGGAGCCCCGCACGCCAACGCCTCGACGACGGGGAACCCGAACCCCTCGTACAAGGACGGGAAGACCAGCCCGAGCGACCCGCGGTAGACCCGGACCAAGGTCTCGTCGGGAAGGTCGCCGGCGAGGTGGACCCGGGACTCGACGCCGAGCGCGACCGCGAGCGCCCGCACCCTCCGGGTCGCGTCGAGCGACGTCTGGTACGGCCCGACGCACACCAGGTGCAGGTCCTCGAAGGAGCCTGCCAGCCTCCGGAAGGCGTGGAGCAGCGCCGCCGGGTTCTTGCGCTCGCGCAGCACGCCGACGTGCACGAAGTACCGGGCGTGGTCGGGGATCCCGAGCAGCTGCCGGATCCCGTCCACCGGTCCGGAGGTGAACCGGCGGGTGTCGACGCCCGGGTGGATCACCTCGATCCGGTCGGGCGCGATGCCGAGCACCCGGATGGCGTCGTCGCGGGTCGCCTCGGAGACGCTGACGACGACGTCCGCGGAGCGCACCTCCGCGAGGGGGGAACGACCGATTCCGCCCTGGGCGGAAGCGAGATCGTGAAGGGTCACGATCCTCGGGCGGACGCGCAGGCGCGGCGGCGGCTGGTCGACCACGTGGACGACCGAAGGTGCCGTCGTCCGGATCTGGTGATCCAGCAAGGGAGCTTCCATCCTGCCCAGGGCTGCCGACGCCCGGCCGTGGGCCAGCCGCCGCGGCAGCCACCCGACCCGGCGGAGACGGAAACAGTCCGTCGACGCGATCAGGTCACGAAGCCGCGGCGGCAGCGGGCCGTGGTCGACGAGCAGCACGAGCTCCACGTCATGGCCTCGTAGCGACTTCAGCAGCTCGTGCGCGTAGCGGCCAGGGCCCCCCAGACCGCCGTCCGGTGAGTTGATCAGCGCCTGCTGCAACACCCGAGCGTCCAGCGCGACCTGGATGCGTCCGTGCTCCGATGCCAAGCGCCGCCGCCTCAGATCGGCAGCCGGCGGAACACCGGCCGTGGAAGCAGGCGGAGCCCCCGCATCGCCCAGCGCATCGCCGTGGGCACCCAGACCGTGTGGGCCCTGGCGCGGAGCCCCTCGACGGTGGCCGCGGCGACGGCCTCGGGGGTGGTCGCCAGCGGCTGCGCCGGCCTGCCGGCGGTCATCTTGGTCTTCACGAAGCCCGGCCGGACGACCATCACGTGCACCCCCGAGCCCGCGAGCGCGTCGCCGAGCCCTTGGCAGAAGGCGTCGAGGCCGGCCTTGGAGGCGCCGTAGACGAAGTTCGAGGCGCGCGCCCGCTCGCCAGCGACCGAGGTGAGCACCGCGAGGGTGCCGTGGCCCTGGCGCTCCAGGCGCGCGGCGACCGGCAGGATCACCGAGACCGCGCCGACCAGGTTGACGCGCACGACCTCGAGCGCCTCGCCCCGGTCCCGCTGCCGCCGCCCGGCAGGGCCGAGCACGCCGAAGGCGACCAGCACCAGGTCGAGGTCGCCGGCCGCGAAGGCCCGCTCGACGAACGCCTCGTGCCCGCCCAGCTCGCCGGCGTCGAACTCCATCAGCTCCACGGTTGCCGCGCCGAGGCGGCGCAGCGCGTCCACCTCCGCCGCGAGCCGGGCCGGCTCGCGGGTCGCCAGGACCACCCGCTCGGTCCCGTCCGCCACGAGGGCACGGACGGTGGCCAGGGCGATGTCGGACGCGCCTCCGAGGACGAGCACCGACTGGAGGCGGCCGAGCCCGTCACGCATCCCGGCCTCCCGCCGCGACGGACGCGGCCGTGCGGCCAGCGACGGCGCTCGTCGGGTCGTCGAGCCCGAGCCGCCGGCCGAGGTCGGACTGCAGCGTCCCTGACGGGTCCACCCGCTCGCGGACCCGCCGCCACGCTCCCAGCTCCGGGTACATGGCCTCGAACGGGCCCCGGCGGAGGCGGGCGTCCTTGGCCAGGTAGACCCTCCCACCCGCCTCGGCGACCAGGTCGTCGAAGCCGTCGAGGAGGCGGCCGAGGCCCGGCCGGTCCGCGGGGATGTCCACCGCCAGCGTCCACCCGGGGATCGGGAAGGAGAGCATGCCGCCGCCCGCACCGAGCCGCTTGAGCACGGCGAGGAAGGAGGGGCAGCGCGCGCGGGCGAGCGAGGAGACCACCCGCTCGAGGACCGCCTCGGCGCCGTCGGGAACGGCGAGCTGGTACTGCACGAACCCGCTCGGCCCGTAGAGCCGGTTCCATCCCCGTACGGCGTCGAGCGGCCAGAACCATCCGGCGAGTGGGACCAGCCGCTCCGTCCCTCCGCTGGGCGCCCGCGCGAACCGCGCCTGGTTGAACGCGGCCGCCAGCCGGCGGCCGAGCACGCCGTCGGGCACCCCCGGCGGGACCGCCAGCCACTGCCTGGGAGCCAACCGTAGCGGCCGGCGCGCCCAGGAGCTGGGCAGCTCCTCCAGCCCGGCGTGGTCGGCCCAGGTCAGCACCGACCGGCCGCGGCTCCGCCCGGTGGCCAGGCAGTCGACCCAGGCGACCGAGTACGGGGCCGGCTCGTCCCGCGCCATCAGGCCGAGCGCCTCACCCAGGTCGGCGGCGCGCTCGGTGCGGACCCGCATCCACGACGTCTCGATGCGGCGGAGCTGCAGGGTGACCGTCAGGACGATGCCGGTCAGCCCGAGACCGCCGAGGGTCGCCGCGAAGAGCCGCGGCGTGGTCGCCGGCGTGACCACGACCACCCCGTCGGCCGGCGTCAGCAGCTCCAGGGAGCGGACCGCACGCCGGATGCTCCCCTCCCGGTGGTGCGCCTTGCCGTGGACGTCGTTGGCGACCGCGCCGCCGAGGGTGACGAAGCGGGTGCCCGGCGCCGCCGGCAGCCACCATCCGGCAGGCACCACCAGGCGGAGGAGCCGCGCGATGCTGCAGCCGGCCTCGGCCACGACCACGCCGGTCGCCGGGTCGAAGGCGCGCACCCGCCGCAGGCCGGTCATGGCGAGCACCCGCCCGCCGGCGTTCTGCGCGGCGTCGCCGTAGCTGCGTCCCAGTCCGCGCGCGACGACGCCTCTCCGGCCGCTCGAGGCGAGCACCTCGGCCACCGCGCCCGGCGAGCGGGGCTGCTCCAGCACGGCGCGGCTCTCGGTCGCCCTGCCCCAGCCGCCCAACCGCACGCGCGACTCCACGCCGTCAGGTCCCAAGGTAGATCCCGAGCCCGTAGACGGCCGCCCACATGAGGCTGAGGACCAGCAGCGCGTGGTCGCGCAGCAGGATCTCCTCGGGAGCGCCGCCGGCGCCGCTCTCCAGCAGCAGCCCGTAGCGGAGCACGCCCAGGGTCAGCGGCAGCACGGACAGCTCCGCCAGCACGCCGTGGCGCACGCCGACGGTGAACGCCCACAGGCAGTAGGCGATCAGCATGACGGCCGCGGCGAGCGTCACCACGAAGCGGAGGTAGCCGGCCGTGTAGGCGCTCAGGGCGGCACGCGCACGCCCGGGATCGCCACCGAGGACGGCGAGATCGCCGTGGCGCTTGCCCGCGACGACGAACAGCGCACCGAACGACACCACGATCAGCAGCCACTGCGAGACCGGGACGCCGGTGGCGAGGCCCCCGGCGATCACCCGGATGACGAAGCCGCTCGCCACCATGCCCAGCTCGACCACGGCGACGCGCCGGAGCCCGAGGCTGTAGGAGGTGGTGACGGCCAGGTAGGAGGCGAGCGCGACGGCGAACCGCGGCGAGGTGGCCAGCGCGACGGTGAGGCCGGCGAGCGCGAGCGCCACGGCGGAGGCGGCGGCCAGCAGCGGCGACACCAGGCCGGCGGCCAGCGGCCGCGTGCGCTTGGCCGGGTGCAGCCGGTCCTCGTCCCGGTCCGCAAGGTCGTTGACCAGGTAGGTGGCGGCGGCCGCGGCGCAGAACGCGGTGAGCGCGAGCGACATGCGCGCCAGGACCGCGGGCTGCGTCGCGATCCCGGCGGCCGCGGGGGCGGCGAGGACCAGGAGGTTCTTCGTCCACTGCCGCGGCCTCGTCGCCACCACGAGCCCACGCAGCGTCGGCCATGCCCCTGCCCGGGCGAGCGTCCCGGACGGCGTGGGACCGGTCGGCGGGGTGGCGATCCCAGGTAGCGTCCTGACTCGCTCGACCATGCGGAAATAGTCGCCGACGGCCGCTCGCCGGGTCAATTTTCATGCGAATTGCGGCCATTCGTGGACGCACGAGGATTCAGGGTCGTATCTCGACTTCCGGATGCACTTGCGCAGGTTGCGACGGAACGCGCAGCCTCGTAGTTCGCGCTGGCACATGCGCTAGGGTCTCTCGTTCGAGCAATTCGCAGGTCATCGTCCCGCAGAATTGGCGCGCAACGGGGGGCAAACGATGAAGCAACGTATATGGTTCGCACTCGGCTGTTTCACGCTCCTCGCCGTGGCCCTGCTCGCCTTGCAGGCCGTCCGGCAGGCGAGGACGGCCCAGCGGGAGCTGGGTGCCTCGCGCGAGCAGCTCGCCCGTGCGAGCGGCTTCGCCTCAGGGCCGATCTCCGAGCGGCTCACCCTCATCGACGAAGCCGCCTTCCACGCCGAGAACGCCCGCGTCGAGCTGAGCGGGGGCGCCGCCCGCATGATCGCCGTGGTCCCGTTCCTCGGCCGCGACGTGCGCGTGGCGCAGGAGGTGGCGCTCAGCGCGGGCGAGACCGTGCAGGCCACCCGCGAGGCGGTGGCCGCGCTGGAGCCCCTGCAGCACCGGCCTCCCGACGCGGCCGTGGTCGGCCGGGCCTCCCAGGCGCTGCTGGCGCTGCACGCCACCCTCGAGCGCGGGCACGCCCGCGTGGAGCGGGCCAGACCGCTGCTGGCGAGCCGCGGCGCCCGGCGCGAGTTCCTGGCCGCCGACGAGGCGGCCGGCAAGGCCGCCTTCCAGGCCGGCCAGGGGCTGCGGCTGGCCGCGGGGCTGTGGGGGCCGGCCGGGTCGGCGCGCTACTTCCTCGCCTTCCAGAACCCGGGCGAGCTGCGCGGCACCGGCGGGCTGATCGGCGAGTACGGCATCCTCGAGTCCGGCCCGGCTGGACCTCGGCTCAGCAAGGTGGCGCCGTTCAGCGAGCTCGACTACCGCGTGCAGGACGGGGTCGCGCTCGGCCCCAACCTGCCGCAGCGCTACGAGCGGTTCCCCGTCAACTCCAACTTCTGGGCGGTGAACATCCCCGCGGACATGCCGACGGTCGGCGAGACCATCGTGCGCCTCTACAAGGGGGCGACCGGCCAGCGGCTCGACGGGGTGATCGCCATCGACCCGCTCGCGGTCGCCGAGATCCTGCGCGTGGCCGGACCGGTCACGGTCGACGGGGCCCGCCTGGACGCCGACAACGTGGCGGACGAGACCCTGGTCCAGGCGTACATCCGCTACGAGCGCGACGTCGACGCCCGCAAGCGCTTCCTGGAGGAGGTCGCCAAGCAGGCGATGGCCGCCTTCCAGCGCGCCCTGCCGAGCCGCCCGGTCGAGCTCGTGCGCGGGCTTGCGAAGGCGGCGAAGGGCCGCCACCTGCAGCTCTACTCCGCCGACCCGGACGCCCAGCGCGCCCTGCTCGGGATCGGCATCGCCGGGAGCACGGCCGCGCCGGCCGACGGCGACTACCTCATGCCGGTCAGCGTCAACACCGCCGGCAACAAGGCCGACGCCTTCCTGCAGCGCACCGTGCGCTACCAGGTGCGCCTGCTGGCCGACGGGGGCGCGAGGTCCAGCGTCGCCCTCACCCTGCGCAACGGCGCTCCGGCCAGCGGCCTGCCGCGCTACATCATCGGCCCGTTCGACGCGCGCTTCCGGCCCGGGCAGAACAGCCAGTTCCAGACCTTGCACGTGGCCGGGGCGTACGGCCTGGCCAGGGCGACGGTCGACGGACGCCCGGCCGAGGTCGAGGCGCAGGCCGAGCTGGGCGGGCTGTCGCTGTCCCAGTCGGTCGACATCCCCGCCAGGCAGGCCGTCACGCTCGGCTTCGACCTGGTGCGCAAGGACGCCGTGGAGATCCTCGGCGACAACCGCATCCGCTACCGGCTGCTGCTGCGCCCGCAGGCCACCGTCCGCCCCGACCAGGTGCAGGTGTCGGTCGGCCCGCCGCCCGGCTGGCGCTTCGCCGCCGCCCCGCCGGGCGGGCACCTGGCCGGCGCGACCGCGAGCTGGTCAGGCCAGCTCGACCAGGAGCGGTCGCTGGTGTTCGAGCTCGTCCCGGCCACCTAGTGGCGAACCGGGCGTGTCCGGCGAACGCCACTTCCCGGGAGCTAAACGGAATTCGATCTCTTAGAGCAATTCAAGGCCATAGAGTTGTTCGTCCGACCGGGTTCAGTTACGGTGCCGGCCGCCGCGGCAGTGCCAGCGGCAGCACTTGCAGCGATCGGCAGGCGCAGGCCGCGCGGCCTGCTCTGGGGACCGCCCCGATCCAAGGAGGAACTGAATGCGAAGGCTCCTGGCCGCGCTCGCCATAGCGGTCGGCTTCAGCTTGCTGAGCGTACCGGCCGCTCAGGCCAGCCACCCGAGGGCGCAGATCGTCGTCTCGCCCAGGAACACCTACCCGGGTCAGCTCGTGCTCGTCTCGGGGAGCTGCCTTCGCACCGGGGCGCTCGCCCGCATCGAGATCGACCGGCACCACTTCGCCACCACCGTGACCCGCTCCCGAGGCCACTTCTCGTTCGTCAAGCGCCTGCCGACCACGCTGCAGGCCAAGGCGCACCTGATGTACCTGTTCTGCAACGGCCGCTTCCGCGCGCTCGGCGGCTTCCGGGTCTGGCCGCGCAGCCACGCGTCCTTCGCCGTCGCCCCGACCAACCCGCACCAGGGCGACACCATCCGCCTCCAGGGATCGGGCTGCCTGCCGAGCACGATCGTCTACTTCCGCATCGACACCCACCGCCTGATCGGCCAGACGGTCGCCCGCACCAACTGGTTCTTCCGCGGCACCGCGGGGATCCCGAGCGCCATCGCCGTCGGAACCCACCGGGTGAGCGCGCAGTGCCGCCAGACCGGCCGCACCGCCGGGGCGCGCAACATCACCGTGCAGGACGACTACCCCGGTCTGGAGGCCAGCGTCGGCGGCATGCGGGTGGACCGCTCCACCGTCGTGGCCGGCCGCACCATCGCCTTCTCCGCGCGGAGCTGCAAGAGCGGGGTCACCGACGCGTCCCTGGACGACACCCGCGTCCAGCTCGCGGCGCCGGACCGGCGCGGCGGCATCTTCCGTGCCAAGGCGACCATCCCGAGCGGCACCCCGACCGGCGTCCACCAGCTGCTGACCCGCTGTGACGGGACCGTGGCCGGCGCGGCCACCGTGCAGGTCGTCGCGTCGGACGTCGCCGCCAGCGGCGCCACCGCGAGCCTGCCGGAGCGGCGCTCGAACATCGTGCCGGGCGTCTCGCTCGCCCTGGCCCTGATCGTCACCGGGGCGCTCGTCCTGACCGGCATCAGCCGGCGCCGCGCCGCGAACCAGCCGACCACCCATCCGTAGACGTCCCTGACCGCCGCGAGACGAGCTGGAGACCCGGTCCGCCATGGCCGTCCGTGAGCAGCACGTCCCCTCCCTCGCCCAGGGTGCGGCGATCGCCCTCTGGTCGACCGGGCAGGAGGCTCCGGCGCGCGTCGCCCGACGCGGCGCGCGCCGGCTGCTGCTCGCCTCGCGCCTCTCCGGCGACCTGGGCGCGCTGCTTCTCGGCCTGGTGGTCGCCGGACGACTGCAGGAGACGCTGGTGCGCGCCGAGCTGGTGAACCCGCTCGGCGCCACCGGCATCTTCAACGCCGTGGCCCTGGCCACCTGGCTGCTGCTGTTCGCCGGCCTCGGCCTGTACGACGGCCGGCGCCTGGTCAGCGCCGTCGACGAGTTCAAGTCGGTGCTCCAAGGGGTGGCCCTCGGCACCGTCGGCGGCGTCTTCCTCGCCTTCCTGCTCAACGTGCCGACGCACCGCTCCTGGGTGATCTCCGTCTGGATCGGCTGCACGCTGGCGGTGCTCGGCACCCGCTTCGCCTACCGCCGCATCCATCGCGCCCTGCGCCGCTCGGGCGCGATGGTCAGCCGCCTGCTGATCGTCGGAGCCGGGCGCGAAGGCTGCGACCTGTACCGCTCCATCACCGGCGCGCCCCACCTCGGCTTCGAGGTCGTCGGCTTCCTCGACGACACGCGGCGTCCAGGCCCCGCCGGGCCCGACCTGCCGGGGGTGCTCGGCGGCAGCGCGGAGGTGCGCGCCGTCGTGCTCGACCGGCAGGTCGACGCCGTGCTGGTCGCCGGCGGCTCGGTCGCCACCGAGACCGCGGAGCGCGTCTACCGCGACCTCGGTGGCATCGACGTCGACCTGCACCTGTCCACCGGCCTTCCCGGGGTCGCGGCCAGCCGGGTCGCGGTGCAGCGCTTCGGCGAGGTGCCCGTGCTCGGCCTGCGCCGCGTCGAGCTGACCGGCTACCAGCAGACCGTCAAGCGCGCCTTCGACATGGTCGTCGCCGGCGTGCTGCTGGTCGTGCTCGCCCCCGCACTGGCCGCCTGCGCCCTGGCGGTGCGCCTGTCCGGCCGCGGTCCGGTGCTGTTCCGCCAGCGCCGGGTGGGGCGGGGTGGGCACGAGTTCACCATCCACAAGTTCCGCTCCATGGTCCCGGATGCCGAGGACCGCCTGGCCGCGCTGGCCGACCGCAACGAGGCCGACGGCCTGCTGTTCAAGCTGACCCGCGACCCGCGCGTCACCCGGGTCGGCCGCGTGCTGCGGGCCTGGAGCCTCGACGAGCTGCCCCAGCTCCTCGACGTCGTGCGCGGCGACATGAGCCTGGTCGGCCCGCGCCCGCCCCTGCCCGCCGAGGCCGCACGCTACGACGGCTGGCTGCGCGACCGCCTGCGGGTCAAGCCGGGGGTCACGGGGCTGTGGCAGGTCTCCGGCCGCCACCGGCTCCGCTTCGAGGACTACATCCGCCACGACCTCTTCTACGTGGAGAACTGGTCGCTCGCCATGGACCTGTTCATCCTCCTCAAGACCATTCCAACCGTACTGCGACGTTCGGGGATATGAGCGCGCTCACCGACTACCTCCGCATCCTCCGCAAGCGCAAGCTGCTCGTGCTTGCCGCGGTGGTCTGCTGCGCGGCCACCGCCCTGGCGGCCTCCACGGCCACCATCCCGGTCTACCGGGCGTCGGCCAAGCTGCTGGTGATGGCGCGCACCCAGCCGAGCGGCGGGGTCAGCTCCGCGTACGAGGGCGCGCTGCTCTCCCAGCAGCTCATGCAGTCGTTCGCCGCTGTGATCGAGGCACGGCCAACCGCCGAGGCCGCGCTGCGCCGCCAGTACGAGAACATCCCCGCCGGCGTGCTCCAGCAGCGCGTCAAGGCCGAGCCGATCCCCGACACCCTGCTGATCGAGCTGAGCATCGAGGACATCGACCCGGCCAGGGCGCAGCGCCTGACCAACGCCGTCGCGCTCGCCTTCGTGGACCAGGTCCCCACCCTGCAGGGCGGCTCCACCGTCCGGGTCAGCCTGGTCGAGCCGGCGCTGCGGCCCACCGTGCCGGTGCGCCCCCAGACCAGGTTCAACGTCGCCCTGGCGGCCATGCTCGGGCTGATGCTGGGGGTCGGCGTCGCCTTCCTCGCCGAGCACCTCGACACCTCGATCCGCAGCGCCGACGCGCTCGAGGTGGCCGCCGGCGCGCCGGTCGTCGGCACCATCCCGCTGTTCGAGGCGACCGAGCAGCCCCTGCCCGTGGTGAGCGAGCCCCGCTCGGTCGAGGCCGAGGCGTTCCGCAAGCTGCGCACCAACCTGTCCTTCCTCGGTGTCGACCGGGGCAGCCTCTGCTGTGTCGTCACCTCGCCGTCGGTCGGCGAGGGCAAGTCCACCGTGACCGCCAACCTCGCCATGGCGATCGCGCAGAGCGGGCTGCGGGTGATCGTGGTCGAGGCCGACCTGCGCCGGCCCACCGTGCACCGGCTGTTCGGCCTGCAGCACCGTGTCGGCACCACCACCGTCCTGCTCGACCACGCCGACGTCGACGATGCCCTGCAGCAGCTCGACGAGGAGCCGGTCGCGGTGCTCACCTCCGGCCAGATCCCGCCGAACCCGTCGGAGCTGCTGGGGTCCCGGCCCATGGGCGAGCTGGTGGCCGAGCTGCGGCGCCGCGCCGACGTGGTGCTGATCGACTCGGCGCCGCTGCTGCCGGTGGCCGACCCGGTGGTCGTCTCCCAGTTCGCCGACGGCATGCTGCTGGTGGCCCGCGCCGGCTCGACCACCCGCGACCACATCAAGGCGGCACGAGCCGCTTGCGACAGGGGCGGCGCGCGCGTGCTCGGCGTGGTGCTCAACGCCGCGCCCCAGAACGCCGACCGGGCCGCCTACTACGGCTACTACGGCCCGCGCGAGCCGGAGGCGGTCCAGGCCAACGGCAACGGGAGCCGCGCGTCCCGGCACGCCAGGTCCAAGGCGGGCGCATGAGGATCCTGATCAGTGGCATCAACTACGCGCCGGAGGCCACCGGCATCGCGCCGTACACCACCGGGCTGGCCGAGCACCTCAGCGCCCGCGGCCACCGCGTCACCGTGGTCACCGGGCTGCCCAGCTACCCCCAGTGGCGCGTGCACGACGGCTACCGAGGCATCCTCGCCCGGCGCGAGTCCACGGGCGGGGTGGACCTGCGGCGGCGCTGGCACTACGTCCCGCGCGAGCAGTCGGCCATCCGCCGCGCGCTGTACGAGGCGAGCTTCCTCACCACCGGTCTGTCCGCCTTGGCGCTGCCGCGGCCGGACGCGATCATGGGGATCGTCCCGAGCCTCGGCGGCGGCCTGCTCGCCCGCCTCGCCGCGACCCGCTTCGCCGCGCCGTACGGTCTGGTCTTCCAAGACCTGATGGGCCCCGCCGCCGCCCAGAGCGGGGTCGCCGGCGGCGACGGCGCCGCCCGGACGATCCGGGCCGCCGAGGCGTTCGCGGCACGCGGCGCCGAAGCCGTCGGCGTGATCGCCGACGGGTTCCGGCCCTACCTGGAGACCCTCGGGGTCCACCCGGACCGCATCCGCCGGGTGCGCAACTGGACCCACGTGCCCGAGCCCGCCGTCGAGCCGGCCACCACCCGGGCCCGGCTCGGCCTGGACCCCGGCGCCACCGTCTGCCTGCACGCCGGCAACATGGGCTACAAGCAGGGCCTGGCCAACGTGGTGGAGTGCGCCCGGCTGGCCGCGTCCGATCCCGGGCTGCTGTTCGTGCTGATGGGCGACGGCAGCCAGCGGGCCCAGCTCGAGGACCTGGCCGCCCGCCACCGTCTCGGCAACCTCCGCTTCCTGCCGATCCAGCCCGCCGAGCTGTTCCCCAGCGTGCTCGCGGCGGCCGACCTGCTGCTGGTCAACCAGCGGGCCACGGTCACCGACATGTCGCTGCCGGGGAAGCTCACCTCTTATTTCCTCGCCGGCCGCCCGGTGCTGGCGGCGGTCTCCCCCGCCAGCGAGACCGCCCGCGAGGTGGCCGCCTCCGGCGCCGGCCTGGTCACCCAGCCAGACGACCCGGAGGCGCTGCTGGCGGCCGTGCGCACGCTGGCGGGCGACCCTGTGCGGCGCCGGCGCCTCGGCGATGCCGGCCGCGCCTACGCCCGCGCCACCCTCACACCCGGGCAGGCGCTCGCCGGCCTCGAGGCCCTCGTCGAGCTCGTCGCGGCGCGCGCGGGGACGGCGCGGGCGCTGGCCGTCCCGCCGTGACCCAGCTCCGCACCCTGCTCGGCACGGCCGCAAGCGCCGGTGACCGCCGGCCGCTCTCCCTGAGCTTCGCATCCTCCGGCGCCATCCAGGCCCTCAACGTGGTCACCGGCGTCCTGCTCGCCAGAGCCCTCGGCCCCGCCGGCCGCGGCGAGTTCGCCGCCGTGATGCTCTGGCCCGGCCTGTTCGCCACCGTCGGCGCCCTCGGCGTCGGCGAGGCCATCACCTACCACGCGGCCCGCGGCACCTCCGCCCCCGGCACCCTGATTGGCAGCGCCCTGGCGCTCGGCGCGGCGCAGGCGACCGTCCTGACGGCCGGCGCGGCCGTGACCATCGGGCGGGTGCTTGGCCACCAGGGCGCCGACGCGCGCGCCGCGGCCCAGGTCTACCTCGCCTATGTGCCGTTGTCCTTCCTCTGCACCTATCTCCTGTCGGTGCTCGGCGGCCTGCGCCGCTTCGCCGTCTTCCAGGCGCTGCGCGCGCTGGTGATCGCCCTCACGGCGCTCGGCCTGGTCGCGCTCGCCGCCGCCGGCGCGCTCGCGGTGCGCAGCGCGGTGCTCGTCTACCTGGGCGCGAACCTGGTCACCGCGCTCGCGGCGGTGGCCGTCCTGCAGCTCTGGAAGCTGCGGCTCGAGGTCGACCCCGAGCTGGTCCGCGGGCTGCTGTCCTTCGGCGCCCGCAGCCATGGCGGCAACGTCGCCGCCATGCTGAACGAACGGCTCGACCAGCTCGTCATGTCCGTCTTCCTGCCTCCCGTGAGCCTCGGGCTCTACGTGGTCGCCGTCACCATGACCTCGGTGACCGGTCTGGTCGGCGTGTCCGCCGCGACCGTCGCGCTACCATCGGTGGCCAGCGCGGACTCGGCCGGCGAGCGGGTCCACCAGGCACGCCGACTGGTCGGGGTGACGCTGCTGGCCTCGGTCGCGGTCACCGTGCCGGTGATCGCGGCCCTGCCGTGGCTCATCCGCATCTTCTTCGGCCCTGCCTACGCCGCGGCGGCCGGGCCGGGCAGGGTGCTGCTGCTCGCGGCCGTCGCCCTGAGCGCCGGCCGGGTGCTCGGGGCGCTGCTGCGGGCCGTCGGCCGGCCACTCGACGCCGGCCTGGCTGAGCTGTTCGCCCTGGTCGCAACCGTGCTCGGGCTGGTGCTGCTGCTGCCGGCGCTGGGCCTGGCCGGCGCGGCACTCACCTCGCTCGGCGCCTACCTGCTCAGCTCCGGCTGGATGGCCGGCCGGGTGGCGCGCGCCCTTGGCGTCTCGCCCGCGAGGCTGCTCCTCCCCGGCCGCGAGGCGCGGTCATGACCGTGCCCGCCGTCCTTGCGCGCCGCGACCGTTCCACGGAGCGGCGTGAGCAGCCGGTCGTCGCCGGCGCCGTCGTGGCCGCGGTCCTGCTCGGCCTGGCCGTCGGCAGCGGCCGGGCGGTGGCGGCCGCCGCGCTGGTCCTCGTCGTCACCGCCATGGTCGTCGGCCTGCAGGACTGGCGGCGGGCGGTCTACGGGCTGCTGCTGTTCCTGCCCTTCTCCGGAGTCCCGTACGTGCTGCTGTACCCCAACGTCCGCCCCGCCCTGGTCCTCAAGGACGTCGTCTTCGTGGTGCCCGCCTATGTCGGCTTCGTTGCGAGCCGGGGAACGCGACGGCGGGTCGAGCCGGGTGCCCTGCCCGCCGTCCTGCTGGTCCTGTTCGCGCTCCTGGTCGCTGTCGAGGTCTTCAACCCGGCCGTCCCAAACCGGCTGGTGGGCCTGATCGGCGCCAAGGTGTGGCTCTTCTACACGCCCTTCTGCCTGCTCGCCTACCACCTGGTCGACAGCAGGGCCGACCTCGCGCGGCTGCTCGCGGTGATGAGCCTGGCCGCGATCGCGCCGGCGCTGATCGGCCTGGCGGAGGCGGTCCTGGTCTACGCCGGGCAGCCGGACCTGGTGTACCGCTGGTATCGCGGCGCGGCGGAGTCGGCCACCCAGGGCTTCGCCCAGTTCGACTTCAGCGGCGGCGGCAGCCTGCGGCGCATCCCGAGCACGTTCTCGTTCGTGACGCAGTACTTCGCCTTCCTGGTCTGCATGATCGCGGTCGGCTACGCCTGGTGGCGTGGGGTTCTCGCCAGAGACCGCCTGGCTCCCGTCGGGGCCGTCGTCTGGCTCCTGCTGCTGGCCGCGAGCTTCCTGTCCGGCGCCAGGGCCGCCTTCGTCCTGGTCCCCTTCCTCGTGCTGCTCACCATCGTGCTCGAGGCACGCGACCTGCGCCTGCCCGTCGGCCGCCTGGTGGTGCCGTCCGCCGTGCTGGTCGGCGTCACCGTCGCCGTCCTCGGCATCGGCATCGGGACGCTGCTCAGCCACACGATCGGGGTCGGCATGGAGGAGTTCCAGGTCGTGTTCGTCGACAGCTTCCACCGCGTGCTCGGGACCACGCTGGGCGGCCTGGGGACAGGTATCGACACCAACGGTGCCCGCTACGCCTTCGACCGGCCCGACCAGTTCACCGCCGTCAACGGAGCCTGGTACGAGAGCTGGTACGTCAAGGCGTACCTGGAGCTCGGCGTGGCCGGGCTGATCATGATCGTGGCCATCCTCGGCCAGCCCATCGTGGCCGGGCTGCGCAGGCACGCGGCGCTCAGGGACCCGAGGCTGCGGGCGGTCTCGGCCAGCTTGCTGGCCCTGCTCGTCTGGAACCTCGTCTACGGCATCAAGGGCCAGTTCGTGGACCTGGACCCGAGCAACGTCTACTTCTGGCTGTTCATCGGCGTG
>Ga0307278_10000109_pt1 | contig 39495 bp, 39 predicted proteins | sample ER_DNA_117_FD_194482 | JGI IMG/M metagenome (GOLD analysis project Ga0307278, IMG submission 194482) | Bulk soil microbial communities from the East River watershed near Crested Butte, Colorado, United States - ER_DNA_117 | ecosystem: Environmental > Terrestrial > Soil > Floodplain | place... | reverse complement strand
AGCGTTTCCCTCTCGCGAAGGAGTTGCGATAGATCTCCTCGTAGCCGGTGGCGTCCACCTCGCGCGGGTTTCCGATCGTCTGCGGATCCTCGTACGCGATTCTGGCGAGCATCGGGATCTCTTCCTGCGAGAAGCCGAGCTCTTCCATGCTCGGAATGCCGACGTCGTCGGTCAGCCGGTAGACCTCCTCGACCCCGGCAAGCGCGGCTTCTAGTGGAGACAGTCCGTGGACGTCGACCCCGAGACCCTGCGCGATGCGGGCGTAGCGCTCCGGGTCCGCGGGTGCGTTGTACTCGCACACAGGTCCGAGCACTCGTGCTGTTAGCGCGCCGTGCGGACACTCGTGCACGCCGCCTGCCGACTGGCTCATGGCATGGGCTGCGCCGGCGCTCTCGGTCCCGTAGGCAAGTCCGCCGAGTGTCGCGGCGTGCGCCATGTCCGTGCGCGCCTCGAGGTTGCCGCCGTCTTCGTAGGCGACGCGCAGTGAGCGGCCGACAAGCTCGATCGCCAGGAGCGCAACGGCGTCGTTGAATGGTTGGTGGTAGTCACACGTGTAGCACTCGATCGCGTGGGAGAGTGCGTCCATTCCGGTCGCCGCGGTGATCGCCGGCGGCAGGCCGAGCATCAACTCGGGGTCGACGAGCGCGACGTGCGCGCCGATCAGCGGCGTGCCGCCGACGTTGAACTTGATCCTTCGCTCCGGATCGGTGATCACCGCCCAGAGCGTCGCCTCGCTCCCGGTGCCCGCTGTCGTGGGCACGGCGACAAGCGGCGGGATGCGCGTTCTGATCGGCGTCCCGCCGTATTCGTACTCGACGATCGAGCCGCCGTGGACGACCTCGACGCCGACCGACTTCGCCGTGTCCATCGAGCTCCCGCCGCCGAGGGCGATGAGGCCGTCGCAGCCGGCTTCGACGTACACGGTCCGGGCGTGCGCGACGAGCTCGATATCGGGGTTTGCGCGGACCTCGTCGAAGAGGACCGCGTTCTCGAGGTGCGCGAGTGTTGCGTCGGCGAGACCGGCCGCTACGACTCCCTTGTCCGTGACGAGAAGCGGCCGCGTGACTCCCAGCTCAGCGACAAGCGCGCCCACTCGCGCGATCGCGCCCGCGCCATGGACGATCCGGGTCGGCACCTCGACGGTTCGGACTGTCTCGACTTCCACGCTCACGGGGCGGCGAGCCTATCGCACGGTCGTCGGGCGCCATCGTTCGTCATCGTTCCCCCTCGAGCGCTGACAGACGAGGAAGCGCCTCGCCGCTGTTCGCGCGAGGCGCTCCCAGGTTCCGCCGGCTACTCAGCCGGTATCTCTCCATAGACCATCTTGAGACTCAACCCCTGCGAGCGTCGATAGAGCCACGACACGACGTAGACGCTGATCGCAACGCCATAAAGCACCGCCATGTAGTACTCCGAGTTCCGGAAGTTGACGCCGTAGACGGAGTCCTTGAACCAGTGGTAGAGGGCGAACACGAGGATCGCCGTGAAGGCCGTGGCCGCCGCGGTGATCAGCGGAATGCCGGCCACCTTGTACTTCGCGATCGGCGAGGCGTTGTAGATGTCCGGCCGGCGCCACGGGAAGATCGCCGCCGAGACCGCCGAGCCGAGGAACGTGATCGCGATCACCAGCGTGGCGTCGAACGTCCAACTGCTGAACTTCGTGTTGTATGCGTAGAAGTAGCTGATCGGAATCGATGGGATCAACATCAGCGCGAGCGCGCCGTACGGGACTCCCTTGGCACTGACCTTCGCCGCCGCCTCAGGCAGCACGCGATCGAACGCCGCGGCGAAGACCACTCGGGTCGACGACAGGAAGACGGTCCCGACCCAGCCGAAGAACCAGAGGCTCAGGATCCCGACGATGATGAACTGGAGCGCAGCGCTCCCGGTGAAGAACGCGACGAGCGTGCCTGGATAGGGAAAGACGCCCAGCGGCCCGGAACCGGCCCAGTAGGCGGCGTTCGACGCCTGATACCAGTGCCAGCCGAACGTGTGTGCGAACAGGCCGAGGAAGATCGCCGCGACCGCTGTCGTCGCGAGCAGAGCTCCGCCCATCGCGTAGATGTTCTTACGGAAGTCCGACGCTCCCCGTACCTCGCCGTACAGTGTCGCGCCCCAGTTCGACCAGAGATTGAAGAAGAACAGGATCGGAATCAACAGCACGATCTGGCTGAAGTGGAACGACGCGAGTGACGCGTAGTTCCCCGCGCCCGCCTTCGCGGTCGCTGCGTACGCGTCCCCGGAGGTGTGGTAGACGTCGTGCGCCTGCGCGTTGAACGCGGAGATGAAGTCACTCTTCGAATGCACGACGAGGAGGATGAACATGATCAGAAGACCCACGCAGCCGCCGTAGAAGCAGATTTTCTGGAAGCGTGCGTACGCCCTAACTCCGGCCGCGACCAGCACCGACGCCATCAGCGCGACGATCATCGACGAGGTGAAGACGCCGTTGTGGCTCGACCAGTACGTGACTCCGCGATCCCAGCCGACGATGGCCGAGAGCGGGCCCAGCACCATGATGTTGAGGATGTTCGCGTAGATCGGGACCCAGTGCCAGAGGATGAACCACCACCCGCAAGCGGCCAGCACGAATCCGATTCCGCCGCCGAGGGTCCGACTGATCCAGACGTAGTCGCCGCCGGCGCGCGGCATCGCCGCAATCAACGAGGCATAGGTGATCGCCTGGAAGACCAGGTACGCACCCGAGAGGATCGCCGCCCAGAACAGGCTGCCTCTGGGGATGAAGTTCGCGAAGGAGAACGCGTACAGGCCCAGCGTGACGAAGTTGATCGAGATCGCCGAGTAGATGAACGCGTCGCGGACCGACCAGCCTTTGACGAGGCCGGTCGCCTTGCGGACGAAAAGGGCTTGTTCTCCTACCTGAGCTGCCCCGGACATCGTTGCCATTCGTGTTCCTCCTATCCGCTCGTGAGGATGAACCGCTTGACCTTCTTCTTGCCGTCGAGGTCGACGACGGCGCCGAGCAGCTGGCCCTGCTCGTACGAGCTCCCCGGGTTGATGCAGAGCGTTCGGCCGATGCGCGTGGTGCCCTTCGCTTCGTGGATGTGACCGTGGAGGCCGAGGCAGGGCTGATGCTCTTCGATTGCGGCGCGAACTGCGGTCGAGCCGACCGGGACGGTTGAGCGCCCCGCCTCCTTCAGATGCATGTCCTTGGTCAGTTGTGGAGCGTCGTCGAGCCCGGACTTGTACGGAGGACAGTGCAGACTGAAGATCGTGCGTTCGGGAGGGGCCGTCACCTGGTCTGTGATCTTCCGGATCCGGATCTCGAGATCCTCTTCGTCCTCCTCTCGATAGGTATCCCACGGTGTTCGGTTTGCCCAGCCGCTCGAAACCATCTGGTACCCGCCGATCTCGACCACCTCGCCCTCGGCGAGCTCGACGTTCTTCGCGTCGCGGATGACGTCGTCGACGTTGAGCTGATCATCGTTGCCCGGGCAGACGAAGCAACGGATGTCTTTCCCGGCCAGCTTCTCATCCGCCACCTGCATCCACCGCTCCACGGTCTTCAGCATCTCCTCCTCGAATAGCCGGTGCCAACGAGCCTCGTCGTCCTGCAGCTCACGCACCTCTTCGGGTGTCGTCCTGAACGGGTAGTAGCCGCGCCGAATCACGGCTTCCTCGAAGGCGGCGACGTCGTCCTCGCCGACGAGCTCTTCGCGGTTTTCGAGCAGGGTGGCGTGCCAGCGGCCGTCGCCTTCGTCGACGACGGGAACGAGCGCCTTCCCGGTCATGTCGCCTCCGAGGACGATTACGTCCGCCTCGTAATGCAACCCGCTGTTCAGGAACTTCCGCCAGCACGTCTCGGACCCGTGGATGTCGGTGGCGAAGAAGAGCCTCATGCGCGTTCCTCCGGAAGGTCGTACCAGCGCTTGCGTTCGCCGATCTTCGCGCGCAGGCGCCAGGCGCGTGACTTCGGCTCGGCCTCGATTCGCTCCTCGAGCTCCGAGAAGCGGGTGGCAACGTCGGCGAGATCCTCGCCGTAGGCACCCGCCTGCTTGCGGCACGCTTCGAGGTTCCGGGTGATTGTCCGCCAGAGGCCCCAGTCCTCAGAGCAGAGTTGCGCGATCCGTCCCGCGTTGACGGTGTCGCCGTCCTCGTCTCCGAGCTCCCGGTCGTGCAGGACGGCGATCGCATCGCGTACGTCCTTCTCGTTCAGCTGGATCACCTGCAGCTTCGTCAGCAGGAGCTCGGCGAGTGGGATCGACGTCTCGTCCAGCTCGATGCGTCCTTCGAGTGGAATCTCGTGGCACATGCGAAACGAGCCTACGAAGACGTCGACCTGACGGCCGTGATCCTCGTCGAAGAAGAGGAGGCGTTCCCGCGAGTTGAGTGCGTTGAATGAAACCTGCGGCGAGTAGCCGAGGTCGCGGAAGAACTTCTGGGCAGGACCCGATGCGCGCCGCGCGGTGACGAAGTCGAGGTCGCCGTAAGTCCGTTCCAGCGCCGGAGGCAAACCGTTCCGACTCCTGAGGCGGACAGCGACGCCGCCAAGCAGACGAAGCGGCAGAGCCTGTTCGCGCGCGACCGAGAGGACCCGGACACCCTCGGCTACGACGTCGTCCTCGATTAGAGCAGAGCCCGTCACGGCGTCCTCCACGTCCCGGCCTGGTGCGGATGGGAACGAACTGAGATATGAGTAATGTATCTCCGTGGCAGAGGCGAAGGGGCAGGTCGGCGTCCTCCAGGCCTCGAGCGGGGCGACGGCCTCGCTCGCCGACCGGGCGTACCACGCGATCCGGGAGATGATCGTTTCGGTTGAGCTGCGGCCCGGGGCGGTGATCGACGAGCGCGGGTTGATGGACCGACTCGGGATCGGGCGCACGCCGACCCGCGAAGCGCTGCGTCGCCTCTCGCAGGAGCGATTGGTCGAGGTCTACCCCCGCCGGGGCATGTTCGTCACGAGCGTGGAGATCCGCGATCTGGCCAGCCTCGCTGAGGTGCGATCGGCTCTGGAAAGCCACGTAGCGCGCCTCGCCGCCGAACGGGCGACCGACGAAGACCGGAACGCGCTGGAGACCCTCCTCGGCGAGTTGGGAGGCAAGAGCGAGCTGGACGCGCGCGAGCTGATGGCCCTGGACGAGCGGATCCACCGTCAGGTGTACGGCTGTGCCCACAACCCCTTCCTCGAGGCCACACTCGAGGAGTACTACGTCCTGGCGCTGCGGATCTGGTACCTCGCGCTCGATCGCGCCCCGGAGCTGGAGGAGGCGGTGCTGGGCCATCGCGAGCTCTTGGAGGCAATTCGTGACGGAGACGCCGACCGCGCCGAGGCGACAATGCGCCGGCACGTGCTCGACTTCGAAGAGGTCATGCGGCGAGTGCTGACGAGCGCGTGAGCACTATCCCTCTACCGTCATCCGCGCAGGCCGTAGTGGTCGGCGCCGGCATCGTCGGCAACAGCATCGCGTACCACCTCTCGCGGCTCGGCTGGACGGATCTCGTGTTGCTCGAGCAGGGTCCCCTGCCCAACCCGGGCGGCTCTACGGGTCACGCGTCGAACTTCATCTTCCCTGTCGACCACTCAAAGGAGATGACGACGCTCACGAAGGAGAGCGCCCGCCAGTACATCGAGCTCGGGCTTGCCACGATCAGCGGCGGCGTCGAGGTCGCGCGGACGAAGGAGCGGATGGAGGAGCTGAACCGGCGCATGTCGTCGGCGCTCTCCTGGGGCGAGGAGGGGTGCGAGCTGCTGACGCCCGCGCAGGTGCTCGAGAAGGTGCCGTTCGTCAACACGGACGTCATTCTCGGCGGCTTCTACACGCCGGGCGTTTCCGTCGTCGACCCGCTGCGCGCCGGCACGCTGATGCGCGAGTACGCGCAGGAACGCGGTGCGAGCGTGTTCGCCAGCACCGAGGTCACCGGTATCGACGTCGAGAACAACCGTGTACGGCGCGTCCACACCGACAAGGGTTCGATCGACGCCGAGTACGTATTCATCGCGTGCGGCATCTGGAGCCCGCGCATCGCGCGCATGGCGGGCGCGACGATCCCGCTAACTCCGGCGGTGCACCAGATGATCAGCGTGGGACCGATCCCGCTCTTCGAAGAGACGCCCGGCGAGATCTCCTTCCCGATCGTGCGCGACGTGGACACGAACATGTACGAGCGCCAGAACGGAAGCGACATGGAGGTTGGCTCGTACGCCCATCGCCCGATCCTCTTCGACCCTGACGAGATCCCATCGATCGAGGAGTCCGCGCTCTCGCCAACGGAGCTGCCGTTCACGTCCGAGGACTTCGATCCCCAGCTCGAGCAGGCACTCGAGCTTTTCCCGGAGATCCTTACCGTCGAGGGGGCGGGCATCCGCCACGCGATCAACGGGCTGCTGTCGCTCACTCCCGACGGCATGCCGCTCCTCGGAGAGACGGAGGTCAAGAACCTCTGGTCCGTCGCGGCAATCTGGATCAAGGAGGCGCCCGGGATTGCGCAGGCCGTCGCCGAATGGGCGGTCGAAGGCGCGCCGGAGACGGATCTGCATACCGCCGACGTGGCGCGCTTCTACCCGCACCAGCGCACGAAGCGCCACGTCGACGCGCGCTCGGCAGAGGGCTACAACCGCACCTACGGGATCGTGCACCCGATGGAGCAGTGGCTGTCGAACCGCGAGGTGCGGTTGAGCCCGTTCTACGCGCGCGAGCGCGAGCTCGGCGCGGTGTTCTACGAGACCGCCGGCTGGGAGCGTCCGTGGTGGTACGCGTCGAACGAGCCGCTGCTCGAGGAGTACGGCGACCGCGTGATGGCGCGCGAGGCGGAATGGGAGTCGCGCTGGTGGTCGCCGATCATCAACGCCGAGCATCTCGCGATGCGCGACCGCGCGGCGATGATCGACATCTCGGCCTTCGCCGTCTTCGACATCGTCGGCTCGGGAGCGCTCGACTACTTGCAGCGCCTGGCGCTTGCGGAGATGGACGTCGCAGTCGGCCGAGTCGTCTACACATCGATCCTCGACCAGCACGGCGGCTTCAAGGCCGACCTCACGATCATGCGGCTCGGCGACAACTTCTTCCGCGTCGTCACCGGCGGCATGGACGGTCCGCGCGACCGGAAGTGGTTCGAGGACCACCTGCCTGCGGACGGCTCCGCCGCGCTCGACGACGTGACCTCCGCGTGGTGCACGCTCGGCCTCTGGGGGCCGCGCGCCCGCGACATCCTGGAAGCGACCACGAGCGCCGACGTCTCACACGAGGGCTTTCCGTTCTTGCGCTGCCGCTGGATCGACATCGGGCCGGTGCGCGCGCTCGCCTCGCGCATCTCCTACGTCGGCGAGCTCGGCTGGGAGCTGTACGCCCCGATGGAGCAGGGCGCCGCGCTGTGGGACACGATCCGGGAGGCCGGACAGCCGTTCGGCGTCGTCCCCTCGGGGATCGGTGTCTACGGCACGACCGGCCGGATCGAAAAGGGCTACCGGCTGTACGGCGCGGAACTGGAGACGGAATACAACGTCGTCGAGGCTGATATGCAGCGGCCGAAGGTCAAGGACGCCGACTTCATCGGCAAAGAGGCGCACATCCGCCACCGGAACGAGGAGCCGGCGGCGATTCTCTCCACGCTCACCGTCGATGACAACACGTCGCCCTCGAACGGAAAGAAGCGCTACATGGTCGGGCGCGAGCCGATCCTCACGGCGGACGGCGCGCGGATCGTCGACCGCAAGGGCCGAGGCTCCTACGCGACCAGCGCGGGCTCGGGGCCGTCCGTGGGCAAGCACGTGCTGCTCGCATACCTGCCGCCCGAGCATGCCGAGGAGGGCAACAAGCTCCTGGTCCAGTACATGGGCGACCGCTATCCCGTCACCGTCGCGGTCAAGGGCAGCCGCTCGCTCTTCGATCCAGAGAACACGCGGGTTCGCAGTTGAACGTCATCGTGTGCGTGAAGCGCGTTCCCGAGACGGGGGCACGTATCACGCTCACGGGCGACGCGCAGGCGATCGACACAAGCCTGCTCGGCTTTACGATCTCGCCGCACGAGGAGTGCGCCGTCGAGGAAGCGCTGCGCATCGTCGGGGAACACGGGGGCTCGACGACGGTGCTGACCCTGGGACCGCCCGACGCCGCCGAACAGCTGCAGAACGCCATGGCGATGGGTGTGGACAACGCGGTGCTGCTCGAGACCGACGGGAGTGACTGGAACGCGGAGGCGACGGCCGCTGCACTCGCAGACGCGATCCGCGCGCAACCCGAACCGTTCGACGTGCTGCTCTTCGGCAACGAGGCGGCGGATACCGGCGACTACCAGGTGGGCGTTCGCGTCGCTCACGCGCTGGGGCTCCCGTGCGTCACCGGCATCAAAGGCATCGCGATCGAGGACGGGAAGCTGACGGCGCGGCGCGAGGCAGGCGGCGGCTGGGAGATCTTCGAGCTGCCTCTGCCGGCGGTCGTCACGGTGAAGGAAGGAATCAATCTGCCGCGCTACGCGTCGCTGCCCGGGCGGCTGCGTGCCAAGAAGACGCCGATCGCGCGGATCGAGCCACAGCCGCGCGCGAGCGCGCTGGAGACGATCAGGCTCGTCGTCCCGCCGGAGCAGGAGACGCACGTCGAGATCCTCGCCGGCGCCGACGCCGCGCCGCGCGTCGTGGAGGTGCTGCGCGAGCTCGGACTAGTGGTGACGTCATGATCCTCTGCCTCGTCGACCGCGATCCGGTCTCGCTCGAAGCGCTGACGTTCGCACGCGAGCTCGGTGACGTCGAGGCTCTGATCTTCGAGGAGACGGACGTCGACGGCTACACCGCACGCGCGCGCCGCGTCGTGCACCCGCGACTCGGCGACTACGCGCCCGAGGCGTGGGCGCAGGCGATCGTCGAGCTCGAGCCGGAGGTCGTGGTCGCCCCGGGCACCGACCGCGGGCACGAGGTGCTGGCCCATGTCGCGGCACGGCTGGGCGTCCCACTGGCCGCGAATGTCGTCGCGGCGGCAACCGACGGCGACGCCTTGCAGCTCACGCGCCAGCGCTGGGGCGGCAGCCTGCTCGAAGAGGCCCGGCTCACCGGAACGCCGAAGCTGCTCACGGTCGCCGCGCATGCCGTCGTGGCGCAGCCCGCCGGCGTCACGACGACGACGGAGGAGTTCACCCCGTCCCTCGCCGACGAACACTTCGTCGTGCGGGTGTCAGGCCGCGAGCAACCGACCGCCGGCACCGTCCGGCTCGACACCGCGCGCGTCGTTGTCGGCGGCGGCCGCGGCGTCGGCAGCAAGGAGGGGTTCGAGCTGCTCGAGGAGCTCGCGAACCTCCTCGGGGGTGCCGTCGGCGGCTCGCGCGTCGTCACCAACCTCGGCTGGCGACCGCACTCCGATCAGGTCGGACAGACGGGGGCACGGATCGCGCCCGACCTCTACATCGCGTGCGGCATCAGCGGCGCAATCCAGCACATCGTCGGGTGCAAGGCCGCCAAGCGGATCCTCGTGATCAACAAGGACCAGAGCGCGCCGATCGTCGCGCGTGCAGACTGGGCCGCGATCGGCGACCTCCACGAGATCGTGCCCGCCATCGTCGCCGAGCTCCGCAAGAACGGGGTCTAGTAGCGCAGGTACAGCTGGTCCGTCTTCGCGGCCATGATGAAGTCGTTGCGATGCAGCCCTTTGATCTTGTGCGTCCACCACGTGACCGTCGTCCTGCCCCACTCGGTCAGCAGCGCCGGGTGATGTTGCTCTTGCTCCGCAAGCTCGGCGACTTCGTTCGTGAGTTCCAGTGCCTGCGCGAAATCATCGACCGAAAAGACGCGCCTCAGACGCTTGATCCCGTCGAGCTCGACGATTTCCCACTCAGGAATCTGGGGATGCAGTTCTGCGATCTCGGCATCGGCCAAGGTCGGGGCGTCCTTGCGACAGGCGACGCACTTCATCTGCGTCAGTGTCTTCATCGTGCCGATCGGAACCGTTCGAGCAACTCGCGCAGGGGAACGTCTGCAAGCGATTCGAGCACGAGATCGGCGTCGTCGAGCGCGAGCGTCGCCGTCATCGGATTCGGCACCGCCACGCAGACGAGTCCTGCGGCCTTCGCGGCAGTGACGCCGTTCGGCGAGTCCTCGAAGGCGATCGCTTGGTGCGGCTCGAGCTCGAGGCGGTCGAGCGCCTCGAGGTAGAGATCGGGTCGCGGTTTCGCCCGCGCCGTGTCGCCGTTTGCGGCCACGATCGTGTCGAGGCCTTTGAGGTGACCGAGCCGGCCGAGATGACGCTCGATCCAGTCGTCGTCGCTGCTGCTCACCACGGCGGTGCGCAGGCCGAGCCGCTCCGCTTCGGCGAAGTACTCCTCCACGCCGGGCCTGAGCTCTTCGAGATCCGTGAGCTCGTACTCGCGGGCGCGGCGACGCGTGGTCAGCGCCTGCTCGTCGAGGCGCCTGCCGACGAGCTCCTCGAGATGTCCGAGCGGATCGAAAGGCGCACCGATCGTCCCGATGAGGGTGGCCCACCGATCCTGCGGCAACTCGTGACCGTGCTCGCGGTAGAGCTCCTCCCAGACGAGCCGGGAGGGGGTCTCGGTATCGACGAGCAGGCCGTCGAAGTCGAAGAGGAGCCCACGGATTGCCACGCTGTCAGTCTTCCTGAATGGCTGTGCTCGGCGTCGACGTGGGCGGGACCTTCACGGACGCGGTCGTTCTGGACGGCGGTCGCGTGACCACCGCCAAGGTGCTCACCACTCCCCACCAGGAGGACTCGGTCCTCGCGGCAGCGCGCGCGGCGGGCGCCGAACGCGTCGAGCGTTTCGCACACGGGACGACGGTTGCGACCAACGCGCTGCTCGAGCGCAAGGGAGCTCGCACCGCGTTCGTCACCACCGCAGGCTTCGAGCATCTCCTGCATCTGCGTCGCCAGACACGCGCGCAGCTCTACCGCCCGTGTGCGGCGTGGCCCGAGCCGCTCGTTCCGCTCGAGCGCTCACACGGCGTCCGCGGGCGCATGGGCCCGGACGGGGAACTGGAGCCGATCGATCTCGGCACGCTGCCGGACATCGACGCCGAGGCGGTCGCAGTGTGCCTCTTACACGCGTACCGCGATCCGTCGCACGAGCGCGCGGTGGCCGAGGAGCTCCGTCGCAGGCTGCCGGATGCGCACGTCGTTGCCTCGCACGAGGTGGCGCCCGAGTTCCGCGAGTACGAGCGCGCGTCGACGACTGCGGCCGACGCGTATCTCGGACCGGTCGTGGCGCGCTACCTGCATGCGCTCGCTGATGCTGCCGCAGCGGCGGGATTGCCGAAGCCGCTCGTCATGCGTTCATCGGGAGGAGTTGCGACTCCCGACGAAGCGGCCAATCATCCGGCGACGATTCTCGTCTCCGGCCCCGCCGCCGGTGTGGTCGGCGCCGCACGACTCGCGGCACTGGCCGGCATCGAAAACGCGATCGCGTTCGACATGGGTGGCACGTCGACGGACGTGTGCCTGATCGCGGGCGGTCGTGCCCGGCGCGCAAGCGAACGAACTGTCGCAGGCCTGCCGATCCGCCTCCCTACGGTCGACCTGCACACCGTCGGCGCGGGCGGCGGCTCGCTCGTCTGGACGGACGCCGGCGGTGCACTGCATGTCGGTCCGCAGAGCGCCGGTGCAGATCCAGGCCCGGCGTGTTACGGACGCGGCGGAACGCAGGGCACGGTCACCGACGCGAACCTCCTGCTCGGCCGCCTGCCTCACCAGCTCGCCGGCGGCGTCGAGCTCGACCGGGCGGCGGCCGAGCGCGCACTCGCGGGAATCGATCCGGCCGCGGTCGTCGACGTCGTCAACGCCGAGATGCTGCGTGCGCTGCGCGTCGTCTCGGTGGAGCGCGGGCACGACCCGGCGGACTTCGCGCTCGTGGCGTTCGGCGGAGCCGGCCCACTGCACGCGTGTGAGCTGGCGGACGAGCTTGGTATTCGCACCGCGCTCGTCCCGGAGGCCGCGGGCGTGCTGTCGGCACTCGGACTGGTGGCGTCGGAGGAGCGGCGAGACGCGGTGCGCTCGTATCTCGTCCCCCTTCGGGACGCCGGCGAGCTGCCGCGGGAAGGCGAAGCTGATCTCCGCTACGCGGGACAGTCCTTCGAGCTGACGTTACCGCTGCAGGACGACTTGGCCGAAGCATTCCACCGCGCACACGAAGAGCAGTACGGGTTCGCGGAGCGAGACCGCGAAATCCAGCTGGTGGCTGTGCGGACCGCCGACATCCGTCAGGGACCCGAGCTCGAGCTGCCGCGCTGCGAGGAAACGACGGTCTACGGCCCGGCCGTCGTCGAGCTCGCCGGCTCCACCTGCTGGATTCCCCCCGGGTGGGTGGGGGCTAGGGATGGTCGCATGCTGAGGCTCACGCGACAGTGACGATCGAGCTCCAGATCATCGGCAGCCTCCTGCGCGCGGTTGCTGAAGAGATGGGCGCAGTGCTCGTCCGCTCGGCGTTCTCGGCCAACATCAAGGAGCGCCGGGATTGCTCCACGGCGCTGTTCGACGAGCGCGGCCGGATGGTCGCGCAGGCCGAGCACATCCCCGTGCATCTCGGTGCGATGCCCGATGCGGTCGCCGCGGTGATGCGGCACGACCCGGCCTTAGGCGAGGTGTGGGCGCTCAACGACCCCTACGCCGGGGGCACGCACCTTCCGGACATCACGCTCGTGTCGCGAACCGAAACGGGCTTCGCGGTCACGCGCGCGCACCACGCGGACGTGGGCGGCCGCGAGCCGGGGTCGATGCCGGCCGATTCGCGCACCCTGGACGAAGAAGGGGTCGTGATTCCTCCGACGCGGCTCGACGACGACGTGATCGTGGGTCTGGTCGCGCGCATGCGCAACCCCGAGGAGCGGCAGGGAGATCTGCGCGCGCAGCTCGCGGCGCACCGCCTCGCGGAGCAGCGCGTCGCGGAGCTCTGTGAACGGCGCGGACGCGATACGGTCGTCGCGGCGATGGACGAGCTCTTCGCTTACTCCGAGCGCAGGATGCGCGTCGGCATTGCCGCTCTCCCGGACGGTCGGTTTGCGGCGCACGACGTGCTGGAGGCGATCGAAGGCGACCTCGAGGTACACGCCACGGTGACGGTCGAGGGCGACACCGTCGCAATCGACTTCACCGGAAGCTCCCCGCAGCATGCAGGGAATCTCAACTGCCCTCTGTCGGTTGCGCGCTCCGCGTGCTTCTACGTCGTCCGCGTTCTCGTCGATCCCGATCTCCCGGCGTCGGGCGGAGCGTTCGCGCCCGTCACCGTCACCGCTCCGGAAGGATGCCTCGTCAACGCGCGCCCGCCGGCCGCCGTGGCCGCGGGCAACGTGGAGACCTCCTCCCGAATCGTCGACGTCGTGATGCGCGCGTTCGGCGATGCGATCGACGTTCCGGCGCAGGGACAGGGAACGATGAACAACGTCACGCTCGGCAACGAACGCTTCACGTACTACGAGACGATCGGCGGCGGTCAGGGGGCGTGTTCGGACGCAGATGGGCCGAGCGGCGTGCATGTCGCGATGTCGAACACGCTCTCGACGCCGGTCGAAGCCCTCGAGCTGCAGTACCCGCTGCGCGTCGAGCGCTATGGGCTCCGGCTCGGCTCCGGCGGAGCGGGACGGCACCGAGGCGGCGACGGCGTCCTGCGTGAGTTGCGTGTCCTCGAGGCCTGCAGGCTCTCGATCATCAGCGAGCGCCGCGTTCACCAGCCGCAGGGCGAGCGCGGGGGAGAGCCGGGAGCCCCCGGGCGGAACTCGCTCAACGGAGAGCCCCTACCGGCGAAGGTGACCCGCGATCTCACCGCAGGGGACATCGTCACGATCGAGACCCCGGGCGGCGGCGGGCACGGTGGGTAGGGTCTAGCCCGTGAGCGGCCATGTCGAAGCGATCTTCGTCGCGTCCGAGCGCGGCGAGCTCCCGGCTCCTGTCGAGCGCGTTCGTGCCTACGCAGGACGCGGTCTCCAGGGCAACCGTTACTTCTGGGAAGACGGCGACGCGCCCCCGGGACGAGGCGTGACCCTGATCGCGGCCGAAGCGGTGGATGCGGTCGCGCTCGAGGGCAATGTGTCGATCGAGCCTGCCGCAACCCGGCGTAACGTGCTCACGCGCGGGATCGACGTCAACGAGCTCGTCGGCAAGCGCTTCCGCATCGGCGACGTCGAATGCGAAGGCGTCGAGCTCTGTGAGCCCTGCGCGCATCTCGAGTCGATGACGCAGCCGGGCGTGATCAAGGCGCTCGTGCATCGCGGCGGCCTCAACGCCGACATTCTCAGCGACGGCGAGATCGGCATCGGCGATCCGGTCGTCGCGGTCTAGACACCCATAGCCGGCCGAGCCTTCATCCTCGGCGGCACCGGCAACGTCGGCGCGGCCATCGCGCATTCGCTCGCAGCTGACGGCTGGCAGGTCACCGTGGCGGGCAAAACCGAGCGGGTCGCGCCAGTGGGTATCGAACACGTCGCGCTCGACCGAGACGAGCAAGGCGCACTCTCAGTCGCGAACGGCTTCGACCTCGTGGTCGACGTCATTCCGTTCGAGGCGGCGCACGCGGAACAGCTGCTCGAGCTCGAGACCGGCGCGCTCCTCGCGATCTCCTCTGCGTCGGTCTACGCCGACGAGCAAGGCCGCACGCTCGACGAGGCACAGGGCGTGGACGACTTCCCCGAGTTTCCGATCCCGATTCCCGAGACGCAGCCAACAGTCGCGCCCGGCGACGACACGTACTCGACGAAGAAGGCGAAGCTCGAACGAATCCTGCTGGAGAATGGCCGCGTTCCGGCCGCGATCGTGCGGCCGTGTGCGATCTACGGGGCGGGCGACCGGATGGGGCGCGAGTGGCACTTCGTCAAGCGCGCGCTCGATCGCCGGCCCTATGTCGTGCTGACGAACCGCGGTGCCGGGCATTTCCACACCACCGCGTCGGAGAACATCGGCGAGCTCGTGCGGCTGATCGCAGCCCGGCCGCGGACGGGTGTCTTCAACTGCGGCGATCCCGATCCGCCGACGGTGTTGGAGATCGCCCGCGCGATCGGCGAGGCCGTAGGCCATCGCTTCGAGGAGGTGCTGCTCGAGCCGGCCGGTCGCGGCGAGGTCGGTCAGACGCCCTGGTCGGCCGCGAAGCCCATGCTCGTCGACATGGCGAAGGCCGAGCGGGAGCTCGGTTACCGGGCCGCGATCGCCTGGGCCGAGGCGCTCCCTCTCCAGGTCCGCTGGCTGATCGAGGCAACGCGGGATCGAGACTGGCGGGAGGTTCTCACTCGTGGAGCTGACTACCTGCAGTTCGACTACGGGTCCGAGGACGAGTTCGTCGCAGATCTCGCGAAGGCGTAGGCTCACCTCGTGGACGGCGTCGTCAAGGTCGCGTGCGTGCAGGCCGAACCGGTCGCGTTCGACCGAGCGGCCACGATCGACAAGCTCGAAGGGCTGGTCGGTGAAGTCGCAGCCGCCGGCGCGCGGCTCGCGCTCTTCCCGGAGACCTTCGTCCCCGTCTATCCGTCCAACCGTTGGGTTCGCTACCTCGCGGGCTGGGGCGGTCCAGAAGCGGGAGCAGCACGCGAGGTCTTCGCGCGACTCATGCAGCAGTCGGTGACGGTTCCCGGCCCCGACTCGGATCGCCTGGCCGAGATCGCGCGTGCGAACGACCTCTGGCTCGCGGTCGGCGTCAACGAGCTCGACGGCGGGACGATCTACAACTCGCTGCTCGTCTACTCACCTGATGGAGGGCTGGCGCTCCACCACCGCAAGCTGATGCCCACGAATCACGAGCGCCTAGTCTGGGGGCTGGGGGACGGGCGTGGGCTGGAGACGATCCCGACGGACCTCGGCAAGGTCGGCGGACTGATCTGCTGGGAGAACCTGATGCCGCTCGCCCGCTTCGCCCTTTACCAGAGCGGAGTCGAGGTGTATCTCGCTCCGACGGCCGACGACTCGGAGGACTGGCACGACTCGATGAAGCACATCGCCCGGGAGTCGCGCGCATTCGTTCTCAGCTGCTGTGTCTTCCAGCGCGCTTCCGGTTACCCGGACGACGTACCGCTCGCCGAGGGTGACGAACTGGTGGGCGCCGGGGGCTCAGCCATTCTTGCGCCGGACGGGACCTACCTCGCCGGGCCGCTGTGGAACGAGGAAGGCATTCTCTACGCCGATCTCGATCCACAACGGCTCTACGAGGCACGTCAGCGTTTCGACCCGGCCGGGCATTACAACCGGCCGGACGTGTTACGCCTTCAGATCCGCTAGGAGCCGATCCGCAGGCTGAGGTTTCCGGTCGGAAAACCACGAAGCTTGCTCTTCAGCAGTTCGAGCATCGGATGCCGCCTTTCCGCAGTTGAGGACTTACGCCACGATCAGCATCGGCCGTCAATCCGCACGCCCGTATCCCTCGTCCGCGGGCCTCATTCTGCCCCGCACAGGCGCGCTGCGCCTCAAGACGCGCGCGTCGCCGTCGCGGCGCGTGACTCTGTCTGCGTCGAAACGCTCCAGGAGCAGCTGCGCGGTCTTGCGCGACACTCCGAGCAGGTCCCGAAAGCGGGCGAGCGTGATCCGTCCGGACGCCCCGAGTTCTTCGAACAGGACGTCACGGGCGCGCTCGTAAGCAGCGGTGGAGACGGCGTACCCGTCGCCGGTGCGCACCAGGCGGCCTTGTTGCTCGAGGAAGCGCGCGAGTCCGGCGTCTTCGATCTTCACGGGCTCGAGCCCGAGCCGTGCTTCGAGCTCGGCCGCTTCTCGTTCGCGCGCGCCGAGTGAGCCCGCCGTGCCCGGGCGGTAGAGCTTCGCGCCGCGCCGCTCCAGTCCGAGCCGCGGCACGACGGCCGGCGCCCAGGCCTGCGTCGGAGCCGGCACGCCCGGATCGAGCGGGTCAGCCCCGTCAAGGCGCCTTTCGAGCTCAACGCGAAGCTCTTCGAGCCATTCATCGGAGAAGGACCAGCCGCCGTCGGCTTCCAGAACCGGCGCGTGGACCAGCACCTCGCCGCGCGCGCTGCGCTCGAATCGCGCCGCGTCAGCATGACGCGGCGGGGCGGCGTCGATGACGAGCCCGCCCCCGACCGTCGTTCCCGCGCGCAGCACGACACGGTCACCCCGCGCAGCCACGATCGGCGCATCGAGCCGAAGCTGGGCGAAGCGGTCGACGCGCACCACACGCGCGAGCATGGTTGCCGTCCCGTGGTGGACGAGTACGCGTGGCGGGATCGGCGCGACCTCCTCGAGCTCGACATCGAGCCGATAGCTGAGGTCGTACGCATCAGGTTCGACGAGAGCGTCGCCACGGCCGAGATCGCTCCGCTCGACACCGGGAAGCGCAACCGCGACTCGCTGTCCGGCCTCGGCGACGTCGACTTCCCGGTCGTGGACCTGCACGCTGCGAACTCGCACCTCGCGCGCGCCCGGTTCTGCACGGAGTACGGCTCCCGGGCCGATCCTTCCCGACCAGAGAGTGCCGGTGGCGACCGTTCCGATTCCGCGCAGGCTGAACACGCGATCGACATAGAGCCTCGTCGGTGCGTCCACGCGTTCGGCTTCGAAGGAGGCGCGCGCCAGAGCAGCACGCAGCTCGTTCAGGCCGCTGCCCGTCTTCGCGCTGACGGCAACGACCTCCGAGGCCGGCACGAGCTCGTGAGCCTCGTCGAGTGCGAGCTGGAGCGCATCGGGCTCGACGGCATCTGCCTTCGTCACGGCGATCACGCCTCGATCGACGCCGAGCAACCTGAGGATCGCCAGGTGCTCGTGCGTCTGCGGACGCGCGCCCTCGCCGGCGTCGATGACGAGCAGGAAGAGGTCGATCCCGGTCGCTCCTGCGACCATCGTGCGGACGAAGCGCTCGTGTCCCGGCACGTCCACAAGAGAGAGCCGGCGGCCGTCCGGCAAGTCGAGCGGCGCGTAGCCCAGATCGATCGAGATCCCGCGGGCCTGTTCTTCCGGCAGCCGATCGGTGTCCTTGCCGGTCAGTGCGCGCACGAGCCACGTCTTGCCGTGGTCGATGTGTCCTGCTGTCCCGACAGTCAGCGGCATCTGGCTTGAATCAGACCGTCCTCGATCTGCTCGACGCGGAAGCCCGCGCCGTCGAGGAGCGCACGCCAATCAGACTCGGTTCGCTCCCGGCCGCGCTGGAGGACGAGCATCAAGAGGTCCAGCCACTTGACGCCGGCCGGGTCGTTGCCCGGCGGGACGACCGAATCGAGGACGAGCAACCGCGCCTCATCCGGTGCCGCTGCACGGACGGTGCGCAAGATGGCCGCGGCCTGCTCGTCGTCCCAGTCATGGAGGATCTTGGACAGGACGTAGGCATCGCCTTCGGGCACTTGCTCGAAGAAGCTCCCGGAAACGAAGGTGATGCGATCACCGACGGCGGTCTCGTCTCGATCAGCCTCGGGTAGGTCGAAGACGATCCCGCGCAGCTCCGGCCGGCGCTCGAGGAGGTCGCGTAGGAGCCTGCCCGTGCCACCGCCGACGTCCACGACGGTCTCGCCCTCGCGCCACTCGAGCGCAGCGAGCTTGTCGGCAGGTTCGGCCTGGCCACCCTCCATGGCCCGGTCGAAATTCGACCGCTCCTCCGGCTTGGTGGCGAACCAGGACCAGATGTCCGTCCCGTACACGCGCGCAAAGGGCACGTCGGTGAGGCGCACGTCGAGTGCACCGATTGCGGGGTAGCAGACCTCACCAAAGAGGTGCGCGAACTCGCGCCAGCGGTCGTCGTTGTCACTGCGGAGCAGCTCCGAGGCCTCGGTGTTCCGGAAAACACCGGGCTCGTCCTCCGCGAAGACTCCGTCGCTCGCCAGCGCCCGCAGGATGCGATGGAGGGTGTCGGCATCCGCGCCGTTTTCCTCCGAAAGCTCGGCAACCGAGCGCGGACCGGTGGCGAGCGCGTCAGCCACGCCGAGGTCCGCGACGATGCCGAGTGCCTTCGTTCCCAGCGCACCGCGGATGAGATTCCAAAGCCGTGCTTCGGGCGGGTCGTTCATGCGCGCGCGGCCTCGACAGCCACCGCGACCTCGTCCGCCTCCGCATCCGTGAGCGTCCGGCAATCCAGCAGCGTTCGCCCGTCGCGCACGACCGCGATCACGGGTGGATCGCCCGCCCGCAGCTTCACGGCCAGCTCTTCCTCCACGGCGCAGGCAAAACTCGGGAGCTCCGTCAACGGCAGCGATCCACCGCCGGCTCGCGCAACGGTCTCTTCGACCTCGCCGTGAACGAGCTCCGCGAGACGCGCGGCACGCGCGCTCACGGCCTCCACCGGCTCTCGCAACATGCGCAAGACCGGGATCTCATCCGGCGCGTCGACGGCGAGCGCAAGAGTTCCTTCGAGCGCAGCAAGCGTCAGCTTGTCTGCGCGTAATGCTCGTTGCAGCGGATGGCAGCGCAGTTTCTCCACGAGCTCGGCGCGCCCGACGACGATCCCGGCCTGAGGGCCACCCAGCAGCTTGTCGCCGGAGAAGCACACGATGTCGGCGCCGGCAGCCAGGCTTGCGCGTGCCGTCGGCTCGTCACCGATGTCCACCAGCGCGCCGGAGCCGAGATCGTCGACGAGCCGCAGGTTGTGACGGCGGGCGACGTCTGCCAGTTCGCGCAACGAAGGCTGCTCTGTAAAGCCGACGACACGGAAGTTCGACTGGTGGACGCGCAACAGCACCGCCGTCTCCGGGTCGATCGCGGCTTCGTAGTCGGCTGCGCGCGTGCGGTTCGTCGTTCCGACCTCGCGCAGGCGCGCACCCGAGCGCTCGAGCACGTCGGGAATGCGAAACCCGTCGCCGATCTCGATCAACTCTCCGCGTGACACGAGTACCTCGCAGCCTTCGGCGAGCGCGGCGAGCGCGAGCATGACCGCCGCGGCGTTGTTGTTCACCACGAGCGCGGCCTCGGCACCCGTCAAGCGGCGGAGGCTGTCGGCGACGTGCCCCTGCCTCGAGCCGCGGCCGCCGGCCGCCAGGTCGTACTCGAGGTTCGAATAGCCTCGCGCGATCTCGCGCACACGGTCGAGCGCGGCCTCTGCGAGCGGAGCGCGGCCCAGGTTCGTGTGCACGATCACGCCGGTCGCGTTGATGATCCGGCGCAGGTGCGGCGTACGCGCAGCGTCGAGCTCGTTCTGCAGCAGCGCCGCTAGATCCCCGGGATCGTCACCCTGCCGTATCTGTCCACGCGCGCGCGCGACGACCTTGCGTGCAGCCTCGACGGCGAGCGGGTCGTCGCTCCGCCGCGCCAGCTCGTCAACGGACGGAAGGTCACGCAACCTCATGGCGAGAGGCTACTTCGTAACTAGGGCTCGATCACTGCGCGTCGGCCTTGACCGGGGCAGCAGGTGTCGCCGGGGAGCGCCGCTCGTAGCCTGCGCGCACTCGTTCGACCACCTCGTCGAGATCGTCGGTGACGAACAGGAGGTCGAGATCCTCCGGGGAGATCATCCGGTCGGCGAGCAGCTCGCCTTTGATCCAGTCGATCAGCTCGCCCCAGTAGTCGCTGCCGTACAGGACGACCGGGAAATGGAACACCTTTCCCGTCTGGATCAGCGTCAGCGCCTCGAACAGCTCGTCTACGGTTCCGAACCCGCCCGGGAAGACGACGAAGCCTTCGGCGGCCTTCACGAACATCGTCTTGCGTGCATAGAAGTGTCGGAACGTCAGAGAGATGTCGAGGTAGTGGTTCGGCGCCTGCTCGTGCGCCAGTTCGATGTTGAAGCCGACGGAGAGCCCGCCTCCTTCCTTCGCGCCGCGATTCGCGGCCTCCATCACACCGGGCCCGCCACCGGTCACGACAGCCCAGCCCAGCTCGGCGAAGCGGCGGCCTGTCGTGCGCGCCTTCTCGTAGACCGGATTGTCTTCGGCGATGCGCGCAGAGCCGAAGATGGTTACCGCCGGCTGGGCGATCTTGTCGACCGCCTCGAAGCCCTCGCGGAACTCGTGCGCGATGAGCGCGATGTCCTGTTCGAGATCTTCGGTCTTCTCCTCGGCGGAGAGGATCCGTCTGTCTTCCATCAGAAGTTTCGCGGCACGTGTGTCGCGTGCATACCGAGCACCAGTGCGATCGCGAGTCCGAAGTACAGCACTCCGATGATCAGCCGCTGGTGCGGTTTGACGCGGTAGTACTCCTGCATCTCGGGGTGATGGCGCATCTTCCAGCGGCGCCAGAGCTCAGACGCCGAGAAGAGCAGGATGATGATCAGGATCGGGTTGGGCTTCCAGATCACCAGGCCAAGCAGGCCGAGGAAGCCGACCAACCAGAGCGCCGGGTGCAAGGCGGCAGTGATGCGCCCTCCGTCGAGCGGGACGACCGGAAGCAGGTTGAAGAGGTTGATGAAGAAGCCGAGAAAAGCGAGAGCCTTGAGGGAGTTCGAGTCGTAGACGACGCCGGCGATAAAGATGGCAAGCGCCCCGGCCGAGCCCAGCAGCGGGCCCCCGATCGCAAGCTTTGCCTCGCGCCAGGCGTTGTGCGGCATCTCCTTGAGCGTGATCAGCGCGCCCATGAACGGGATGAAGAGCGGCGCCGACACGGGGAGCCCTTGCCGCTTCGCCTCGAGGACGTGTCCCATCTCGTGCACGAACAGCAGCACGACGAGCCCGATCCCGAACCACCAGCCGCCGATCCAGACGTACACCGCTGCCGACACGAACATCGAGAAGAGGAACTTGAACTTGAGCAGGACGAAACCGAACTTGGCCAGAAATGCGCCGATCGCGGCGATGGGCGCCCAGATCCTGCGGAAAAGGCCGCGCCAGTCGAAGCCTTTCGGCTGGATCGGCTCGTACTGGCGCCACTCCTGTGGGTATTGCTCCATGTCGGCCATTGTGCCTACCCGTATCGGTTGCACTGCGGCAACTCAGGAGCCCCGGCCCAACCACGACTATGAAACCCAGTCTGATGGAGGTGGGCCCCGACACCAGCGTCGGGGCCAACCGCCCACCTCAACTACGGTCGTTCGCCGGTCCCGCCCCTGCAGAGGCCGAGCGTGCCCGGGGCACCCTTCGGATAGGGGTAGTACTTCCAAGAGTCCGCCGCGGTCTGAACCTGGGACACGTTCTGTCCCGATTCCGAGTCGAAGTCATTCAGCCCGCTGGCGGCACAGGCCGAGTTCGCCGTGCCCACGGCACCAGTTTTGTCGGGATTGCCACCCGGCTGCGCCGTGGCGGGGCTGCCCGGAGGGCCCTTTACTTCACCAGCGAGCGCGGCACTGACACTCCCGCCCGCGAAGACGGCTGCACAGAGCGCAGCCGCGAAGAATCGTCTTTTGCCCATCACTTACCTCCCCATGTAAGTAGCCGCCCGTTCGGCGGCTGCCGCCAAACTTATCGGGTCGACGCCGGCCCGGAATGGGCCGGGCGGCCCACGAGGCGTTGATCTATCCCAACGTGTACTCGCGCGCTAGGGACTGTCGCCCAGGATGAGTCGCAGCTCCTTCTGCAGCTCAGTCTCGAGACCGTCGCCACGCGTCGCCGCCTCCAGCAGCTGGAGCAGCCCGACTGCGTAGGCGCGGACGCTCTCATCGCTCATGGCGACCAGGGTGCCCGGGTTGGGGTACTCGTCGGGGCGCACCTTGTGGGCCTCGCCTAGGGCTGTCATCAGCGCGAATCGGCTCTGGTCGATGTCTTCCATGCCCCGGCTCCCGAGAGTGAGAGGCGACCTAAAGCTCGCAGTGTTTGCCCCGGTTCGGAATAGGCCGGGCGGCCTACGGGACGCTGATCTGTCCCAACGGGAGCTACGAACCTCGTCCGATCCATTCCTCGCCGCCCTCGTAGAACTCCTTCTTCCAGAGGGGCACCTGCCCCTTGAGCGTGTCGATCGCGTCCTTGCATGCAGCAAGGGCATCCTGCCGGTGCGGCGCCGAGACGGCGATGACCACACTCGCCTCGCCGATCTCGACCCGTCCAGTGCGATGGTGGATCGCGATCTGGCAGAGGTCATAGCGGTCTTTCAGTTCTGCCGCGATCTGGGCCATCACCTGTTCGGCCATTTCCTCGTAGGCCTCGTAGTCGAGATGAAGGACGGTGCGGCCCCGTGACTGCAGACGGGTGGTCCCGATGAAGGTCGCGATCGCCCCCGCCTGGTGAGTGCGCACCTCGTCGACGACTGCATCCAGTGACAGCGGTTCCGCGGTGAGGCGGAACGCACCGCCCGAGACGGGTGGGATCAGCGCGACCTCGTCGCCGTCGGCGAGCGGGCGATCTCGGTCGGCGTACTCCTTGTTCACCGCGTAGAGCAGGCCTTCCGGCTCGTTGCCGAGATCGAGCGCGGGCCAGACATCGGCGACTCGATCGACCCCGTCGAGCTCGCGTTCGCTCCAGCCGGCGCGCTCCCTGAGACCCGCGAAGAGCTTGACGGAGACGCCCATGATGAGCAGCCTAGTAGTGGATGCGCGCGGCCCCCCCGAGTAGCAGTGCCGGCAGAAAGGCTCCTCGGCCGGTCGCTCCCGAAGTTCCCAAGCCGAGCTGGAGACTCCCACGACGACCGTTGGGGCCTGTCGGCAGGTGGGTTGTCATAGCGATTCTGGCTGCGTTCGTCCTGAACTATTGGCTTGCGTCCCGTTCTCTCTCGGAGCCGCCACGCGTTCAGATCCCGTACAGCCCGCTCTTCCTGAACGAGGTTCGCCAGGGCAACGTCGACCGCATCATCTCCAAGGGGACATCAGTTCAGGGACTGTTCAAAAGTCCCGTGCGCTATCCGCCAACCGGCAGCGGTTCTCGGAGCTCCGAACGATTCTCGACGCTCATTCCTTCGTTCGCGGACACAGCCGCACTTTCCAAACTCCTCGAAGAGAACAACGTCGTCATCAATGCCGAGCCGCTGGAAAGCTCAGCCGCCTGGTGGGAGACCTTGCTGTACGGCTTCGGCCCGACCCTCCTGCTCATCGGCCTCCTGGTGCTTCTGATGAGGCGTGGCGGTCGCTCGGCGCTCGGCTCTTTCGGCCGTTCGCGCGCGAAACGCTACGAAGCCTCTGCGGACCGCGTGACCTTCGACGACGTCGCAGGCATCGAAGAAGCGAAAGACGAGCTGACGGAGATCGTCGACTTTCTGAAGAACCCTCAGCGCTACGAGCGGCTTGGCGGACGAATCCCGCGCGGCGTACTGCTCAGTGGGCCCCCCGGAACGGGCAAGACGCTGCTGGCGCGGGCCGTCGCAGGCGAGGCGAACGTGCCGTTCTTTTCGATGTCCGCGTCGGAGTTCATCGAGGCGATCGTCGGCGTCGGCGCCTCGCGTGTGCGCGATCTCTTCAAGCAGGCGAAGGAGGCCTCGCCTGCAATCGTGTTCATAGATGAGCTCGATTCGATCGGCCGCTCGCGCTCGGCCGGCCAGACCGGGGGCGGCGGCGGCGACGAGCGGGAGCAGACGCTGAACCAGATCCTCACCGAGATGGACGGCTTCGACCCCTCGACCGACGTCATCGTGATCGCGGCGACGAACCGACCGGACATCCTCGATGCCGCGCTGCTCCGTCCGGGCCGCTTCGACCGGCGCGTCGCCGTGCAGCCTCCTGACCGCGCGGGGCGTCAACGGATCCTCGAAGTGCACACGCGGGGCGTCCCGCTCGCAGACGACGTCAATCTCGACAGCGTCGCAGCGCGCACGACCGGAATGGTTGGCGCCGACCTCGCGAATCTCGTCAACGAGGCGGCTCTGCTCGCGGCACGCCGCGCGCACGAGCTGGTCAACACAGACGACTTCGGCGACGCGTTCGAGAGGGTGCTGCTCGGAGCGGAGCGGAACATCGTGCTGAGCCTTGCCGATCGCGAGCGGACTGCCTACCACGAAGCGGGGCACGCGATCGTCGGGATGATGAGCCCCGACGCGGACCCCGTCAGGAAGGTGTCGATCATCCCCCGAGGCGTGGCGCTCGGCGTCACGCTCTCTTCGCCCGAGGAGGATCGGCACAGCTACGACGAGGACTACCTGCAGACCCTGATCAAGGTCGCGCTCGGCGGACGCGCCGCGGAAGATCTCGTGTACGGGAGGCTGACCACCGGGGCCGAGTCTGACCTTCAACAGCTGACCGGCATCGCACGTCAGATGGTGGGTCGCTGGGGGATGAGCTCGGCGGTGGGACCCGTCACGGTGATGGCCGTGGATAGCCAAGGAACGTTTCTGCCCGGAGCAGCTGCACCATCCGAGCAGACCCAGCAAATCGTCGATCAGGAAGTGCGGCGCATCGTCGACGAGGCCTACGAGGAGGTCATGGCGCTGCTGCGCGAGCATCGCTCCAAACTGGACGACCTCGCTTTGGCGCTGCTCGATCGGGAAACGCTGGACGGGCCCGACGCCTACGCGGCAGCCGGCCTCGAGTGGGTTTTCACGGACGAAGATCTCCGTGACACGGCTCCTGCGCCGGCCCTGAAAGGCGCGACCCTGGGGGGAGGCTGCTACTTTGTCCGGGCAATCAGGACGAGTACCGGTAGTGCTTTCCAGCCTTCCTCTACTTGTTCGTCATCAAGAACCAAGGGAGGAAATTACGTGGCAACCGGAACCGTCAAGTGGTTCAACGATGCCAAGGGATATGGGTTCATCGCCCCGGAGGACGGCGGCAAGGACCTCTTCGTGCATCACTCGAACATCGCCGGCGACGGCTTCAAGTCTCTGACCGAGGGTGCCAAGGTCGAGTACGAGTCGCGCGAGGGCCAGAAGGGCCCCGAGGCGATCAACGTCGTTCCTCAGTAGAGAGGACACGTAGTAGCCGAGAAAGAACAAAAGATCGAGCTCGACGGCGAAGTCGTCGAGGCTTTGCGGAACGGTTATTTCCGGATTGCACTCGACGGCGGCCACGAGACGCTCGGATACACGGCCGGGAAGATGCGGCGCTACCGCATCCGGATCTTCCCCGGCGACCGGGTGAAGATCGAGCTCTCGCCGTACGACCTCAACCGCGGCCGGATCGTCTACCGCTACAAATAATCGGCTCCCCAAGCTTTAGGGCGCAACCGCGATCCACCACGGCCAGTTGTAGTGGCCGTAGTAGTTGAGCCAGGGCCCTTTCACCTCACTAGAAGTGAATCCGACATTGGCGACGTGGACGAGCTTTCCGCGCGTCAGGAGCTCGATCAGTCCGCGACTTGTGGTGAACCACTCTCCGTTCACCTTGTGAGCCGTCTGACGTGTGCGGACGAACAGGGTCGAACCGTCCGCAAGGAGGTGGGGATTCTCATCCGTCCACCCGGGCGGGGGTTGGGTCAGTCGCTTGCGGGCCGGAAGGAGCTGCCAGATCGCCCGATGTTCGTGGCCGAAGCCGGCCTCCTGCCAGTTTCGCCCTGCAGCCGCGATGACAATCCCCTCTGGATCGCACGAAGGCGAGACCCACGAGCGGGTTCGGTCGCGCGAGACGTCGCGCCCGTCGAAGAGAATTCGCTTCCCGTGCGTTGTGAAGCGGTCGCTGCCTGCGGCAACCGCGAGGTGCCGGCCGCAACGGACGACATAGTCCGGGAAGGCGAGGGTTGTCGCAATCCTTGAGTTGTTCGCATGAAGCAGAAGGCCGTCGGCTGCGAGCGACGCTGATCCCTGCTCGTCAGGCCACCAGAGGACTCGACCGTCGGCACTGAAGCCTGTGACGATGGGCCGGACCACGCCAGGCAATGGTCCCACGACTCGGCGAAGCGAGCCGGCCCGCCAGGTCCAGACCTCCTGGTGGCGCGGCATTCCGCACGGCACGTGGCAGATGGTCCGGCCAAGTGCCAGTGTGCCGTTCGGGCCCCAGGCAATAGACGTCGCGCCCCAGGTTGCGGGAACAACGGCTTGGGAGCCCGTCGGTGTCCACAAGGCGACCTCGCCGGACTTTGTCGCATACGCGGCTGTTTCGCCGGACGGCGCCCACACAACCTGGCTCGTGTGAAGTTTGGGGCCGCCGGCGATCCTCCCGGCGTCCGAGAGGAGCTTGGCGTCGCCGCTCCAGCGAATCGGTCCGGCCGGCGCTTGGGTGAGTGCGACCGTTCGTTTCCCCGTCGCAAGATCGACGAGGATGACCCTTCCGTCGTGGATGAAGGCGACCCGTCCGGTCACGCCCATCTCCGCGGCCGCTCCGGGAACCGACAGCGCAAGTGAGACAAGCGCGACGGCAAGGCCACGCATGCGGCGAGCATACTCTCCATTGATGGCGACAACGGGCGACGAGCGGCACACCGACTCGGACATCGAGGTCAAGCCTGTCTACACCGCCGAGGACGCGCCCGAGCAGCTAGAGCTTCCGGGCGAGTTCCCGTTCACGCGCGGCCCCTATCCGGACATGTATCGCGGACGTCCGTGGACGATCCGGCAGTACGCGGGGTTCGCATCCGCAGAGGAGACGAACCGGCGCTTCCGTTATCTCTTGCAGCACGGTCAGACAGGGCTCTCGGTCGCGTTCGACCTGCCGACGCAGCTCGGCTACGACTCCGACGATCCGCGCGCGTCGGGCGAGGTCGGACGCACGGGGGTGGCGATCGACTCGATCGCCGACATGGAGCTGCTCCTCGATCAGATTCCGCTCGCTGAGGTCTCCACGTCGATGACGATCAACGCGCCCGCCTCTCTGCTTCTGCTGCTCTACGAGCTCGTCGCGGAAGAGCAGGGAGTTCGCGGCGACCAGCTGCGCGGGACGGTGCAGAACGACATCCTCAAGGAGTACATCGCACGCGGCAACTACATCTACCCGCCGCGCCCCTCGATGCGCCTCACGACAGACCTCTTCGCGTATACCGCCGAACGCATCCCGAAGTGGAACCCGATCTCGATCTCGGGATACCACATTCGCGAGGCGGGCTCGACTGCGGTGCAGGAACTCGCGTTCACGCTCGCCAACGGGATCGCATACGCGGACGCCGCGGTCGCGGCAGGGCTTTCTCCGGACGAGCTCGGCGAGCGACTGTCTTTCTTCTTCAATGCGCACAACCACTTCTTTCAGGAGGTGGCGAAGTTCCGCGCCGCACGGCGCCTTTGGGCGCGCATCATGCAAGAGCGCTTCGGCGCGACGAATCCGAAGGCGCAAGCCCTGCGGTTTCATGCCCAGACCGGCGGTTCGACGCTGACGGCGCAGCAGCCGGAGAACAACATCGTGCGCGTTGCGATCCAGGCGCTGTCCGCGGTGGCAGGTGGCGCGCAGTCGATCCACACGAACGGCTACGACGAAGCACTGGCGCTGCCGTCCGAGCGCAGCGCGCGCATCGCGCTGCGGACGCAACAGCTGCTCGCGCACGAAGCCGGCGGTACCGACACCGCCGATCCTTTTGGCGGCTCGTACTTCATCGAAGCGCTCACCGACGAGCTCGAGGCGAAGGCCTGGGAGCTGATCCAGCAGATCGACGAGCTCGGCGGCGCGGTCGCCGCGGTCGAGCAGGGCTTCGTGCAGGGTGAGATCGAGCAGGCCGCCTTCCGTTGGCAGCAAGAGGTCGAGTCCGGCGAGCGGGTAATCGTCGGGGTCAACAGCTTCACCACCGATGATGAGGAACCGATCGAGCTGCACCGCCTCGATCCCGCTGCGGAGAAGCGACAGCTCGAACGCACCGCGCGTGTGCGGGCGGAACGAAATGCCGGCGAGACCGAGCGCGCAATCGAGGCGGTCCGGGAGACCGCGCGGGGCGAAGGGAATCTCATGGTGCCGATGCGCGAGGCGCTGCGCGCCCGCGCGACCATCGGCGAGATCTCGAATGCTCTTCGCGATGAGTTCGGCATGTACGACGCGCAGGTGTGACAACCCTCGGCCTCTCTGAGCTTGTCCTGATCGTCGAAGACGTCCCTGCGTCGACACGTTTCTACGAGGAGGTCGTCGGTTTGAAGCTCGAGAACGAGCCGTCCGACGATTGGGCCTGGTTCTGGGCCGGGCAGGAGGGCAAGCGGCAGCGCCTGGCCCTCCATCGCGGCACGCTCCTCTTCGAAGGGCAATCACCTCACTCCGAAGGCGAGCGGTTCGGACAGGTTCACTTCGCGTTCGAGGTTTCGCCTGACGACCTCGACGAAGCCGTTGCGCGCGTTCGTGGCGCGGGCGTAGAGGTGTACGGGCCCGTCGAGCTGGAGTGGATGAACGCCGAGTCGTATTACTTCTACGATCTTGACGGCAACCTGCTCGAGTTCTGGTCGCCGAGTCCAGTGGCTCTGAGCCACAAAGTCTGCGCGGCTCCTGCATTCATGGAACACATGGCCGATTCCGGCGCGTCTGGGCTGGCGTCTTGCGCGAGCACCCTCTTCGCCTCGACGATGGTCATGTGGACGCGGGCCGGCTGGTCGAGCGCGAAGAAGTCGTCGCTATGCTCTTCGCGATCGCAGACCTGAACGCGAAGGTCGGACGGATTCTTCAGCTGCTCGAGGAGGAGTTCGGTGGCGGCGAAGCGTTACCGGAAGACGACACCTGAAGAGTGGGCTCGCTGGCGCGAGAACCAGGCGCGCCTCGAACAGGTCATCGAACGCGCACTTGCCGAGCTCGGCACGACACGCGAGGAGATCAAGCGGCGGGTCGGTCTGTCGCAGTCTCGTCGCGCCGACGCATAGCGATCGTCGCTTCCGCTCGAATTCTCAGACGAGAGTTAGTGGGTCTGAGCCACTAAGTCTTGCTAAGCGGAAGCGCCCGAGTAGTTCCGCAGCCCGAAGCGCCAGAACCAGCGGGTGAACCCGAACAGGACTATTCCGAAGCCGACCGAGAGGGCGAGCGTCGGCCAGTGGAGTCTCGACGTCAGTGCCTGCGCCGGAACGGTCACGGCAAACGCAACCGGCACCAGGAACGTCACGCTGTAGCGCAGCCAGCCGGGGTAGACACCCACGGGCCATCGTCCCGTCTGGTAGATCCCCTCGAAAAGCTCGAGCACGTGCTCCATTCGGACGACCCAGAAGGCGCCGATCGTGATGATCAGCCAGAAGCAGTACACGAGCACGCCCCCGATCCCGAGAGCGAAGGCGAACGCGAGCGCATCGACGATTCCGATCGAGTTCTCCAATCCCGCGAGTCCGACGATCAGCAGGACGAGACCCGAGATCACCTCGACGATCTGCCAGATCCGCACCTGGCGGACGCTGACCAGGAGTTGCGCGTCCTCCGGTTTCGTCAGTGCGTAATCAAGCGTTCCCTGCTGCACGTCCTGCATGAGCAGTTCCATATTCGGCTGGATGAACGTGTGGATGAAACCGCCGAGCATGATCTGCACCCCGAGCAGCGAGAGCAACTCCGACTCCGTCCAACCGTTGAGCTCGGTCGTGTGCGAGTAGACGAGCGAGAGCATCACGAGCCCGGTGCCAACCTGGATCAGCGACTGGAGGAGCTGCACGAAGAAGTTGACGCGGTATTGCAGCTCGTTCATCACGCCGACCTTCAAGAACAGCCAGGCGACACGAAGCGTGTTCATGCGCCCACCGCCGAAAACCGCTTGATCGCAGCCCGCCAGGCGAACGTGAAGAGCACGTAGCCGATCGCCGTCCACATGACCTGCGCACCGAGGCCGAACAGCAGCGAGCGTGTCGACAAGTCGCTCACCAGCGATTCGATCGGGAAGCCGAAGGTCCACTTGAACGGCAGGAAATCCGCGAGCGTCTGCACCCAGCCCGGCATCAGCTTCAACGGGACGAGCCTGCCGGAGAGCAGCATCTCCGTTGCCATGTAGAGATCGAAGACCGCCGCGCCTCGAGTCGTCCAGAAGTTCAGCATCCCGATAGTGGCCTGGAACATGCTGCGCACGAAGTAGGCGCCCCAGATCGCGACGATGAAGACGAGGATCTGGAGCGCGGACGGATGCAGGTCCGGGCGGAACACCGCGGAGAGCCCGACCGCGATTGGAATCCAGAACGCGACGACCACGAACTTCCAGCCGGCGAAGTACGCCAGGTCGTAGTGGAGGATGTTCAGAGGCCGGAGCAGATCGCCGGCCAGGCGGCCCTCGCGGATGCGGTACTCCCAGAACGGGGCGCCGAACACGATGTTCATGTTCCGGACGAGCGTCCAGACGATGTAGTACGCGGCAAACTGTCCCGCAGTGATCCCGTTGACCGCTCCGCCGTGTTGCCGCGCAATCGTCGACCAGACCACGAGATAGATCACCGGCTCCGCGACCATCCCGAGCATCCAGAAGTACTGCGCGACGCGGTACTGCAGCTGTGCGACGACCGAGACTCGCATCATCGTCCCGTAGAAGTCGACGAGCGAGCGGAGGCGTCCCTCTTCGCCCAGAGGTGCGGCGCGGGCGCTCATCGCGACTGGGCGAAGACCAACTCGATCACGTCTTCGATCGGTGGCTCCTCGATCGTGAGGTCGAGCACCTCGTGCTCGGAGAGCAGACGCGCGGCGACCCGGGAGGTCTCCGCCTTCGGCACGCGCAGGACGGCGCGGTCGCCGTCACGAGAGATGACCTCGCCGTAGCCGCCGAGCTCTGCGTTTCCATTCTCTAGGAGGACGCCGATCGTCTTGTAGGCCGCGAACTCGTTCGCCAGGCTCGTGAGGGCTCCGTCGAAGAGGATCTTTCCGTGATGGATAACGATCACGCGCTTGCAAAGCGCTTCCACGTCGGCCATGTAGTGGCTCGTGAGCAGAACCGTGGCGCCGTGACGCTCGTTGTACTCGGCCACGAACGTGCGGATGCGCTTTTGCATCGTGACATCGAGGCCGATCGTCGGCTCGTCGAGGAAAAGCACCTGCGGCCGATGCAGAAGCGACCCGACGATCTCGACCTTCATGCGCTCTCCGAGCGAGAGGTTGCGCACCGGCTTACGGACGAGGTCGCCGACGTCGAGCAGTTCGACCAGCTCGTCGCGCATCGCGACATAGTCCTCGCGCCGCAGGCGGTAGATGGCGCGGTACAGCTCGAACGAGTCGAGAGCGGGGATGTCCCACTGCAGCTGGTTTCGGTTGCCCATCACCATCGTCATCCGACGGAGGTAGTCCTTCTCACGCCTCGACGGGACGTGGCCCAGCACTCGGGCTTCGCCGCTCGTGGGATAGAGCAGGCCCGCGAGCATCTTCAGCGTCGTTGTCTTGCCCGCGCCGTTCGGGCCCAGGAAGCCGACCACCTCGCCGGGCTCGATGTCGAACGAAATCGCCTCGACCGCGTGGACGTCGCGGGTCTTGCGCCGGACGAGGGCCTTCGCGGCCGCGCGGAGCCCAGGCTCCCGCTCGGGCACCTTGAAGATCTTCGTAAGCTCGTTTACGTGGACGACTGACTCAGGCAATGGGTCGGAACCTCCCTGGAGGAACTACGAGACTGCGGGCCGGTTCAACGACGCGTCACACGGCCAGGGAGTATAGGGACCGGTGAAGATCCTGCTCGTCTCCCAGATGTACCCGGGGCCGACCGCCCCCGATCTCGGCGTGTTCGTGCGCGGGCTCGAGGAGCAGCTCGTGGCGCGCGGACACGAAGTCGAGCGCGCGGTCCTCGATCGACGCGGCGGTGGCAAGGTCAAATACCTGCGGCTTGCCCGCGCAACGCGCGCCGCGTCCCGTCACTTCAAGCCCGACATCGTCTATGCGCACTTTCTCGTCCCGACCGGGCTGATCGGCGCGCTGGCGGGCGGAGCGCCGCTCGTTGTGACCGCGCACGGCCGCGACGTGCGCAACGTCGGCTGGCTTCCGGGCATTCGCGCCGCCACACGTTTTGTTGCGCGCCGGGCTGCGGCGATCATCGCCGTTTCCGACTACCTACGCCGCGAGCTCGAGGCGAAGGTGCCGGAAGCGCGCGGCAAGACCGAGGTGGTCGACTCGGGCGTCGACCTCGAGCGCTTCACGGTGCAGCCTGCGCCCCAAGGCCCGCCGCACTATCTCTGCGTTGGTTCACTCATCCAGCGAAAGAACGTGCTCCGTCTCGCGCGCGCTTTCGAGCGGCTCGGCGAAGGGAAGCTGACGTTCGTCGGGGAGGGTCCCCTCCGCGCACAGCTCGAGGGCCGGCCGGGCATCGAGCTCATGGGTGCGCTTCCGTACGAGCGGATCCCCGCGCAGATCGCCGCGGCGCACGTCGTCTGCCAGCCGAGCCTGATCGAGCCCTTCGGCCAGGCCGTTCTCGAGGCAATGGCGTGCGGGCGTTCGGTTGTGGCGACGAGGATCGGCGGGCCCCCCGAGTTCGTCCCCCCCGAGGCGGGAGTGCTCGTCGATCCGGTCGACGAGGATGCGCTCGTCGCGGCGCTGCGCACGGCGGCCGCACTGCCTTGCCCGAATCCGGCCGCTCGCGCTGCGGCCGAAGAGCATGACGTCAGGCGTCAGGCGGAGAAGGTGGAGGCGATTCTCGAGCGAGCCGCGCGAGGTCCGCGAGCCTGATCTCGACGAGCGGACGGATGGCGTCCTCCAAGCCGGCCTCGCGGGCCGCCTCGAGCGCCTGCTCGTAGCTCTGCCGCGCCTTGACGGGGTCGACGCCCTGCTTGAGCCGGTTGTCTCCGGTGACGAGGAGCTTCTGAATCCGCTCGCGTGCCTCGTCCCCCTTCACAAATCGACCGTAACAGTTCACATTGAGGGTGGAACCGCGTTATGGAGGCCGCCGCCAACGTGCCAGACCGGATCCGCGTTCTGATCGCGGACGACCATCGTTTGTTCGGACAGGCCCTCGAGGCCATCCTCGCGACCGACGATCGGCTCGAGGTGGTGGGACACGCCTGGGATGGGTCGGAAGCCGTCCAGCTCGCGCTTTCCGTGAAGCCCGAGGTGATCCTCATGGATATCTCCATGCCGATCATGGACGGCTTTCAGGCGACGAAGCAGATCCGCAAGCAGCGGCCGCACGCGCGCGTCCTCATGCTGACCGGCTCGAACTCGCGCATCGACGTCGACCGCGCCCGGGAGGCGGGAGCGGCCGGCTACGTGACCAAAGATCGGATTGCGGCCGAGCTGATCGACGCGATCCTCGAAGTCGCCTCGTAGGTAAGGAGGCCTGATGTGAAATTCCGCCGGGCCGGATGACGCACCAGACACGGCGCCGGATCAGCACGTTCGCCCGCGGCACGTAGCTCCGCTACGCACCGCGAGCGACCGCGCTGCCCGGCTTGGTCTGGAGCGCCCTCCGACGACGGCCGAATCTCACATCAGCCCTCAGCCACACTGCTACCCTGCCGTCGCGATGGTTCAGGCGCTCGCCGTCATCCAGGTACTGCTTTCGATGGGCCTTGTCGCCCTGATCCTCATGCACTCCGGCCGGGACGCAGGCCTCGGCGGAATGGGCTTCACGCCCGCGTCACAGGGTGGCACGCATATCGTCGAGCGCAACCTCACGAGGCTGACCGTCGTCATCGCCGTCCTTTTCGTCACGAACTCCATCCTGCTGTTTCACGCGCTCAAGTAGCAGCGCTCGGCGCCATCGTCGCGTTGATCGCGGCGGGATGTGGCGCTAATCAAGCTCCGCGCGTGCTTCCTCGCGAAGCGGCCGGTCCGCCGAACGTTGTGCGCGTTGCGCTGACGCATTTTCGCTGGCCGCTGGATCCCGCGCTCGTCGAAGGCCGTGACGAGACAACGCTCGCGCGCGTTCTCTATTCGACTCCCTTGCGGACGGATCCCGCCACGGGAGCGGTCGTTCCGGGGCTATGCACGGCGTGGAAGGCGTCGCCGGACTTCAGGCGCTGGACCTTCAGCTGCCGAGCCGCCCCCTCGATCGCGGCCGCGTTGAAACGCGTCGTGCGGCTGCGTCGCGCCCCGGCGCGATGGCTCTTCGCCGGTGCGCGCCAAATCGTGGCGCGATCAGCGTCATCGCTGGTGATCCGGCTCGAAGAGCCTTGGCGGCGTTTGCCTTACGCGCTGACCGCAGTTGCGGCGGCGCCGCGTTTCGTTCCCGGGCCGTTCCGGCTGGTGAGCGGCTCGTCGCGCCGTGTCGTCGTGCGCCGGCCCGGGTTGACGGTCGTCTTCCGCCGACTCGCCACGCTTACCACGCTGGACGAGTTTCGCAGCGGCCGCCTGGACGAAGCTCCGGTGCCGCTGGGCGACATCGTCGCGATGCAGCGGGACCCTGTCCTCGGGGCGAGTCTCAGGGCACGAAGGCTGCTCGCACAGGACCTGGTCGTCTTCAGAGGCGGGCCGGTGCAGTCGGTGATCCATGCGTACTGGGACACGGCGGACCGCGCGGACTACGAGCAGCTCGTGCCCGAGCTTCCGGGTTCCGCCGCGTTCGGCCTCGTGGATCCCGGCGAGCAACGGGACCCCGCACGCTTTCGCGACACGCTCAAACGCATCCCGTCACTCCCGCGCGTGCAGGTGCGGATCGGCGTCCCGTCCGATCCCGTGCTCCGTTTCGGCGCGAGAGTGCTGTACGCACAGTGGCGCGACCTCGGCCTCGGTCCGGTGCTCGTCGCAGACTCCGCCGTGAACGTGACGGCCGATTTCACCCGTCTGGTCGCGGCGTATCCTCAAGCCGAAGCTCTGCTCGCAGAGGCTGTGCACCTCTCCGGCTTCGGCAGGCGTGACCTGCTCGCCGCCGTGCTTGCATCCACCGAGCAAGGCCCGGCCCTCGAGCGTCTCGACGCCGCCCTGCGGGCTCTCGGCCGGGTCGTCCCGGTCGCGTGGGTGGTCGATGCGCGCCTCGTCTCGCCGCGGCTCGACGGCTGGCGCGAAGACGTACTTGGCAACGTCGATTACGCGGCGGTCAGATCCCGGGCTTCGAGCCGACGCCCGTGACCGGGAAGCGCTCGGACGCGATCGCGGGCGCCATGACCCCGTATGGGTAACGCTCGCCGTAGAAGTTCTGCGAGTTCACGAGCGCGGCCTTGTTCGTGAGTCCGCAGACGTCTCGCAGGAAATCCGGAACGGCGATCGTGAAGCGCAGGTTCACGAGGGGCTCGGCGATCTTGCCGTCGCGGATGCGGAAAGTCCCGTCGCGCGTCATTCCGGTGATGATCCCTTCGCGCGGATGCACGACGCCGAGATAGTGCAGGCGCGTGATGTAGAGGCCGTCGCCGACCAGCTCTGCGAGCTCAGCGACCGATTCGGCATCGCCCGGCTCCACGGAGAGCGCAGAGGGGAGAGGGCCCCAGTCGCGCAATTCGGCGGGCGGGGCGTGACCGGTCGACTCGGCGCCTCTGCCGGCTTGCGCGGCCGTTGCCCGATCCCAGACGACACCGCGGGCGACGCCCTGCTCCACGAGTTGCACGGGCCGTTTGGGCGTGCCTTCGAAGTCGAACGCCTTCGGCAGCCCGCGGGGATCGAGCGCGTCGTCGGTGATGGAGATCTTCTCGTCGAACACCTTCTGGCCGAGCCGGTCTGCGAAGTAGCTGCGCTTGTCGAGGAGCCCGAGCGCCCCGAGCGTGTCGTGCGAGAAGTAGTCGAGCAGGTCCGCGAACGCGTACGGCTCGAGCACCGCGCGGTACACACCTGGATCGATCTCGGCCGCGCCTCTTGTTCGCTGCGCCTTGTCTGCGGCCGCACCCGCGACGGCAGTCGGATCGATGCCGCCCGCGCGCCAGGCGGTCTGTTCGGCGTAGCCGGACCCGTGCTCGTCCGCAGCGACGACGAGTGCCGTCGCATCCGTCATCCGCTGATGCACGGACAGTCCCGTCGTCGACATGACCGCGAGCTCGGAGACGGCGCTGGTGAAGAAGCCGTAGACGGGGACGTCGCCGCCCGCGTCGATCGCTGCGGCTGCCAGGCGAGCCTGGTCGGCCGGACCGAGTGCAGCGGTCTCTTCGTCGTAGCCCTGGACCGCGGGCGGGTCGGCAGGAGGTGCCAACCCTGGAAAGGTCTCGTCGGGCGGCGCACTCTCGGCGGCGTCTGCCGCCCGGCGCGCGAGCTCTCCCAGCCCGGCCGCGCCGAGCTTGTTCGTCGTCGCGACGCCGACACGGTTGTCGTGCACGACGCGCAGCGTGACAAGCGCGTTCTCGATCAGCGTCGGCTGGTGCACCTCGGATCCGGCGAAGCGGGCCAGCCCTGAGTGCTCGACGTGCGCGACGGCTTCCGCCTCGCCCTCGACGGTGTTGAGTGCCGCTTTCGCGACCTCGAGTGCGTTCACTACCCGACCCCGACCTGCACGTTGCGAAAACGCGCCGGAGCAGCGCCGTGCGAGACGTGCGCGCTCTGGCCGGGCTGACCCTTGCCACAGTTCGTCATCCCGTAGAGCCGCCAGAAGTCGCGCCCCGCAACGGCGTCGAGGGAGCCCCAGAACTGCGGCGTGATTCCGGTGTACGTCGCGTCGCGCAACATGCGTCCGAGCTTGCCGCGCTTGATCTCCCAGGCAATCTGCGTGCCGAACTGAAAGTTGAGGCGCTTGTCGTCGATCGACCAGCTGCGGTTCGTCTCCATGTACACGCCGTCGTCGACCTCGGCGAGCAGATCTTCGAGTGTTCCCTCGCCAGGTTCCAGGTGGAGGTTCGTCATGCGCACGAGTGGCATCCGGTTCCAGCCGTCTGCCCGCATCGATCCGCCGTTGCCCGCCCCGATGCGGGCCGCGGTCTCGCGTGAAGTGAGGAAGCCCGTGAGCAGACCGGCCTCCACGACCGGCGTGCGCTCGGCCGGCACGCCTTCGTCGTCGAACGCGAAGCTGCCCAGTCCTCCCTGGGTCGTCGGGTCGGCGGTGATGTTCATCAGCTCCGAGCCATAGCGGAGGGAGCCGAGGTCGCTCGGCTTCAGGAAGCTCGTCCCGGCGTACGAGGCTTCGGTGCCATAGACCCGGTCGAGTTCGGTGGGATGACCGACCGACTCGTGGACCTGTAACGCAACCTGGTCCGCGTCGAGCACGACGGTCGTCACGCCGCTCGGGCACTCGTCGGCGCGCACGAGTGCGGTTGCCTGCTCGGCGACGCGCGGCGCCTGGCCGGCGAGGTCGAGCCCTTCGACGTACTCCCAGCCGTTCTGGCAACTCGAGCCGACCTGCGCGCTGGGATAACTCCGCATCTGGAAGAGGCCGTCCCGGGCGGCCGCGCACTCGATCCCCGCACCGCACTCGATCAGTTCCTGTTCGACCTCCGTCCCTTCGGAGGTGAGCAGGAGCTTGTGCTCCCGCTGCGCGCGCACCATCGCCTGGCGAACCAGGATCCCCGGGCCGGACATGGCTTCGTCCGCTTCGAGGCACTGCGCCACCTTCTCCTCGAGCGGAACCTCGAACGGGTCTCGCTCGACCGGCGTGCGATGTTTGCCGCTTACCGGAGTCACGGGAGCGAGGTGACGCGAGTGCTTGCCCGGAGCCGCTCGCGCGAAAGTGCAGGCGCGGATGGCTGCGTCGCGTGCGCCGTCTGCGGAGAGCCGGCGGTCGGCCGCGAATCCCCAGGCGCCGTTGAGCAATACGCGCACGCCGATGCCTTCGCTCTCGGAATCGGAGAGGCGCTCGACCCGCCCGTTCTTCGTCGCGACGAACTGGTTCCTCTTCATCACGACACGTGCGTCTGCATACTCGGCCCCCGCAGCAGTAGCCGCATCCACTGCGGCTGCACAGAGATCACGCACGCGCGGCACTCTAATCAGGCCGCGAGAACTACCCGGTCGGCCCCACGGCTACAATGCGCCGGCCTTCAAGCGCTGGTGGCGGAATTGGTAGACGCGCTAGGTTGAGGGCCTAGTGGCCTTCAAAGGCCGTGGAGGTTCAAGTCCTCTCCAGCGCACTCACCACCGAAGTCCGGCCCCGCTCCGCGGGGCCATGGTGACTTCGGTGGTATCGGGTTTCGATCCGATGCCGTACGGGCGGACGCGGGCAGAGCCCGCATCCGCGGCCGGGGGTTTGACAACGTCCGGGAGGATCTCTAGCCTGGATGGCGAACACACGTTCGATCGACCATCCAACCCTTGGAGGCGGAGCATGCTGACGGGACGACAGCAGGAGATCTGGGACTTCGTCGTCGACTACGTCGACACACACGGCTACCCGCCCACCGTGCGGGAGATCGGCGAGGCGGTTGGGCTTGCCTCGCCTTCTACGGTGCACGCCCACCTTGCCAACCTCGAACGCGCCGGATTGCTGAAGCGCGACCCGACGAAGCCTCGAGCCCTGGAGCTCGTCGGCCGTGAGCGCCACGAGGCGCCTGCGGCGACCCTCGAGAAGCTACCGCTCGTCGGCCAGATCGCGGCCGGCGGACCGCTCCTCGCCGAGGAGAACGTCGAAGATCACCTGGCGGTGCCCGAGACGCTCAAGGGGGATTTCCTCCTGCGGGTGAAGGGCGAATCGATGATCAACGCGGGCATCCTCGACGGCGACCTCGTCGTCGTGCAGCGGGCACAGGAAGCGCGCAACGGCGAGATCGTCGTGGCCCTGGCCGGCGATGACGAGTCGGCCGACGAGGCCACCGTCAAGCGCTTCTTCCGCGAGAACGGCAAGGTGCGGCTGCAGCCCGAGAATGACGCCCTCGAGCCGATCTACGCGTCACACGTCCAGATTCTTGGCCGAGTCACCGGAGTGTTCCGCTCGTTGTGAGCTCGGTCGCGCCTCTCCATCGGACTCTCGAGCAGGAGCTCCAGGCGCTGCTCCGCGGCGCCAGCATGGAGTGCCTCGTCTGCGGCGAGTTCGTGCTGCACGCGGGTGGCATGGTGACGTGCCCGGAGTGCAACTCGAGCCTGCGCGCGGAGCTCGAAGCCGAGGAGACGCAGCTACAATTCGACTCGCAGGCCGGGTGACCGCGGGCCTTACGGCTCGAGGAAAGTCCGGACACCGCAGGGCAGGACGCTGGGGCGACCCAGGCGGCGAAAGCCGACGGAAAGTGGCACAGAAAGGAGACCGCCTGCAGCGATTCTCCGGAGACGCTGAAGGTAAGGGTGAAAAGGTGGGGTAAGAGCCCACCA
>Ga0307278_10000108_pt1 | contig 39976 bp, 34 predicted proteins | sample ER_DNA_117_FD_194482 | JGI IMG/M metagenome (GOLD analysis project Ga0307278, IMG submission 194482) | Bulk soil microbial communities from the East River watershed near Crested Butte, Colorado, United States - ER_DNA_117 | ecosystem: Environmental > Terrestrial > Soil > Floodplain | place... | reverse complement strand
CGACGGCGGCCTCCAGGGCGCGCTGAGCGCCTACGCCTCGGTGCTGGGCTACCTCGTGGCGGAGGTCTTCGGCAGCCTGTCCCGGCTGGTCGGCGACAGCGACCAGCTCTACCGCGCCCACCTGCGCACCGTGATGCTGGGCATGGGCTTCGACCCCAACCTCGTCGACGCCGCCGGGTCACCGGGCTGACCAGCAACCCACGCGCAGCACCCAGGCTCTTCCAACCCCGCACCGGCGCAGGCGACCTTGCCGCACCGTAATGTGTCAGCGGGTGGCTGATGGCATCGGTCGTCCCGACCCGGCCACGCCGTACGCCCGTGCTTGGCGCAAGGCCGCCGTCGCGCCGTGCTGGGCTGTGGGACGGGGGAGGGGTGACCGCGGGAGTCGATGTCCCACGCCACGCCAGGTCCCGTACGGCGTCGCGCCCTCCGCCGGCCGACGCGACCGCCGACGGTCGGATGGCAGACTACGCCCATGGCGACCGACAGGTTCCGGAGGGAGTTCGAGCTCGAGGAGAGCTCAGTCTGGCTCAACACCGCCCACCAGGGGCGGCTTCCCCGCAGGGCCGCCCAGGTATTGGCCGAGGCGGTGCGGTGGAAGCTCCACCCGGAGCTGCTGGCCAGCTCCGAGCGGTTCGCTGAGGTCCCCGCGCGGCTGCGCCGGGCGCTGGCGCGGGTGCTGGGAGCCCACCAGGACGACGTCGTGCTGGCCAACAGCGCCTCGTACGGGCTGCACCTGATCGCCAACGGGCTCGAGCTGGGTCCGGGGGACGAGGTGGTGGTTCCGGCCAACGACTTCCCCTCAGACATCCTGCCGTGGCTGTCGTTGCGGGACCGGGGCGTCGAGGTCCGCATGGTCGAGCCCGAGGCCGAGGTGCTCACCCCTGGTGAGGTGGAGGCGGCGCTCACGCACCGGACCCGGGTGGTCTGCCTGACCTGGGTGCACTCGTTCTCCGGGCGGGTGGCCGACCTCGAGGAAATAGGACGCGCCTGCCGCCGCCGCGGCGTCTGGTTCGTGGTCAACGGCTCCCAGGCGGTGGGTGCCATGCCCGTCGACGTGCAGCGCCTGCCGGTCGACGCGATGGTGAGCGTGGGGTTCAAGTGGCTGTGCGGCCCGTACGGGACCGGGGTGTGCTGGTTGCGCCCGGAGCTGTTCGACGCCCTGCGGCCCACCAAGCTGTACTGGCTGAGCGCGCTCACCGCCGACGACCTCGCGGCGCCGTCGCTGGACCTCGAGTCGATCACGCCTCGGCGAACGGGCCGACTGGACGTCTTCGGCACGGCGAATTTCTTCAACTATGTCCCGTTCACCGCCGCGCTGGAGGTGCGGCTGGAACTGGGGATCGACGCGGCGGCACGCTACGTCGACGGGCTGGTCGTCCGCCTGCTCGCCGGGATCGACCGCACCCGGTTCCGGCTGGTGTCGGCCGAAGGGGTCCGCTCGCCGCTGGTCGTGGTGGAGCCGCTGCGGGAAGCCTCTGCGGAGGTGTTCGAGCGGCTGACCGCCGCGGGAGTGCACGTGGCCCACCGCCGTGGCCGCATCCGCATCTCCCCGCACCTGTACAACAACCCGGACGAGATCGACCGCGCGCTCGAACTGCTGTGAGCGGGCCATCGCTTCGGACCGCCTGCTGCGGCCATGATGGACATGGGAACACGACCGCCTGCGCGCCGAGCACGGCATCGGCGGGCCACCCCACCTGCCGGAGCACTCGCCAAGCTCATCGCCGCCACCTAACCGGCCCACAACCGGACCCGCCAACGAAGTACGCCGCACCTTGCGCCTCGGCGCTCCGAGGAGGCTGGTAGGAGCTGTCCGCTCCCAATGGGGCGCTGCCGGGAGAGGACGACCGGACCTCCCCGACCACGGACCCGATGGGTGGAGACGGGTCGGCGCACAGGGCGTGCGCACGGCGATCTGGCGCGTCGGGGTCAGTCGGCGGGCCTGGTGCGCTCGGACGGCCGGGTGGCGCCGCCTTTGGAGGCCAGTTGGAGCGCGACGGCGAACAGGCCCACCCCAACGCCAAGGCTCACCGTGACGGTCGCGCGCGCGACCAGGAGCGGCAGCGCGGTGGAGGCCTGCGAGCGGCTCAGCGTGAACACGTCGCCAAGGCCGCTGGCGAAGGCGAAGAACAACCCCACCGCCAGCAGCAGGTAGACGTCGGCCTCGGACTCGCGGCCGCGGAGCAGCCGGTAGGCAACTACCATGCCGAGCACCCACCCGGTCGCCCACAGGCTCGACACGTACACCCTGACCAGCACCGGCACCACCGAGGCCAGCTCGGCGCCGACGGTGTGGGCGACGTCGCCGGCGACCGCGACCACCAGCGCCGCGACCACCGGCACGCGCCAGCGCCGCGCCCGCCCGGCGGCGCCGACCACGGCCGCCAGCGCGCCCGCCAGTCCCAGCCACGGCCACGGCGACGACCCGGGGACCCAGACGACCTCGCCGGCGACGATTACGGTGCGGCCGCCGACCTGCAGGGGCACCTGCCAGCGGGGGATCACCACCTGGCGGCGCCGGGGTGCCTGGCGGACCCTTGGCGGGTCGGGACCGATCCAGTGGGCCCGGTGGTCGTGCCAGACCACGCGCGCGCCGCCGCCGATCCGGTGCCAGTCCGGCGGTGCGGCCGCGTCGACCCTGGCCGACCGTGGCCTGGCGCTGCCAGGCGGCGGGCTGGCCAGCCAGGTCGGTGAGCGACGGTTCTCCTCCACCCCGCCGTCCGCCTCGACGCGCAGGTAGGGCTCGAACTGGCTGCCGAGCACGACCACCTGCTCGCCGGTGCGGTTGGTCAGCTCGAGCGTCCCGCCGACCTCCGCCACCCGCACCCGAAGGCCCACGACCTGCGGGCTGACCTCAAGGATCCGGGTGCGGTAGTTGGTCGGCGTGGCGTTGGTCCCGGCGATGTGCGCGTCCGCCGGCACCGCGGCGACCAGGAGCAGGACCGTCGCGGCGGCCGCCGCACCCGCCAGCCGCGCCCGCCACCGGCGCGACCGCCTCCCGGGTCGGGTGACCACGCCTGGCCGCACCGCCCTTACCCCTCCCGCCACGGGCCGAGCCTGGCCAAGGCCGGCATCGGCCCAGTCCCCCGACGATCCTGGCGTCAGCATAGGCCGGCCGTGCCCACGTACCAGTCCCCAATTCCCGACGTCTCGGCGCTCCTCCTCGACCTCGCCGGCCTGGCGCCGCGCCGGAGCGGGTCCGGACCGTGCGGCTACCGGTAGCGGGTGGCGAGCTGGGTGGTGGAGCCCAGCATGATGGCGCGCTCGGCGTCGGCGAGGCCGTCCAGCGCGTGGGTGCCGGGACTGCGTGGCAGGCAGACGACCTCCCCGCGCTCCAGGCGGTCAGGCTTGCCTGCACCGCGTCGTCGGTGTCCATGGCCGGCACGTCCAGGCGGGCGGCGTTGCAGGTCGGCGACGTCGCCGACCTGCCCTACCCCGACGGCACCTTCGACCTGGTGGTCTCCACCCTGAGCATGCACCACTGGGCGGCGGTGGAGCCGGCCGTCGGCGAGTTGCTGCGGGTGCTGCCGGGAGGCCGCCTGTGGATCTACGACTTCCGCTCAGCCCCCATGCGCGGCCTGGCCGAGGCGGCCGCCGGCCGACCGGTCGAGCGCGAGACGTTCCGCCACGGGCTGCTGCACCTGTTCGCCAACAACGGGTCGCGGCCGACCATGGCCGGCTGAAGGCGCGGCTCGGGCCGATGAGTGGGCTCAAGTAGGACCGCAGCGCCATGCTCGCGATCGCCGGGCACAGAACCTACGACGCGGGCACTACCAGGTCGCCGTCGAGGAGCCGGTGAATCGGCGGCGGCCACCGACCAGGCCAGCTGCCCGATCGACTGGCGGCTGTTCCTGCCCGAGGGCTGGGACGACGACCAGCAGCGGCGCGCAAGGGCGCACCTGCCCGAGCGGGTGGGCCACCGGCCCAAGTGGCAGCTGACCCTGGACATGCTCGACGAGCTGGCCGGCTGGGGCCTTGCCCCGCCACTGGTGGTCGCCGACGCCGGCTATGGGGAGTCGGGCGAGTTCCGCTTGGGGTTGGAGGAACGCCAGCTCGCCTACGTGGTGCAGGTCAAAGCCACGGTCAGCGCCTACCCAAAGACGGTCGCCCGCGAGGTCGTCCCGTACGGCGGACGGGGCCGCCGGCCACGCCCACGTTACCGTGCCAAGCGGTCCTCGCTGCGGGATCTGGTGGTGGTGGCCGGCCGGCCCGCGGCCAGGACGGTCGCCTGGCGCGAGGGGACCCGCGGCACGCTGCGCTCGCGGTTTGTGGCGCTGCAGGTCCGCCCGGGGCGGGGTGAAGCTGCGCCGCGCCGTCCACGGTGGGGAGCTGCCGGTGCGCTGGCTGCTGGCCGAGTGGCCCGGCGACCAGCCCGAGCCGGTCAAGTACTGGCTGGCGAACCTGCCCGAGGAGGTCCCGCTGGTGGAGCTGGTGCGGCTGGCCAAGCTGCGCTCGCGCATCGAGCACGACGACCGCGAACTCACCGACGGCCTGGGGCTGGACCACTTCGAGGGCCGCTCGTTCGGCGGCTGGCACCACCACGTGACCCTGGTCTCGGCCGCCCACGCCTTCCTCACCCTGCAACGGCTGGACCCAAAACCAGCCGCGCCGGCCTGACCACCTACCAGGTACTGCGCGAGCTGCAAGTCCTGCTCGCCTGTGGGCCGGCGCCTGCCCCCTGTGCCACCGCACCCTGCCCCGCTCCACCCCCTGGCTGCACCCATCAGCCCACCCGACCTAACGGAGCACTACTAGGATCCCCTCGCGGAAACATCGGATGCTGCCACCCTTCGGATCTAGGCGCATCGTCCGATGCCCAGGCCGCCCCGGGGCCGTAACGTGCCGGCGAACCCACCTCCCGAAGTGGGCAGCCAGCCAGGGCTAGCTCACACACCTACCGGAGGACACGACGACCATCGTGACCCAGACCCTGCCTCCCGAGGCGGCGCGTAAGGTCGACAGCTGGAACATCGACCCGGTCCACTCCGCTGTGCAGTTCGTCGTCCGGCACGCGTTCACAAGGCTGCGCGGGCGGTTCGGCGACGTCTGGGGCGTCCTGTCGATCGCCGACCCACCCGAGCGCTCAACCGGCCACGTCGAGATCGCGGCCGGCAGCATCGACACTGGCGAGGAGTTCCTGCAGGCCGAACGCTTCCCATCCTGGTGTTCCGCTGCTCGGTCCGATCCGAGGCTGCACACCCGCCTCGATCACACCGCCGGGGTAGAGCTGGGCCGCGAGGTGCCCGCCACGTGCGCAGCAACGACCTCCAGGCTCGCTGACTACACGATCAGCGCCGCGCCACACCGCGACACGACGGCATGAGAGGAGCCCACATGACTGGCAGCAGGCGGCGGATGCTCATCGATCGGCGCCGCCGGCGCGCGGACGCGCGCCCCATTCGCAGGCAACTGGCCGCCCTCGACAGCGGCAAGGAGCTCGCCGAGGCAGTGTTCGGACCCCGAACGTTCCGTATCGCTGTCGGTGTCGCACGAGAGCGACCGGCGCTGCTCGACGAGACGGCGAGCTGAGATTCTCCGCCGTCCGGGTCGCCCGACCCGCCGGTGCGGGCTGAGACGTGGGAGGATCGATGAGCGAATCGCCGGCGCCGGGCTGGCCAGCCAGCCTGGAGGGGCTCTGGTCATGGCAGGCGCGTGGCGCCTGCCGCGCCACGGGGGTCGGGTTGTTCTTCTCGGCCGACGGCGAGCGCGAGCCAGCCAGGCAGGCGGGCGAGCAGGTGGCCAAAGCGATCTGTGCCCGCTGCCCCGTCGTCGACGTCTGCGCGGCGTGCGCGGTGGCGGCACGGGAGCGCTACGGCGTGTGGGGCGGCCTATCCGAGGCGGACCGGCGGAGGATCTGGCAGCACAGCGACCAGGCCGACCGGCAGCAGCGGCACTGGCGTGCGCTCGCCGCCCGGGTCACGACCGGCGCCTCCGGGCTGGCAGGTGGATCCGCTGCCGGGTGAGCCTGCTCCCCGCCCGCCGACCGGCTCGGGGAAGGACGGCCGGACGGCCGCCGATCGGTTCCAGTCCAAGCAGGCGAAGCGCATACTTTTCGCCATGGCCGGGACCGTCGCGACCTCGCGTTTCGTCGGCCGCGTAGCTGAGCTGGGCCGTCTGGAGGCGGCGTTCGCGCACGCCAGCGGCGGCGAGCCGCTGACCATGTGCGTCGGCGGTGAGGCCGGCGTCGGCAAGACCCGCCTGGTCACCCGGTTCGCCGGTCAGGTCCGCGCCGCCGGCGGGCACGTGCTGCTCGGCGGCTGCATCGAGCTCGGCGAGACGGCGCTGCCGTATGCACCCGTGGCCCAGGCGCTTCGCGGTCTGGGTCGGGGGCCGGAGCCGGCGGCGCTGGAGGCGCTGGTCGGGCCCGGACGGCCGCTGCTGGCCCGCCTGCTGCCCGAGCTCGGGCAGGGCGAGGAGTCGACGTCAGCCGGCCTCGCCGTCGGCTCCTCGGCGCAGGCCCGGCTGTTCGAGGCGGTCCTCGCCCTGCTGGAGCGCCTCGCCGACCAGTCCCCGACCGTGCTGGTGGTGGAGGACCTGCACTGGGCCGATCGCTCGACCCTGGACCTGCTCGCCTTCCTGGTCCGCAACCTGCAGGCAGGGCTGCTCCTCGTCCTGACCTACCGCAGCGACGAGCTGCACCGCCGCCATCCCCTGCGGCCGTTCCTGGCCGAACTGGACCGCAGCGGACGGGCCGAGCGGCTCGAGGTGGGCCGCTTCGACCGTGTCGACCTCGCCGACCTGCTGGCCGGCATCCTCGGGAGGAGGCCAGACGACGACCTGGTCGAGCGGATCTACCGCCGCTCGGAGGGCAACGCCTTCTTCGCCGAGGAGCTGCTCGCCGCCACCCAGCAGGGTGACAGCAACGGGCGCGGCCTGCCCCCGAGCCTCCAGAACGTCCTGCTGAGCCGCGTCCAGGTCCTTCCCGACGAGGCGCAGGCGACCCTGCGGATCGTGGCGGCGGCCAGCGGCCGGGTCGAGCACGACCTGCTCGCCGCGGTCAGCGAGCTGCCCGAGGCGGACCTGCTCGCCGCGCTGCGCGCCGCCGTCGCCCACCAGGTGCTCGTTCCCGACCCCGCCACGGAGACCTACGCCTTGCGGCACGCGCTGACCCAGGAGGCACTGTACGCCGAGCTGCTGCCCGGGGAGCGCGCCCGGCTGCATGCCGCCTTCGCCCGCGTGCTCGCCGAGCGGCCCGACCTCGCCGAGCCCAACCGGGCCGCCGCGCCGGCTCGACTCGCCTACCACTGGGTCAGGGCCCACGACCCAGCCCGTGCGCTGCCCGCCGCCGTGGAGGCGGGGTTGCAGTCCGAGGCGGCCTACGGGTTCGCCGACGCCCAGCGTCACTTCGAGACGGCGCTCGAGCTGTGGGATCAGGTGGCCGACGCCGAACAGCGGGTCGGCCTGGATCGTGCGGCGGTGTTGCAGCACGCGGCGGAGTCGGCCTACCTGGCCGGTGACCCGAACCGGGCCATCATGCTGACCCGGGCGGCGCTCGCCGGCGTGGATGCGGCCAGGGATCCGGTGCGGGCCGGGCTGCTGCACGTGCGGCTCGGCGGCTACCTGCGGGCGACTGGCGGCGAGGGTGCGTTCGCCGAGTACGAGGCGGCCGTGCGCCTGGTGCCTGCGAGCCCACCGCTGGCCGAGCGTGCCCAGGTCCTGGCGGCCTTCGGCGAGGCGCTGAGCGGGCAGGGCCGCTACCGCGAGTCGCGCGAGCTGTGCGAGGAGGCGATCGCGATCGCCGGCCAGGTCGGCACCCTGGCCGAGGAGGGGGATGCGCGCAGGGCCCTGGGGGTGGACCTCGCCCTGCTCGGTGACCTGGAGGCGGGCGTCGGGCAGCTGCGTGAGGCCCGCCGTATCGCCGAGGCGGTCGGCAAGGTGGACGAGGTCGCGCGCGCCTTCGCCACCCTGTCGGGGCTGCTGGAGACGTTCGGGAAGCTGGAGGCGGCGACCGCGGTCGCCTTGGAGGGTGCCGAGCTGGCGGCCAGCCAGGGGCTCGGGCGGTGGCACAGCCCGTTCCTGACCGCGACCGCCGCGCGGGCGCTGTTCGCGCTGGGTCGCTGGGACGAGGCCGAGGCGCTGCTGGGTCGCGCGGCCGACCGCGTGGCCCCCGAGCTGGCCGCCACATGGGTCTACATCCACACCGCCCGCAGCCAGCTCGACCTCGCCCATGGTCGTGCCAGCTCGGCCGCCCAGCACCTGGCGGTGGCCCGCGAGGCCTACGCGCAGACCGTCACCCAGCCCTGGTTCGCCACGCCGTTGTTCGTCGCCACGGCGGAGCTGGCCATGCTGGAGGGCCGCCTGGACGACGCCGACGCCGCCGTGGCCGAGGGGCTGCGGGTCGCCGGCGCGGACCTCATCTTCGCCGTGCCGCTGTACGTCCTGGGGCTGCGCGCCGCCGCCGATCGCGCCGAGCTGGCACGCGCCCGCCGCGCCGACGACCAGGTCCTCGAGGCCCGCCGGGTCGGGGACGCACTGGCCGGCGAGCTCCGCGCCCGGCTGTCGCCCGAGGCAGCCGACGGCAGGGTGCCCACGCCCCGCACCGAGGCGCAGGTGGCGCTGTGCGAGGCCGAGCTCGGTCGGGTCGGCGGGCACAGCGACCCCGACCGGTGGGCGGCGGCCGCCAAGGCCTGGGAGCGGCTCAGCGAGCCCTACCCGACCGCCTACGCCCGTTGGCGCGAGGCCGAGGCGCTGCTGCTCGGCGGCCTCGCCCGCGAGCGGGTCGGGCCGCCGCTGCGCGCCGCGCACGCGACGGCGAGCGCGCTTGACGCGGCCCCGCTGCGCGCCGAGATCGAGGCCCTGGCCCGCCGCGGCCGCCTGGACCTCGGGACCGCCGCACAGGGCAGCCCTCCGCCCGGACCCCAGCCGCCATCACCGTTTGACCGGCTCGGTCTCACGGCCCGCGAGCAGGAGGTGCTCGCGCTGGTCGCGATCGGGCAGACCAACGCCCAGATCGCCGAGACGCTGTTCATCAGCCCCAAGACGGCCACGGTGCACGTCTCCAACATCCTCGGCAAGCTCGGCGTCCGCAACCGAGTCGAGGCCGCCACCATCGCCCACCGGCTCGGCATCATGAAGCCGGAGCCCTGACCGCGGAGCCTGGCCTGCGACCAGGTCACGGCAGGGGCAGGCGGAAGCCGTTGAAGGACCAGAGCGCGCTCGAGTACCACATGACCGCGATCAGGGTGACGAGCAGGCCGCCCGCAACCGGCAGCGCCCAGCCCGGGAGCCGACGGCTCCGCACGATCAGCACCTTGGCCGCGAACGCGCCGTAGAAGAAACAGCTGGCCACGGAATGCAGCGCCACCCGCGGGTCGCCAAGCTGCACGCCGTAGGCGAACATGCAGTGCATGGCGACGGGCAGCGAGAGCAGGAACAAGCTGGCGCCGCCGACGCGATGCAGCACCGGCACCGGCGGCGGCGCCGCTCCGGCGCCGGGGAGCCGCCGGTACATCCACAGCGCCAAGGTCAGCTGCACCAAGGCCAGCCCAAGCATCCCGGTCGCCAGCTGCGCCTTGAGGCGGTTGATGGCGACGCCGTGCTGGCCGAACAGGCCCATCGTGTAGCTTGGGGTGTGCGTCCGGCCGAAGGCGTACAGCGCCACCGCCACGACCAACGCCATCCCGCCGGCCACCGCCAGGCGGCCGGCGGGCTGCGGCACGGCGCGGGCCGGCGTCATCCCATCAAGCCCTCTCCTTGACAGTCACGGCCAGGCGCACGGCCGAGCCGGGGCGCCAGCGTTGCGTCAGGCAGCGGTCTTCTTCCAGAAGTAGTAGTCGGCGGTGTAGGGGACCTCGGCCACGGCACCTGCCGTGGTCGCGTTGCAGTCCGCGGCCGGGGGGGCCAGGCCGCCGGTGGTCGCGATCCGCTGGACGAAGGTCGTGGCCACCAGCCGGTCGCCGTCAGGACCGGCGGTTGTCGAAGCGGACAGCAGCACCCACGGGATGGCGGTGGGATCGACGGTGACGGAGTCCACGAGGTGGCCCACGACCCTGCTGCCGTCCATGGCCTGCCAGGTTGGCCCGCCGAAGTGGGTGATGATGAGCTTGCCGTGGTCGTCGTACAGGTTCGCCCGGGGCGCGACGAACCCCCAGGCAACACCATTGCAGGAGTAGATCTGGGCGCCGACCGCGTGGCCGACCAGGAAGACCTTGTTGCCGTCCTCAACCTGGATCTTGCTCGGGACCACCGGCGGCGGCGGTCCGGCCTGGGCCGCCTGCGTCAGCGACATCATCGCCGCGGCAGCGACGATGCCCACCAGCAGCAGGCGGTTGAAACGGATGAAATACCTCATTGCATTTACTCCAATGCTCGGTTTCAACCGATAGGCTCGGTTATGGTCCGGCGCCGATCGTTCCCGCCTCCGTACCATGGCCCTTGAGCAGGAGGGAACGACGGCTGGTCAGATGTTCTGACTGCTCGGTCGTTTCTATTACTCCTCCTTTCGGGTCGCCGTCAGGAGCTGAAGTTCGCGATCGCCGAGGCACAGCCGACGCCCTGAATCCAGACGTTCTGGATCCCGGCGACGTCGGGTGCGATGTCGTCGGCGGAGACGATCATCTGCGCGGTGAAGGACTCGTCGTTACCGTCACCGGCGCGGTAGAAGTCTGCAAGGAGCACGACCGTGTTCTCATCGGTGATTGCGGTCTTCAGGGGCTCCGCCGCTGCCCCGGTGCACTTGAAGGTCGTGCTTGCCCGCAGTTCGACGGTGTCCCAGCGGACGCCTTCGCCGGTGAGACAGCCGGCCAGCGGGCCCTGGCCGACGTCGCGAGTGCATCGAAAGCCGCCAGCCGACTTGGCGAAGCCCGTCCCGGGGTTGTACGAGCCGCCGCCCGTGAGTGTAGCGGCACCGGTTGGGAAGCCGCTGATGTCGGTCGCGTTGAAGCCGAAGCCGATGTTGTCGGGCGCCGCCGACGCGGGCGCCGCAATCAGGAGAACAGCCGCTGCCAGCACCGCTGGCACTAGCGCAATGACCTTCATCTTCATCTTCCAACCCTTCCTCCCTGTGACAGGGAATCGGTGGCTCATAGCCGGAGACGCAGCACCTGCCGCGCTCGCGAAGTCAGCTTCTGAACATCAGTAGGCGGTTGAAACGGATCAAATACTTCTTTGATTTACGTCCATTAGTCGGCGTTGATCTTGTCGCCGCTGGGGGCGACGACGTACCACTTGGCACCGAACTGGTCCAACCCCTGCCCGGCGGCGTCGCCTGGCCGGCTGTCGCCGGCGTAGTAGTAGAGCGGGTGACCGTCGTAGGTCACCTGGGCAGCGCCGTCGCCGCGGACGCTCGTCCCGAGCAGGGCGCCGGTCACGCCGGTCCCAGCCTGCGGGGTGTCGTTGCTGACGTACGGCGGCCAGGCGCCGGCGCACGCGCCACTGCAGTTGGACTTGCCCGCCTTGTCCGCCTCGAACAGGTAGAGCGTGCGCCCCTGACCGTCGACCAAGGTCTGTCCCAGCTTGGAGCCGCGGAGGTCGACGATCGCAGCCGACGCGGAGCCGCTCGATGTGGTCGAGGCCGCGCCATACGAGCCGGCACCGGAGGACGAGGAGCCGCCACCCGTGCAGGCGGCGGCAACAAGGGCGAGTGCCGTCAGCCCAACGACGAACCACCCCAAGCGCAGCAGGTGTGGCGCGCAAGGCGGCCGGTGCCGACCTCGTTGCCATTGGCTGCGGGCGCTGGCGCTCGGCTTGTCGTGCGCCACGGCGGTCTTCCTGGTTGCGTGCATGTCGCGCCCCCTGGAACGTGCGCTCGGACCCTCTGGGCCCAGGGCGGTCCGAGCGGCGGCTGACATAGCGGCCCGAGCGGCTGCTCCGATGCAAGCACCCTAGGGCGCGGCGGCGACCTCGGGATCGGACGATGCGCTAATCTCGCGTCGCCGCGACCCCCCAGATCTTGCTGGCGACCCTCCTAGTAGGGCTCTTCAGGTCGGCGCGCGGGCTTGTCCTGGGTGACGGAGCCAGCGGGGCGCGGGACGGCGGCAGAGGGGACAGGCGCCGGCCCAACAGGCGAGCAGGACCTGCAGCCCTGCGAGCAGCTGCCACAAGGTCAGGCCGACGCCGCCGGTTTCGGGCGGCCAGGCGCTCCAGGGTGAGGAAGCCGTGGGCGGCCGAGACCAGGGTGACGTGGTGGTGCCAGCCGCCGAAGGAGTGGCCCTCGTAGTGGTCCAGGCCCAGGGCGCCCTTGAGCTCGCGGTAGTCGTGCTCGACGCGCCAGCGCAGCTTGCCCAGGCGGACCAGTTCCACCAGCGACGTGGCCGCGGGCAGGTTCGACAGCCAGTACTTGACCGGCTCCGGCTTGTCGGTGGGCCATTCGGCCAGCAGCCAACGGGCCGGCAGTTCCCAGCCGACGCCCTCGGCGCGGGCGGCGGCCTGGCGGCGTGGGGTGATCCCGGCCGGGCGGACCCGCAACGCCAGGAAGCGGGAGCGCTGCATTCCCTTGCTGCCCCGCCGCCAGATCAAGTCCACGCAGGCGGACTGGCCTGCGGCCAGGGCGAGCTGCTTGAGCGAGGTGGACTTGTCGCGGTAGCGGTGTCGGGGGCGGCGGCCCCGCCCGGTGTAGGGCGCGGTGGTCGGGCGGGGACTGTTGCACTGGCGATGAGGCAGCCCGAGCGGTGAGACTCCCGCCATGACCACAGCTCACCTCTCCTGCCCGTCGATCCCACCGCAGTCCGTGTTCACCCGCTTCCGGTTCCCGCCAGACGTGATCGTCGTGGCGGTGCGCTGGTACCTGCGCTTCGGCTCTCCTACCGGGACGTCGAGGAGCTGCTGGCCGAGCGTGGCGTCGAGGCCGACCACGTGACCGTCTACCGCTGGGTGCTGCGGTTCACGCCGCTGCTGGCCGAGGCCGCCCGGCCCTGCCGGCACCGGGCCGGCGGGCGCTAGTTCGTTGACGAGACGTATGTCAGGGTCGCTGGCCGCTGGCGGTATGTCTACCGTGCCATCGATCAGTTTGGGCAGGTCATCGACGTGTATGTCTCGCCGCGGCGGGATGCGAGAGCCGCCCGCCGGTTCTTCAAGCGGGCCATCGACACCACCAAGGTCACGCCCAGCGAGGTCGTGACCGACCGGGCCCCGACCTACCCGCTGGTGCCGGAGGAGCTGCTGCCGGCGGCCTGGCATCGCACCGACCGGTCCGCCAACAACCGGGTCGAGGCCGACCACGGCCGACTCAAGGCGAGGCTGCGGCCGATGCGTGGCCTCAAGCAAGACCGCAGCGCCAGGGGCATGATCGCCGGGCATGCCTTCATCCAGAACGTCCGTCGAGGGCACGACGAGCTGGCAGTCGAGGAGCCGGTGAACCGCCGGCTGCCGGTCGCGTTCGCTGAACTCGCCATGGCGATCTGACACCAGACCACCGTCACGGCTTCAGCACGCCGCGGGCTGACCAGATGCAACAGCGGCTGTGCGAGTGCATGTCGTGTTCGGCGTTGACCTCAAATCAGGATCATCGGGCGATCCCGGGGACGCTCGTGCGACCAGCGGCCCGGGCCGGCCTCCAGATCGTTTGGGCTGACCGTGCAGCGTGACCACAATGCGGTCCCTGTGGGTGGTGGCACAGGCTGCGTCTCGTGTCGCAGTAGGATGCCGGGCGTGCCGAACCCGTTCCCGTCGCTGAAGGCGCGAGCCATGCTGCGTCTGCTGCAGGCCGAGCTGGGCTATGCGGTCGTGCGGCAGAGCGGCTCGCACCGTAGGCTGGCAGCGGAAGGATGGCCGGAGCTGACGTTCGCGTTCCACGATAAGCGCAGCCTGACACCGGTCGAAGTGCGTGACATCCTGGTCAAGCAGGTCGGCCTGACCGTCGATGACGCACTGAAGGTGGTTCGCGGTGAGGGATGAGCCGATTCATCTGATCGTCCGGGATACCGGCGAGGGGTTCTACGCGACCTCACCTCAGGCGCCTGGGCTGGCCTACGGACGTGCGACTCTCGCCGAGCTGCGAGCCGACCTCCAGGACGTCCTGGCCTTCCACTTCAACCGCCCTGGCCCCTTCCAGGTGCTCGAGCACCTGGAGCGGCAGCATGTCATCGAAGGCGGAGAGCTGGTCACCCGGATCGCCGATGACGAGTACCGCGACCAGCGGCAAGAGGTCGACGGGCGGCTTGGTCGCGCGCTCGTCATCCCCGGACAAGCTCGACCGCTGCTTGAGGGTCCGGTCAACCGTGTGGGTGAGGTGGTGTACGTGTGCGCCGTGCCGTCCGACACGATCGGTTGGCTTGCCGCGCAACTCGATCCCCGCGGGGATGCCGCAATCGTGGCGGTGGCCATCGCCGATGTGCTCGTCTTCACCGTCCCGATCGTGTCCGGCGACGACACCGCTGAGGTAGCCGGGGTGGCGATCGCTGCACGCGGCTATTCGTCGGAGACGACGATTGGCGATCTGGTGCGGGACACGCCCATCGTCCAGCCGGTGACAGTACCCCACCCCGTCGCCTCCTGACCTTTTGGCTCGTTTGGGCTGGGCCGTTTAACGCTGTGACAGATCCATAAGCTAGCGGCTCTACTGGGTCAGGTAAGCGCAACGTGGCTGGCGGCGTGGCCGACCTGGTCCTCGACGTCGCCCACGAGCGGCCGGCCCGCCGCCGCGAGCAGGTCTAGGAGGAGAGGCGTCCCTGAGCCTCGGTCTCCAGGTGCGTGCAGCCTACGGCTGGTTGGGGACGATGAGTCACATGGCCAGGTCGATCACGACGCCCGAGCCTCACAGCACGGCCAGCACGACGAACAGCACCCGGATCAGCGTCGCGTCGAGGTTGAAGTAGCTGGCGAAGCTGCCGCAGACGCCGGCTAGCTTGCGATCGGTCCGGCTGCGGTACAGCTTGCGGGTCTGTTCCATGGCACCGCCTCTCGGAAGGGCGAACCCGCGCGTCGTGGACGAGGTCCTGTAGATCGTTGCCGTGGCCCGGGGGACTGTTGCGTTGGCTGTGACCGTGTCCGAGCGGCGACACTGCTGGCCCATGAGCACCCGTCGTCCTCGCCCTGCTCCAGCTCCGCGGTCGGCCTTCGCCGGCTTCCGCTTCCCACCCGAGGTCATCGCCATCGCGGTCCGCTGGTACCTGCGCTACGGCCTGTCCTACCGTGACGTCGAAGAGCTCCTGGTCGAACGCGGCATCGAGGTCGACCACGTCACCGTCTACCGCTGGGTACAGCGGTTCACGCCGCTGCTGGCCGAGGCCGCCCGGCCCTGCCGGTATCCCGTCGGGGACCGCTGGCAGGTCGACGAGACCTACGTCAAAGTCGCCGGGCAGTGGCGGTACGTCTACCGCGCGATTGACCAGTTCGGGCAGGTCATCGACGTGTTCGTCTCGCCACGGCGCGACATGCGGGCGGCCCGCCGGTTCTTCGAGCAGGCCATCGCCACGACGAAGCTGCAGCCGGTCGAGGTCACCACCGATCAGGCGCCGGTGTACCCGGGGGTGCTGGAGGAGTTGGTGCCAGCGGCGTGGCATCGTACCGACCGCTACGCCAACAACCGCGCGTCGAGTGTGACCACGGCCGGCTGAAGGCCCGGCTGCGTCCGATGCGAGGACTCAAGCAGGACCGCAGCGCCAGAGCGGTCATCGTCGGGCATGCGTTCATCCAGAACGTCCGGCGCGGGCATTACGAACTGGCCGTCGAGGAGCCGGCGAGCCTGAGGCTGGCGGTCGCGTTCGATGAACTGGCCTTGGCGATCTGATCCCGAGCGCAGCTCATCGATTCAGCACGTCCTGCGTTCGCGCAACGCAACACTGCCGGTGTCGCTGTTCGGCCTGGTGGGGTTGGTCGCCAGGCCACCGACCCCACCCGCCAACCCTGCTGCGCTTCCGGCAGCCTCGACGACGACCGTGAAGGGTGCGCAAAGTCGGACGTGGCCTTTGAGCTGCGGAGCCTCAGACCTGCGGCTCGGTATGGTGGCACCCTGCTGCCCAGCCGAGGAGGCCATCCTGGGTGCTGTCCAAACTCGCCTACCTGACGCTGTGCCGCTCCATCCAACTGCTCGTGCTGCTCGCCCGCGGCGACGCTGCCAAAGACATGGAGATCCTGGTGCTCCGCCACCAGCTCACGGTGCTGCGCCGCCAGGGGCACTGTTGCATCTGGCGATCAGCTCCTCGACGTCCTCCACTGAGATCCCGGAACGCCATGAATGGCCCTCGCAATCGACCGCTTTGAGAAGTTCTTACCGGCCTCCATATGGGAAGAAGCTCCACCCGGAGACTCGCCACCCATGCCCTTCGCCCAGATGCAACAGTGCCCCCTCGACGTCCAGGCTCAACCCGACACACGCGGCGTGGCCCCTCGACAAGGTGCCCGGCAACGCGGAGACGTGGGGATCACCCTCGAGCACGCGGGGAGGACGAGGAGTCCTTGTCTTTCTGTCGACAATCGGCAGTCCGGGCATGGACCTATCCACGTAAACGCGGCTAACCTCCCATCAGTGCACAGGCTCCGCTGCATGGTCCGCCCCGATGACGGAGTCGGCTCATGGCGAAACGCGGCATCTCCCTGCTCGACCTGGCAGCACCGTTTCCTGGTGCCCAGGCGCTGGTGCCTGACGACCTGGCTGCGCGCCTGGAGAACTTCGCCGTCGTCTCCCACCGTTCGACCGTCAGTCCCGGCGCGGTCATCCACTCCGGTGTCATCCAGCCGATCGCAGATCTTGGCTTCCCGTCGCTGCGGGACTGGGACATCGAGGTGCCGGGCCTGAACTCCGGCCTGCCGTTCCGCCTGGTTCGGACCCGGACCACCCCCGGCGCGGGGCAGACCCTCGAACCGGCGGGCGCCAGCGCCTTCGTCGACCTGGTCGTCGACCGGATCGCGGTAAAGGTCCCGGGTCTGCGCCCGGCGACGCTGGTCCCGACCGCCCCCGCGAGCGTCGCGCACCTGGTGCCCGACACGACGCGCAGCGGGGTGAAGATCGTCGGTTCGGGCGTCGTCCGGATCGACCTGTCCGGCACCGGGGACGTCGTCCGCTTCGTCGACTGGCCCGATCCGTTCGACCCGGCGGCGCCCTCGGGTGCGGTCTACCGGGTCACGTTCGACCCGGTGAGCTTCTTCATCGGCGGCTCCGAGATCGGGATGGTCGTCGACCGGCTAGTCTTCGACGCCTCGTCCCAGGTCACTCCGCCCGAGATCATCGCGCGCGGCCAGACGCCCGGCTGGCAAGGGATCTCCATCGCCGAGGCGACGCTCCTGCTGCCACCGAACACTCCGCTCGTCGACAAGATCACGGTCGGGGTCAAGGACGTCCTGCTCGGCAGCCCCGCAGGTCTGCAGGGCCAGATCCGGGTCGAGCTGGGCCGGACGCCGATCAACCCGGCGGCGGTCGAGTTTCTGCAGGACTTCGCCGGGGCCGAGCAGCCGCGCACGGTATCCGGGTCCGGCCGGGAGCTGACGGTCCCGTTCATCACCGGGACGCCGAGCACCGGCCGGATGCGGGCCAAGCTCAACCCGTCCGTGCTCGGCGCCTCCACCCACCCGCACATGACCTGGACGCTGCCCGACGGCCATGTGGTCGACCAGGACGACTCCGGATGGTTCCCTGCCTCGGTCGGCGAGACCATTAGCGGCACCTTCGCCGAGGAGGTGGATGGCGAGCAGGTCTTCGACTCACCGACGAGCTACACCTTCGTCCAGTCCGAGCCCGACGTGCAGCATGCCGCCAAGGTCAACGCGCATGTCGGCGCCGTCGACATCGCCAACGTCGTGTCGGTCTCCGGCACCGCGGCCGCCCTGAACCTGCTGGAGCTCGAGTCCGCGCTCAACCCCGCCGACGCCGCGGACTTGCGCTGGCAACACGGCGAGGGCGCCGACGCCCATACCCGGACCGGTCCGGACTTCGTCCTCCTGCTCGGTGCCGACCCCGGCACCAGCTACATCGTCGTCACCGACGCGGAGAACCGGACCCGGCGGATCCGGGTCGACGTCCTGGCCCAGGGGTCGCTGCTCATCGGCGCCCAGGATGGCGTCCACGACGCCACCGGCGCTTTGGTACCGATCCGCGGCGTCCAGCAGACCTACAAACTCAGCGCCTTCCACAAGGACGCGTCGCTGACCCCGTTCGCCACCAGCGCCACCCTGTCCGGTGGCACGGTCACGGTCCCCGACGGGGGTCTGGCGGAGGTGACCGTCGAGCTGGGCAGGGGCACGGACCCGCAGGCTCCGCCCCCGCCGGTCAGCGAGAACGAGGTTCGGCGGCTGGAGATCAGGTTCGAGTACGGGCTGAGCAATCCCGTCGCGTTCGGTGCGTACGTGCCCCGCACCCAGCAGGCCACCGTCGAGGCGTCGGTCCGGGCCTGGGCACAGTTCTTCCCCGGCGCTACCTTCGTTGTCATCGGCCGCTGCTGCGACATCTCCTCCGACAGCTTCAACGCGGCCCTGGCCACCGACCGGGCCAACGCCGTCGCCGCCTGGCTGCCCGGCGGCTCCACGCTGGCCCGCGGTGAGCAGACCGCCCCCAGCCCGGCGATGGCCGCCGCCCAGGACCTGATTGACCCTACGCTGTCCGGCGCCGAGAAGGGCGCGAACCGGCTCATCACCCTCGACTTCACGACGGCGCAGCGGCAGGCCTGGGGGGACGTCGCCAGCAACCCGACCCGCCAGCGGTACCGCCGCACCGACATCTTCGCCGTCGGCGGGACCTACACCCCACCGTCGGGCGCGGACTCCACCGATCAGCAGCAGCCGACCGACACTCAGCAGCTGGACCCGGCGCTACGGCGCAGCTACGTGCCCGGCGACGACGCCGACGAGGTCGCCCTGCCCGAGCCCCGCGACCCGCGCCTGGCCTTCCTGGTCCGGCTCGTTGTCACCTGGGACTCGCCCACCGTCACCGAGTGGGCCGACGCGATCCCGACCCAGGCGGAGTTCACCGTGGAGTGGGCGACCACGCACGTGCAGACCATCCCCGCGCCTGGTGGCGGCGACTCCCCGGTACCGGTCCGGGCGCCGTCCGAGCCGGTGGGCCAGCCCTCGACCGAGGTCTACACGCTGACCGGGCGCTGGTCGTATGACTCGCGCTCGGGCCAGACCGTGTTCTCCCTGTCGATCGCCTCGTCGGGCGATCCCAAGGGCCTGGCGGCCGTGGACTCGGAGTTCCTCGCGATCGCGCTGGCGCTGGCGCCGGCGCTGCTGGCCGGGATCGGCGCCTCCGGCGTCGACGGCGCAGCGGTGCGGATCGCCGCGATCGCGATCGCGGCGGGGGTCCTGTCCAGCGTGGCCAAGGACGGCGAGGTCGTGATCCACTCCGCGGAGATCGAGCACCGGCAGCGAAGCCTCACGGACACCGAGGGGTTCCGCACCAGGGTGCTGCTCGACTACACCGCGGCGGTTGGGTTCGACATCGCCGCAGACGGGCTCGGGTCCCTGGCCACGGACGACGGTCACCCGCTCAAGGTGCGGTACAAGAAGGTCGGCCTGGAGTTCGACGACTCCAAGACCGAATGGTACGAGAAGCTCGGGCTGGTCTACGAAGACGTCTCGTTCGAGGTCTCCGACCCCGGCCGCTGGAAGATCGACGGCCCGCTGGGACAGCTGCTGCAGATCACCGCCACGCGCGCCGGAGTCGGGTCGACGTGGTTCGAGTGCGACCTGGAGTTCGCCCTTGATCTCGGCGTGGTGTCGGTCAACGGCGCGACCGTCCGGTGCACCTTCGGCGACGACGGGTTCTCGGCCGAGCTGCGGGGCCTCGGCGTCGGTGTCGACATCCCGGGGGTGCTGCGCGGCGAGGGCCGGCTGGTCCTGGGGGACGGCGGGGCGTTCAAGGCGGCCATCGAGCTCGACCTGGTCAGTGTCGGGGCCAAGGCGATGGGCGCCCTGGCGTTCGATCCCGCCTTCGACTACCTGTCGATCGCCCTGGGGTTGGTCCTGCCGGTCGGGATCCCGCTCGGCGCCACTGGCCTGGGTATCTTCGGCTTCATCGGGCTGTTCGTGTCCAACGGCGCCCGGGCGCTGCCGTCGGGATCTGGCAACGATCCGGTCGGCCGTGAGATCAAGTGGTTCCGCGACACGCCCTTCGAGGACAAGTTCGCCCCCCAGCGGGGCCAGTGGGCGATCGGCCTCGGGATGATCGTCGGGACGCTGCCCGACGGCGCGTTCACGTTCAACGCGACCGGCATGCTCGTGGTCGCCTTCCCCGACCCCACGGTGATCTTCGGGATCGACGCCAAGCTGATCAAGAAGCCCGCGGCCACCCCGAGCACGCAGGGCGCACCCGCCGACCCGTCGCTGAGCATCCTGGGCCTGGTCGCCGTCGACGACGAGGCGGTCGCGGTCGGCGTGCGCGGCCGATACACGATCCCGAAGGTGCTCGAGCTCCTGCTGCCGATCGACGGGTACTTCCCCTACCCGTCGACGCCGAAGGACGCCTATGTGCGTATCGGGTCCGACGGCGTCGTCAGCGAGGGACGCCCCGGCGACCCGGTGACCATCAAGGTGCTGCCCGGCACGCTCGACGTGTCCGCCTTCTCGTACCTGATGATCGAGGAGAAGAAGCTCCACCGGCTCGGGAACGACCCGCAGTTCAACTTCGACGGGTTCTGCGTCGGGTTCGGTGCGGGCTGGGAGATCAAGTGGTCCGCCGGGCCGATCAAGCTCGAGGCATCGGCCAAGATCCTGGTCGGCTTCGGCACGAACCCGTTCCTGCTCAAGGGCGGTATCTTCGTCAAAGGCGAACTGCGCCTCGTCGTGGTCTCGGTCTCCGCCCGTGGCTCGATCGTCGCCACCGTCTGGGACGACGACGGCGTCAAGGTCAACCTCAAGGGTGAGTTCTGCGGGTCCGTCTCCTTCTTCTTCTTCTCCATCGAGGGCTGTGTGGGGGTCGAGATCGGTGACCCGATCACTCCGGCCGCGCCCCCGCCCCCGCCGCCGATCGGCAAGGTCTCGCTCACCGACCGGCGCGGGTTCACCACGGCCGTCGCGCCGGCCGAGACGCCGGAGGAGGACCAGACCGTCTGGCCGGACACGGTGCCGGTCATCGAGTTTACCCATCACCTCGACGTCTCGCTGTCCGGCAGCGCCTTCGATCCCGGGCCCGGCCCGACGGGTCCGGCGTGGTCCGGCACGTCGGAGCTCAAGTACGCCTACCGGCTCACCGGGGTCGAGATCGCCCCCGACGGCGGCGGTGCCCTGGCCGGGCCCCTGGACTGCGGGTGGTGGCTGCCGACGTCACGCCCCGGCGTCCTGGAGGACGGGGACGTCGCGGTCTCGGAGTCCGAGGGGATGTTCCTGGCGCTGCTGGCCTGGGACCCGGCGCCGTGGAGCTACTGGCTCACCGACGGTGGTGCGGGCACCGACGCCGACCCGGCGCAGACGCCCGGGCGCCTCTGCGACCCACCGTCGCGGCCTCACCGCGGCTGCGCCCTCGGCACGCTCGGCACCCGGACCGGTCCGGACGCCGTCCGTTTCCTGACCCCGGACCCGGGCTCGCCCCCGTTCCCGTCCCGGTTCACCGTGGAAGCCCGGGAGCGGGCGTTCGGGATGCCGCTGGCGTCGGGCGTCCCGCTCCTGGCGCAGGCGGGCTGGGCGGTCACGCCCGGCCAGGTCGGCGGCGGCGTGTTCGGGGACGACGTGTGGTGGCTGGCCATGATCACCCAGCACTCGTTCACGGTCCGCTCGACGGAGCTGTACGGCCGGCTCGCGCCCGAGATCGTCGACGCCGACCTGCTGCTGGTCGTGTGCCGCGATTTCCGGCGCCGCCCACCCGGCGGCCAGCGGGTCTGCGCGGTGGTCGCCGACCACTTCGGCCCCGACCAGGACCTCGGCACCTCCGACGCCATCGGCCCGGTGAGGATCCGGTCGAAGTCGACGTCGATGAGGACCTTCCCGGGTCAGCACGGCGCCGGGACGACGCTGCATTACCCGGACGAGGGCATGACCTTCTTCCTGCCCGACAGGACGGACCGGGTCGTGCTGACCCTCCAGCCCCTCGGCAGCTCGGCCCGGGCGCGCGCCCTTGACGCACAGGGCGCCGTGGTCGCCACCGGTTCGGTCGCCCAAGGGCCGGACCCGGTGGACATCGCGCTGTCCGGCAAGGACATCGCGAGCGTGGAGCTGACCAAGGGCGCGTTCGAAGTCGGCGTCGTGAAGCTCTGCTGGGGGGCGGCAGGCGGGCCGGTCGGCGCTGACGGCGCCACCACCGGGTCGCTCCCGACCGTCGTCGGAACGGTTGTCGGCGGCGAGGAGAAGGAGTGGACCCCGAAGGTCGAGCAGCAGGTCCAGACCGGCGCCGGGATGTGCTCGCTGGTCCGGTACCTGCCGCCTGACGATAAGGCACCCTGGTCGACGGTGCGGATCCGCGAGTGGCTCGGCACCGGCAAGGACGACGCGGGCCGGGTGGGCCTGGTCCGGGTGTGCGGCGTCAGCGGCAGCGCATGGACCCAGTCGCAGGGCAACGACGCCTTCGCCGCCTGGCTGCTGGCCACCATCAACGATCGCGGGGCCGCGGACGAGCCGGCCCGCAAGGACCTGCTCGCGGCCAACCGCTCCTACCGGATCAAGGTGTCCTGGCAGTGGCAGGGCTGGGTCAAGAGCGACAGCCAGCCGCAGCCACCGGCCGTGCCGCCGTCCGGAGACTGGCAGGACGGCCCGGTCCAGACGTTCGGGTTCCGGACCGCGGCGACCGCCGTCACCTCCGGCGCCCCGCCTGCTGAGCTGACCGACGAGCACGACTTCGACCCGCGCTCGCTGCTGCGCTATCTCATCGCGTTCGACCCGGAGACGGACTCGGCGCCGCACCTGCTCGACGACACGCTCCTGGTGCACTTGGCCGTCGACCACGGCGAGCAGCTGGCCGGGCTGTACGGGCGGCACTTGCAGCTGCGGCTGCGCCGCACCGACCCGCCGCCTGGAAGCCTGGCCGGGCAGGCCCATCCGGACGACGAGGCGATCAGCGTCCTCTGGGGCGCGCTGTACGACGCCTACCGCCCGCTCGGGCAGCTGCGGTTCCTCCAGGCGGTCCGCGAGGCGCCGTGCCTGCAGGAGCCGAACCTCGGCGGCACGACCGGTGAGGTGACGGCCGACCTGGTGCCGGGCGCCTGGTACGACCTCATGCTCATGGCCACACCCACGGCCCAGCCCAACTCCGAGGACGTGGTCGTCTCCCGGGTGCACTTCCAGGCGTCGCGGTACCACAACGAGCGCGAGCTGCTCGGCGCCCTCGGGTTCGGTGTCCCGAGGCCCACCGCGTTCATCGCCCCCGACGCGCTGGTCATCGCCGCCGTCCCGGGAGGCGCTCTCGCCGTTGGGGACAGCGACCTGGACGCCGCGCTCGCCGCGGCGGGCCTGGACCCGTGGCCGTTGTCCGACCAGGCCCGCACGTCGATCCTCTGGCTGGACGATGCCGGGACGTGGAAGCTCGCTGGGCTGCTCCTGGAAGCGCCGGAGCCGATCGTCCGCACCGGGCGGACGGTGCTGGACGTGACCGCCTGCAACTACGGCGGTCTCGCGCTGAACCAGCGCTACCGCAACCTGGCCGGGACCCGCGTGCTGCTCACGCCGTCCGCGCCGGTCACGGTCCCCGGCGCGGACACGATCACGCTGACCGTGACGCGGACGGTCACCGACCGCACCGGTGCCACCTCGTCCACCACGGCCACGGGCCGCCGGTTCGCGATCGACGTCCCGCGGTCGGTGCGGATGGAGGCCGGGACGTGAGGCATCGCCTGGGCCGGGGCGCGGCCGGGAAGGGAGCGCAGCCATGGGCCTGAGCCCGTCCTGGGCCTTCTGCGGCCAAGCCGTCGACGGCGTCGGCGACGCCCACCTGGCCGCCGGCGTGCACTACCGCGTGCTCACCCACCCGCTGATCGGGCTGCCGGTCGTCCCGCTCGTCATCGGGAAGATCACCCTCGGGCAGGTGGCCAAGGGGCACACCCGAACCGACGTCACCTGGGTCGACTCCCACGGCGCCGTCCTCACCGCGCCGTTCACGGTGACGCCGGACAACCCGGTGACCGGGTACCTGCCGCTCGGCCAGACCTGCTGCTGGGCCGCGCTCGATGGCCGGGCGTCCGGTGGCCCGCAGCCGCCGGCACTGCCGGGCGTGCCCCCCCGCGTCGTGCCCCCGGTCGCCCCTGCGGCGGCCGGGGAGCTGCACCGGGTCGAGGTCCGGCCCGCGGCCGGACCCGGCATCCTCGCCGGCCAGCTCTTCCTGGCCCCGTTCCGGCTCGAAGGCGTCGTCGCCACCCCGCTCGGCGACGCGCCGGTGGCCGTTCGCAGCCGTGCGCCCTACCACGTCTACGCCTCGCACATCGAGCGCGTGGTCGTCCGTGGGAGCGGGACCGTGACCGGGTTCTCCTGGCTGCCTGCGAGCGCCGTGGACGTCTTCGAGCGCTTCCGCACCGCGCCGCTGCCGACCGGGCCGGGGGTGCGCTACGCCGGTCCCCCGGACGGCAAGGACGAGGGCTTCAAGCGAGTCGAACGCGGTGCGCCGCAACGGTTCGGCATGCATGAGTCCCCGCTGGCCAGCGCTCCGACCGGGTGCGCCCCGGTCGGCGTCGCCGACGAGGTCGACCGCGTCTCGGCTCTGGCCGGGGAGCCGTCGAACAGCCTGGACCGGCTCGTCAACGACACCTCCGCGCCGCAAGACCAGCTCAGCGCCACCGAGACCGTCATCGACGACAGCGGCAGCTCCCTCGGCACCTCCGGCCGGCTGCTGCTGCTGGACCTGCTCCAGGGTGTCGTCGACCCTGGGATCGCGCGGTGGCTCGGGTTCCTGGACGTCGACGAGCTCGTCCCGCCCGAGGACGTCGTCGTGGCGTACGTCGTCGACGCGCTGTTCGCCCCGGACTGGAAGGCCATCGCCGAGCTGCACCTGGAGCAGACGTTCCCCGGCGGGTCGGTGGTCGAGGACGGCGCCAAGGCCGTCAGCGCCATGGCGGCGCACGCGCCGGAGCTGGAGAAGTTCGCCGCGCAGGTCGGGAAGATGACCGAGGGGCCGTTCCTGCAGCTGCGGGTCGTGCTCACCGCCACCGCGGGCGCGCCGCTGGACTCCCCGGCGTCCCCGGTCATGGGGGTGCCGGTCACCGGCGACTGGCTCCCTGCGTTGGCGCCCATCGCCATCCGTGAGATCACGACCGGACTGGAGCACCTCGTGCCCGGCGCCGGGATCGCCTCGGCGATCGCCCAACCGTCCGGTGGCACCCCGACCGAGCGCAACCCCGAGCAGCCGCAGCAGCGGCGCCTGCTGCTGACCGCGCGTCCGGACGACGCGGCGGCCACTCCGACCAGCGGCGTGCTGGCCGACCGGCTCGCCGACGAGCGGGACGGGTCCTGGCAGGTCGCGCAGGCCGACTGGTTCGGCCGCTGGTCCGGCTGGGCGCGCCAGGGCATCGCCGCGGCGATGCGGCCGCGCCCGCCGCGGCCGGTGTTCACGCTGACCACCCGGCCGCCGCTCGTCCCGACGCCGACGTCCACCGGCACCCTGGCCGGCGTCGTCCGGATCGAGGTGTCGGTCCCGCCGGTCGAGGGGCTCTCGTCCGGCGGGCGGCTCCTGGACCAGCTGGTGCTCACCGTGACCACCAGCGGCAGCGGGTCGGTGCAGACCGTCCATCCGTTGCCGACGCCGAGCGCCCCACCGGAGGTGCTGGTCGTCGAGGTTCCCGGGCCCGCCCTGCTGCCCACCGAGAGCGGGACCGCGACCGTGACGGCGAGGTGGCGCGACAGTGCCGGGGTCGCCTCGGACCTGTCCGAGCCGAAGCAGGCGACGCTGTACGACCCGAGACCGCCTGCGCCCGTGGTGATCCCGCCTACCCTGACCTACACCGCGCGGCCGGACGCGACCGGCCGGGCCCGGGCGACGCTGGCCTGGACCCCGACGGCGGGGCAGGCGGCGTTCCGGGTGTTCTTCGCGGACGAGACCACCTTGCGGGCCAAGCTGGAGGACGTCGCCACCGGCGTGATGGCTGTGGGGGACGCCGGGCAGGCCCCCAGCGCATCCCAGGCGCAGACGTTGCTCGCGGCGCTCGACGCTGCCGCGGACGCCCCCGCTCGCGGCGCGATCTGGGACGCCAACCGCGCGGCCCTGCCGCGGCGCTGGTGGCTGCAGCTGACCGCCGAGCCGGTGCCCGCGCCGACCAGCGGGCCGGCCGTCTTCACCCACGACGTCTCCGGATCCCTGTCCGTCCTCGCTCTGTACCGGGTGCTCGCGGCCAGCGCGGCGAGCGTCGAGTCGGACTTCCGGACCAGCCCGCTGCTGCCCCGGGGCGTGCCCAACCTGCTGGTGCCGCCGGTGCCGACGGTCGACGTCCTGCCGGTCGTAGACGGTTCCGGCAACCTTCAGGCCCAGCTGACCGTGACCGTCCCGGTCGGGCCGACTCCGGCTGTGCGGTACCGCCTTCGCCGGGCCACGGCCACCAGCGACGCCGAGCTGATGCCGGCGGTCGCCGAGGGCCCGGTCCCGTCGCGTCTCGCCGGCGACCTGGCCCCGCAGGTGGTCACCGTCGTCGACATCGGGACCTCGCCCAGCGGACCGCGGACGTCCCTGTCGGCCTGGTCGCGCTATACCTGGCGGGTCGAGGTCCAGGGTCCCTCAGCACCGGGTGGTGGGCCGGTCGGTGAGTGGTCGAGCCCCTCGGCTCCCGCCTCGACGGCGGTCATGCCACCGGACCCGCCCGCGGGCGTGGAGAACCTGTCCGTCACCCGGGACGGCGCGGGCGTGCACGTCCGGTTCACCCACCCCGACCCGCTCGCCGCGGGCGGCAGCACCGGCTACACGGTCGACGTGTACCGGCAGCGCGCCGGGAAGTCGTTACGGCTGCTGCGCAGCGTGCCCGGCCACGCGCCGCCGCCGACCGGGCGCGGGGCCAACGTCGCCGGCTCGTTCGACATCGTGGACGGCGACGCCAGCGCCGTCGCCGGGACGCTCTACCGGGTGGTCGTCACCGACCCTATCGGCCGTGCGTCGCAGCCGAGCCCGCCGATGGAGGCGCCATGACCGCGCTCGTCCCGGACCCGAGCACCCTCGGCCTGGAGTCCCCGACGCTGGGCCCGTGGTTCTCCACCGACGTCACCCTGCCGGTCCCGGGGTCCGACCTGTCGGTCTCGGTGACGATCCCAGCGGGCGCCGACTGGCTGCCGCCGGCCGCGGGACTGCTGTCGTTGGCGGTGGCGTCCGCGCCGCCGCCGCCGATCCTCGCGGGGCTGCGCGGGCCGCCGGGGACGCCGCCGTTCACGACCGGGCGCCTAGTCGCCGTCTTCCGGCTGCTGCCCGAGGTCGAGCAGCGGCTCGGGGCGTTGCTGGCCGACGTCCCCCCGGCGGACGGCAGCACGGCCACGCCCGGGCTGGTCACCCGCGCCGCGGTGCGGACGTTCGCGCTCGAGCTGCCCGAGGAGCCGCCCACGCTGGCGGTGCTCGAGACGCGGATCGACCCGAAGATCCCGGTCCTGTCCGGGCCGGGTGAGGAGGCGGCGCACGTCGGGCTCTCCCAGAGCGGCGGCAACCTGGACAACGGCCCCGAGCCGATGACCGACCTCAAACGCCCCGGCCAGTTCATCGGGGCGGGCGAGAAGTTGCTGACGTTCCCGTCATCGGCCGCCGTGAGACTGTTCGCGTTCGACGAGCGGGGCCGGTCGATCGATCCCGGCGCGGTCGCGGCCTGGTGGGCGCGCCTGACGACCACGTTCTCGAACCTGTTCGCGGCCGGGGTCAGCCAGCGGACCGCCACGGTCGACGACCAGCTGACCGTCCAGCTGGTCGGGCCGGACGACGCGCCCGCATCAGACGCGGTGCTGTCCCGGTTGAGCGCCACCAACGTGACCGGGTCAGGGCCGGTCCGGGTGCGCGGGGACGCCAGCGGTGCGGCCGCCTTCGCCCTGACCGCGGGAACGGCGGACGACGCGCCGCTGCCGCTCGCGGCCGCGCTGCCGGGCGGCACGTACGCCGCGACGGTGAACCTGTGGGCATCCGGGGCCGTGGGCGGCGTGCCCCGTGACTTCGTCCGGGTGGCGCTGGTGGACGTCGAGCAGCACCTGACCGGGCAACCTCAGGTGGCGTCGTCCGGTGCGAACGCCGCCGTCCAGCGTCGAGCCGCTGACCAGCGACGTGCGAGCACCCGCACGCTCGTCGACCGGGCCACCTCGGTTGCCGGGCAGAGCGTGCTGCTGTCGACGGCCGACACCGCCATGGCCGGCCTGCTCTCGGCCCTGGGTGGGGGGTCGGCGACGGTGGTCGCGCCGGTGCTCGACCGCGCGGCCGGCACCCTGACGCCGCCGACGCTGCCGTCGGTCGTCCCGCCCGCGGCGCTGCCGAACGAGGTCACCATGACCGCGCTGACCGGCGGGGGAGTCGACGACAACGGCACCGTTGTCGGGCAACGAGTGCTAGTGCAGACCACTGTCGACCCCTCGTTGGCCGGGGCGTGGCTGCGGGTCTGGCCGCAGTATTTCAACGCCGACACCGGCCGGCACGAGCGGGGTGCGGGCGGCGGCGGGCTGGTCGACTCGACCGGCACCGTGCGCGCCGTCGTCCGGCTCGCCGACGGTGCGGTCGAGCCGGACAACTGGATGGGCCTGGACCTGATGCTGGTCACGGCGCTGCAGGCGGTGCGGTACCCGGAGGTCCGGCTGGAGCGGCCCACACCGGTCGGCGGGTCGATGCTGGCGTTGGGCTCGGTGGCGGACCCGGTGCTGGCTTGCGAGACCGGACAGACGTTCGCCGGCGGCGTGCCCGCTGGGGCGCTCGCGTCGGGGGTCACGCTCGTGGCCCTATCGTCCCCGCCCGCGCTCGTGGACCCGGCGACGATCCCTGCGGCGCAGTGGAACTCGTCCACGGTGGCGGCGAGCCTGGCCGCCAGCGACGTCGTCCGGCTGACCGAGCCGGCGTGGAAGGGGTGGCGCGGAGGCGAGGACGCCACGACGGTCGCCGGGCCGGCCACGGGCACGCAGATCCTGCGGACCGGGCTGACCCGGCTCACCCAGATCGGCGCGCCGCTGCCGACCCAGTCGCGGGACGAGGTCGCGGCGTCCGTGCTGTCGGCGACCGCCGCGGACGGAGTGGTCGCGGGAGTGCGGCCGCTGGGTGCCCACCACGAGCTGTTCCCGCACCAGAACGGGCATCCGGGTGCCCCGGCAGACGACGAGCGCCATGGCGCCGGAGCCCGCCTGCGCGGGCCCGCGGTCGTCGGCCTGACCGAGATCCTGCGCGAACGCGTCGCCGGGACGACCCCGGAGCTCGCCGCCGCCGCGGCCACGCCCCTGGCGACCCCGGCCACCCCGACCGCGCCCGCCTCCTGGGCCGCGACATTGCGGACTGTGGGCTTCGGGGTCGAGGCAGAGCCCGGGCTCGTGGAGGCGCTCAACGCCGTCGGGGCGGACGCCTTCCCGTTCGACGGCCCGCTGACCGCCGTCCAGAACTGGCTGTCCGGACTGGGGATCACGATCCCCGGCGGCGTCGGGGGAGCCGCGACGAGCATCCTGCGCGCAGTCGACCGGCGCCTGCTCGGTGCCCGCTCGGGGTACCGGGAGGCCGCGACCGCGATCGCGGCGGCGTTCGACCGGGCACAGGACTTCGTCTACGTCGAGACCCCCGCGCTCGACGGGCTGGCCGTGGGCTCGGGCGACGACGCGCTCAACGTCTGGCAAGCCCTGGTCGACCGGGTGAGCGCGAATCCCGTTCTGCGGGTGCTGATCTGCCTGCCCACCAAGCTGGCGCCGGGCAGCCCAAAGAAGCTGCAGCGGGTGCGGGACAAGGGGGCCCGCGCGGCGCTCGATGCGCTGCGCAGCGCCGCGGGGGACCGCGTGGCCGTCTTCAACCCGGTCACCGGCCCGGGCCGGTCCCTGCACCTGGACGCCACCAGCGTGGTCGTCGACGACGCGTGGGCGCTCACCGGCGGGACCCACTTGTGGCGCAAGGGGTTGTCGTTCGACGCCTCGCTCGCCGTGGCGGTGTTCGACGAGCGGCTGACGAACGGCCGGCCCGCCGATGTCGTCGCGTTCCGGCGGGCCATGATCGCCGGGCGCTTGGGCCTGGCGTCCACCCTCTTGCCGGAGGATCCTGCCGAGCTGGTGGCGGCGGTCCGCCAGCTGTCGTCCCGCGGTGGCGGCCTGCGCCTGAGTCCGGATGCGATCACGGTGCCAGACCCAGCGCCGTCCGAGTTCGACGTGACGGTCTGGAACCCTGACGGCTCAACCGTTTCGTCGTTCAACGCGATGTCCTGGATCGCGGGCCTCGCCGTCGAGGTCCAGGCCGAGCTGCAGGCTGAGGTGCCTGGATCGCCGTAGGGGGCGGACGGGAGCGGCCCGTGCCGGGGTGGCGCGTTCGCCGGGCGCGCGCAAGGCGTTGATCAGTTGGCTGCGGTCGCGGCGTCCTCAACGAAAGCGACGCGTCACAGCCGGGGGGTGCGTTGATTGCGATACGGCAGTGAGCTGCGGGTTCGCGTGCTGCTTTGGGTATCGTCCGCTTGCCCTCACCGCCTTTGGGTGCCAGAAAGTCGGTCGTGGGTGCTGAGCTGCAGGTTCGCAGGGGGAGTCACCTGGCCGCGATGATCGGCATATGACCCTGCGACTGTTCTATCTGCTGTTCTGCCAGGTGCTGCGGTGGCTTGGACTGATGTCACGGAGTACGGCGGCCAAGGACGTCGAACTGCTCGTGTTGCGCCACGAGGTCGTGGTGCTGCGATGCCAGGTGGCCCGACCGCGGGTCGGCTGGGCCGATCGGGCGGCGCCGGCTGGGCTCGCACGGCTGCTGCCCGTCCAGCCTGGCGGGGCTTGTTCGTGCAGCCGGCACGCTGCTGCGCTGGCATCGGGATCTGGTCCGGCACCGCTGGACCTACCCGCACCAGCGTGGCCGGCTGCACGAAGCGACGGAGCTCCGCGCGTTGGTGCTGCGGCTTGCCAGGAGAACCCGACCGAACCTTGAAGAGGGGATCGGTCGGATCCGGTTTGTGCTCCGTGACCGGGATACCAAGTTCTCCACTGCGTTCGACGCGGTCTTCGCCGCTGAGGGGATCCAGGTGCTTCGCACGCCGGTGCAGGCCCCGCGGGCGAACGCCCACGCGGAGCGGTGAGTAGGCAATGTCCGGCGTGAGGTGCTGGATCGGATGCTGATCTTCGGGTGCTGGCAGCTACGCCTCGTATTAACCGAGTACGCCGACCATTACAACGTGCACCGTCCGCACCGTGCCTTGGGCCAAGCGCCGCCCTGGTCCGAATCGGCTGCCGTCCTGCCGGGGGGAGGGTCGTGCGACGAGATCGACTCGTGGGCTGATCCATGAGTATGCGCAGGTCGCATGAGGTGACCGGATAACTGGCACCCACAGGGCTTGGGAACTGGCGCACGATACCGGAGCCAGCATCCCAACCCGCAGCTCACACGCCACGCCACAGTTTCCGCACCCTACGGGCTCTACCAGAGCAAATTTCACCTTGGCGTGGTAGCCGTCCTCGATCGACTGAAGCGACGCGCGGCTTATGCTCATCTGCTCCTCCCCAGCAGGACGAGCGGCACTGGCGTGCCTAGAGGTTGAAGGACAGCGTGCGCCGGAAGATGTCCAGGACTTCATCGCCCCAACGCAGGACGTCGAGTCCGGCGGTCAGGGCGCGTGGCGGATTGGTGATCAGCGTGTCCCGTCGGACGAGCCGCTGGAAGTCCACGGTCACGGGATCAGCTCGGGGAGTCTTGCCGTCGCCGAGGAAGAACGTGACGCCGGCCCGACGCATCACGTTGATGAACTCTTGAGCCAGGATGCCGTAGCAGACCGTCGTGGGGTGGACCCCGTCCAGGGAGAACAGCCCGCCACTGCTGCGACCCTCAGGCCCGACCGTGAGGAACTTCGAGTCCGGGACAGGTTGCAGCAGCGCAACTTGTGGCGGCAGGTCGTACGGCTGCCACCACTCGGGTCGGGCCAGAGGGTCCTCGATGTAGCGTCTGGCCGCCAACCGGTCGAGCAGTCCCGCCACGTCGAGCAGGTACCAGTCCTTCCCCCGTTTCCGCGCCGCCCGGACGATCGCGGTCATCGCTTGGTTGTACTGGTCGATGGCACTGTCGACCGCGCGCGCCTGTTGGGACGTGATGTGCGGATCCTGCCGAGGATTGAAGTCGCGATCGGTGATCCAGGGTCTGGTGTAGAACGGAAAGTACCGAGACCCGGGCTCAACCTTGCCGGCGACACCCCGCGCGATGGGGGCGATCGTCACGTGAGGGACCGTGCCCCAGATCACATGACGCGCGCGGATCTGCCTGACTTGGGCGGCGAGCTTGGTGAGCTCGGCCTTGAAGTGGGTGGGCCGCCACACCGTCAACGGCTTCTTGCGGTCCAGGTCGTCGAAGCCGTCGCCGCTCCACACCACGCGGAGCTCGGTGACGCTGCCGAGCGCGTTGTTGGCGCCCAGCAGCACGATCAGCGTCTCGATACCGTCGCCATCCTGGCCCTCCAGCGTCCCCTCGTCCCCGAGCGCCTTGGCCGCCCCCAACGGCGTCAGCAACCGGGCCGGCTCCGGGATCGACGGCAGGACCCGCAGGGCAGCCCGCTGATTGTCGTTCTCGACCAGCTGCGCGATCAGGTCATCCTTTGGTGTCCGGATCTCCTTCTGGCAGCTGTCAAACGTGCGCTCAAGGACGTCGCGCAGGTCCCAGCCGTAGATGCCCAGGTTGTGGTTGACGCCAGTCACCGCGGGGACCTGTGAGCCCGGACCCCGCTCGTAGTAGTCCTCGACACCGTCCATGAACTGTCGAGCACGGAACAGGGCCAGCGGCAGCTCGAAGAAGCTCAACTGTGCGCCGAAGCGCTCCTCGAGGTCGTGCAGCAACAGCTCGATGTTGATCGGCAGGCCGCCGAAGCCGGGATAGCTCGGTCGCCGGAACTGGTCGTACCAGCCGAGCTCGTACGCGATGATCGCCGGGTAGGACAGGTCGGTGTTGAACACCGCGCCGTTCTGAAAGCCGTGCGTGATGGAGTCACCGATCGTGACAAGGCGATGCCGGGGCGTCGTGGCCCGATCGACCTCGACAACAACTCCGAGTTTGGGGTCCCCCACCGGCTCGGGAGCCGTCAGCGTGACCTCGACATCCTCAGGCGTCTCGAGATCGCGCATGGCGTCAGGAACGGAATCGGTCACAAGCCCCCCTCTCCAGTGCCGCCCGCTGTGTACTTTGAAGCCATCGGTCCCGCCAGCCTTCGGTGAGTGCAGACGGGCACGCCTCTGTTACTGCGGCCGGCGACACCAACTCCACGCTCGGGTCAAACAGCGATCGCCTGCCGCTCGCACGCCACTGCTGCGTTCCAGGGCAGTGACCCGAGAGAGTGAAGCGTACTTTTCGTCTCCCTCGGAGTACATAGGAAGCTGCCCGCCGAGCCCTCTGCCATGTCGCCGGATCAGCGGCCGGATATACCTGACCTAGGTCCTTGGCGGCGTCGCCGTGGGCGAGTAGGGCGCGCTGGATGGAGCGGCACAGCGTGAGGTAGGCGAGTCTTGGCAGCACGCGAGATCGTCTCCAGGTGGCATTGAGGACCTGGCGCACGATACCCAAGCTGGCATGGGAATGAGCAGCTCAGAGGCCATGCCCTGGATTTGCGTACCCTACGGGGAAGCGGAAGCCGACGAACGCGGATTGCGGCGAGATCGTCGGGCCGGGGTGATGAGCAGTCGTCATGACTGGAGTCTCGCCGCTCAGTCACCCTCAGGCGAATGCAACACCGCCCTTTGACGGCCGTAGGACAGGGTTCGTGGGGTCTACGGCGGCTCGCGCTATCGGGTGACAGCGCCGAGGCCGTGCAGCCCCATGAGCTGCAGGGGCACCGTCCGTACCTGTCGCCGGAACGGGCGATCCTCCTTTAGGCCTGGCCGTCGCCGTTTTCGGCCCGGAACGCCGGGAGCAGGACGGGCTCGAGAAGGGCGGTCTGTAGCAGCTTGACCACGCAGTCTTTGGGATGTGCGATGGCTGTCCTGAAGCCCCTGCTGGTTACGAACAGCTGGGCCTGAGTAAGCTGGGCCAGGGGTATGCTTCCGGCCTGTTTCACCTCATGGCGGCTGTCCTGGTACTCATCCACCAGCTCGTTGAGCGAGTGCTCGACCTTGCTGAACATCGCCACCAGAGGCGCCTTGTTCTGGTCTTTCTCACGGGCATCCGGCCAGGGAGGCGTACGAGGGAGGCGGGGATCGTCGATGATGTCTGCGAGCATCTTGAGCTTCTCGAACTTGAGCTGTTCGTCATTGATGCTCTTCATGTACTGGTCGTAGATATCGAATGAAACGGGTTCGCTGTGCTCAGGGCCGGCCTCGGCATCCAGTAGCCGTCGGGTGCGCTTAACGGCATGATAGGCGGCCAGCGTGTCCTGCAGGCATGAACGCAGTAACTCGTCCTGCCGACGGCGTTCGTCTATGGCCATGTCGCAATCGCGCCGCCAGTCCTCATGCCGCTTATCGCGGATCTTGGCCGCTCGTTCAAGCTTTTGGTCGCGGATCTCGGCCCGCTCGTAGGCGTTTGTACTGGTAGGTGAAGGTGGCGATCCCCGCCAAAGGAGCCGACGACAATGACGCCTAGCACCTGCATGCACGTCTTGGCCATGACCAGGACGATCAGGCTCACGACGAAGATGGTCGCCAGCAGGATCAGGCTGCCGCCGTTGTCGTCGAACAGGCTCTTGAAAGTGCTCTTGTCCTGACCGCCTGGCACAGGGTCTTGAAGGTCTTCCATAGCCTTTCTCCGCATCATGGCCAGCCGCAGCGCCAGGTACAGCAGGCCACCTACACGCGCGGTGATGAATGCCACGTCCAGGGCAGCCCGAGGCTACTTGCCGGCGTGAACTGCCCGACGACATTGCCGTCGGCCGTTAGCATGCCGTGGGCGGCCAGTTTCTGATGTGAGTGCACGATCCGCATCACCCGGCGGCCAGCCATTCCGCCGAGCCAGGAGTGCTCACTGCCTGGTGATGCCATGGCGGCCTCCGGCCGTCCGATTGCGTCGACTGTCGATCTTGTAGGTTTGCGCGAGCCGTGTCCATGGACAGGGCACTGTTGCATCTGGTGAGTCGCGGCACGCTGAACTGGCGACAGCGGGCTGAGGTCAGATCACCAACGCGAGCTCGTCAAACGCGACCGCAACGCGCCGGACCACCGGCGCCTTGACCGCAAGCTCGTAGTGCCCTCGCCTGAGATTCTGCAGGAGCGCATGCCCTACCACGATCACCCTGGCGCTGCGGTCCCGCTTCAAGCCTCGCATCGGACGCAGCCTCGCCTTGAGCCGGCCGTGGTCAGCCTCCAGCCTGTTGTTGGCGTATCGATCGGTTCGCTGCCAGGCCGCTGGCAGGATCGCATCGAGCACCGTCGGGTACGTCCACGCCCGGTCGGTCACAACCTCGCTGGGTGTGACCTTGGTCGTGCCGATGGCGTGCTCGAAGAACCGGCGAGCTGCCCTTGGTGTCGCGTCGGGGCGAGACGTACACGTCGATGACCTGCCCGAACTGATCGATGGCGCGGTAGACGTAGCGCCAGCGACCAGCGACCCTGACGTAGGTCTCGTCCACGAACCAGCGCCCGCCGACTTGGTGCCGGCAGGGCCGCGCCGCTTCGGCCAGCAGCGGTGTGAACCGGACCACCCAGCGGTAGACGGTGACGTGGTCGACCTCGACGCCGCGTTCGGCGAGCAGCTCCTCGACGTCGCGGTAGGAGAGCCCGAACCGTAGATACCAGCGGACGGCCAGGACGATCACGTCGGGTGGGAAGCGGAAGCCGGCGAACGCGGACTGCGGCGGGATCGTCGGGCCGGAGTGGTGAGCGGTCGTCATGGCTGGAGTCTCGCCGCTCAGCCGCCCTCAGCACGAATGCAACAGTGCCTTTCCGCAACACAGCGGCGTAATTTTCAACATCGCCAACAGCCCCTTGACATTCTCGTAACCGCGAGGATCATGGGGCATGATTCTCCGCAACAGAGACGCGGCGACCGTTTCCCGCCTAGTCGTTCACTGGGGGGCGAGTCACAGACAAGCGCCCCATGCAGCCAAGTGCGCACAGTAACCGATCAAGCAAATAGCATCGCCTGACGAGTTGGCCTGCGTTCCGAATTGTTTCGTTAAATTATCGAGGGTGCCGGTTCTCCTACCGCCGGGTGCCCGGTTGAGCCGGCTGGGATCCGCTGACGCCCGGGGGGCGACGATGACCGTACTGAAGAATCCTGGACTGCCCGGCAAGCGCAGCTTCCGCACAGTCGTCTACGCGTCGTCCGGCCTCAACTACGCCGCGGTTCCGCTGCTGAACCAGTACCAGGTCTTCGACACGCCAGATCCCGACTTCGTCACCGGGCGCCTGGACATCTCCGTGTTCGCGAACCTGGGGGCATCCGTGCCGTGGCCGTTCGCCAACACCGACGTCCCGGTGAACGGACAGGTGTCCATCCCTCGCGGGGGCGGTCCGTTCCCGCTCGCGCTGTTCGCGCACGGCAACCACTCCCCGTTCGAGAACTCGACGCCCGGTTACCTGTACCTGTGCGAGCTGCTCGCCTCGCACGGCGTCATCGCCGCGACGATCGACGTGAACTTCCTCAACGGCAACAACTTCGGCGAGAACGACGCGCGCGCGATCGTCCATCTCGAGCACGTGAAGCAGTTCCGGACGTGGAACAACACTCACAACCATCCGCTGCACCGGAAGGTGGACCTCGACCGGGTCCTGCTCGTGGGCCACTCACGCGGCGGGGAGGGTGTCGGTCACGCGTCGCTGTTCAACCTGCTGAACGCGGTCCAGCCGGATGCCTTCAGCCCGGTCGTCCCGCTCGACGGGTCGGTCGGGCTCGGCCCGTACCATTTCACGCTCAGCGCCGTCGCGGCCATCGCACCGACCGACCGCCAGTACGAGCCACTGACCGGTCCCACCGTGGTCCCGGACCGCTACTTCCTGATGCACGGCAGCCAGGACGGGGACGTGTCCTCGTTCGAGGGCTACAACACCTACAGCCGCACCCACGGCGTCGATCTGGCCAACCCGATGGTCTCCGACGGCAAGCTGAAGGTGCTGCTGTGGGTGATCGGGGCGGACCACAACCAGTTCAACAGCGTGTGGGCGCCGGAGTTCTCGCCCGGCCCGGTCATCTCCCGCCCCGACCAGGAGCAGGTGGCCAAGGTCGAACTGGGAGCGCTGGCCCAGCTGCTCCTGCTCGGCCGCGACGGCTACCTGAAGGTCCTCAAGGACCACGCGACGGCCGGCCTGTGGATGCCCACCGGTAGTCGGCTCGTGTCGCAGTACCAGGACCCACGGCGACTGTTCGTGCAGCACAACCAGGAGGGCCTGGCCCCACCGGTGGTCTCCGCGCCGGTCCTGGGAACGGTCACCTCCAGCGGGGTCCAGGCCAGCCGCCAGCGGTTCGACCTGGTCAATGCGGGCGCACCGGTACCGACGATCACGCTGCGGCTGGAATGGACGGCCCTGGGTGCCCGGATCGCGCTCGACGTCAGCCCCGCGACCGTGCCCGCAGACCAGTTCAAGGTCCTCTCGCTGCGGGTCGGGCAGTCGACCGAGGCCCAGAACCCCGTCGGCCAGGACCAGGACTTCACCGTCGAGGTGTCGTGCGGCTCGCGTACGGCCGCCATCCGGGTGAGCAGCCTGCACCGGCTGCTCTACCCCGACGTGGTCTTCGGTACCGGAAAGATCGTCATGCAGACCGTGCGGCTGCCGCTGAAGCGTCTCGCCAGGCGCGGTGTGGAGGTGCGCGACCTCCGCTCGATCGCACTCGTGTTCGATCGCCGGCCCGCCGGGGCAGTCTACGTCGGGGACGTGCAACTGTCAGACTGACCGCTCCCCAGCCTGGGAGGCTTCATGCAGCCGCTAACACCACCGAACGCGGTTGGGATCGAGGTCGTCGCCGCCCAGCCGACGGCCGCCGACCGTGCCGCGATCGACCACTTGAGCAGGACCGCCGGGAGGGTGCTCGCGCCGGTCACCTACGTGGTCAAGGTCCGCCTGGACCCGATGCCGCCGGTGACCTCGATGGGCTGGGCCCTGTACGTGGACGACTTTCGCATCCCGAAGTACTGGGAGTACCCGGAGGGGATCTACTTCACGATGGTCGATCCCCAGTTCTTCCAGGACCATCGCGGCGGCGCGCTCCGCTTCTCGAGCAATGGGACCGACTTCACCGACACCGGCCTAGTGCTGAGTGAGCCCGAGCTGGTCCCACAGGACACCGCCGACCTCCCGGAACAGGCCGACGTGCTCCGGGCACGCTGAACCAGCCCCGCGGCGCCGCGTTAGGCTGGCAGGCCTCGAACCTGCGACCGGGCGTTTCTGAGTCGCTTCCCACCCTGTGGGTGCCGAACAATAGGGGTGTGGGGCGCGGAAACCCTGATTCATCATGCTGCGACCTCGTAATGCTCGTGGATGAGGCCGCCGAGCACATCGCGGCGCGTGACCTCTCGAGGGTTGACGCGCGGTGACTCTCCTTCCCGTGCCTCGGGTTCGGGAACCGCTAACGCCAGGCCGCGGTGCGGTCGCTGCTGGTTGTAGTGGCGGACATAGCCGCGCAGCAGTCGCCGCAGGTGGCGCTTGCCGAGCACCAGCGTCCAGTCCAGGCACTCTGCACGCACGGTCTGCACCCACCGCTCGGCGTGGGCGTTCGCCTTCGGCGCCCGGATCGGGGTGTGGAGGATCCGTCCACCCTCGCTCCCGAATACGCTGTCGAAGGAGCTAGTGAACTTGGCGTCGTGGTCGCGGAGCAGGAACCTGACTGACACTCCCCGATCGCTGAGTTCCATCGCGGCGTTCCTGGCCTGCTGCGTGACCCACGCCGTGTCGGGATGCGCCGTGACTCCGGCCACGATGACCCGTCTGGTGCTGAGCTGGATGAAGAAGAGCACGTACAGCGTCTGCAGTCGGATCGTCTCCACCGTGAAGAAGTCGCAGGCCACGATCTCCTCGGCCTGGGCTTGAGGAATTGCGCCCAGGTCGGCCCGCCGCGCCGTGGCGCCGGGCCCAGGCTGTGTCGTCGCAGCAGCGTCCTGATGGTCGTGGCGCCCACCCGGATGCCGAGCTTGTCCAGCTCCCACAGATCCGCATGCAGCCCCACCGAGCGTTCTCCCTGGCCATCCGGAGGATCAGTTCTGCGGTCTGCGGGTCGATGGGCGGTCTGCCCGGCTTACGGGTCTCCTGGAAGGTCCACTTGCGTCGGACCAGCGTGCGGTGCCAGCGCAGCGGCGTCCGGGGCGTCACGAGGAACGATGCCCACCGCTGTCGGGGGAGCACCCGGCTGGCGGCAGCGAGCAGACCCGGTCGCGCGCGGTGAACCTGGGACGGCCAGTCTTGCGGCGCAGCACCCGAAGCTGATGCCGCAGGACCAGGATCTCCAGGTCCTTGGTGCGGTCATCGGCATCCCAAAAGACGAGCAGGCGGCTGAGCAGGCGGACAGTCAGCCAGAGCAGGAAGAGCATCGCCGGATGGTACGAAACGACTGGTCACGGCGCGAATCCGCGTTTTCGCACCCCACAGGCATGTCGCGCCCATCGGCCTCCGAGGCATGAGCAGGTGTCGTCACGCCTACCGAGTCGATTGGGTTCGTGGGCGTCAGCGCCAGAATTCGGTGAGCTGCTCGGCAAGGGCTCTGCCTTGGTTGTAACCGGCTCGAGCGGCGGGCGGCCGCGTCGACAGATCCATCACATTGTCGCCGAATGCGGTGCGCGAGTTGCTATCCGGGAAGATCGTTTCGACTCTGCTGCCGCGTGCGCGTAGTTCGTCGACCTGTGTCGCGAGATGCATGCCCCAGTCCACCGGAGTCCGTGATCTGCCGCCAAGTGGTGACAGCACCAACACCCGCCCGTATCCGGCTGCCAGATCGGCATTCTCGCTGGATCGTCGGTAGCCGCCGTCGATGTATCGGCTGTCGCCGATACCGTAGGCGAAGCCACTGGCACAGCTGGCGGCGACGGCGTCCACCAAGTCGACCCCGCTGTGGCAGTCGAACACGACCGGTTCACCGGTATAGGCATCGACCGCCACGATCAGCACCGTTCGTTCCGGCCAGCGCTGACTGGGCAGCCGAGCGGCGACCGTAGCGCGCCACCGCGTTTGCCCGGAGCCGTCCGACGCGGCA
>Ga0307278_10000107_pt1 | contig 40184 bp, 35 predicted proteins | sample ER_DNA_117_FD_194482 | JGI IMG/M metagenome (GOLD analysis project Ga0307278, IMG submission 194482) | Bulk soil microbial communities from the East River watershed near Crested Butte, Colorado, United States - ER_DNA_117 | ecosystem: Environmental > Terrestrial > Soil > Floodplain | place... | reverse complement strand
ACCCGGCTCCGCTGCGCTGCGCCGGGTGCTGCCGCCTGCCCGCTCACCGTCGATTTTCGGATCAGGCGCGGGCGGTCGGGGCGCCGTGGCAGTTCTTGAACTTCTTGCCGGAGCCGCACCAGCAGGGCTGGTTGCGGCCGACCTTCTGCTGCTTGCGGCCCTGACCCTGGGCGGCGCGGGCTTCCTGGTCGGTGGCGGCCGATGACAGCCGCGTCTCGCGCGGGGCCTGGCGTTGCTCCTCGGCCTCCTCGGCGACCTGGACGCTGGCGTTGAACACGTAGGCGACCGCCTCCGCCTTGATCGCGTCCTGCATCGCCTGGAACATGTCGAAGCCCTCGCGCTGGTACTCGACCAGCGGGTCGCGCTGGCCGATGGCGCGCAGACCGATGCCCTCCTGCAGGTAGTCCATCTCGTAGAGGTGCTCGCGCCAGCGCCGGTCGAGCACCGACAGCAGCACGGCCCGCTCCAGCTCCCCGAGCAGCTCCTGGCCCAACTCCTCCTCGCGGGCCCTATAGGCGCGCTCGGCGTCCTCGAGCAGCATCGCCTCGAACTCGGCGTGGTCGAGCGTCTCGAGGTCGAGGGTGTCCTTGTCGATCCCGACCGGGTAGGTGGTGGACAGCGCGGTGAACATGCCGTCGAGGTCCCACTCCTCGGGGTAGACGCCTTCCGGGGCGTACTCGGCGATCAGGCTGGAGACGACGTCGCCGAGGAAGGCGAGGGTCTGCTCGCCCAGTTCGGCGCCTTCGAGGATGCGGCGGCGGACCTCGTAGATGACCTCGCGCTGCTTGTTCAGGACCTCGTCGTACTTGAGGACGTTCTTGCGGCGCTCGAAGTTCTGCGACTCGACCTGCCGCTGGGCGTTGGCGATCGCCCTGGTCACCAGCCGGTGGGTGATGGGCACGTCGTCGGGCAGGGAGAGCCGCTCCATCAGGTTGCCGACGGTGCGGGTGGCGAACATGCGCATCAGGTCGTCCTCGAGGGACAGGTAGAAGCGCGACTCGCCGGGGTCGCCCTGGCGGCCGGAACGGCCGCGGAGCTGGTTGTCGATGCGGCGCGACTCGTGGCGCTCGGTGCCGAGCACCGCCAGCCCGCCGAACTCCACCACCTGGTCGTGCTCGGCGGCGACCTGGCGGGTCTTGTCCTCCACCGCGGCCTGGAAGGCGGCGTTCCACTCCTCCGCCGGGGTCTCGGCCGGGTCCATGCCGCCGGCGCGCAGGGTCTCCTCGGCCAGGTACTCGACGTTGCCGCCGAGCATGATGTCGACGCCGCGGCCGGCCATGTTGGTGGCGACGGTGACGGCGCTGATACGGCCGGCCTGGGCGATGATGTGGGCCTCGCGCTCGTGGTTCTTGGCGTTGAGCACGGAGTGTTGGATGCCGCGCTTGTCGAGCAGGCGGGAGACCCGTTCGGACTTCTCGATCGAGACGGTGCCGACCAGCACCGGCTGGCCGTTCTCGTTGCGCTCGGCGATCTCGTCGGTCAGGGCCTCGAACTTGGCCTGCTCGCTCTTGTAGATGACGTCGCCGTGGTCGGCGCGGATCATCGGCTTGTGGGTGGGGACCTCGACCACGCCGAGCTTGTAGATGTGGTTGAACTCCGCCGCCTCGGTCTTGGCCGTACCGGTCATGCCGGCCAGCTTGCCGTACAGGCGGAAGTAGTTCTGCAGCGTGATGGTGGCGTAGGTCTGGTTCTCCTCCTTGATCCGCACGCTCTCCTTGGCCTCGATCGCCTGGTGGAGGCCGTCGGAGTAGCGGCGTCCCTCGAGCACCCGCCCGGTGAACTCGTCGACGATCAGGACCTCGCCGTCGCGCACCAGGTACTCGACGTCGCGCTTGTAGAGCTCCTTGGCCCTGACCGCGTTCTGCAGGTGGTGGACGAGCGGGGTGTTGAGCGAGTCGTAGAGGTTCTCGATGGCGAGGATCTCCTCGACCTTGGCGACGCCATCCTCGCTGATCGCGACGGTGTGCTTGCCCTCGTCGACCTCGTAGTGCACGTCGCGCTGCAGGCGCGGGACGATGCGGGCGAACTGCTGGTACCAGCGGGCGCCCTGCTCGGTCGGGCCGGAGATGATCAGCGGGGTGCGGGCCTCGTCGACCAGGATGGAGTCGACCTCGTCCACGATGGCGTAGGCGTGGCCGCGCTGCACCAGCTCGTCGATGGACATGGCCATGTTGTCGCGCAGGTAGTCGAAGCCGAACTCGTTGTTGGTGCCGTAGGTGATGTCGGCGGCGTAGTTGGGGCGCCGCTCCCAGGGGGTCATCTGCGCCAGGATCACGCCGACCTCGAGGCCGAGGAAGCGGTAGATCGCCCCCATCCACTCGGCGTCGCGCTTGGCCAGGTAGTCGTTGACGGTCACGATGTGGACCCCGTCGCCGGCCAGGGCGTTCAGGTAGGCGGCAAGGGTGGCGGTCAGGGTCTTGCCCTCACCGGTCCGCATCTCGGCGATGTAGCCCCAGTGCAGTGCCGCGCCGCCCATGAGCTGCACGTCGAAGTGGCGCTGGCCGCGGACACGGCGGGCCGCCTCGCGCACGGCCGCGAACGCCTCGGGGAGCAGGTCGTCGAGCGTCTCGTCGCCGTCCAGCCGCTTGCGGAAGACGTCGGTCAGCTCGCGCAGCTCGCTGTCGGAGCGCGCGTGCGTGTCGTCTTCGAAGGAGTTGGTGGGGGCGACAACGGCCTCACAGCGACGACGGTCCTTCCCCTCGCCAAAGCTGAGGACCCTGTTCAGCACCACGACTGGGACGCCTCCTCGCGGCTGGCCGAGTTCCGGCCCGACCGGCTTGCGTATCTACGACCTCGCCAGTCTACCGGGCAGCGGGTCTTGCGGTTGGCGCGGTCGCCCTGGCGGTTGCGGCTCCGCTGGCCGGTCCGGGACCCTTGCGGCCGGCCTGCCTGGAGCTCAGGGGATCGTCCAGCCGTAGCGCTCGGGGAGCAGGATGAAGGCGGCGGCGCCGAGCAGGCCGGTGTCGGCGCCCAGGCGGGCCGGCACGATCCGGCAGGCGGTGGCGAACTCCATGCGGGCGTGGGTGGCGAACGCCTCGTGCAGTGGCTCCCAGAAGAGCGGGCCTGACTGGGTGAGGCCGCCGCTGACCGCCGCGACCTCGAGGTCGAGCAGGTGCGCGCAGGAAGCCAGGGCGCGGCCGACCGCGCGGCCGGAGCGGGCCAGGCTGGCGGCGGCGACCTTGTCGCCGGCCGTGGCCGCCGCCGCGAGTGCGGTGCCGTCGGCCCGGTCCGGGTCGGGCGGCTGCCAGCCCTCGGCGAGGGCGCGGGCCACGGTGCGCGGGCCGGATGCGATCGCCTCCAGGCAGCCACGGCCGCCGCAGGCGCACGGCGGCCCGTCGGGCTCCACCACCAGGTGGCCGACGTGGCCGCCGTTGCCGCTGGCGCCGTGGTGCAGGCGGCCACCGAGGATCAGGCCGCCGCCCACGCCGGTGGAGACGGTCATGGCGAGCAGGTGCGCGCTGCCCGCCCCGGCGCCCTTCCAGTGCTCGCCGACGGCGAGGGCGACGGCGTCGTTGTGGACCAGCACGGGACGGTCGCCGAACTCGCCGGCGAGCCGCCGGCGCAACGGGAAGTCGCGCCAGGCGGGAATGTTCAGCGGCGAGACGCTGCCCTCCGGCCAGCGCATCGGGCCCCCGCAGGCGACACCCACGCCGTCCAGCTCGTAGGGGGCCACGGTCGCGCCGCGCATGGCGGCGGCGGCGCAGGCCAGCAGCGCCTCGTAGAGCGCCTCCGCGTCGTCGGTGACCGGGGTCGGCACGCGGCCTCGGCCGCGGACCCGGCCGGCGTCGTCGACCACTCCGGCGGCCAGCTTGGTGCCGCCGATGTCGAGCGCGAGGACGACCGGCAAGGCGGGCGGCGGGCTCGGGTGCCTACTTGATCTCGAGGAGCTTCTCGCGCACCGCGTAGACCACCGCTTCCATCCGCGAGTGCAGGTGCAGCTTCTCGAGGATGTTGCGGATGTGGTTCTTCACGGTGTTCTCGGAGATGTACAGCTCCTTGGCGATGTCGCGGTTGTTGTGGCCCTTGGCGACCAGCCGCAGCACCTCCATCTCCCGGTCGGTCAGCCGCGGGGTGGGGAGCTGCTGCTTCTCGTCGGCCCGCTTGACCATGCTGGCGAACTCGTTGAGCAGCTTGGACGCCATCGACGGGGAGATCAGGGACTGGCCCTGGTAGACCGAGCGGATGGCGTTGGCGACCTCCTCGATGGAGATCTCCTTCAGCAGGTAGCCGTTGGCGCCCGCCTTGATGGCGTCGTAGAGGTCGGCCTCCTCGTCGGAGATCGTCAGCATGAGGATCTTGACGTGCGGGATGAGGTCCTTGATCGACTGCGTGGCCTCGATGCCACCACGGCGCGGCATGCGGACGTCCATCAGCACGACGTCGGGCATGACCTCCTGGGCCTTCTCGACAGCCTCCGCGCCGTCGCCCGCCTCGGCGACGACCTCGACGTCGTCCTCCTGCTCGAGGACCATCTCGAGCCCACGGCGGAACAGCGCGTGGTCGTCCACGATCAGCACACGGATGGCGTCCCCTGCGCTCCGTGGTCGCGCTTGCCGGTCGTCCGCCACGCTCTCCCCTCTCACGTCCTCGCCCGTCCGCTCGCAGCCGGGTTGCTGTCGTTCCCCGTCAAGGGGACGCCTAACGCCTGGCTAGGCCTCTGGCTCGATGAGCCCGAAGCCGCCGCCACGGCGACGGTACACGACATTGACCCGTTCGGTCTCGGCATTGGCGAACAGGTAGAAATCGTGCCCGAGGAGGTCCATCCGGTCGACCGCCTCTTCTGGGCGCATCGGTTTCATCTCGATCTTCTTGAAACGTACGATCTCCGTGGCATCTGGCGGCGCTGCCTCCTCGGCCGGGCCGGGCGACTCCGCCAGGGGGAGCGACTTGGTGCTCTCGGCGTGCTGGGTGCGGTCCACCCGGCGCCCCTTGAGCTTCTTGACCTGCCGCTGCAGGCGGTCGATCACCTGGTCGACCGCGGCCGCCGGGTCGCGCGCGCTGGCGCGGGCGCGCACGAGCCGGTGCTTGGTCGTGAGGGTGACCTCGACCCGGTGGGCGTCGGCGACCCGCGGGTTGCGCTCCTCGGAGAACTCCACGTCCATGGACAGGATGCGGTCGTCGAACCGCTGCACCTTGGCGAGCTTGCGCTCGGCGAGCGCCCGCAGCTTGTCGGGCACCTCGGTGTTCTTGCCCTTCACCGTCACCTGCATAAGCAGCTCCCATCCTGCTCGTTGGCAGCCTGGCTGATGCGGCTGGGTCCGTGCTGAGTCGGTCCTTGGATCTTGCCACGGCACGGGCGACACGGGATGAACACCTCGGCATGCCACGATGAGTCGGCATCCGAGCACGTCCGCTTCATAGGACGGGTCGTATTGGCCGGATTCTACACCGGGTCCGCGCGGTCTCAACTACACAATTTGCCGCATTGAGCTGGGGAAATACCGCTCTACACCATGTCTCGCGCGTTCCCCGCTCCCGATCGGGCGGTCGGGCCGGCGCCCTCGGAGGGGCGCGCCGGGACGGTCGCGGGAGCGGACCCAGCGGAGCCGAGGCGAGGTCGACGGCGCCACGGCGAGGCCGTCCAGGGCACCCGGCGCCGCGGCGAGCACCGCCGCCTCGACCTCGCGGGCGCCGGCTTGGCGCAGCGCGGCGGCCGCGCCGGCGAGGGTCGCTCCGGTGGTGACGACGTCGTCGACCACCAGTACCCGACCGCCGTCGAGCCGGCCTCGGACGCGTGGCGGCGGGCGGGGCGGCGCGGCGCCGGGGCGTCCGCTGGCCCGGCCCCGGCCGAGGTCGGCTCCGGTGGCCGCTCCCAGCAGGCCGACGGCCGGCAGGTCGAGCGAGGCGGCCACGCCGGCGGCGATCCGGCGGGCGTGGTCGCGTGGCAGGCCGCGAGCCCGGCCCGCGGCGATCCAGGTGACCAGGTCGGCGCCGGCACCGGCGGCGGCGAGCGCGGCACCGAGGCGCCGGCCGAGGGCGGCGAGCGCGGCCGGCTGCGCCCCCAGTTTCCCGGCGAGCACCGCCTCGCGCAGGGCGCCGTAGGTGCCCAGCGCCCAGAGCGCGAGGTCCGGGGCCGCCGCGAGCCGCCACGGCCCGGGCGAGGCCGGGTCGGGCGGCAGGCAGGCGGCGCAGCAGGGCCACGCCTCCGGCCGCCCGCAACCGAGGCAGACAGGCGGGCGCAGCAACCCACCGAGCAGATCCAGCAGCGACATGGCCGCACGCTAGCCGAGCGGCGCGTCGCTCGCCCGGCGTCGTCCACAGCCCCTCAACCACCGGCCAGCCGAGCCGCCGGATCGATCGACCTCCGCCTTCTACCCGCTGGCCAGGTTGGGGTCGGTGTCGAAGGTGGAGGGGTCGGCGCCGGTGAGGGCGTGCAGGCCGCGGCCGTCGACGTTCACCAGCCAGAGCGCGCTGGAGAGGTCGGTGGAGGACTTGAACACCAGGGTGTGGCCGTCGGGGTCGACGGTGAGCTGGTCGGCGATGTCGACCTCGGTGTCGCTGCTGCGGTCGGAGGCGAGCACCTGGGTGGGGTCCCAGCCGTCGATCCGGGTGGTCCACAACGCCTTGGAGCCCTTTGCCCCTGCCTCGGCGATGAAGGCGATCGTGTCGGGGTCGACCCACACCGGGCTGTGGATCTCTCCCAGGCCGGGGGCCAGGGGGGCGTCGACCCACCTGGTCACGCCATGGTCGCCGAGCACGCCGAGGTAGAGCTGGTCGCTGTCGGCGCCGAAGGCGGCCTGGGCGCCTTCCTCGGCAACCCGCTCGCTGCTGCCCATCACGGCGAGGGCCAGGCCGCCGTCAGGGCTGACCCGCAGCAGGGTCGGGTCCATCCCCTCGGGGAGCCGGCCCAGGGCGAGCTGGCGCGGCCGGCTGTCGTCGCCGGGGGTGACGGACCAGAGCTGGGCCTCGCCGTTGGGCTCCCGCGCGAGGGCGAGCAGGCGGGGCTCGAGGGACGGCACCCAGGTGGGCTCCGACAGGTCGCCGTGCAGGCCGGTGTTGAGGGCGCCGGTCCCGTCGGCCGCCGCGGTCCACAGCTCCCTTTCGCCGCCCGTCCCGGGGTCGAGCAGGTAGGCGATGCGGTCGCCGTCCGGCGACCAGATCGGGTGGACCTTCTGGCCGGCGCCGGGCAGGGGCACCACCTTCGGCCTGGTGTTGGGCATGTCGACCGGGACGGTGTGGACCTCGCTGTCGCGCACGAACGCGACCGCGCGGTCGCCGCCCCGGCGGCGCGGCCAGAGGGCGTCGAGCTCCGGCGCGCTGCCGCGGAAGGGCCGGTCGGTGCGGAAGCGGTCCAGCCCGACCGTGTCGAGCTGCTGCCCGTCCACCTGGATCCGCACCTCGGCCGTGCGGATCAGCTCGGTGACCGTCCGGACGAGCTGGGCGACCCGCAGCCGGCCGGAGTCGGGCTCGCCCGGCGTGGCGAACTCGCTCGACAGGTTGACCGTGGCCAGGCCGGCGCCGGGGGCGTAGTCGAACGACTGCAGCCGGGTGCCGGCCGGGATGGCGGTGGTCATGCCGGGCGCGAGCCGGCCGCGGGGGCCGTCGAGCAGCAGGCGCAGGACGTCCTCGGCGCGGGCCTCGATGCCGCGCTCGTCGGCCTGGGCCGGCCCGCCGCGCTGGGCGAAGAAGGTCGGCGCCGGCACCAGGTGGCGGCGGTCGCGGGCGACCATGTAGAGGGTGATGCGCCGGAAGTGCTCCTTGAACGCCTCCTCGCTCATCCACGGCTCGTCGTCGGGGTTGGCGATGCGCCACTCGGTGCCGACCCGGCGCAGCCGGAACTCCAGCCGGCGCTCCTCGGCCAGCGGCGTCCAGTCGCGCCCGTCGAAGTGCCCGACCAGGGAGACCTCCATGGCCACCTCGACCTGGCCCCGGCGGGTCGGCATGGCCGACTTGGGGGTGGGGTTGGAGTAGACCCAGGCGGAGCGCCGCTGCGTCCAGGCGCGCAGCTGGCTGGCGGCGCCCGGGTCGTCGGGCACCACCCAGGGCTTGGCCATCTCCGGGTCCCCGGAGGCGGCGACGCGCAGGTACTGCTGGACCAGCTCGGTCGGCTTGAGGCCGACGGTCGGCCGCTTGCCGACGCCGCCGGAGCGGGCCGTGTCGCGGTCGCTCGGCGACTCCACCCGCGAGACGCTGGTCACCACCCCGTTGCGCGGCACCCCGGCGGAGCAGCCCGCGCCGAGCAGGCAGGCGAGCACGAGGACGACAGCGGCCAGGGACCGCCGCTCAGCCACCGACCACCACCTCCGGTTCGGCGTCGCTGGGTGGCGCGGGTCGCGCGGCGGCACCGGGCGCCGGCTTGCCCGGCTGCTCCATCGCCGGCAGGACCACGGTGAACGCCGAGCCCTTCGCCACCTCCGAGGTCACCGTGACCGAGCCCTTGTGGAGGTTGACGTTCTCGAGCGCGATGGCCAGGCCGAGCCCGGTGCCGCCCAGGGTCCTGGCGCGGTGCACGTCGGCCCGGTAGAAGCGCTCGAAGATGTGGGGCAGGTCCTCGGCCGGGATGCCCTCGCCCTCGTCCTCGACGCTGACGACCACGTCGCTGCCGCGCCGGGCGACCTCCACCTTGACGTGGCCGTCATGGGTGTGCTCGATGGCGTTCTTGACCAGGTTGGAGAAGACCCGGTCGAGCCGGCGCGGGTCGGCCGCGACCAGCGGCGGCCCCTGGCTGCGGTCGACGTGCAGGGAGACCTTGACGCGGCGGCCGTGGGCGATGGCGTCGAGGGCGTCGACCACCTCGTCCAGCAGCGTGGCGAGGTCCACCTCGACCGGGTCGAGGGCGATCACGCCGGCGTCGAAGCGGCTGATCTCCAGCAGGTCCTCGAGCAGGTTCTCGAAGCGCTCCAGCTCGCGTTCGAGCAGCACCGCGGCGCGTTGGGCGTCCGGGGGCAGGCCGGAGCGGGCGGCGTGGATGTAGTCGGCGGCCATGCGCACCGTCGCCAGCGGGGTGCGCAGCTCGTGGCTGACATCGGAGACGAAACGGGCCTGCAGGCTGGAGACGTTCTCCAGCTCGCCGATCTTCTGCGCGAGCGCCTCGGTCATGCGGTTGAACGACTCGGCCAGCCGGCCGAAGTCGTCCTGGGTGGTGGCCTCGGGCAGGCGCGCGGTCAGGTTGCCGGACGCGATCGCCTCGGCGACGTCGCGGGCGCGCTGGATGGGCTTGAGCACCCGGCCGATGGAGATCGCGGTCATGATCACGACCGCGGCCAGCAGGCCGACGCCGACGATCATCAGGAAGTTGGTGAGCAGCCCGAGGGTCTCCTCCTGGAACCGCGTGGGGTAGAAGAAGTAGGCCTCGTAGTCGCCCTGCGACGAGCGGATCGGCGCGCCGATCACCAGCGTGCGCTTGGAGTCGATCCCGGGCGGCGCGTCCCCGTACATGTAGGCGATCTCCGAGCGGGTGAAGACCGCGTTGATCAGCTGCGGCGGGATCGACTCCAGCGTGATGCGGTCGTCGGAGAGCTGCGTGCTCTCGGGGCCGACCAGGATGACCGCGGCGAAGCCCGGCTTGGGCGCGGCGGCACTCGAGCTGAGCTGGTCGAAGAGGCGCTGCCGCACCTGCGTGGTGGAGGCGTTGGCCGAGCCGGCCAGCGTCGCGGACGCCTGGTCGCGCAGCCGCTCGACCTCGCCCTTGGCCTGCTCGAGCTGCTGGGTGTAGAGCGACTTGGCCAGCAGGGCGTGCAGGGCGGTGCCGAGCAGCAACAGCGAGGCCACCACGAGCAGCGAGGTGAACAGCACCACCCGGGCTCGCAGGTCGAGGCGGGAAGGGGCGAGCCGGCGCAGCACGGTCAGTGGGGTCAGCGGCTCATCAGTCCTGTTCGTCGGGCTTGGCGGTGTCGGCGGCACCCGGCTCCGGCCCGATGCGGTAGCCGACCCCGCGGACCGTCTGCACGATGCGGGGGTTCTCGGGGTCGTCCTCGATCTTGGCCCGCAGGCGCTGGACGTGCACGTTGACGAGCCTGGTGTCGCCGGCGTAGCGGTAGCCCCAGACCTGTTCGAGCAGCACCTCGCGGGTGAACACCTGGCGCGGCCTGCGTGCCAGGGTGGCCAGCAGCTCGAACTCCAGCGGCGTCAGGTTGACCGGCTTGCCGCCCTTGGTGACCTGGTGGGCCATCACGTCCATTTCCATGTCGTGGAAGCGGAGCGTCTCGGCGCCTTCGGTGTCGCGCCGCCGCAGCCGGGCGCGGATGCGGGCGACCAGCTCCTTGGCGGAAAAGGGTTTGGTGATGTAGTCGTCGGCGCCCGATTCCAGGCCGAGCACGATGTCGACCGTGTCGGTCTTGGCGGTGAGCATGACGATCGGCACGCCGGACTCCATCCGGAGCTCGCGGCAGATTTCCAGACCGTCCTTGCCCGGGAGCATCAGGTCGAGCAGCACGAGATCGGGTTTCGCCTGGTGGAAGGCTGCGATCGCCTGGTCGCCGGAGCGGACGAACACCGGCTCGAACCCTTCCTGCCGCAATACGATTCCGAGCATCTCACCGAGCGACGGATCGTCGTCAACCACCAACACTCTGCCCTTCAAGCCGAAGACCTCCCTCACTCGTTTCGACCGCGCAAGGATGTCACGTTGCACGGCGAATCGGGAGTCCTTCCCGGCGCTGGCCGGGACGGCGTGACTACCTCATTGACCGGTTCCAGTGCCATGCTGACAATGCGCGGGCACGAAGCCCATCCGCAATTAACGCCAAGTAGTCGAACACGACGAACACGAGAGACCGAAAGGCAATCCGTGAGCACCCAACCACCTCCGTGGGGGCCCCTCGAACCGCCGGCGGGAGAGCCGGGCGGCGGCCAGCCGGAGGGCGGGCAGCCCTGGCAGCCGGGCTCCCCCGGACAGGACCGGGGGCAGCAGGCCGGCTGGGGGCCGCCCGGTTACGGCTCGCCGGCCCCGTACGGCTACGGCTCCCCGGCGCCGGGGTGGGGCGATCCCGGCTACCAGGCGCCCGTGACGCAGCCGAAGGGCGGCGACCAGCGCACCGGCCCGCTGCCGCTGCACCCGATGACCCTCGGGGACATCCTGGACGGGGCGTTCAAGCTGCTGAAGGCGAACCTGGTGGTGGCCGTGCTGGTGACCGCCGCGATCCAGCTCCCCCTCGACGTGATCGCCGCCTACCTGCAGCGCGACATCCTCGGCGGCGTCGGCCTGCTGCAGCTGTTCCGCGACCCGTCGCTGAGCCAGGAGGTGAGCCCGATCCCGTTCGGCAGCTTCGGCCAGCTCGGGGGGGTCCTGTTCATCGAGGTGATCCTGCGCCAGTTCATGGTCCCCTTCCTGGTCGGCTGCGCGCTGGCGCCGGTGGTGATGGCCAGCTACGCCGGCCAGGAGGTGAGCGCCGGGGAGGCGCTCGGCCAGCTCCTGCGGCGGCTGCCGCTCGCCCTGATCGCCTTCGTCTGCATCCACCTGCTCGAGCTCGTCGGGTCGGTGCTGTGCCTGGTGCCGGCGCTGATCCCGATGGCCCTCTTCGTGCTCACGGCGCCGGCGTTCGGGATCGAGCGGCTCGGCCCGATCAACGCCATGGCCCGCTCGGCCAGCCTGGTCGCCGCGCGGTTCTGGCCGGTGCTCGGCATCAGCCTGCTCGCCGGGCTGATCGCCTACTTCGTCGACAGCGCGCTCGGCTCGGTGCTGCAGCTGCCCGCCCAGCTCATCGGCCTGCACACGGCCTGGCCGCTGCTGGCCGTGGGCACGCTGCTGCCCGCGCTGGTCACCATGCCGTTCATCGCCATGGTCGCCACGCTGCTGTACCTGGACGCACGCATCCGCCGGGAGGGCCTGGACCTGCAGATGACCGCGGCCACCCTCAACCGTGAAGCGCGCCCGGCGTTCTAGCGTGGCCGCCCGCCGTGCCGCCGTGGCGGCCGCGCTGCTCCTGGCCGTGCTCGCCGGCCTGGCCGTGACGGCCGGCCGCGAGCCGGCCGCCGCGGCGGCGGCCGCCGGCGAGCAGGGCCGGTCCCACCCGGCGGCGCCGGTGACGCTGGACCTGCCGGTGCCCGAGTGGGATCCGGGCCAGGTGCACGACGCCACCCGCCGGGTGCTGCGCCGGGCCGAGTTCCAGCCGGCGCGGCGCACACCGCTCGAGGTGGCGTGGCAGTGGCTGCTCGAGCGGCTCGGCATCCTGCTCGGCCAGCTCGCCTCCGGCGGCGCCGGGGCGATCATCGGCCTGGTGGTGGTCCTGCTGATCCTGGCCGCCGTCGCCTTCGTCGCGGTGCGGTTCTCCCTCGGGGTCACCAGGGACCCGGCGGCGGCCGCCGCCCTGCCCGCCGTGCACGGGCGCACCCCGGCGGAGTGGCGCGCCGAGGCCGAGGCCCACGAACGCGCCGGCGAATGGCGCCAGGCGGTGCGCTGCCGCTACCGGGCGCTGGTCGCCGAGCTGGCCGTCCGCGGCCTGGTCGACGAGATCCCCGGCCGCACCGCCGGCGAGTACCGCGGCGAGGTGCGCCGCAACGCCCCGGTGGTGGCCGACGACTTCGCCGGCGCCACCGAGCTGTTCGAGCTGGCCTGGTACGCGCGCTGGCCGACCGGCCAGGACGACGCCGGCCGCCTGCGGACGCTGGCCGACCGGGTGCTCGCGGGGGTCTCCCGGTGAGCGGCCGGCTGCGGCGCGCGCTGCCCTGGGTGCTGGTGCTCGCCGGGCTGCTCGCCGCCGCCCTGATCGGCGGCCGGCGGCCGGACGAGGGCGCTCCGCTCGACCCGGCGTCGCCCGGCCCGCTCGGCACCAAGGCCCTGGTCGACGTGCTGGGCGAGCTGGGCGCGGAGGTCTCGGTCAGCGACGCGCCGCCGGGCGCCGGCGGCAGCGCGCTGCTGCTCTCCGACAACCTGGCGCCGCCCGCCCGCGACGAGCTGCTCGACTGGGTCCGGCGTGGCAACACCCTGGTGGTGGCCGACCCGGCCTCCGAGATCTCGCACCTCGAGGTGGCGGGCCGCACCACCGTCGGGCTGGTCGAGGCGCAGCTGCAGCGGCGCTGCGACCTGCCGGCGCTGCGCGGCGCCGGGCGCGTGTCGGCCCCTGGAGGGGTGCTGTTCAAGCCGCCGGGGGGAAGCCAGGGCTGCTTCCGCCGGGGCGACGGCGCCTGGCTGGTCGCCCAGCCGCTCGGGTCCGGCAACCTGGTCCGCGTCGGCGGGGCCAGCGCCCTGGTCAACAAGGAGCTCGGCAAGGCCGACAACGCCGTGGTCGCCGCCAGCCTGCTGGCCCCGTCGGCCGGCACGCGCGTGGTGGTGCTGCGGCCGCCGCCGCCCGGCGGCGGCTCGCGCAGCCTCGTCGACCTGATCGCCCCGAGGGTCAAGCTGTTCGGCTGGCAGCTCGTGGTCGCCTTCGGCCTGCTCGCCCTGTGGCGCTCGCGGCGCCTCGGCCGTCCCGTCCGCGAGCCGCAGCCCGTCCAGCTCGAAGGCTCCGAGCTGGTGGTGGCCGTCGGCAACCTGCTGCAGCGCGCCCGCGGCCGCGGCCAGGCGGCCGGCCTGCTCACCGACGACCTGCGCCGGGTGCTGGCCGAGCGGCTCGGCCTGCCGGCATCGGCGCCGCCCGACCAGGTGGCCGAGACGGCCGCCGCCCGCACCGGCATCCCGGTGGAGCGCGTGCGCGCCGCGCTCAGCCCCGCAACCCCGCGTGACGAGGCCGGGCTCGTCGCGCTCGCCTTCGCCGTCGACGCCGTCCGCCGGGAGGTCACCAGTGTCCGCTAGGGAAGCCGTGCTGCGAGTCCGCGAGGAGATCGCCAAGGCGGTGGTCGGCCAGGACGGCGCCGTCTCCGGCCTGGTCGCGGCGCTGCTCGTGCGGGGCCACGTGCTGCTCGAAGGGGTGCCGGGCACGGCCAAGACGCTGCTGGTCAAGACCCTCGCCGCGACGCTGTCGCTGGACTTCAAGCGGGTCCAGTTCACTCCCGACCTGATGCCGTCGGACGTGACCGGCCAGGTCATCTTCGAGCAGCGCGACGGCTCCTTCCGGTTCCGGCAGGGACCGGTGTTCACCAACCTGCTGCTGGCCGACGAGATCAACCGCACCCCGCCGAAGACCCAGGCCGCCCTGCTCGAGTCGATGGAGGAACGGCAGGTCTCGGTGGAGGGCCAGGCGCGCCAGCTCCCCGACCCGTTCCTGGTGGTCGCGACCCAGAACCCGGTGGAGTACGAGGGCACCTACCCGCTGCCGGAGGCGCAGCTCGACCGCTTCCTGTTCAAGCTGGTGATCGGCTACCCCACCGCCGAGCAGGAGCAGGCCGTGCTGGCCAGGCACGACGCCGGCATGGACCCCCACGACCTCGCCACCCTCGGCGTCCAGGCCGTCGCCGGCGGCGACGACCTGGAGGAGGGGCGCAAGGAGGTCGGCGGCGTGCCGGTCGACCCGCGCGTGCAGGCCTACATCGTGGCGATCGCCCGGGCCACCAGGGAGTCGCCGTCGCTGGCGCTCGGCGTCTCCCCGCGCGGCGCGACCATGCTGCTGCACGCGTCCAAGGCGTGGGCCTGGCTGGCCGGCAAGCGCTACGTCACCCCGGACGAGGTCAAGGCGATCGCCAAGCCGACCCTGCGCCACCGCGTCCAGCTCCGCCCCGAGGTCGAGCTGGAGGGCGTGACCGCCGACGGGGTGCTCGACGGCATCCTGGCCTCGGTGCCGGTGCCCCGGTGAGCGTGTTCGCCTGGCTGCCCGTGCCGACCTGGCGGCTGGCCGTGGTGGCCGCCGTCGCGTCGCTCGCGGTCCTGCTGGTGCCGGTGCGGGCGCCGTTCGGGCTGCTGGCCGTCGACGGCGTGCTGCTGCTGGTCGCGCTGGCCGACTGGCGGCTCGCCGCCTTGCCGGAGGAGCTCGAGGTGGAGCGGGAGCTGCCGGGGATCGTGCCGCTCGGTGGCGAGAGCCGGGTGGTCTGGCGGGTCGCCAACCGGCAGGGCCGCCACGCGGGCCGGGCGGTCCGCGTCGGCCTGGCCGACGAGCTGGCGCCGTCCCTGGCGGCCACCACCCGGCGGGCGCGGCTCACGGTCCCGGCCCACGGCCGCGCGGCGGCCGCGACCGCGATCCGGCCCACCCGCCGCGGCCGCTTCACCCCCACGGAGCTGACCGTGCGGGTGGAGGGCCCGTTCGGCCTGGCCGCCCGCCAGGGCCGCAGGGAGCTGCCGGCCACGCTGCGGGTCTACCCGCCGTTCAAGTCCCGCGACGAGGCGGAGCTGCGCATCGACAAGGCCCGCATCCTCGAGATCGGGCTGCGCTCGGCGCAGGGACGGGGCGGCGGCACCGAGTTCGACTCGCTGCGCGAGTACAGCGTGGACGACGAGTTCCGGCGCATGGACTGGGCGGCCACCGCCCGCGCCGGCAAGGCGATCGTGCGCACCTACCGGGCGGAGCGGAACCAGACCGTGCTGCTGCTGCTCGACGCGGGCCGGACCATGGCCGGCCGGGTCGAGGAGGTGCCGCGGCTCGACCACGCCATGGACGCGGTGATGATGCTCACCGCGGTCGCGACCCGCCTGGGCGACCGCGCCGGCCTGGTCGCGTTCGACAGCGAGGTGCGCGCCGCGGTGAACCCGGGCCACACCCGCGACCAGCTCTCCCGCGTCACCGAGGCGATGTACGCGCTGCAGCCCCGGCTGGTGGAGAGCGACTACCGCGGCGCCTTCGCCGAGACGCTGGTGCGCTTCCGCCGCCGCGCCATGCTGGTGATCCTCACCGAGCTGGCGGAGCAGGCGGTGGCCGAGACGCTGCTGCCGGCCGTGCCGCTGATCGCCCGCAACCACCTGGTGCTGGTCGCCAGCGTCACCGACCCGGAGGTGGAGGGCTGGGCGCGCTCGACGCCCGCCGAGGCCGGCGCCGCGTACCGCAAGGCCGCCGCCACGGCCAGCCTGGAGGCGCGGCGCCGCACCGTCGCCCGCCTGCGCGGGCTCGGCGCGGTGGTGGTCGACGCCCGCCCCGGCCGCCTCGCCCCCGAGCTGGCCGACGCCTACCTGCGCGTCAAGGCCACCGGCCGGCTCTAGGGTCCCCCCGGGCTCACGTGGTGGTGCGGGCCAGCCAGCTTCCCTCGTCCTGCTCGCCGAACGCGCCGGTGAGGCCGCGCCTGGCCGCGGCACGGCCGTAGACCCAGATGTAGCCGAGGAAGGCGGTCTCGGCCACCACGCCGATGCCGACGCGCAGCCAGGTCGGCCAGGGCCGGCCGGTGACGAAGCCCTCGATCGTGCCCGCGACCAGGAAGGTGAGCACCAGGCCGAGCACGATCACCACCGCGCGCCTGCCCTCCTCGGCCAGGGCCTCGGCGCGGGGCCGGTCGCCCGGGTCGATCAGCGTCCAGCCGAGGCGCAGGCCGGAGGCGCCGGCCACGAAGACCGCGGTGAGCTCCAGCATCCCGTGGGGCAGGATCAGCCCCCAGAACTTGGGCTGCTGGCCGACGGCGGCGAACAGCCCGGCGGCCAGGCCCAGCACGGCGCCGTTGGCCGCCAGCACGTAGGCGGTGCCGACGCACAGCAGGATGCCGAGAGCGAACGCCTGGAAGGCGACCTGCACGTTGTTGGAGAAGACCTGGGAGGCGAACTGGGCGGCCGGCTCCGAGCTGTAGTAGGCGGCGAAGTCCCGGTTGACGTACGCCTCGCGGACGGCGGCCGGGCCGACGGCCTCCAGGGCGGCGGTCGAGTTGGCGATCCAGATGGCGAGCGCGGCGGCCGGGATCGCCGACAGCAGGGTGGAGACGAGCACGAACCAGCGCGCGTGCCAGATCGCGGCGGGGAAGGTGGTGGTGAAGAAGCGGCCGAGCACCCGCAGGGTGCGCGGCCGGGTACCGTAGACCACGGCGGCCGACCGTGCGACCAGCGCCGAGAGCTTGGCGACGAGCCCCGGATCGCGGTAGTAGGTTTGGGCGTAGGAGAGGTGGCCGGCGACCCGTTGGTAGAGCCGGACCAGCTCGTCCAGCTCCGCGGCGGACAGCCGGCCGACCCCCCGCTGGGACCGGGCGGTCAGCTCGGCCAGCCGGTTCCACACGGGCGTGTTGCTGGCGATGTACCGGTCGATGTCCACCGGCCGATTCTAGAAGGGAACGCGGACGATGGCGCAGGGCTCCCCCACCAGGATGGTCACGCCCGAGGCGGTGGCCCTGGAGTTCCAGACCGCCAACGTCGGCTCGAGGATCCTCGCCTTCCTGATCGACGTGGTGGTGGTCGGGGCCGGCATCGCCGCCGGCGTGACGGCGGCCGCCCTGGCGCTCAGCGCCTCCGGCGCGGTGCTGCCCGACTGGCTGGTGATCGCCATGTTCCTGGTGCTGATCCCGGGCTGGTGGTTCGGCTACTTCACCGCCCTGGAGACCCTGTGGCGCGGCCGGACCCTCGGCAAGGCCGCGCTCGGCCTGCGCGTGGTGACCCGCGAGGGCGCGCCCGTGCGGTTCAGGCACGCGGCCATCCGGACCCTGCTCGGCACGGTCGACTTCGCCCTGGCCAGCGGCTTCTTCGCGGTGGTGTTCGTCCTGTTCAGCCGCGACAACCAGCGGCTCGGCGACATGGTGGCCGGCACCCTGGTGCTGCGCGAGCGCAGCGCCGCCACGCAGCTCGCCCCGGTGAGCTTCGACCCGCCGCCCGGCCTCGAGTCCTATACCGCCACCCTCGACGTCACCGGCATGGGCGCCGAGGAGTACCAGGCGGTGCGCAGCTTCCTGCTGCGCGCCAGGCAGCTCGCCCCCGCGTCGCGGGCGTCACTGGCCGTCCAGCTCGCCACGCCCCTGGCCGCGCGGCTGCGCCCCCCGCCTCCGGAAGGGCTCCCGCCCGAGGGCTTCCTGTACGCCGTGGCAGCCGCCTACCAGCGGCGCCAGCGCGCCGCGTCCGGCGGCACGCCCCTCCCGCCCCAGGCGCCGGCCACCGCCTGGCCGCGGCCCTTCCCCGCCGCCAGCGGCACGAGCGCTCCCCCGCCGCCCGCCCGCGCGCCGCCCTTGCAGCCCCCGGCCGCGCCACCCGGCGCCGCGCCAGGATCCTGGTCACCGCCGCCCGGCCCCGCCGCGGGCGCGGAGCCCGCCGAGCCGCCGCCGCCGGCGCCTGGCCGGCAGGAGGCGCCGGACGCCGCCGCCGGCGGGCAGGAGCAGGAGGGGTTCGCCCCGCCCACCTGAGGACCGCCCGGCCCGGTCGCGGGTACGCCCCGGCCGTCCCAGGTCAGCGGGCGAAGGTGCCGGTCAGCCGGCCCCTGGCGGTGGCCGCCTTGGTGATGTCCTGCAAGGTGACGTCGAGCTCGGCCCGGTCGGGCAGGTCGAGCTGGTCGCTGAGCGCGTACACGGTGAACCGGTAGTGGTGGGCCGGCCCGTCCGGCGGGCAGGGCCCGGTGTAGCCGACCTCGCCGCCGCTGTTGCGGGCCTGGCGCGCGCCCTCCGGCACCTGCCCTTCCTGGAGGCCGGTCAGCCCGCTGTCGAGGTGGAACACCACCCAGTGCACGTAGGTGCCGCCTGGCGCGTCCGGGTCGTCGACCACCACGGCCAGCTCGGCCGCGTCACGGGGCGCGCCCGACCAGGCAAGGGGCGGAGCGACGTCGGCGTCGACGCAGGTGAACTTGGCCGGGATCCTCGCCCCTTCGGCGAACGCCGAGCTGGTCACGCTGATCGTGTCGGGCAGCTCGCGGCCGACCTCCGGCGCGCCGCCGCGCGAGCAGGCGGCCAGGCCCAGGCCGAGGAGGATCACGATCCCACGCCGCATCCGGCAACGGTAGTGCACCGGCCCCGACGGCGAAAGACCGGTGCGGGCGGCCCACGCTGGGTGCGGCCGGCAAAGGCCGGTCAGCGCCCGTCGGGGCCGAGGAAGGGGAACGGCACGGTGCTCGGCGGCGGCCCGTCCCGGGTGGTCCGCCAGGAGCCGGGACCGCCGCGGATCGGGCCACCCTGGACCGGCAACCCGGTGCGGGCGATGTGGGCGGCCACGCCCAGGGCCGCGAGCACCACCAGCAGCGGCAGGAGCACGGACGCGAACTGGCGGACGTATGCCATGCCGGCCTACCGCCGCCCGGGGCCGCCACTGATCCACATGGTGACAATCCTAGCGGGGAGGCTAGAGCCGTCAATCCAGAACATCCATTCGACGCGGACGCCAAACGGGACCCCACCGCCGCGGTGGGGTCCCGTTTGCCGTCCGCGTCGCCGCCGCTAGGTGCCCTCGGTCCAGGAGTGCAGGTAGGAGACCTGCGCCTCGGTGAGGACGTCGATCTCGATGCCCATGGTGGCGAGCTTGACCCTGGCCACCTCGGCGTCGATCTCGGCGGGGACGTCGTGGACCCGCACGTCCAGGCTCGCCTGGCGGGTCAGCCACTCCAGCGAGAGGGCCTGGTCGGCGAAGGACATGTCCATCACCGCGGCCGGGTGGCCCTCGGCAGCGCCGAGGTTGACCAGGCGGCCCTCGGCGACCAGGTTGAGGCGCCGGCCGTCGTCGAGCACGAACTGCTCGACGTTCTCGCGCACGCGCGTCACCGAGCTGGCCAGCTCGCGCAGGGCGACCTTGTCGATCTCGACGTCGAAGTGGCCGGAGTTGGCCAGGATGACGCCGTCCTTCATCACCTCGAAGTGCTCGCGGCGCAGGATGTCGCGGTCGCCGGTGACCGAGACGATCACGTCGGCCTCGCGGGCGGCGTCGATCATCGGCGCCACCCGGTAGCCCTCCATCGCCGCCTCGAGCGCGCGGACCGGCTCCACCTCGGTGACGACCACCTTGGCGCCCATGCCGCGGGCGCGCATGGCCAGGCCCTTGCCGCAGTAGCCGTAGCCGGCGACCACGAAGGTGGTCCCGGCGAGCAGGATGTTGGTCGCCCGCAGGATGCCGTCGATGCTCGACTGGCCGGTGCCGAAGCGGTTGTCGAACATGTGCTTGGTGGGCGTGTCGTTGACGGCGATGATCGGGTAGGCCAGGGCGCCCTCGCGCTCCATCTGGCGCAGGCGGATCACCCCGGTGGTGGTCTCCTCGGTGCCCACCCGCACCTCACCCAACTGCTCTCTCCGTTTGGTGTGCAGCAGGGTGACGAGGTCGCAGCCGTCGTCCATGGTGACGGTCGGACGGCTGTCGAGGGCCGCTTCGAGGTGCCGGTAGTAGCCGGCGTTGTCGATCCCGCGGCGGGCGTGGACGTCGATGCCGTAGTGCTGCACCAGCGCCGCGGCGGTGTCGTCCTGGGTCGACAGGGGGTTGGAGGCGCACAGGGTGGCCGACGCGCCGCCCGCCTTCAGGGCGCGCATCAGGTTGGCCGTCTCGGTGGTCACGTGCAGGCAGGCGGCCACCTTCAGGCCGGAGAGAGGCTGCTCCTTCTCGAAGCGGGCGCGGATGTCACGCAGCACCGGCATGTGCCGGTCGGCCCACTCGATGCGCAGGCGGCCCTCGTCGGCGAGGGCGAGATCAGCGACGTCGTACGGCAAGGGTCCTCCTTGGCGGCGTGCACGCCGCACGCCGGGATGGGGGTTGGGTGCGGGCGGGTCGACCGCCCAGTCTGCCTCACGCGCGCGCCGCACTCAACCGGGCACGGCGAGGTCGTGGACGGTTCCCATCACGCGGCCGCCCCGACTGCCGATCAGGAGGCGGCGAGCCGTCGCGGTGGCGGCCCTGGGCGTGGAAAGGCGGCGGATGCGGGCGGAGCGTCTGGCGGGATCGGCCGGCGACGGCCGCGGCTGGCTGCTGGCCGGCGTCCTCGCCGGGGTGGTGACCGGGACGGGCCTCGGCCTGCTCGCCGCCAGCCTGCGATGGTGGCCGGTGGCGGCCGCCCTGCTGCTGCTCCTCCTCCCGGCGGCGGCCACGGCCGCCGTCCACCGCGCGCTGCACCGCGCGCGGGAGCGGCTGGCCGGCGTGTCGGCCGACAACGCCCGGCTGGTCGACCGGCTGCGCGCCTCGCTCGAGGGCCTGCGCGAGTCCAACCGGCTCAAGGACGACTTCGTCGCGGCGGTCTCGCACGAGCTGCGCAGCCCGCTCACCTCCATCCAGGGAAGCCTCTCGACGCTGCTGCGCCGCGACGGCCACCTCGACGCGGCCGTGGCGCGCTCGCTGCTGGAGCTGGCCGACCGCCAGAGCCGGCGACTGCGCCGCCTGATCGAGGACCTCCTGGTCGTCTCCATGCTGGAGTCCGGCTCCGACCGTCCCCGGCTCGGCGACGTCCACCTGAGCGTCCTGGTCGGCCACGTGCTCGAGGACCTCGGCCCCGACAGCCGGCACGCGGTCGTGACCGACGTCCCCGCCGGGCTGGGACCGGTGCGCAGCGACGCCGACCGGCTCCACCAGATCCTCGCCAACCTGGTCGGCAACGCCCGCAAGTACGCGCCGGCCGGCACCACCATCACGGTGCGGGTGCGACCCGGCCCGGCCTCGACCGACGTGCTCGTGGCCGACCAGGGACCCGGCATCCCGCCCGAGGCCCACGAGCGCATCTTCGAGCGCTTCTACCAGGTCGACCAGTCGCGCACCCGGCTGGCCGGCGGCATCGGCCTCGGCCTGTACCTGTGCCGCCGCCTGGCCGCCAGCATCGGCGCCGAGGTGGCGCTGGAGCGCAGCGGTCCCGGCGGCTCGGTGTTCGTGGTGCGGGTGTACCCAGAGCTAGGCGGCCGCGGCGGGGAGCAGGGCGAGCACCAGCTCGCGCAGGCGCGGGCGTAGTTGCGCGCCCACCTCCAGGACCTCGGCGTGGCTGGTGGGGGTGCCGCCGGGGCGGTGCACGTTGGTGATCGCCGAGACCGCGGCGACGCGCAGGCCGTGGGCGCGGGCGGCGATCACCTCCGGCACGGTCGACATGCCGACCGCGTCGACCCCCCAGCCGCGGAAGATGGCGATCTCCGCCGGGGTCTCGTAGGAAGGGCCGGCGGCGGCCAGGTAGACGCCCTGGTGCACGGGGACGCCCTCGGCGGCGGCGTGCCGCGCCGCCACGGCCCGCAGGTCGGCGTCGTAGGCGCCGGCCAGGTCGACGAATGCCGGCCCGCCGCGCAACGGGTTGTCGAACAGGAAGTTGACGTGGTCGCGCAGGACCATCAGGTCGCCGGGCCGGTAGTCGAGGTTGATGCCGCCGGCGGCGTTGGTGGCGACCAGCGCCCGGCAGCCGAGCTCGGCGGCGACCCTGGTGGCGAAGGCGACCTCGGTGGCCGAGTAGCCCTCGTAGGTGTGGACCCGGCCGGCGAGGACGAGCACCGGGACGCCGCCGAGGGTCCCGGCCACCAGCGCGCCGGCGTGGCCGGGGACCCTCGGCACGGGCAGGCCGGGCACGTCCGCGGCGGGCACGACCACGGCGCCCTCCACCTCCTCGGCGAGCGCGCCCAGCCCGGAGCCGAGCACCAGGGCGACCGCCGGCCGCTGCGGCAGGCGCGGGGCCAGGACGGCGGCGGCGGCGGCGACCGCCTCGGGCACCGAGACGCTCACGGCGAGTCCTTGTTCATCCGGAGCTACGCTCCGCTCCTTGAGCCCCGGACCCGGCTCCGGCCGCCATGGCCGCCTTCACCTGGTCGAGGGTGCGGATCGGGGTCGGGTCGACGCCCCTGGCGAGGCCGAGATAGGTGGAGGTGAAGTCGGCGAAGGCGGTGAGGCGGGCGAGGCGGGCGAGCGGCGCGCCCTCCCCCGCCAGGCGGGTGACCGGGTCGCCGACCCCGAGGGTCTGACAGACCACGGCCAGCCGGCGGCCGTCGCGCTGGTGCTCGCCGGCCTGGTCGCGCAGCAGGACCAGCTCGCGGCCGCGCCCGAGCCCTCCCTCGAGCCCCATGACGTCGTTGTGGTTGGCCTCGGGAACCGCCGCCGAGACGGCCGTCACCTTGGCGTTCTCGTTGCACTGGGTGCGGAAGCGGGTGGCGGCGACCGCGCCGAGCTGGCCCGTGCCCCAGATCACCGCGAGGCGGTCGAGCAGCCGCAGCGCGGCCCGCTTGGCGGGGTTCTCCGCGGTGGGCACGGCCGGGCCGAGGGCCTCCGCCTCGGCGTCCAGCGCGTCCGCCGCCGCGCCGAAGTCCGCGGCGAGCGGCGCCAGCACCCCGTGGGCCTCGGCGGCGAGCAGGACGGGGACGACCAGCGACCAGAGCGCGGCGCGTGGCATGCGGCCGCCCTCGACCTCGACGAGCGCGGCCCCGCGCTCGGCGGCCAGCGCGGCCAGGCGCCCGCCCGAGGCGACCGCGACCAGCCGCGCCCCGGCCTTCAGCCCCTCCTCGACGGCCGAGAGGGTCTCGTCGGTGTTGCCCGAGTAGGAGACCGCGATCAGCAGCGTGCCCGGCCCGACGAAGGCGGGGAGGCGGTCGCCCTTGACGGTCACCACCGGAGCGGGCGAGGAGGCGAAGGCGAGCGCCGCGAGCACGTCGCCGGCCACGCCCGAGCCGCCCATGCCGGCGACGACGACCGTCTCGGGCCGCGGGCCGGCCAGGTCGGCCCGCCCGGCGGCCTCGACGGCGGCCCGCGCCTGGTCGCCGGCGCGGGCCACCGCGGCCAGCATGGCTCCCGGGTCGCCGGCGGCCAGCTCGGCGGGGTCGTCCAGCGCCACGCTCACTTGGCCGCTTCCGGCTTCTCGGCCTCGTCGACCAGCATCACCGGGATGTCGTCCCGGACCGGGTAGCGGTAGTGGCACACGCGGCACTCGATGACCTGCTCGGCCTCCTTGTAGTCGATCTCGCCGTGACAGTTGGGGCAGGCCAGGATGCTGAGCAGCTCGGAGTCAAGTGGCATGGGGCGCTCCTTCGCGGTGCGGCGGTGGCATGGTCGCCGCTAGGCCGGCTCGCCGCCGACGGCCTCGAGGACCTCGTCCCGCACGCGGGCCATCTCCTCCTCGGTGGCCGCCTCGACGTTGAGGCGCAGCAGCGGTTCGGTGTTGCTCGGACGCAGGTTGAACCACCAGGTCGGACCCTGGACGGTGAGCCCGTCGGTGCGGTCGGTGCTGGTGGCGGCCGGCCAGTCGGCGAGGCGCGCGACCACCGCCCCGGGGTCGTCGTCGACCCGGCGGTTGATCTCGCCGGAGGCCGCGTACTTGCGGTAGGGGGCGAGCACCTCGGACAGCGGCCGCCCGGCGCGGGACAGGACGTCCAGCACCACCAGGGCGGCGACCAGGCCGGAGTCGGCCCGGTAGTTGTCGCGGAAGTAGTAGTGGCCGGAGTGCTCGCCGCCGAAGACGGCGCCGGTCTCGGCCATCACCTGCTTGATGAAGGAGTGGCCGACGCGGGTGCGCACCGGCGTGCCGCCGGCCGCCCTGACGGTCTCCGGCACCACCCGCGAGCAGATCAGGTTGTAGAGCACGACCGAGCCCGGCTCGCGCTCGCACATCGTCTCGGCGACCAGCGCCACCACCAGGCTGGACGGCACGATGCCGCCGAGCTCGTCGACCAGGAACATGCGGTCGGCGTCGCCGTCGAAGGCGAGCCCCACGTCGGCGCCGCTCGCGACCACCTGCTTGCGCAGGTCGGCCAAGTTCTCTGGGTTGATCGGGTCGGCCGGGTGGTTGGGGAAGCTGCCGTCGAGCTCGAAGTACATCGGCTCGAGCTGGAATGGCAGCCCCTCGAAGACCGCCGGCAGGACGTAGCCGGCCATGCCGTTGCCGGCGTCGGCGACCACCTTGAGGGGGCGCAGGGCGCCCTGGTCGACGAAGCCGCGCACGTGCTCGGCGTAGCGCCGCAACAGGTCGTCGCGCTGGCTGACGGTGCCGCGGCGGTCCGCGTCGCCGGCCGGCTCGGCGGCGGCGACCATCCGCTCGATCTCGGCGAGACCCGACTCCTGGCCGACCGGCACCGCACCGGGCCGGCACAGCTTGAAGCCGTTGTAGCGGGCGGGGTTGTGCGAGGCGGTGAGCATGATCCCGGCCACGCCGAGGGCGCCGGAGACGAAGTAGAGCATGTCGGTCGAGCAGAGCCCGACCTGGATCACGTCAGCGCCCTGGCTGGTCGCGCCGTCGCTCAGCGCCTCCGCCATGGGCGCCGACGAGGGCCGCATGTCGTGCCCGATGGCGACCGCGGGCGCGCCGGTGAGCGCGACGAAGGCGCGACCGACGGCCCGGGCCAGGTCCTCGTCGATCTCGTCGGGGTAGACCCCGCGGACGTCGTAGGCCTTGAACACCTTGGCGAGCTCGGCGGGCACGGTGACTCCTCACGACGGACGGGCCTGTCTCGCGCGGAACGCGCGGGTTGGCGAGGGCGCATTCTAGCGCCAGGGCCGTCCGGACTTCGCCGGGCCGTGCTTCAGAACCTCCGCTCGGAGGCGAGCGAGAGGATATGGTCCAAGGGAACCGCGCTGCCCTGCTTGAACCAGCCCTTCCATTCGCACGCGTGGCAGGAGGCGAACAGGTGGTCCTCCGCCGGCGCCAGCCGGATGGCGATCGCGGTGAGCCTGGACGAGCTGCAGGTTGGGCACGTCATCTGGCACCTCGGCGGTGAGCGCCGCTGGGGTAGGGAAGTTGCCTGGACCGGCGCGCCGTGGCGTACCGGCGTGCTGTCCTTGATCGGCACGAGCAGGCTGGTCCCACATGGCCCGATAGGACCCGTCATACCACCCGAGAGGACTATGCCGATCTCACCCAGCGCGGTGGGAGGACGCCCGCGGCGACGATCGGGTCACCCCTACGGGTCCCCGCGGGCGTCCCCGCGACGCTAACGGCTATCGTTCAACTCGACCAGCGACCGGAGAGGAGACCGTCCTGTCCCGCGAGCGCCACGGCCGCCGCGCGCCACGGCCAAGGCTGCCGGTCCCCGAGGTCCACCCGCCGGGGTTCGGCAGCGAGGCGTTCATGCGGCTGGTCGAGGAGGCCGTCGCCGGCATCCCGGCGCAGTTCCGCGACAAACTGGCCAACGTGGAGTTCGTGGTCGAGGAGACCTTCCGCGGCGACGAGGTGCCCGGCGGCGGCCTGCTGCTCGGGCTCTACCAGGGCGTGCCCCTGCCCGAGCGCAGCGCGGGCTACTCGGGGGTGCTGCCCGACCGGATCGTGATCTTCCGCCGGCCCGTGGAGGCCCACTCCCACTCCGACGCCGACCTGGCCGAGCTGGTGCGCGAGGTGGTCATCCACGAGGTGGCCCACTACTTCGGCATCGACGACGAACGCCTGGACGAGCTCGGCTGGTGAGCGGCCGGACCTGGGCCCGGCTCAGGGTGCGGCGGCAGGGCCGGGCGTGACCGCGGCTTCGAGCGGCACGCCGCCGACGTCCGACCCGGGCACCAGCTGGCCCGGACCGACCGGGGCGGCGACCAGACCGGGCGCGTCCGCGAGCAGCAGCAGGCTCTGCACGCCCTTGGGCACGTCGGTGAAGCGGACCTGCCCGGGCTCGACCGTGACCGAGCCGCCCTTGCCGGCCTGGGCCGTCGCCACGCCGCCGGCGGACGCCCCGCCGAGCGGCGACAGGGTCGCCGTGACCGGCTCACTGCCGGTGTTGGCCAGCACCAGGCGGCGGGAGGTGGGCACCACCGGCGCCATCCAGCGCGCGTCGAGCCCGCTGCCGCCGATGTCGAGGTGGGTGCTGTTGATCGCTCCCCCGCCGGACCCGTAGCGCAGCGCGGCGACGAACTTGGAGCCGTCCTGGGAGCGCACCCGCAACCCGAACACCGCCGCCTTGCCGAGGTCCACCGGGACCGGGGCCTGGTTGATGGCGCCGTCCCCGATGGGGAAGTCGAAGCCGGGCACCTTGAACGGGCCCTGGTCGTTGACGCCCTCGACGACCAGCGACAGCGGGTTGGGGTTGGGGTTGGTCACCAGCAGCTCGACCTGGCGTGCCTCGCCGCCCAGGCCGCCGGAGAACGCCCACGACGAGCGCATCGCCGGCTGGGCCGGCACGACCAGGCGCTGCTGCTTGTTGCCGATCTTGGAGTCGAGGCGCGCGCCGACCACCACCCGGCCCTGGCTCGCGACCACCTCGGCGGTGTAGTCGAGGGTCTGCACCTCGGGGACGTTGATGTCCTTGAGCACGGTGGCGCCGCCCCGCACGAACACGTTCTGCAGGGCCTCCGGGTGGAGGGAGCCCTCGGTCAGGTGCGGGGTGATGTTGACGGTGGCGTCGCTCGTCTCGGGGTTGACGATCACCAGGGTGACCTTGGTGTCGCCGCTCGAGTTGAGGCCGGGCAGCCACCAGCGGGTGGCCGGGCCGGCGACGCACGGCGGCTGGCCGGCGGAGGTGGCGGCGACCGGCGCGCCGAACGCCTCCACCTGGACGAAGCCGCCGTTGGGGCCGCTCTGGGCGTGGAAGACGCGGGTCGCCCGGGCGGCGAGCTGCTGCCCGCCGCCGGCCGGCCCGCGGTCCGATGCGGCATCCAGGGAGGCGGCCCTCTGGCCGACGTTGTTGGCCGTGACGGTGCCGACCGAGTTGGGCAGCAGCGGGCAGACCCAGCGGGCCGAGTAGGGCGCGCCGGCGTCGGCCGCCGACGGGCCGGGGGCCTTCGGCACCACCCGCATCAGGCCGACGAGACCGCCGGCGACCAGGATCGCGATGCCGGCGAGGGCGAGGCTGGCCTGAGGGATCCTGGCCTGGCCGACCTTCACGCGCGGCAGCGCCCTGGTGCGGGTGCGGCGGTGCGCGCCGCTCCGGTGGCGCTGCTCGGCCGCTGCGGCCGGCGCCTGCGGTCCCACCCAGCGGCCCGGCTGTGGCGCGTCGGCCTCGTCGGCCTCGCCCGGCTCCTCGTCCTCGTCCCACTCCTGGCCGGCCGGTGCGGGCTGTGCCGCCAGCTCCTCGGGATACGCGGGCCCGCGCGGGTCGCCGTGGCCGAACCCCTCCAGGCCGAACTCGCCGGCGCCGGCGGGGGCCTCCCCGTACGCCGCGTCGTCGTAGTCCCGCGGGCCGCCGTAGCCGGGCGCCTCGCCGTAGCCGGGATGCGGATGCGGCTCGGGCGGCGGTTCGGCGAACCGGGGCGGCTCAGCGAACCCGGTCTCGCCCCCCTGCCTCCAGGCCAGCGGCGGGGTGGGCCGCAGCGACTCCTCGCCGGGCGCGGCGCCGCGTGCCTCGGGCGTCCAGGGCCGCTCTGGCGCCCAGGGCTGCCCGCCGCCCGGTTGCTCGGCCGGCCACCCGGGCTGGGCGGCCGGCTCGGCGAACCCGGAGCCGTCGGGCGCCTCGCCGTACCGTGGCCGCTCCGCGGTGGTCTCCTCCGGCGCCGGCGGCTGCGGTGGTGCCGCCCCGGCGGCGCCTCGGCGGCCGCGGAAGAGGCTGCCGCGATCGTTGCGCCGGGTCAGCCGGCCGGTGATCCGCCCGCTGTTGCGCTGCGCGCGATCCGCGACCACACGGCCGCTGTCGTGGGTCCCCGGTGCCGCGCCGGGTTGGTCCGGCGGCGCGGGCTGGCCACCAGGGTCGTGCCCGCCAGGGTCGGGCGGGGCGTCGTGCCGTCCTGGGCCCGGGCGCCGGTCGGCGTCGTGCCGGCCGGGGCGCGGCTCGGACGGGCCGATGTCGCGCCATTCCGGCATCGACCACTGGCCGGAGTCGTGACGGCCGCCCTGCTCGGCCTGGGCCGGGTCGCGCCAGCCGGGAACCGCCTGCTCGCCGGTGCCCTGCCAGCCGTCGCCCTCGTGCCCGGCGGCGTCACGCCAGGCCGGGCCGCCCGCCGGCGGGGTGCCCGGGTCCGGCCAGCGCCGGCCGGGCTGCTCGGGTCGGGCCCCGGTCCAGCGCTGTCGCGGTGGGGTGGTGTCGTCGGGCCAGTCCCGCTCGCCGGCCTGTCGCGGGCCCTGGTCACCGTGGTGGCGCCCGTTCTCGCCGCCCTGGCGGGAGGAGGGCTCGCCCTCGTAGTCGGGCCAGCCCCGGTAGTCAGGTTGCTCGCGCCATTCAGGGTGGCGGTCGCTCACCGCGCTGCTCCTTGCCTGGTCAGCTCCGCAACGGGAATCTCCGTGACGGTGTCGTCGAGGGTGATCGGCGCCGCCGGCGGCGCCGCCCTCGTCGGCCGGAACAGGGTAGCGACGGCCGCCAGGACCAGCAGCGCCTCGATCAGCAGGAGGGTGCTGCGCCGGCCCTGGCCGGTCTCGGTGACCTGCACCAGCCCGCTGACCCCCTGGGGCACGACGAAGCCCTGCTCCCAGCCGAGCACGGTGGTCGGCTCGAGGCGGGTGCCCCCCACCCAGGCGCTCCAGGTGCCGCCGGCCGGGACCGGCAGCACCACCGTGGCCGGGCCGTCGACCTGTCTGGCGCCGCTGGTGAGGCCGCCGCCGCGCAGGGGCACGGGCGCCTTCGCGACGACCAGGTCCTGCAGCCGCTGCGGGAGCTGGCCGGGCAGCACCCAGCCGCTCGGGGCGGTGTCGGGCCCCTCGAACAGGGCGGCCTGGCTCGACGGCCGCCAGACCAGGTCCTGCTGGCGGGCCACCAGGTCGGTGAGCCGGTCGGCGTCCGGTCCTGGCCGCACCGCCACGAAGCCGATGTTGAACAGGCGCAGCATCGACCCGGCGCGGTGGGTGCGGGCCTGGGCGATGTCGGTCACCACCGAGCCGAGCGCCTCGGCGGCCTCCGCCGGCGCCGGCCGTCCCGTGTCGAGCAGGGTGCGTCCGGACGGTCCGGTCACCGCGTAGTCGAGACCGTGGTCGGTCCGGCCGGCCAGCCACAGCACCCGGGACGTGCCACCGGTGACGGTGGCCGGCAGCGCGCGGCCGTGCACGGGCTGCAGCTGCGCCCACGAGCCGGCGGCGAGGTGCGCGAAGACCACCACGCTGGAGGCGACCGCGAGCAGCGCCAGGGCGGTGGCGCCGAGGCGGCGCGGGTCCAGGTCGAGCTTGAGCTTGAACGAGCCGATCCCGGCCAGCGCCAGCGCCGCCGCGGCCGCCCAGGCGACCGCCCCGGCGACCATCACGCCGCCGGGCCAGTTGGTGAAGGCCGGGGGCTGCCCGCTGGCCTGCCAGGCGGCCAGCGCCGCGCCGGCGACGAAGCCCAGGATCAGCCAGAACGTCTGCAGGCGGCGGCTGGCGGGGACGAACAGCAGCGCGGCCAGGGCCAGGACCGGGTACACCGGTCCGACCAGCGCGCTGGGCAGGCCCGGCCCGCCGGGCCGCAGCTGCAGCAGGTCGAGCATGGACGGCGAGACCAGCGGCCGGTCGATGGCGCGCAGGGGCGAGGCGCCGGTGAACAGCAGCCCGCTCCACGGGGCCAGCAGGGCGAGCACGCCGGCGAAGCCGGCACCGAGGTAGATCGCCTGGCGCACCACGTTCGAGGGGCCCTGGGCGCGGAAGACCGCCAGGCCGCAGGCGCCGAACACCACCAGCCCGAGGATCACCAGGGCGGGCGGGTACATGGCGATGGCGACCGCCGCGAGCAGGGTGAAGCGCAACGCGGGCCGCCACGGCTCGCGCGGCTGGTCGCTGCGGAAGGCGAGCACCACCTGGGCGAAGGCCGCGGGTGCCAGCACCAGGAAGGCCAGCTCGCCGAGGCGGCCCTGGGCCAGCGCGCCGATGGCCAGCGGCGAGGTGGCGTAGAGCAGGCTGGCGACGGCCCGCGGCGCGCGCTCGGGCACCACCACCCGCAGGGCTCGGGTGCAGGTCGCCGCCGCCAGCGGCAGCGCCAGCCAGAGCAGCAGCTTCTCGGCCACCAGGGCCTTCCCGGCGGCGAGCAGGCTGGCGAAGGCGAGCAGGACGAGCGAGGGCGACGCGGCCAGGGTCGAGCCGAGCCCACCGGCGTGGAAGGCGGACCGGTACTCCGCGAACAGGTCCCAGGCGCTGGCCGGGAACGGCGCCAGGGCGCCGCCGCTGATGGACGAGGCGACCATCACCGAGCGCAGGGAGACGGCCATCAGCGCGGCGAAGGCGGCCACGGCGAAGCCGACCGGGTGGCGCGCGAGCACCCGCCCGATCGACGCGCCCAGCGCCGGCGAGTCTTCCTCCTCGCGGAAGCGCACCTCGGCGACGTGCTCGCCGACCTCGCCCTCGACCAGGTCGAGCAGGTCGCGCAGGAGCGCCCTGACGCGTTGGCCGCCGGGCGCCTGGAAGGCCGAGAGGCGTTTGTCGTCGAGCTTGCGGGTCTTCTGCACCCTGCGCCGGTGGACCAGGGTGATGGGCAGCTCCTTGGCGTTCCAGCCCCATGCCCACAGCACCTGGGCGGCGTCGCCGGGGCGCCCGGTGAGGGTCAGCCCCAGCGCTCGGGCCAGCCCGCCGAGGAAGGACAGCAGCAGCACCAGCGGCAGGCGCCGCAGCGCGGTCGCCTTGAGCATCGCCAGGATCGTGTGGCGCTCGATCAGGTAGCGCGGCAGGTTGGTGGCGCGGGTGCGGCGCGCCCTGGAGGCGGCGGCGCCGAAGTGGCGCACCCTGGCCTGCGGCACGATCAGCACGCGCCCGCCGGCCAGGTGGGTGCGCCAGCACAGGTCGAGGTCGTCGCGGAAGGCCGAGATGCGCTCGTCGAAGCCGCCGACGCCCAGCAGCGCCTCGCGCCGCACCAGCATGCCGGCGGTCGAGACGTAGAAGACGTCCTGGATGAGGTCGTGCTGGCCCTGGTCGATCTCGTCGTCCTCGATCGGCGAGACCGCCCGGCCGGTGCGGTCCACCGACCAGCCGACCTCCTGCAGCCGCTGGGTGTCGTTCCATCCCACCAGCTTGGGACCGAGGATGCCGGCCCCCGGCCGCGCCTCGGCCTCGGCGAGCAGGCGCTCCAGCGCCTCCGGCTCGGGCGCGGAGTCGTCGTGCAGCAGCCAGAGCCAGTCCATCTCGGCCGAGCGCTCATCGCGCAGGGCCGACATCACCGCCCGGCCGAACTGCCCGCGGACGGCGAGGATGGCGTCGGTGCCCAGGCGCGTGCGCGCCCAGTCGGCACTGCCGTCGGTGGAGCCGGTGTCGACGATCAGGACGTCGTCGATGGCGCGGGTCTGCCCGGCGAGGCCTCGGAACGTATCTCTCAGGAATGGTCGTCCGTTGTGGACCACGACCACGGCGAGGACGCGCTGAGGACTCACTGCCACTGGCGATGCGTCTCCTGAAGCAGGGGATGCTAGGGCGAGGTCAAGGCCGCGGGGGGCTGGCCACCGTATTCTGCCACCATGACAAATACCCGTGGGGTTAGGTGACCTCCCCACGGGCAGGGCGGCATCCTACCACGCTTGCACTGCTGCGGCGTCAATCGGCTGGTCGCCACCGCGGCAGCCGGCGCGGAGGGGCCATCGGCCAGGGACGGAGGCGCTCCAGCGCGCTCCGGGGGCGTGACGGCCTCCCCGGCGGCGCGGTGCCTGCCTCGCTCCCGAAAGATACGAAGAACTGCCTAAGCGCCGTTGGGCCTCAGTAAGCAGGACGAGGCGCTGCTAGGAGGCCAGGCGCTTCAGGCGACGGCGCTCGCGCTCGCTGAGTCCGCCCCAGATGCCGAACCGCTCGTCGTTCGCCAGGGCGTACTGCAGGCATTCGAGGCGAACGCTGCAGGTGCTGCAGACGCGCTTGGCCTCGCGGGTGGAGCCGCCCTTCTCCGGGAAGAAGCAGTCGGCATTGGCCTGTAAGCAGGCGGCCCGCTCGTACCAGGGTTGCGTCTCGACCAGAGGGAGCCGGTTCATCGCTGCCCTCTCAACAGATGCGCGGCGGCCATGTGGTGCTCGCGGGGGCTGCCGCCCCCCGCCCTCCTTCGTGCTCGCTGCGGCTCGCTGTGTAGTGCCATGGCCGTAATTACATCGGTGGGATTCTCGGTCATCTTGAGGGGCAGAATCAAGCAGTTTGGTACGCGGACGCCATCAATCTGTGACCTGATGGAGCCGCGGAAGACTCGTCCTTCTCCCTGTCATCGGATAGCCTCTACGCCGCTCGACACCAGCCCGAGAGGCGTTCGTGTTCAAGACCACCCGCGCACAGGCGACCTCCGGGACCCCCGGAGTCTTGACCGCTGGCGGGATCGAACTCGGGCCGGCCGACCTGGTCGCCGCCCGACGCAGGGACCCCGCGGCGGTCACGCGCATCTACCAGGCCTACGCGCCGGCGCTGCTGCGCTTCTTCGTCGCCGCGGTGGGCGACAGGCACGCCGCCGAGGACCTCACCGGCACGGTCTTCGCCGCCGCGATCGAGGACCTGCCCGGGTTCCGCGGCGAGGTCACCAAGCTCGGCGGCTGGTTGTTCCGCATCGCCCGCCACGACCTCTACGACTACCGGCGGCGGGTCGCCAGGGCGCGCACCGAGAACCTCGACGACGTGCTCGACGAGGCCGCCCTGGCCGAGAACGCCCCCGACCCGCAGGACCTGGCGATCGACCGCCTCGAGGGCAGCAGGGTCATGGCAGCGCTGGACCAGCTCTCCACCGACCAGCGTGAGGTGCTGCTGCTGCGGCTGGCCGCCGGCCTGACCGCTCCCGAGGTCGCGGCGACCCTGGGCAAGACCACCGGCGCCGTCAAGGCGCTGCAGCACCGCGGGCTCGCCAGCCTCGCCCGGGTGCTCGGACTGCGCACCGATCGCACACGGGAAGGCGAGGACCCGTATCCATCCGGCCCCGTCGATCGCCTCAACTCTCAGGAGGAGGGTTGACGATGGGGAGGCCCTTGAGCCTCGACGACGAGCTGGACGCGCTGCTGGACGCCCCCCCAGGCGACAGCGGCCAGCGTGTCTCCGCGGAGCTCGCCCCGCTCGTCGCGGTGGCCACGGCCCTACGGGCCGAGCTTGCCACGGTGGTGGTGGATCCCGGCGTCGCACGCCGGCACCTCAGCCATGCCATCGGCCTGCCCCGGCTTGGGCCGTTCCAGTCCTCCGGTCACGGTCTCAACGGCTCCATCCGGCGCATCGGCACCGACGTCCCGCTGCGGCCGGCCGAGCGGCCGGTGCAGCGGTCGGGGCCGTCGCGCCTGCGCCGCCGCGTCGCCGCGATCGCCCTCGCCGCCGCGCTGCTGCTGATCCCGGTCACGATCGCGTCGGGCAAGTCGCTGCCGGGCCAGCCGCTCTACCCGGTGAAGCTCTCGGTCGAGGAGGTGCGCCTGACCGGGCTTGCGTGGTCGCCGGCGGGCACCGCCCGCGAGCGCCTGCGCATCGCCGACGTCCGCCTCCACGAGCTCTCCCAGCTCGCCGACAGCGGTCAGGTGGAGCGCGTGCCCGACGCCGTCCTCACCCTGCGGGCCGCGGTCGACTCCGCCGCGCAAGCGGTCGACCAGGCCACGCTCCAGGAGCTGGACTCCGACCGCACCGTCGCCCTGCGCCAGAACCTCTGGCAGGTGCAGGACCAGCAGATCATCCGCCTGACCACCGTTGCCGCGCGGCTGCCGCGGACCTCCCCGGCCGCCCAGGAGGCCAGAGCCGTCGCCGAGCGCGCCCTGGTCAGCGCGAAGAAGCAGCGCGCCACGCAGCCCCCGCCAGGCGGCTAGCACAGCGGAGCGCTGGCGGCGGCGCGCCGGCCGGTGGCAGACTGCGCCCCAACCTGGCCCGCTGACCGAAAGGCCCCTCCTTGCTGGTGGCGCTCGCGGGTGGGGTCGGGGCTGGGCGCTTCTTGCGCGGCCTGGTCCGCATCCACCCGCCCGAGCAGCTCGTCGTCGTCGTCAACACCGGCGACGACCTGCGCATGCACGGCCTGGCGATCTCGCCGGACCTGGACTCGGTCAGCTACACGCTGGCCGGCCTGGCCGACGAGGAGCGCGGCTGGGGGCTCGCCGGCGAGACCTGGAACGTGCGCGACGCGCTGGTGCGCCTCGGCGAGCCGGGCTGGTTCGGCCTCGGCGACCGGGACATCGCCACCCACCTGTACCGCACCCGCCGGCTGGCCGAGGGCGCCAGCCTCAGCGAGGTCACCGCCGAGCTGTGCGAGCGCCTCGGGGTGCCCGCCCGGCTGGTCCCGATGAGCGACGACCGCGTCGAGACCAGGGTCGAGGTGGACGGCCCGGACGGCCCCGAGGACCTCGGCTTCCAGGAGTGGTGGGTGGGGCGGCAGGCGCGCGACCCGGTGCGCCGGGTTCGCTTCGTGGGCGTGGAGCGCGCCCGTCCGGCGGCGGGCGTGCTGGAGGCGCTCGCCGGCGCCGACGGCATCGTGGTCTGCCCTTCCAACCCGGTGGTCTCGATCGCCCCGATCCTGGCGGTCCCCGGGGTGGTCGAGGCGGTGCAGGCCGCCCGCTGCGGCAAGGTGGCGGTCACGCCGATCGTCGCCGGCGCGCCCGTGCGCGGCATGGCCGACAAGCTGCTGCCCGCCTGGGAGGTGGAGGTGTCGGCGCGCGGGGTCGCCGGGCTCTACGCCGACCTGGTCGACGCGTTCGTGCTCGACGCGGTCGACGCCGACCAGGCCGGGGACGTCAGCGCGCTCGGGCTGCGGCCGCTGGTGACGCCGACCGTGATGCGCACCGTCGAGGACGCCGCCGCGCTGGCCAAGACCGCCCTCTCGGCGCTGTGAGCGGGTCGGGGACCGGCCCGTGGCCGGGGGTGGTCAGCGTCGTCGGGCTGCCCGGGCTGCCCGAGGTGCGGGTGGGCGACGACCTGGCGCGGCTGCTGCTCGACGGGATCGAGGCCGCGGGCGAGCGGCTGCGCGACGGCGACGTCCTCGCCGTCACCTCCAAGGTGGTCGCCAAGGCCGAGGGCCGCCTCGTCCCCCTGCCGGCCGACCCGGCGGCGCGCGAGCGGGTCCGGCGCGAGCTGGTCGCGGCCGAGACCGTCCGGGTGGTGGCGCGCCGTGGCTCGCTGGTGATCGCCGAGACCAGGCACGGTCTGGTCGGGGCGAACGCCCTGATCGACGCGTCCAACGCCGGCGGCGACGCGCTCGTGCCGCTGCCCGCCGACCCGGACGCCTCGGCCGCGCGGCTGCGCGCGGCCCTGGCCGCCGCGACCGGCGCGGACGTGGCCGTGGTGGTCACCGACACCCTCGGCCGGCCCTGGCGCCTTGGCCAGACCGACGTGGCCGTGGGCCTGGCCGGCATGGGCGCGCTGGCCGACTACCGCGGCCGCCGTGACGGCGACGGCCGCGTCCTGGAGGTCACCGAGATGGCCGTGCCCGACGAGGTCGCCGCCGCCGCCGACCTGGTCAAGGGCAAGCTCGCCCGGGTCCCGGCGGCGCTGCTGCGCGGGGTCGCACGCCCGCCAGGGGACGGCACCGCCCGCCAGCTCGTGCGCCCGGCGGCCGAGGACCTGTTCCGCGGTGCCGGCGCCCCGGAGGAGCTGCTCGCCTTCCTGGAGGGAACCGCCGAGCCGGCCGCGATGCGGCCCGACCCGGTCGACCCGGCCGTGGTCGAGCGCGCCGTGGAGGCCGCCGCCGTATGGGCACCCCAGCCGGCGGGGGTGGTCCGGGTCGGCTCGGCCGCCGCCCGCGAGCGCTGGCTGGCCGTGGACGACCGGCCGGCCGGCGACCGGGCCGCCGTGGTCGCGCTGGCGCCGGTGCTGCTCGTCCCCTGCCTGGTCGGCGACGACGCGCCCGGCGGGGACGCCAGCGCCTGGCTCGAGGCTGGCGCGTTCGTCCACGCGCTGGCGCTGGGGCTGCGCGCCCAGGGCCTGGCGGCCGCCTGGCTCCCGGCCGAGCCGTCCCTGCGCCGGGCCGCCGCGGGCGCGCTCGGCCTCCCGGGCGGCTGGCTCCCCCTCGGCGCCCTGGTCGCCGGGCATCCCCAGGCGGCGGCCGCTCCCCCAGCGCCCGCCGCGAAGCCGCCGGCGCTGCTCGACCGCTAGCGCGATCCGCGGGGGGACGTCGTGGCCGGCTCCCGCTCCCGGTCCTCTTCGCTCCCCGAGCCCCGGGACCCTTCACGCGCGCGGCCAGAAAGCCGCCGGGTACCCGGGGGTCCGGCACCTACACCGGGGCAGTGGCGGGCGAGCGCATAGAATTCATCCGAGAACCCGTCATCGGCGTCCGCCGACCACCCACCCCGGAGACAGTCGTTCATGGTCGATCAGCAGAAGCCTGGCAAGGCGGCGAGCACGAAGCCGGGGTCCAAGGGGTCCGGCGGCCCGTCCCAGAAGCAGCAGGGCGGCCAGTCGAAGAAGAAGGCCCAGGCCGGCAAGGGCAAGCTCGTCAAGGGGGCCGCGGCCCGCCGGGAGGCGCAGCGCCGCCGCCGCAACCGCACGATCGCCTGGACGGCCGGGGTGATCGCGGTGGTGCTGGTGCTGGTGGGCCTGGTGGTCTGGCAGGGCCGGGACCGCTCCACCAAGCTGACCAACCCGAGCGCCGCCGCGCTGGCCGAGGCCACCCGCTCGGCCGGGTGCGGCGAGGTGAAGCAGTTCAAGGAGGCCGGCCGCGACCACATCAGCGGCGACACGCAGCCCAAGAACTGGAACTCGCAGCCCCCGACCTCGGGCGACCACCTGGGCACGCCGCTGCCGCCCGGCATCTACGCCGACCAGCAGGACGAGCGGGCGCTGGTGCACAACCTCGAGCACGGCTACGCGGTGGTGCAGTACAAGAACCTGCCGCAGCAGCAGGTCGACCTGCTCACCCGCATCGCCGAGGGCCTGAGCGGCCAGAAGTTCGTGCTGGCGCCCTACGACGGGCTGCCGGCCGACGGCGTGGCCATGACCGCCTGGCGCAGCCTGCAGACCTGCAACCAGGCGAACATCGACATGGTCTCGTCGTTCGTCCACCACTACATGGTCCCCGGCGGCGACAAGTCGGTGGCGCCGGAGCCCAACGCGGCGTGACACCCAGCCGGTCTGCGACCGGCTGGGTGTCACCGGGTAAGCCGCATACAGGCGACCCGATCAGAAGCCGCACCCGGGAAGCATTTCCGAGGAAGGACGGCCCGGAGGCCGGGCCCGGGCCGTCCCGACGCCGACGCTACAGCGGCGCCACCGCCGGGGGCACCGTCATACGCGGATGGCGCCGGGGCCGAGGTGGACGCCGGGGGCGACCCGCATGCCGCCGGCGAGCACGTTGCCGCCCTCGATGACCACGCGGTCGCCGAGGATGGTGCCGTCGCCGACCACCGCGCCGGACCCGACCACGACCTCGCTGCCGACGATCGAGTCGGAGACCTTGGCGCCCGACTCGAGGCGGGCGTTCTCCAGCAGCACCGAGCGCTCCAGCCTGGCACCGCCGCTGACCACCGCGCCCGGGCCGAGCACCGACGGGCCGAACACGCGCGCCTCGTCCTCGATGCGGACGCCGGCGCCGACCATCACCGGGCCGCGCAGCACCGCGCCGTCGGCGATCTCGGCGTTGTCGGCGACGTACTGGTTGCGGCGCCGCTCGGTGGCGTTGATGGGCAGGTGCAGCCGCCCCTCCAGCAGGTCCGCCTGGGCCTGCAGGTAGGCGATCGGGGTGCCGAGGTCGCGCCAGTAGCCGTGCAGCTCGTAGCCGTACACCGGCGCGCCGGAGGCCAGCAGCCTGGGGAACAGGTCGCGCTCGAAGGAGGAGGGCCGGCCGGCCGGCACGTGCTCGAGCACCGACGGCTCCAGCACGTAGACGCCCGCGTTGATCAGGTCGGTGACCCAGCGGTCCTCGTCCGCTCCCGGCTTCTCCAGGAACGCCGCCACGCGCCCGTCGCCCTCGACGGGGACCAGGCCGAAGGCGCTCGGGTCGGGCACGCGCACCAGCGCCAGGGTGGCGGAGGCCCCGCGCTCGGCGTGCCTCTCCACCAGCCGCTGGAAGTCCAGGTCGACCAGGATGTCGCCGTTCAGCACCAGGAAGGTCTCCCCGAGCAGGTGCGACAGGCGCTTGACCGCGCCCGAGGTGCCCATCGGGGTGTCCTCGGACGACAGCGTCACCTCCACCCCGGCCTTGCGCGCCGCCGGCAGCAGCTCGTCGAACGCCTCCGGCAGGTACATGGTGGACAGGACCACCTCGTGGAAGCCGGCGGCGGCGAGCTGGCGCAGGTTGTGCAGCAGGAACGGCTCGTTGGCGAAGGGGATCAGCGGCTTCGGCCGGGTCGAGGTGAGCGGGCGCAGGCGGGTGCCGAAGCCCCCGGCGAGGATGACGGCTTGCACGGGTCGGTCTCCTTTACAGAAACGGTCGGTGGGCCGCCGCCGCTTGATGCGCCGGCTTCCCTCGTCGCTCCTCCGTCGCCTGCGGCTCCTTCGTCGCTCCTCAGTCCAGCCGGCGCGCGGCGGCGGCCCACCTCCCTCAAACCGGCTCGCGCCCCGCCTGATGCCTGCGCCCGCTTCCTGACCTTCGCGAGGGTACGGGCAGTCTACGGCGCCCCGTCGGCGACTGCCTTGCGGTAGGCGGCGGCGGTGAGGTCGGCGCAGCGCTCCCAGGTGAAGGCGGTGGCCCGGTGGCGGCCCCTGCGCGCCTGGTCGGCCCGGGCGGCCTGGTCGCCGAGGAGCTTGACCACGGCGGCGGCGAGCTGCTCGGGGTCGCCGGGCGGGACCAGCAGGGCGGCGTCCCCGGCGACCTCGGGCAGCGACCCGCCGGTGGTGGTCACCACCGGGGTGCCGCAGGCCATCGCCTCCAGCACCGGCAGGCCGAAGCCCTCGTACCGGCTCGGGTAGACGAGCAGGTCGGCACCGCTGAGCAGGGCCGCCTTGTCCTCCTCGGGGACGTAGCCGGTGAGGCGGACGCGCTCGGCGACGCCGCTGGCCGCGACCGCCTCGCGCAGCTCGCCGGCGCCCCAGCCGGCGAGGCCGGCAAGGACCAGGGTGTGGGGCAGCTCGGGGGCCAGGGTGGCGAACGCCCGCACCAGGGTCGGCAGGTCCTTGCGGGGCTCGAGCGTGCCGAGCCCGAGCAGGTAGGGGCCGTCCAGGCCGATGCGCGCGCGCAGCCGGGCCACCTCCTCGTCGGAGGCGGGGACCAGGTCGGTGCCGAGCGGGGTGACGTCCACCCGCTCGCCGGCGACGCCGAGGTGCTCGACGAGGTCGCGGGCGGTGGTGGCCGAGACGCACAGGACCCGGTCGGCGCTGGCGACGGCGCGGCGCAGCGCCCAGCCGAAGTAGCGGACCTTGGCCGCCTCGTGCCACTCCGGGTGGGTCACCAGGGTGAGGTCGTGGACGGTGACCACGGTCGGCAGGCTCGCCCGCAGCGGCAGCTCGTAGTGGAGGCCGTGGAGCACCTGGGCGCCGCTGCGTTGGGCCCGCCTGCCGGCGGCGAGCTGGGTCCAGCCGATGCGCGCGGGGCGGCCGAGCCCGGCCGCCCGCACCGGGCGCAGGCGCAGCCCCGGTGCGGCGAGCGCGGCGAACGACCCGAGGGCGGCGAAGACCACCAGGTCGAGGTCGTCGCGGCGGGCGAGCTGCGCCAGCAGCCCGGCCGCGTACACCCCGGCGCCGGTCAGCCGCGGCGGGATCGCGGTGGCGTCCACCGCCACCCGCAGGGGCGCGGTCATCCCGCCCTCCGCACAGGGGAGCACCGGAGCCCCATCTGGATCCCGCCGCAGCCACCTGGTGCCCGAACAGGCATCCCGCCAGAGGACCCGATGGGGGGGCCTCCGGGGGGGAGCCGTCCCCGGGCTCCCCCCCGGATCAATCTGGCCTTCACGCCAGCGCCTCCAGGTAGGCGGCCCAGGTCGCCGCGGCCGTCGCCGGCCAGGTGAAGCGCGCCGCCCGCCGCGGCCCCGCGGCGCCGAG